>Ga0099364_10007378_pt1 | contig 15714 bp, 9 predicted proteins | sample TergutTh196P3_FD_73070 | JGI IMG/M metagenome (GOLD analysis project Ga0099364, IMG submission 73070) | Microcerotermes parvus P3 segment gut microbial communities from Pointe-Noire, Republic of the Congo - Th196 P3 | ecosystem: Host-associated > Arthropoda: Insects > Digestive system > Gut ...
ATCCCTGTGATTTCCGACTGCGTCTATAACGTCTCTCTGTTTGAACGTCAGCCACGCAAAAATAATTTTATTTATAATTGATTTTATATAACTCCCGCCGTATAATTTTTTGTCGATTATATTGTTCATAACGCAGTACATACAAAAATCGAGAAGTCCGGGAACTACTACCTCCGCTCCCGCGGATCTCAGAAACTCTTCCAAATTATTATTGCCCAGAGGCGAATATTTAACGTATATCTCCCCTACTATGCCGACTTTTACTTTTATTTCTTTTCTCTTTTCTGTTTTGCCGAAAATATCTATTATGTATTTATACGTCTCTTTTATCTTTTTATATGAAATAATCCTGCCTTTTTTAAATAAATTAAAGCACAGTTCAAACGCTTTGTCCTCCGCTTCTTCCGAGCTGTTTTTAATTATCTCGTAAGGCTTCGTCTGATTATACAGCAGCATGATTAAATCTCCGAGAATCACGGAATAAAATAACTGCAGACCCATCGGAACCGTAACTTTGAGCGACGCTTTTTTGTCGAGCCCGGAAAAATTCAGCGATATGACGGGAATATATCCGTAACCCCTCTTTTCCAGCGCTTTTCTCAGCAGATATATATAATTGGACGCGCGGCATCCTCCCCCCGTCTGCGAAATCATCAGGGCGAGCTTATCTTTATCATATTTTCCCGATTCGATTGCGTCTATAAACTGACCTATTACGAGCAGCGCGGGGTAACACGTGTCGTTGTGCACGCTTTTAAGCCCCTCTTCGGCGATTTGTCCTCCGGAAGTTTCGAGAAGCTCGACTTTATACCCGTAATTATTCATGATTTTGCCTATTAACTTAAAATGCGCGGGCAGCATATTGGGTATTAAAATAGTATAATCTTTTTTCATTTTGTTCGTGAATACCGGATATGTATAATTTTTATTTTTTATGTTCTTCAAAATTTTTTCCCCGTTTAATTTTAATTATTCGCCCGTCACCGCGAGCATACTTCTTATTCTGATTTTCGCCGCGCCCAGATTATTTATTTCGTCTATTTTAATCTGCGTGTATAATTTAGAACTGCGCTCCAGAATATCGCGCGCCTCGTCGGACGTTATAGCGTCTATTCCGCAGCCGAAAGACACGAGCTGCACGAACTCCGCGTTTTTTCTTCCCGCCGCGAACCTCGCCGCGTTATATAATCTCGCGTGATACGTCCATTGGTTTAAAACTTTCGTTTCGGGTTTCGTTTTAATTGACGCGGACGCCGCTTCCTCCGTTATTATAACGCAGCCCAGAGAATTAAGCGCTTTGTCTATGCCGTGATTTATTTCGGGGTCTATGTGATACGGTCTGCCGCACAAAACTATTAATTTAAGATTGTTTTCGTCCGCGAATTTTACCGCCCTCCTACACTCCGAATAAACCGACTTGAAATATAAATCCTGGCTTCTGTACGCTTTCGATATCGCTTTTTTAATAACTTTTTTATCTATAAAATCAAACCTGCCCGAATCTGCCAGTATTTTTAAATATTCGGCAAATCTTTTCGCGAATAACCTTTTATTCGATATATCGAAATACGGAGTCATAAAATTTATATTATATAATCCGCTCATGTTTGACTTTAAAAGCTCCGGATAATAGGCGACGACGGGGCAGTTATAATTATTGTCGCTTATTTTCTCATCGAAATTATACGTCATACACGGATAAAATATGTCGCTTATTTTTCTGCTTATTAAATTTTCTATATGTCCGTGCATTAGTTTTGCGGGGTAGCATATAGTATCCGACGGAATCGACTGCTGCCCCGACCGGTATAATTTTCTCGAGGATATATCCGAGACTTCGACGTTAAATCCGAGATTTGACCACAGGCTATGCCAGAACGGCAGGGTTTCGTAAAAATTAAGCCCCAGGGGTATGCCGATTGTTTTGCCGTTACTGCCGAATTTTTCCCCTGATTTTATTATATTTTTTATATAATCCAGTTTAAACTCGTACATATTCGGCAGGTTTTCGTTCCTGCTTATTCCGAGAGGCCTCTCGCATTTGTTCCCGGAGATATATTTTTTATTCTCTGAAAATTTATTTATTGTTATACCGCATTTATTCGCGCACAAACCGCAGTTCGAAGTCTGCGAAGAATGGGTGAAAGCGTCTAACCGTTCCGAAGATAAAAGCGAAGATATATTCCCCGGATATTTTTCCTTCGCGTAGAGCGCGCAGCCGAACGCTCCCATAAGTCCGCTTATATCGGGGCGGGTGACTTCCCTTCCGATTGCTTTTTCGAACGCGCGCAGAATCGCGTCGTTCAGAAAAGTTCCGCCCTGGACGACTATATTCTCCCCCAGTTCAGACGCGTCGTGTATCCTTATGACTTTATACAGAGCGTTTTTGACCACGCTCATAGACAAGCCCGCCGAAATATCGCCGATAGACGCGCCTTCTTTCTGCGCCTGCTTGACGGAAGAATTCATAAACACGGTACATCTCGAACCCAAATCGACCGGGTTCTTTGCGTATATACCCTCGCGGCAGAAATTTTCGACCGCATATCCCATGCTTTTCGCGAAGCTCTCGATAAACGAGCCGCACCCCGAAGAACACGCCTCGTTGAGCATTATATTATCTATCGCGTTATTTTTTATCTTAAAGCATTTTATATCCTGGCCGCCTATGTCGAGAATAAAATTTACTTTCGGGTTAAAATATTCCGCGGCTTTGAAATGCGCTACGGTTTCGACTATGCCGGAATCTATATCGAAAGCGTTTTTGATTAAATCCTCGCCGTATCCCGTTACGGCCGACGATTTTATATCTATTTTATCTCCGCATAATTTCCTGATATATTTTAACTGTCCGAGTATTATATCGACGGGATTTCCCGCGTTCGCCGCGTAGTAACTATATAGAATCTCATGATTTTCGCCTGTCAGGACAATTTTCGTCGTCGTACTCCCGCAGTCAATCCCGAGATACGCTCCGCCCGCATATTTATTTATATCGGCTCCGGTTGTTTTTTGTCTCGAATGTCTGGCTTTAAATCTATTATATTCTTCTTCGTCCGCGAATAAACTCTCCGTATGCTTTATATTATTCCCGGGTAAATTAACGGATTTTTTCAGCAGTTCGGTTATCTCCCCGTATTTATACAAGAAGCCGCTTTCGTCCGCCGAAACCGCCGCTCCGAGAGCGACCGCGTACGGCGCGATTTCCGGGAAATTCGCGCTGTTTTCAGATAATTTAAGCGTTTTCGTAAATCTCTTCCTGAGTCCCCTGAAAAAATACAGCGGTCCGCCCAAAAATAATATACTGCCCTTTATTTCCCTGCCCTGAGCGAGCCCCGTAATCGTCTGGTCGACGACGGCCTGAAAAATACTCGCGGCTATATTTTCTTTTTTCGCTCCCTGATTCAGCAGGGGCTGAATATCGCTCTTCGCGAAGACCCCGCAGCGCGACGCTATAGTATATATTTTATCGGCCTTCAGGCTCAGTTTATCGAGCTCTTCGTTCGAAACGTCGAGGAGGAGCGACATCTGGTCTATGAACGCGCCGGTTCCCCCCGCGCACGAGCCGTTCATGCGTTCCTCTGCGCCGCCGGTAAAAAATATAATCTTCGCGTCCTCTCCGCCGAGTTCTATCGCGCAGTCCGTTTCCGGGTAATATCTCCTCACCATTTCTCCGGTGACGAAGACCTCCTGAACAAATTCGAAACCGCAGGCCTGCGCGACTCCCTGACCCGCCGAACCGGTAATTTTGACTTTGATTTCTATTTCGCCGGAGTTCGAATCTATACCGGCAATATCCTTCGCCTGTTCTATGATTTCCGCGGTCTTCGCCCTGACCTGCGACAAATGCCTGTCGTAGCTTCTATATATAATCTCGTTTCGTTCGTTCAGTATAATTATCTTAACGGTAGTCGAGCCTATGTCGATACCCATTTTATAAACCATTTTTAATTATTTCTCCTGAAAAACCGCTTTTTTATATGCCCCTGCAGTATTATAATATTTATATATATAATTAATTATAACAATCTGTAAATTTAAAATACGATTTTATTTATAATCTATATTAACCCGTTTATTTAAACTCAATATAAACTCCAAATAATTGCGATTATTTTACTTTTATTATTTTTTATTACTTTTTTCCCCTGTTTTCCCTGCCGTAATCCGACGGAATATATCCGTATTTTAAGTTAATTTACAAAACTATACCACCGCGGGTACTTTAGGAATGTATCGATTTTATGTTAGCATATATATAGTTTATATATCTCGTAAATAATAAATTAAGGGGAAAATGATAAAACCGTCTCCGCGCGTTTTTTATCTTCGTTTTTCGGGGAGGTTCTATTGTTGGGTGTTACTGTGTGGACTTGAATGAAATTTATCAGACGTATTTCAGCCGGGTATATAATTTTATATTCTATAAAGTTCTGCATAAAGAAACAGCCGAGGACATAACAAGCATTGTCTTTCTTAAAGTTGCGGAAAAGCTGCATTTGTACGACGCCGACAAAGCGGGCGTTTCGACGTGGATTTTTACGGTGGCCAAGAACTCCGTAACGGATTATTTCCGTTCGCGGGCCTCCGGTATAAACGTAAACATAGACGATATCGCCGGCGATACCGAACCGGCTCTAAGCGTCGATTTCGAGGAGCAGTCGCAGCTTATCGCCGACGAAACCCGCCGGGAGCTCTATCTCGCGCTGTCCTCTCTCGACGCGCGCGCAAGGGATATACTGACCCAGAAGTATTTCGAGAAAAAATCCATACGCGAAATCGCGGATTGTATTAATATGAACGAAAGCAGCGTTTCGACGATACATAACAGGGCTCTTGAAAAACTCCGCAAAATCATAAAAAATTTTGATTTATGATTCGGTTTTTTGAGCTGAATAAAAAAATTTTACGTATAATTATCTACAGAAGGATAATTTATTGAAAGTTATGGGGATGCTTTATGCTTGACGATAAACGTTTCGATTTTTCACTGGAATCGGATATCAAAGAAAAACTCTGGCGGCAAATGCTCGAAAAGTCGAAGCCTGTTCATGTCCGCGAGGAAATAAGCTTCGAGAGTCTCGCTTCGCCGTCTAAGTCGTCTGCGGCGAGCGAAAAGAGCGGGAAACAGGCTGAAAAAATTACGAAACCCCCGGTGAAAAACGCTTCGGGTTTTGAAAAAACAAAATAATTAACAAAATAACCGAATAATATAAATAATCATGTGATAAGTTATTAGATAATAAATATTATAAAATAATAAAATTATAAGAATCGGAAGGATTGATACGTAACGATGTCGGGTATTTTAAAAAAAATTTTTTCATGGGTTTTTGCGGCGGCGGCGGCGGTGACGTTCTGCGGATATATTGCGGGCGTGTTAATAAATAATACCGCGGAGCTGGTGTCGACGCAGGATTACTCGCTTTTATGGGTTCCCGGAATGTTTCTGGAATGGTCTACATACGCTCTGGGCGGCGGTACCGTCGCGATTCTCGTAGCTCTTTGGCTCGTTTACGGAGACGGCGGTTCCAAACGAGCGAAGTCTATGATGAAATCGAAGGCGAAAGGAGTCGAGAGCGCCCTCGAGAACTCGCGTTTTATGAACACTAAGGAGCGCGACTTTAACTTCCAGTTCCACGATTTCTCGAAACTTAAAGAAAGCAAGAAGGACGGTGTGCCGGTGCGCGCTACGATGCGCGGGAAAAAACTCGAGGTGAATCTCGCCCCGCCTATGCACGGGCTGATTATCGGGGCGACGGGAAGCGGTAAGACGACGACGTTCATTAACCCTATGGTCCAGATTCTTGCCGAGACGAAGGCGGGGTCTTCGATGATTCTGACCGACCCGAAGGGCGAGCTGTTCCAGATGCATTCCCAGAAACTCAAAGAAAAAGGCTATAAAGTCATGGTTCTCGATTTGAGGGACCCGTATTCTTCGTACAGATGGAATCCGCTGCAGGGTATTTTCGAGATGTATTCGGAATATATAGAATCGGGGAAAGGCATATTCAGGAGGACGGACCCCATCGGGGAATCTGAGCTTGAACTTCATAATCCGCCCGAAGCGTACGAAGAAACCTGGTACGAATATCAGGGTAAGGCGTATGCGTCGAGCAAAGAGCTGAGCGGTATAATTAAAGTTAAGCGTCAAAGGGTTTACGACGAAATGTATGAGGATTTAAACGATTTGGTGAGCGTTTTGTGCCCGATTGAGTCTCCGGACGACCCCGTCTGGGAAAAGGGCGCGCGCTCCGTAGTTATGTCTACTCTTCTGGCGATGCTCGAGGACAGCGAGAACCCCGACCTCGGGATGACTATGGATAAATTCAACTTTTTCAACTTAAATAAGGCGATTGCGAATTCAGAGGATAATTTCGCGGAGCTCAAGCGTTATTTCGAGGGGCGCGGGAAGCTTTCGAAGGCCGTTACGCTCTCGCGTCAGGTTCTTTCGGCGGCCGACACGACTCTGGCGAGCTATATGTCCATAGCGTTCGACAAAATGAGTATATTCAACGACGAGGGAATATGCGCCTTGACCGCGGCGACGGATATAAACCCCGACGATTTCGCCGATACTCCGACCGCGCTGTTCCTGAAAATCCCCGACGAGAAAGACACCCGTCACGGACTGGCGGCGGTGTTTATCCTGTGCATATATAAGGCTCTGATTAAAAAAGCGTCGGCAAGAGAAGATTTGTCGCTGCCGAGAAACGTTTATTTTATCCTCGACGAGTTCGGGAACATGCCTAAAATAGAAAAATTCGACAAAATGATAACGGTCGGACGAAGCCGTAAAATATGGTTCAACATGGTCGTCCAGTCTTACGCGCAGTTAAACAACGTCTACGGCGACACGGTCGCGGACATAGTCAAGAGTAACTGCGGCATTAAAATGTTTATCGGCTCAAACGACATAGACACCTGCAAAGAGTTTTCGGAGCTCTGCGGAAACATGACCGTCACGACGAGCAGCGTTTCTCAGTCCACGGGGGATAAATCGGGCAATTTATCAGTATCGACCCAGACCCAGACGAGGCCTTTGATATATCCGTCGGATTTGCAGAAGCTCAATAACAAAGTCAGCACCGGCAATTCCATTATAGTTACGTTCGGCAACTATCCCCTGCAGACCAAATTTACGCCGAGTTATTTATGCCCGCTCTATAAATTCGGAACGATGGACCTGACTGAAGTCCGGAGTAATATTTTTTACAGCGAAGAGGTCTTCTATGATTTGGCGAATAGAAATAATACTGTTCTTGACGAGGTGAAAAACGGCGATGAGTAATAAAAATATTTTTTTGATTTTTTTAGCGACGGCGCTGCTGGTTTTTGTTATGGCGGCGACGGGCGGGGTTTTGTCCGGGCCCGCCGGCGGACAGGCGAACAGGCAGAATATAAATTCGGGGGCCGCGGCCGCGACTCAAAACGAACCCGAAGAAGAACCCCCGCGTCCGTTCCCCGAATGGTTCGACCAAATCGGGAATATGCCCGCGTGGGTTTTGGGCGTGGACGAATTTCCCGACTGGTTTTACGAGCTGCCGGAAGAGCCGTTCTGGTTCGCGACTCTGACGAGAATCCCCGCCTGGTTCTATACTCTAACTGAGATACCGGGCTGGTTTTATCCGGAGCCGGAACCCGAAACAGAGCCCCCCACCCAGCGTCCGACCGCTCCGCCTACAGAGCGTCCCACGGAACGTTCCGCGGAGACGACTACTGCGGACGAATCCGGGATTCGTCACCCGTTCGACGACGATTATGTTTTTGACTATGATTATATTCCCGGCTATGACTATAGTAATGATGATTATAGTTATGATTATGACGACGAGTCCGAGGCGTTTCCGACGACGTTCGCCTTCCAGTATCCGGCGGGAACGCTGTATTCGAGTGTTCCGAACGGTCTGATTACTTCGGGAGAGGCGCGTTTCAGGGGAGATTTCGAGTCGCTTTTTGTCACGCAGGACGATTTGCCGTTCGAATGGAACGGCGGGATTATATTCAGCCACGGCGACTACCGCGTTTATTATTCCGAAGCCGGGGAGGAATTTGAAGGCGCCGAATACGGAACGGAGATTTTGAGATTCAGGATTATTACAAGACCCGTCGGAGATTTGGGGCAGTATACGATTCCCGAAAATTTTTCTCTGCAGAGTGTGAGCTATGAAGGCGAAAACGTCGTATTAGATAGTGAGGGGATTTTCTATCCCGAACTTGACGGAGTATATACGTTCACGGTAGGATACAAGGAAAACCCGCTGTTCTTCACATCTGAGATTACGGTCAAGCGTACGCCTCCGGTTATTTTGTTCGAAGGTCTCGACGATAACATGACTTCGGAAGAACCGGTCGTGTACAGGGCGGAGGAAGCGGGAGTGAGCGTCAGGGCGTATCACGACGGAGTCGAAATCCCCGTTACCGGAATGGTTTCGCTGCCGGGAAGATATCTGCTTACCGCGGAGGACGTCGCGGGGAACGTTTCGGAATACGAATTCAGGCTGTTTTACGTGATGAACATTTCCGGGGTCTGGGTAATCGTTATAGCTTCGGCGATGATTGCGGCGATAATCGGCTACTGCGTCTACTGCCGGGTAAAAGTCCGGGTGCGTTAGATTTGTTAAACGCTAATATCGAATACTAAATATTTTGTTAATATCGGCTTTGCCGTGTTATATATTATAATAATAAAATTATCAGGAGGAAGGAGGTACATACAATATGTCTAATTTTTTAAATCCGCTGTTTTTGGCAGCAACGACGGCTGCCGCCGGTCTGGAGGAAGGTCTCGAGCAAATAACCGCTCCGATTATAGAACTTCTTGAAACGATCTTCACCGTAGCGATTCCGCTCGTGGGAGCGATCGGCGCGATTTACTGTATTCTGCTCGGCGTGAAGCTTGCCAAGGCCGAGGAGCAGCAGGAAAGGGACAAAGCAAAGCACGCGCTGAAAAACGCAATCGTGGGTTTCGTTTTGATTTTCGTTCTCGTAGTCGCGCTTCGCATAGGTCTGCCTATATTGTCAGGCTGGGCGAGTTCTCAGGCATAGCGTACTCCGGAGGCTTTCCGGAACCGGAGCCGCCCGTCATATAATTTAGATTGCGCGGGCGGCTTCCGGTTTACTGTATAGCTAAATTTATATCGATTTATATCGGAAGATTTCAATATCTTGATTTTAATTTTAAATTGGATTTGATAATAATGATAGTTAATAAAATAAAGAAATTTCTCGGGAAATTTACATATAAAAAAAATAAAAGCGATACGAACGTTCTTATGACTTCCGCCGCGCCTTTTATGGCAATCAAGCTGGGTTTGGAGGGATGGGGTGAGGACCCGGTTGGAATAACGGACCTTATTGCCGATTACGCAAACGCAGCTTTTGATTTTGTGATAAACGCGCTGCGGGTCGTTTTATACGTAGTTTTAACTATTCCCTTGATGATTACGAGCGTTTTGAGCGACGCGGTGGATATTATATCGGGAATCAGACCGATTAGAACAGCGGAAAACGCTATCGCCGTACCCTATGCGGGAACGCTTCCCCCATGCGCGTACGACGATTTTGTCGTGTTCGACAGTTTTTACATGGAAATCGATGTCGTGAAGAGTAAGTTCAACAGCGACGGATATACCCGGAATCCCGAGCGTTACGCTTTTTTAGAGACTCTTCCCACGCCTATCGTGGGGAGTTGGGTCGCCTATGACTGGGTTCCGAGCGACGAGGACATGGAGAAGCTTTATTACATGATGCCCGCAGACGTGAGGGACGGCGTTTTTATCGACAGGCTTTTAGGTTACGCGCGGCATGAAAACCGGATGCTTAATTTTGGGTATGTACAGCAGGGAGGATGGAGTCTCTACCGGGATTTTCCCGATTCTTATACGCTGCCGGAATTTGGCGGCAGACTGTTTTACGGCGGACCTGTCCATATCGCCCCCGCTGATGGGGTGTGGCATTACTCGACGCGCGATTGGCTCGACCCGGGTTACAGGTATGTAAAAGACTGGAAAGAGCCGAACGCGAACAATGTTTACAGGTTTACTTCGAATCAGGATTTCGCGCAGTATTATATCGCGAAGCGTCTTTATATCAACGGATATGAGCCCAGTAATTATGACTTTTCGAAAAACCCCGACCTTATACCCTATTATATGTCGAACGAAGACGCTTTTAATCTCACGGACAATAGATTAAACGAGGTTCTCCGGGGAAAATACGGCAAATGGCAGTTCGGCGGATACAAGCCTGACTTTTTCATGCACGTCCAGTGCCGTCAGCAGGTTTATTACGTCGAGGCGACGAAAAATCTCGTCTCGGCTATAAAAAATTACTATTCCGTTATGGCTCTGTATTCGGCGAAGCCTATATGGCGCGACTGCATAAATAATCTCGACGGCGTAGCGCATCCGCAGAGAAGATACACCCATAATCCGAACCAGTGGGAATACTGGACGGACGATTTCAGGGAAATCATGAGAGAAAATAACCTCGCTCCGGGTTCTGAGGCGATGTACAGATTTACGGCGAACCGTATGTTCGAAGGCAATCAGTTATACACCTCGCCCCAAGAGAGTTCGGGAGAGGGAGAGACGCTCCTTTCCATATTGTTCGGACAGAGCGTTATCAGCTATGTTTTCTGGGGAGTGACTTTGATTTCGCTCGCCTTGTGTCTGTTCTTTACGATTATCGCGGTGTCGCGTTCGGTCATGGACTTGAATTTAAGGCGTCCCGTGGGCAGAATCATGGGAGACACAGGAAAGGCTATGCTGACCTTTCTTCTCGTGCCGTTCCTGATGATAGTGACTATTAATTTATCGTCGGCGGTTTTGAGGCAAATCAATATACTTATGGACAGCGCCATCACCGGTCAGGGCGGAGGATATCAGGTAAATCTCGCGAGTTCTATCCTCTACACCGCGATTACGCCGGATTCTATGCTGTTCACCCGGGAGGAGGACGCCGTTCTCCGGAGCGTAGCGGGTACGGACCAGGAGAGAGTGATAAGGCGTACGGGATATACCCCTACGGAATCCGAAAAGAATTTAAAATATAATAGAATAAGAAAGCAGCTTCTCGAAGGTACTTTGAGGTGGGAAAATTCTTTCAGTATACCCGTAAACGACGTCGACCCTTTGAGAATGAATTATATACCGGCGACTGTCGCGGCGTGGTTTTCGGTCGTGATTATGACGATGATACTGGTATTGTTTATACGGAGAATATACGATTTGCTGCTTTTGTATCTCGTCGCGCCGTTATTCGTCTCCGTGATTCCCCTTGACGAGGGGCAGAAGTTCGCGTCCTGGAGAGAGATGTTCCTGGCGAAGGCAATCGAAGGCTTCTCGTCTATTATAACCCTCAAGCTTTTCCTGATATTTATGCCGCTCTTATGGAACGGCGGACTGTCTTTCCACGAAAACGGCGGCTATGATTTGATTATCAAGTGCCTGTTTATGATAGGCGCGCTGTTCGCGGTGTATAAATCGCACACTATGATAACGGGGTTATTCAGCAGACAGGCCGAGGGCATGGAAAAAGAGACCGCGGAGTTCGCGAACAAGACGATTGTCGGCGGGGCGAAAAAGGCGGCTATGTACCTGCCCAATAAAGTCATAAACAAAGCCAAAGAGAAAGTCGGCAAAAAAATCGACGACGTGAAGAATAAAGCCGTCGACGGAGCGGCGGGCGCAGTCGCCGGAGGTATAAACAAAGCCGTAGGCGGAGTGGCGTCGGGTATCGGCGCGGGATTTAAGGCGGCGGGCAAGGGCGCTCTCGCCGGCGCGAAAGCCGCGGGTAAAGGCGCCGCGTGGGGAGCGAAGAAAACCGGTATTGACAAGGGTCTGAAAGATTTGGGCGGCGCGATACAGGACAATCTCAAAGGCACGGCGCACCTCAAAGATTCGGGCGGAGACCAGGATAAAGATAAGGATAAGAGTAAGTCTGAGAATAAATCAGAGAATAAGCCGAAGAGTAAATCCTCGGGTAATTCGGATAAGAAAAAATAGGACGGGCGTTTCATGACGTTGTTGTAGGGCGCGGCTTCCATGCCGCCCCGCCGGAATAAAATCAAATGTTGGATTGATTTTGCGGCGCGGCATGGAAGCCGCGCCCTACGCAGAAATCATCAAAATCAAAAAAAAGATTCAAATTTGCGGCGCGTCGGGGTCGCCGCGCCCTACAAATATCACAAAAAAAGGAGGCGGCATAAAGAATGGGGTTCTATGAACAGCTCGGCGTATTTTTTGAAAACGCGGCGCGTACCGCTCTTTATTTGCTGCTTATGATACCTCTGTTACTGGTTGAGATTATGGGCGAGGCCGTGGACGTGATTTCGGGCGTGAAGGACGCGCCGCGGGGCGCTCCGCTGTATCTGCCCGCGGAGGCGGGTTCGCCGCCGCTGTGCGAGTACGACGAGTATATCTGCTTTGACTTGGACAGAATGAACATGCGGAGAGGCGGCGTCTTTAGCGTGGATATGAGTGAGCGGCCCAGTGAAGAATGGACGTACCAACATTTGGACCGCGTCGTTTTTGACTTTGTTCAGGACCCGGGGAACTGGGGAAGCGACGCGACCGCTCCGTTTCACAGGTTCGATAAAGATATCAAAGGGTCTTGGATGAAAAGGGCCGTTGCCATTTGGAACAGGTCGGCGCCGAAGGCGTTTCTTGACCAGCACGAACCGAAAAAAATGGCTAATTATATAGACGTTTATTACCGCGTATTATACGCCGGAAATCACTATAATTCGTTTATCTATACTCTGGACGGCAAAGTTCTCGAACCGGTTTCTTATCAATATGACGGCGAAACATACTATTATCTCCCGGGAGACGAGGCAGGGAGAACGGGGCGTTTTACGACGCGGCGAGCCGCGAATGAGGACTACACGAGGCGAACGCTTAATCTGCGCGCGAATTACGTCGATATATATCCCAGCGTAAATTGGTACGTCGGGTTGGGCGTCGAACCCAGCGACGGGAATTACTCGAACTTAGGACCGGGAATTACTTTTCTTACAAAGGAACAGGTCGCCCGCCGCGCGCAGGTGCGTTACGGAAAAATGGCGCACGACGGGTTTCATTCCTATCAGGGAAATCTTTTAAACGACACGATGGTAGAATTGGGCTATCCCGATTTCAGATATTACGACGGAGTCGAATATTGGGTCAATTTTAAATACTGGCTTGAAAATTCGTTGACTTTTCATTGTCATATGTTTTCGCTGCAGTTTTATTTTTCGGTCAAGCCGATGTGGAGAGGGTATATAGACAACAATCCGAAGTATGTCGCCGACGATAAGAAAAAAACGGACGACCCTGCCCGTTACACCGAAGAATTTCTGGCATGGATGAAGACTCACAATATAACTCCCGGTACTGAAAAAATGTACGAGGAACTCTCTAAATTTATAAATCAGGGACGTAATCTCGGCGCTATATCTGCAGACGGCGCATGGGGAGGAAATATAATAAATCTTTTCTTCAACAGCAGCGTTATGAACTATTTGTTCTGGGGTATGACGTTAATCGCGCTCGCTTTGTGCGCGGGTTGTTCTATTGCCGCGGTCGTTCGCTCGACCGGAGATTATGAGCTTAAACGTCCTGTTGGTCAGGTTGTCGGCTCCATTGCGAAAACTATGCTTACTTTTCTTCTCGTTCCCCTGTTTATGATTATCGTAATAAATATGTCGGGAATAGTTTTGCGCCAGGTATCGCAGGCTTTCGACTTGGGAATCACGGGTTCGAATCAGCAGCCGGCGAGTATGGCGACGACGATTATCGCCTCGTCGCTGACGGAAGAGAGTATGAGAGACGTTCCGGAGGGGGCTATTAAATCCGCAGAGCTTGAAAAGCGTAAGCAGAGACTGCTTTCGGGAGGGTTATACTGGAAGGAAGCGGGGCAGTTTATAAGTATTTTCGACCCGTTTAAGATGTATTTAGTTCCGGCCGTTATAACGGCTTGGTTCTCTATCGCGATGATGATTATGATTTTCATGATATTTTCGCGCAGGGTTTACGAACTGCTTCTGTTATATATAGCGTCGCCGTTTACAGTTTGCTCTATGCCTCTTGACGGCGGGGCGAAGTTTAAGGCTTGGAGAGAGATGTTTATCTCAAAAGTCCTGTCGGGATTCTCTTCGATATTTACGCTTAAATTGGCGCTTTTGATGATGCCCGTACTCTGGACGGGCGGTATAACTATTATTGATTACAACTCAACTTACGACACCGTGATAAAGCTTATGATAATGGCGGGCGGAATGTACGCCGCGTATAAATCGCACACTTTGATAAATAATCTGCTTAATCTCGGAGGAAGTAATACGGACAAAGAAACGGCGACGTTTGCCGCGCAGAATACTTTTATAAAAGCGGGAAGCGCGGCGTGGAACAGGGTCAGGAAAATAGACAAGGGAGTTTGGGACTTCGGGTTTAACGTTGCGGGTAAGACGATTACGCATAAATCAGACCAAAAAAAGGCCGCCGTTGACGGAGCTAAAAAGAGAAGCGAAGCGGCAAAAAAAGAAAAGGGTTTTACGGATTTACTGCCCGTCAAGGACGCGGCAAAACCGGACAGGAAATCAGAGAAAGAGTTGAGAAAAAATATCAAGACTCTAAACGCCGATAAGAAAAGATACGCGAAGGCGAAGAAAAGCCCGGCGAAAAAATCAGGTGAAAACCAAAAATACAAAGCGAAGAAAAAAGATAGAAATAACAACGGAAATAACGGTAAGGGTAAGGGTAACATAAACCCTAATTTGAGATAGATAGGCGATTGATTTTATACCCTGCGTAACATCAGAGTTGAGACCACCCCGCCGTCTGCGGACGGCACCCCTCCACGGAGGGGAATGAGTAAGAAAACTCCGAAAGTGAGGAAAATTCCCCTCTGTGGAGGGGTGGCAGGCGGCTTAGCCGCCTGACGGGGTGGTATGTTTGCAAAATCACCAAATTAAAAAAAGGAGGCGGCATAAAGAATGGGATTCTATGAGCAGCTCGGCGCGTTTTTCGAAAACGCGGCGCGAACCTTTCTTTATTTACTGCTTATGATACCTCTGTTACTGCTTGAAATTATGGGCGAAGCCGTGGACGTTATTTCGGGGGCGAAAGATACTCCGCACGGCGCGCCGCTGTATTTCGCCGCGGAGGCGGGAGCGCCGCCGCTGTGCGAGTACGACGAATATATCTGTTTCGACATAGACATGATGGACAAACGAAGAGGACAAATGAACGCTTTCGAGAATCTTGGCCGCGGGAGGGAGTTTGAGGAATATATTAACTATAACGTATATTATTATTCGCGTAATTATATAGTAGACCCGAACGGCTGGTTTGTGTATACGACCGAACCGTTTCATGGTTATTACTCTAGTTATGCTCGCGGTTTACAGAGCCGCTGGGAACGGGCGCCGAGGTCGTTTAAGAGCGCGGCGGCCAAGCCCACGCGAATGTCGAGTTATATAGAAATTTATTATAATCTGCTTTACACGGGAGATCCGTACAATACCGCCATTTATACTCTGGACGATAAAGTTGTCCGTCCGGTTTCCTATGAATTTGAGGAAGAAATATACTGGTATGTCCCCGGAGACGAAGTGGGTCGGACGGGACGTTTCAGAACGCCGCTCGAAGCGACTGAAGATTACACGAGAAGATTTCTTAATATACGCGCGAATTACGTCGATATATATCCGTTTACCCACTGGTATCC
>Ga0099364_10007379_pt1 | contig 15713 bp, 10 predicted proteins | sample TergutTh196P3_FD_73070 | JGI IMG/M metagenome (GOLD analysis project Ga0099364, IMG submission 73070) | Microcerotermes parvus P3 segment gut microbial communities from Pointe-Noire, Republic of the Congo - Th196 P3 | ecosystem: Host-associated > Arthropoda: Insects > Digestive system > Gut ...
GACGTGCCCTTCGGGATTATACGGTTTCCGAATCTCTGAGGCGTATTCAAGGAGAGGAACGTCTGCGGCTGCAAAACATTCGGAATGATGAGCGGGCAAAAGCCCGAATAAGGGAACAGCGTATTCGGGAAGCCCGTTACGGCATCGACACTGCCGCCGCCCGTGAGGCACTCCGAGACTCATTACCGCAGGTTTCCTATGAAGATGCGGCGGCATTACGGGAAGTCAATGAGTTGGGCGGAAATGCCTTTGCGGTAAATCCGATGAATCCTATCGGTCCCGCGGAAGAAAACATCGTGGTGCGGAGAGCGGACACAGCCGACACCTTCGGCGGAATAGCGGCAAACGTTGGTGTGCCGCCGGATGCTTCTGAAGCGGCACAACCCTCTCTGGCAGACCTCCTCAGTGCCGTTGATGTTCCAGAAAGAAGAAACCCCGCTGACATGGTCGCCGGGACTGGCACTGGCAGAGCCGCGACGGCAACGGGCAGAATGGAACCGGCGGTCGAAGAGCCGCTGGGTTTTCCGGGGATGATGGCTCCGATGGGAGTATCGTCTCTCGTGATCAGTCCCAGCAGTACCCTTATCCAATCGGGAGCCCCCAAACAACTCGGCAGAGCATTGGGAACGCTCTTTTCGAGCCAATGATCCCTTGCGGTTATTTCTTTTTCAACCGCAAAGACGCAGAGTTTGCGCAAAGGACGCAAAGAATCTCGAATCTCCATAAATCCCCTTGTGTCCTTCGTGCCTTTGTGCGAAATATAATCTCTATCATTTAAGGCACGAGGTCCTACTCCGGCACCTCGACCAACAAGTAAACGTAGTCCCCCAACATCAGATAGGTACCTACTGATCGAAGAAAAACAGCAATCTGCTCCGCTCTTTGAAACGAAGAAATTTCGCCGCTAAAATTGGAAACGGCAATTTTGTCCGCATGTACATTCGGCGGAGGCGGAGAATTTACAAAATACTGCACCGGTTCGCCCGTGAAAGGATGCGCCAGGGGAGCCGGAATACCGGCTAAATTATCCAGCGACTCCGGGAACGAACCATGCTCTTCGTACCATTGACGCACCGCCCCAACTGCATCGGAGAGCGTATAACGATACCAACGCTCGGCGTGCATGCTGTCAAGGACAGAATCCCCCCAGATAAAGTTATCGTAACCGGCGTAAGGTTCATTCAATTTTGCACAAAAATCCCTATACGACACGGAACGCTCGTCCGAAAGAATACCGCTCTCCACAAGCGACGCGAAGATTTGAAGCCGCAAAATCCGCTCCCGACGCGCCTCCTCCCAGGGCATATAACGGAGACGAGAAATCATAGAGACGAGCCCTTTCATTTCTTCTTGCTTCGCTTCGTCCAGAATGAATCCATTGAAAACGACAACCTCGCCTGCGAAAAAACTTCGTGCGAGGTGCCGCTGCTCGTCGTAGTGTTGTAATAGGCGTTCTTTGTAGAGAGCCGGAGGAGACGGAGTACCGGCATTGTGTTGATTGTTCGCCGGAGTACCGGCTAGATCGTATTCCATCTGCTCCCACGAAACGTAGGGAACAGAATAAATCCGCACAAACGGAAAGGCAACGAGGACCGCCAGCATCACGCCAAAAACAAGAAGCCGGGTAATCAATTTTTTGCGCCAAGTGAGAGTCTCCCGAAGCCAATACCTTGCCCGAAGCCGAGAGACAACCAGCAAAGCAAAGACCACCGGTACGGTCGTCCACAAAGGAGAACAACCGAAAACAGACAGAAACATGTACATCCAACCGACGGTAAATGCCATCGAGAAACTGAAAGTCTGCACAATCCCTACCATTTGTTGCGGGAAAGAGATCGAGCAATAGGCACCCGCCGCCAAAATGGTCAGCCAAACCGTAAACGCGATCGGAGCGTAAAACGTAAAGTCTTCGCACACAAAAAGATAGACCAGCCAACAAAGCAGCACGGGAATGTAAAGAATCGTGGCGGGCAACATTCGGCTCCACCAGACTTTACCTTCGTGAACACCGAGCCGGGTCAAAAACTGATAGGAATTGTTCTTTTGGTCATGCCCAAAAATGTTTCCCCAAAAGATGAGCATAACGGCACAAAGGAGTCCGGCACCGAGCATCAACCACCAAGTATGCTCGGACTTGAACAGGATAAGAGAGGAAAACAAAAAACTTAAAAGAAGGCAACCGAGCGACCACAGGATAAAGCAAGCGATCCCCAGCGGATAGACCAGCGATGCGTGCCGAATGTGTTGATGAATGAGGGCAAGGAAGGGAGTCTGTACTCTTTGCGGATAGCGGGCAAAGACGAAATTTCGCGGAATCAACACCTTTCGGGTATCCTTGATGCTGAAGTCGAACCAACGTAATGCACTCCGGACGGCGAAGGTTCCGGCGATCAGGATCACTGCCAACCGGAAGGGGAGAATGATAAAGAGCAAATCGGTACCACCTCTGGTACCACCTCTGATCCCGAACGAGTCGGCAATGAAGAGCATACTCAAAAATACAAGAAAAACGCAAGCAGCACTGCCGATGCATGCGAGAGCAGTATTGCGGCACCGGGTTGACCAGAGGATTCCCCAAACCAGTGCTTCGGCAAGGGCGGGAGCGAAACCGAGTAGGATTTCTTTTGCGCTTTCTGGATTTTCCCATGCGGGAAAGCCCAGCAGGAGAAACCAACCGGCACAGAGCAGGAGATTGCCGATGAGTATCAGTATTGTTGTGCAGAGTATCCAGCCGACTTTTCCGAGGGCGACGGTGAGCGGCGAGACCGGCAGGCTGCGCAGGAAAGGGAACGTGTTCTTTTCATGTTCCAGTACATAGACGGTCGATGCCATTCCCCAAGCGTAGATAACGGCAACACCGATGGCGACGGCGAGATAGAATTCGGGCGACGGGAGGTTGCCTTGATACAACCCTATGAGGAAGTACATCGCTTGCCAGAAAAAGCAGAGGAACACAACGGCAACGAGCCCCTTTGCTCTTCCCGCCTGCCAATACTCTTTTTTGAATAGTCCGATGATGGAACGCTGCATGGGGAGTATTATACTGTAAGCGGGGAGAAATGGGACGTTTCCTTTGCGACTTTGCGCATTCCCTTGCGCCTTTGCGGTTAAAAAAGAGAATTTAACCGCAAAGACGCAAGGCTTTCGCAAAGAACGCAAAATACAATTTCATGCCATTTATAGCCTATCATCCCTCAACCTGCTGCCGCAAAAAATCCATCAACAGAATGCGGGTGCGTTCCAACTCTTCTTTATTGCGCGAAGGGAACTCTCCCTGATAGGAGAGTCCGGCGGTTCTGTTCTGTGAACCGAATTTCTGTAGCGCATTCACTATCTCTGCGGGAAGAGAGAACTGCCGGTCTTTGAGTACAGGATTATTCTCCGGCATCACGGCTTTACTGCGGGTGCGGATGGCGTTGGCGACATCAATCAGCCGGGAACATAAAGTAGGGAACGAGCCGCCGCCGCTTGTGACAGAAACCTCTTTCCCGCCGTACCAGACAAAAAATATATCGCCGCCGAGTAATTTTTTCACGTCTTTCCTGCTGTATTCACGGGTATTTAATTCTGAACTTAATGAAGCGGTAAAACGGCAGTTCAAAACGGCATCGACATCGTCGTAGTGCCAATGGGCGATGATTTTGCGGAAAACATTTTTTTCGAACTTGGCGGCGTTTTCGAGGTAGTTTTCCTGCAATTCTTTTTCGAGCGGCAGCAAGTCTTGGTCTTGAACATTATCTTTTTTTTCGGTGTAACATGCCAGACTCAATAACGCATCGCAAATGTCTAGGCAGGCGTTTTCGATGCGGAGGTGCTCCCGTTCTTCTAAACGTTTAATGTATGTTTTGAACCTTCGGTAAGCGGCGGCATAATTTTTGAGAGAGAGACTGATTGCCAGTAATAAGTCGGTTTCGTTGTGGAAGTCCCGCCGGTTTGTGTCGTAATAACTAATCAAACTTTGTAGATTATAGCCGGTCAGGACTTCTCTGATTTCTGTGCTGTAATCGTGAGGAGCCGCCTCGCCCCGCGTTTCTTTGGGAAGAAAATTAAAAACCGGTATGACATACTTCTTTGACTTTGCCAGAAGATAGGCGGTATCGCCCAAAACAGAGGTGCCGGGAGATTTCCGTACATCAATGACCCAAAGCAAAACATCACATTGTTCGACGGATTCCCACGCAACCTGTTCCCGTCTCCACGCTTCCTGTTCCCAGCGTGTCGCCGCGTTCTCTTTTTGATGTTTACATTCCGCGACGATGAGTTCAGGAGAAGGATTTTGGACATTCAGCCGGACACGGGACGAATATTCGAAGCCGGGATTATCGAACAAGTCGAATACCAGCCCGCCTTCGAGAGACACTTGATATTTTTCACTGACGGCGGTTGTCCCGGCTTCATCTTTGATAATACCGAACAGTTCTTCGGCAAGGAGCGCGCGGATGAGAGATGTTTTTCCTTCGTTAGCATCTCCAATAACAGCAATGATAGGAGCGGAATCTGGTGTCGTCGTCATCATTCAAAATCAGGGGGGTTGAGGAATTGCCGGGATTGGGTGAACGCCTCCTTGATGCTTTCCAGGGAGTCCGCATTTGCCGTTTCAAGCGGTTCGAGAATATGAGTCAAACGCTCCGCAAGGTCTTCCGGCGGAAGTCCCTGCAATTCGTGAATGGCTGCCCAAGCCGCAAGAGAAGTCATGAACGTGGAAACCTCAATCCGAAAGTTGGCTTCCGCTTCGTTTGTTACAGAGGAGAAAATATCATTCGCTGAATTCGCTTGGAAATTTTCTTGGTTTTTTTTGCGGAACATCCCTTTGGAGATTTGAAAAACCCCCTGAGACATTTCCGGTGCGAAGAACCCCAAAACCCCGCTCCCGCCTCCGCACGCCGAAACGACATAAGGGGCTACCGCCATACCCACAGGTCCCAGTTGTGCAAGAGCCGCTCCAACGACCGCTGTTCCCAAAACCGTACCGCCGAGTGCCGCCCAGCCGCGCGGTTTCAATGTTTTCTGAACTTTCCCCAGCCAACATCCCCAGGCAATACTTTCTTGAATGGAATCGTTTCCGAGTTGTTGCGCCTTTTCTGAAACACTGCCCAGTATCTTTGCGGCATCTTGTTTGATTTTGGTCAGGTCGAGAGGGGCGTTCCCTTCACCGGTGTTCCCTTCACTGGCGGAGAGTTTCAATTTTTTTTCCTCTTCGGCATATAACTTGGAAATTCCAGCACGGCAGGACTCGAAGCGTTCATCGACGACCGGTCGGGCATCCCATATTTCCGGGGCAAACGACTGCGGATTTGCCGCATAGTCCTCAAAGATTTCCCGGACACCGGCAAGGATGAGTTCCGATGCCTTCTCATATTTTCCTGCGAGCCGAAAGTCCTCTTGATACCCCCGGAAAAATGCTCTCAAGCGTTTTCTGTTGGCGGCATCTTCGATTTTGTGGTCGAACCAGTCAATAATATGTTCCGACAGCACACCGGCTCTTACCAATTTGAATTGCCATTCCTCTCTCCGCACAGCCATTTTCAAGGAGTGGTTATTCATTTGCTGCCGCAAATCATTGGCACAACTTAACAGTACGAACGTTTTGTCCCAAAACGCACCAGCAGTCTCTTTCACAAAAGTCATCTTGCCTGTGTCGGGATTGTCGGTCAGAGAAAAGGCAAAGATGATTTTACCGACAGCGATCTCCCCCTTCTGAATTTGCTCCTGCACCATTCGCCCCGCTTCATCCCGGCAGTCTTGTGAAACATAAATGTTTCGGTGCTCTTCACCGGGAAAACACTCCTGCCATAACTCTTTGGGAATATGAAGGTTGGGCATAAAAATCAACGTTTTCGGCGGTCCTGTGGAGACCGGCAGGACCAGCGGCTCCTCCGGCGGCAGCGGTTCCATCGGCTCTGAGGAATCTGTGGAATCCGGCGGAGCATTGATGATTCCGATGGGGAAAATTTTTTCAATCAGGTTTCGATAGAACTCCTCCTTTGGGTCCGGCTTAAAGTCCTTTTGGCTCGCAACAAAGAGATGTCTAATCAGGAGAAAGAGAATAAAACGGACCACAAGCGGCGGCACAAGGGCGGAGATCATAAACCATGTCCATTTCACTTTTTCATTGTTCCGGTTTTCATTGTTTTGGGATTCGGCTGGTCTCGTTGAAATCTGCGTCAGGTCTTCCCGGTTCACAACTTCGATAATCTCCTCTTCGGTAAATTGTACCCAAGTGAAATTCTGGATCGTTTGCACCCAGTAAAGCCGGTATTCGGGGTACAACATACTATCTGGGTAATAGAACCGGTTATTGCCTCCCCCGCTGCTGTATGCAAACAGAACAATGCTGATGAGAGCCAATAAAAACCAAAATATCTGCGCAAAAGTATGTGCAAACAATTGGAGAGTCCGGGGATGGTTCTGATACTGCCGGGCAAAATAAACGAAAGAGACGTTCTCCCGGTTCCGTCTTGAAAACACAGACAACACGACACTGTGCGAAGCAATCACGACGATGCCGATGGGATTCGTAAACATTTGCTTCACGAGCGACTTCAACGAAATCAGCGAGTGGGGGGCAACTTTCCCGGTGCTGCCGAACAACGAAGCCATTCCTCTTCGCAGAAGATAGAGTGCCCACAAACAGACACAAATAATGATAACGACATATTGAAAGGTAATCGCGCTGAGAAAGAGTCCCAACTTCACACCGGTATTGCCGTCGGGTAATTTATCCACACCGGAAAGCGTTACACCGCCGAAAATCAGCCAAAGCACCAAAAAAACCGGTACGGGACTGAGCCATAACAAAAGGTCAGAACATTCGATCCCTCTGCGGGCGGCGGGATACTTTTCTCTTGCCAACCGTGCCAGCAACGCAAGTTTACCCTCGGAATCATCTTTACGGACGGCTTCACGTTCCTCTTCGCGGACGGTGAAATCCTCAGGAATGGAGTCCTCGTTCCGGTCTTTGAGCGTATTGATCAGGAGCCAATCATGGAATTGGGTCTTAGTTGCCTTGGGTTTTTCCATGGGGAACTTACGGAAAAGTTGCCTTGTATTCTACGAATACCGCCGTTGTTTGTCAAGCAAATAGGCTGAACAGCACTTTGCGTTCTTTGCAGTTCAATCCTTTTTTAACCGCAAAGACGCAAAGGACACGCAAAGGGCGCAAAGGATAAAGGACAACTTTTTCCCATTTAACTTATTCGGAAACCATCATTCCGGCGAAAGCCTTGCTTCTTTGCGGTCAAAAGAATCGAATCGCAAGGAACACAAAGTGCCATTGCCGTTTACGGTAAAGTTCAAAATAGCGGGACTGTAAGCCGGGTTCTGTTCTCCGGTAGCCGGAGCGGCGATCATTTATCTAGGGAATCAGTTGCCCGATTCCTCAAGCAGTCCACCCGGAGTTACTATCGGCTCGGACAGCCTCACTCCTGCTTGACCTTGCTCCCGATGGGGTTTGCCATGCCCATCCGGTTACCCGAATGGCGGTGCGCTCTTACCGCACCATTTCACCCTTACCAGAAAGTATGGGCGGCTAACGCCGCCCCGCTCTTCCGGCGGTATCTTTTCTGTTGCACTTTCCCTGACCTTTCGGTCGGCGGACGTTATCCGCCATCGTGTCCGAAGGAGCCCGGACTTTCCTCTCCTCCCGAAGGAGCAGCGACCGCCCATCCCGCTGGCTGTATTGTACCAGATGTGTGTCTCCATGGTATCGACACAGAAAACCGCTCTGTGAAGATTGAACCGCAAAGACGCAAAGGCTGCGCAAAGAACGCAAGGTGTAATTTCATGCCGTTTCAAGTCTGTCGGAACTGACCTTGACGCTTTTTCCCTAAATTGCTACCCTCCCCTTATGCGCACGCTTCCGGTGCTTGGAATCCGGCTCCTCGTTCTGCTGCTCCTGCTGGGAAACAGTGTAAACTTGATCTGTGCGCAGGAAATAACGTTCAGCGGAGTCGGACCTATCAATCACTCGCTTGCGGGTACTGCTGTGGCACTGCCGAGAGACTCTGCCGGGGCAATCTATTGGAATCCCGCCACGATTTCGTTTCTCGATTACTCGGAATTCCAACTCGGAATGGGAAGGCACAATGCCCCATGGTACGGCGACGAATACGTCGTCGGCACTGCTCTCGTCGTCGGAGTCGTTGTGTTGGTTTTGGTTGCAGCCACCGATGACAGCAAAGAGGACACCATGGACTGGGAGGGTCGCCAGAAACGGAATAATAACTGGTTGATTCTAAACTTCCACATTGGCTGTTCGGATTACTGTTATCATTATCCGCACCCGGTTCCGCAACCGGTCGATGAACCGGAACCTCGTGCTCCGCGAACACCGCTGATCCGTGTACCGACACTTTCTTACCTTTATCGACCGCTGGGAAGCCGTTGGTCTTTCGGCTTGGGTATCTCGGAATACGGTGCGGTGAAAACCGGTGCTATGGAAGTCGGCAATAGGGTCGGCATCGGCGAATATCGTTTTCAAGGTTATGAATTTATGCCGACCATTTCCTATCGAGAACGCAGACGTTTTTCGCTGGGCTTTTCACCAATTTTTTCTATCGACGAAACACCCAACGCTTCGCTCCCCGTCATCCCCCTCAGCCGGTACTCCGGTGTCTCCCAAAGCCAACGAAGCCGGGCAGGTTTTGGGATGCAAGTCGGTGCGTATTATTCGACGAATCGACGTACCCGGTTCGGAGTCAGTGTGCGAACGCCGCAATGGATCAATGGATATACGTATCGCTGGGCTGATCCTATGACAGAAAAAGTCCACACGCAGCGGCTTTCCTTCTCGCAGGATTCGGCATTCCGCATTGCCGTCGGCGCGTCGCGTACACTGCGGAACGACAAGACGACGTTTTCAGCCGATTTCCGATATGCGGATTATTCCCATACGTCCGCATTGTACGACATACCGGCATCCTTTGATCCGGCAGTCAAGAGGCAGGGCAGTTCCCGTGCCGTTTATTCACTGGCAATGAGCGGCGAGCATTGTTTTTGGAACCTGTTTGCCTTTCGGATGGGCTATCAGTGGAATCGCGCCGTAACTCCAGATAAGGCTTTGATTTACAACACGAGTTTGCCGATTCAAAGCGGACATTCGATACATTACGGCTTGACGACGTTTTTCAGTGAACATTTTGACCTGTCGTTCTCAGTATCCCATGCGTTCGGCGGCGGCTGGGAGACGCTTCACACGGAGAATGGTTCAATCAGTTTTCGCCGCAATCCCAACCGCAGTAATTTTTGGATTGCGGGACGATTGCGGTTCTGAGCACGGAAAGATTGAACCGCAAAGACGCAAAGTATAATTTCATGCCGTTTCAAGTCTATCGGGAACTTATCTTGACGCTTTTCCTTGAAATGGTTATCGGAAAAGGTCGGCATCAATCAGGTAAAGGGGTTCGCCGAATCGAGGGTTCTCATTGATGTACAATACGCCGCCGACGTGGACAGCCTTCGTGCGAAATTGTGCCCGAAGGTCGCCGGTACAGTGGACGTTGATCATGTCATGCGGCTTTAACTGGGTCATGCAATATTTGCAGTGGTCTTGCGTGCGCACCAACACAAAGTTTTGGATACCCGAAAGTTGCCGACCCGGATACATAAAACCTCTGATATAAACTTTGCGTTGTTCAGCCGCCAATTTCACGATAGGTTCGGGCAGCCGATTGGTTCTTTCGTCGGGGCGCAAGTCTTGAAAAGTGACCGCCGTATAACCGTAAGGGATATTGAAATAATAGAGGTAAACTCCCCAGCCCGCCGCAGCAATTCCGAGCAGAAAAGAAAAGACAATGCCGCCGAGAGCAAATCCGCGTCCAGTGTAATCGAAGGGGCAGGAGAGGATATTATAAAGCCCAAACACACCGCAAATGGCACCGATCAACGGAAAAATGATAAACCAGTTACTCAAAAGCATCAACGGCGTGAAGAGCGATAAGATGAAAGCGACCACCGCCAGAATACTCACGGCGCGGTAGCCGACCGTGATGCCCCGTCCGGTAATCTCTTCTTTGGTGATCGTCGAGATGCTTTTATCAAATTCCTGTGTCATATCCTGCCGCCGTTCTATTTTGCTTTTCCGCAGTCGCCCTTACCTGCAAACCGCCAAGTTCGTAAATTACCATGAACTAATAAAAAAGTAAACACCTCACGAGCCACAGGGATTTCCGAAACCATTATCGCACAAATAAATTGAAGGAGTATAAAACATGATTCCCAAAGTACACATTAACGGAGTCTCAATTCCCCTTATCCACTTCGCGCCGATCGTTGCGGACTTTGCGGTTAAAAAAAAGAATTTAACCGCAAAGACGCAAAGGAATGCGCAAAGGATGCAAGGGAAAAACGTCCAATTTCATGCCGTTTACAGTATTTTGTAAGCCTCGCACAAAGGCACAAAGTTCACAAAGAACTAAACTGCCGTAAATTCCTTTGTGTCCTTCGTGCCTTTGTGCGAAACATCATTGAAGACACGGGGCACTACACCGTAAGCCAGGCATACGTCAGACTCGTCATATTCAAACAAGCGTGGAGCAAAATGCAGTATGAAAGATTGCGTGTTTTGCTGTAAAGGTATCCCAGTGCCAGCGAAAAGAAAAATATCGGAATCGGGTCGGTATTGGTATCAGGATAAAAGATTCCCAGCGCAGCGGAAAGTCCGAGCGCGAAAAAGAGGGCGAAAAGGCAAATACCGGCAACGGCAAAAAGTTGTTTACGGGACAACTGCTTTGTTCCGAATAAACTGTGAGCGATTTTCACGTTCCGCATTTCCTTCAGATAATAGATTCCCAGTGCAAAGATCAACAAACTGATCATGATCATGGTAATGAATCTGACAACAAGCGTGTAGATATGTATTTCATCGCTGCTTCTGCCATGCAGGAGCGCGAAAAAAAGTGAAACGGCAACAATCGCAACGCCGCCGGCTCCGGGGAAATTAAATTGTGTGAGTTTTGATTCAAGCCAACCTTGAAGGAACAGCCGAAAGAGCATTTCCTCAATAAATGGTGCCGCGACAACGATGGTCAAAAAGAGGAGAATAAAAACAAGCGGCGATTTTTTACTCTGTTCGATCACTTGAAGAACCCCATGCCCGTGATGTTTTTTTTCCTCCGGTGCTTCCTCCGCCGACAGCATCGATGCGGGTTTGAGTACCGTAGAGTCCGCACATTGAGCAACAAAGCCAGCGATGCCGCTAAACACATCGCATGCAATGAACCAAAGGGCAAGGAACAACAGGACATCAAGCCCCGTCCACGGAACTTTATTGGATTCGTTTGACATGGATTGTATGATCACACACAGGAGCGGGCGGGCATTAGTGGTGTTTCCGGCTTGGTATTGTCTGAATTTTCACGCTGATTCACTTGAAAAACACTTGAAAAACAGGCGATTCCGAATGGCAAGACCAAGCCGGAAGCACCATTAGGTTATCAACGGGCGTGAAATTGCACTTTGCGTACCTTGCGCTTCTTTGCGGTTAAAAAAAGTTCCCGCAAAGGACGCAAAGTGCCATTCCATACTGGCGGTATCACTCATTCTACCTCGCCGCGCTGCATATCCCGCAACGCTGCCTTACGGCTTAACTTGATGCGGTTTTGATCGTCCACCGCAATCACTTTCACCGGTATAACGTCACCCACCTTGAAATGGTTGCGGACGTAAGCACTGTCCACATACTCATCCGCAAGTTCACTCACGTGGCACATGCCGTCCCGACCGGGCAGGACTTCGACAAACAGACCGAACTCCTTGATGCTCGTAATCTGTGCTTCGTAAATCTTGCCGACTTCGACGGAACCTGTCATCCGCGTAACTTCATCCAGTGCCGCCTTGCCGCCTGCTTCGTCTGTGGCGGCAATGATGACCGTGCCGTCATTTTCGATTTCGATCAATGCACCCGTCCGTTCTTGGATCGCCCGGATAATTTTACCGCCGGGTCCGATCAATGCACCGATCTTGTCGGGGTCAATTTTTGTCTTGAATAGACGCGGAGCATTCGCTGATATTTCCTTCGCCGGTCTCGGAATCGCCCGAAGCATTGTTTTGAGGATTTCAATTCTCGCTTCGCGGGATTGTGTCAGTGTTGCGGCGATGATTTCCTGACTGATGCCGTCGATTTTCAGGTCGAGTTGGATACCGGTAATGCCGTTTTGTGTGCCGGCAATTTTGAAGTCCATGTCGCCGAAATGGTCTTCGTCTCCGACGATGTCCGTGAGGAGCACCCATCGGTCATCCGATTCTTTTACCAGTCCCACGGAAATGCCCGCTACGGGATTCCTGATCGGCACCCCTGCCGCCATCAAGCCGAGCGTTGCCCCGCAGACCGATGCCATCGAACTGGAACCGTTTGATTCCAGAATGTCCGAAATGACACGGATGGTGTAAGGAAACTTTTCGGGACCGGGGATTACCGGATTCACGCTCCGCTCTGCTAAGGCACCATGTCCATATTCCCGGCGACCGGGACCGCGGTTCGGTTTGCACTCCCCGACCGAAAAACTGGGAAAATAATAGTCGAGCATAAACTTTTTGGTGTACTCATCGAAGAGTCCATCGACCCGCTGCTCATCTCTTGCTGTCCCCAGTGTAACGGTAACCAATGCTTGCGTTTCGCCGCGTTGGAACAGTGCGGAACCGTGAACTCTCGGCAGTACGCCGGTACGGCATTCGATTTCCCGAAGGTCTTTCGTTCCGCGACCGTCAGAACGGGTTCCGTTCAAAATCTGGTCCCGCACAATCCGTTCTTCGAGTTCGTGCCAGGCAACGTCGAACAGGTCTGCCGTCCACGCCGGTTGTTCTGCCGGCGGATCAAGTGCGGCGGCTTCATCCGTGGCGTTTTCAGTTTTTTCTCCTGTATTTTTGGCTGGAAAAAAGGTGCTTTTCGCTTCCGCTTTCAATGCGGCACAAGCATCAGCACGGTCCATTTTACCGGCGGTTCTCTTTGCCGTCCAAAAGCCGTCGTAGTATTTGTCCCTCAACGCTTCATACAGTTTTTCGTAAGCAGGCGGGTCGTATGGCATCCGTTGCGGATTGACCTGATTGATCAATTCCAGTTGCATGTCGATAATTTCCCGAATGTAGGAATGTGCGGTTGCGAGGGCTTCCAGCATGATGTCTTCCGGCAGTTCGCGGGCGAAACCTTCGATCATCAGGACATTCTCGCGGCTCCCGGAGACGATGAGGTCAAGTTCGCTTTCTTCGAGTTGTTCATTCGTCGGGAAGGGGATGAACTTGTCATTCACATAGCCGAGCCGAACGGAGGCAAGCGGACCATTGAAGGGGAGCGGTGTCATCGACATTGCCGTTGCCGAGCCGTTCATGGCAAGCACGTCGGGATCGACATTTTTGTCCGAGGAGAGGACGATGGCTTGCACCATCACTTCGTTGAAGAACCCTTTCGGAAAAAGGGGACGCAACGGTCGGTCGATAAGCCGAGAGGTGAGGACTTCTTTGAGAGAGGGTTTTCCTTCTCTTTTGAGGAAACCGCCGGGAAATTTTCCAGCGGCAGCGGCGCGTTCGCGGTAATCACACGAGAGCGGGAAAAAGTCGCCGCCCAGCCGGGGTGCGCCGGAAGTGACGGCACAAAGAACGACGGTATCGTCGTAACCAATGAGAACGCTTCCTGCGGCTTGTTTTGCGAGTTCGCCGGTTTCGATCCAAAGGATACCGGCACCAATTTTCTTTTCGACCCTGATTTTAGGCATAATGTTTGTTGCGTTACTTGGACGCATAGTGAGAGGTTGATAGAGAGAGCAGAGCCGCAAGATTGCGTACCCTGTGAACGTTTCGACGGCGCAAAATTATGATGTATTCCTGATGATTTTTTGTTTTTCTTCCTTGATGAGCGTCGTGGACGTTTTGATAACTCCCGGTGAGTTACCTTTTTTTTCTTTCTACTTTCTATTTGGGGGTATTGTACCACGAATGAGGAAAAAGGCAAGCGGGGAGTGTGTTGCAGCGTAAATTGTGATAAATAGAGGGTGTGTTAAATCTTTTTGGGAATTTTCCAAACGTATTTCCATTGGTTTGAGTAGAGTGCGGCAGCAATGACAGCGATTCGATTTGCCGGCGTCAATCGCCAACACGCACCCGTCTGCTTTAACCTTCGCCCCACCAAGTTCTTACACGCTCCCTCTATCAAACCACTCCCAATCGCTCGACCCTCCGCCAAACGCTCGCAATAATCCAACCGACCAGCATTGCCGCGAAAATACTCCAACAACGAATCCAACGACTCCTGTTGATCCTTCTTCAAGCCCGATAACAACTTCAACTCACACTCCAAGCCCACTAAACCCTCTGATAGCAATACCCTACGCATTCGCTCAAACCAATCCTTCGATGACGACTTATCAAACAATATCTTACCGCAGTCCGAAATGTGTTCCGCTCCATGATAAATGTCCAAACATTCGTCCGTCTTGCCAAACACCTCACGCACGACATTCCAAATCCCCAAATTTTAGAGACACGGTGCCCCCTCTCCCAACGCCGAAGACACGCCGCCCACGCCCAAACGCCGACGCTCCGATGGGCAAAGTTTCAGAAACTCCTCCTTATCCACTATCGACGCAAATGCCGACATCACCGTAGGTGCCAGCAAATTTCGTGTCGCCCATTCGGACGGGAAGACACTCTCCCCACGCTCACGCTTCGCAAAAGCACCGACTTTGACCTCCATCCATTTTGCCAGACCTGCGAGAGTACGAATGTGAATGAAAGTGCCATCGGCATAAAATTCGGTCTCCCCTTTCGCCTTCTGAAAGTCGTGGCGGACATCGGGATTGTTCTGCAAACGAGCAGAGATTTCTTCGGCGGTAGGACTGGCAATCTTGCCCAGCGTTGTGTGGGACAAATGAATTTCACAGAATTCTTCGAGGCTTTCGGCGGAGAGACAGTACGACCAAAAACCGCAGCAACGAGTTGCGAGTCGTTTCAGTCCATCGGTGTCATCCTTGTTTAGTCCGAGGGTTACGTCGGCAGGAAAGGAGCGGTTTTTGCAATGGGGGCAACGGCGATAGCGGCAGTGGAGGATTACATGACCGTGTGCGGAAACGATCGTTTTCGTGAACGTGTCATGCGTTTGTGTTTTTTTTACAGTTGCCGCACTGTTTGCTTTCGATGTTGGTTTCGGTGTGTTCGACTTGTTCTTGGAGTTTGTGTTGGTACACTTCTTGCACGAATGTTCGACCAGCGATGAGGAGGAAGTCATCGAGGTCGTGTACGGTGCGTCCGTGTTCGGCGTTTTCGGCGACGGTGTCGCACTCGTGGAGGAGGGAATCGAGTTTCGTGTGAAGAAGATCACAAACTTCGCTAGCGGAGAGACGCTCTGGCATAAATACTTCCTTGTAAAAACGAGGCTATCAACGCACATTCTAACAATTCCCAAAAATCTTTGACACACCCCAAGTCAGGCCTTTCAGATTTTCGCTATGATTTTTTTCGGTGGTATGGTATAATATAGCGTGGGTAAGGATGCAATCATTCGCAATATCCGTGAAAAGTTTCGACTTACAGCCCTGGCGGGAGAATTTTTCTGAAAAATTGCAGAATTGACCAAGCAAAACGCATCCTTGTACGTAGTATACGTATGGGCACCTCTAAAAATACGGGGCCTCTCGACAGGATTTAAAAATGGAGTATTCTTTTTGGAAACTCCTTTCTTTATCCGCTTTTTTATGCACCATCGTCCTCCTTCGTTCTTCGATGTC
>Ga0099364_10007380_pt1 | contig 15710 bp, 12 predicted proteins | sample TergutTh196P3_FD_73070 | JGI IMG/M metagenome (GOLD analysis project Ga0099364, IMG submission 73070) | Microcerotermes parvus P3 segment gut microbial communities from Pointe-Noire, Republic of the Congo - Th196 P3 | ecosystem: Host-associated > Arthropoda: Insects > Digestive system > Gut ...
ATCCGACAAATGTAGGGACAACCGCCCTCGGTCGTCCGTGTGAAAATTTTGATATTGGCGTAAATTCGCGGTGTATCTAAAATAAATACAACGTCGGTGTAAATTCGCGGCGCGCCGAGGGTGTCGCGCACTACAATTTAACCAAAATCCGCAATATATTTTCCTATGAGAACGGCTTCTTAGTTTCCGAGGGTGTATAAAATAGCTATTCGAAAAGGTTCCCATTCAAAGAAAGAAATTCTAACACATGGCGGTTAAAATCCTTTGCTTCTTCATACACCCCATGCCCGAAACCTTCGTATATAATTAACTTGCTGTTTTTTATTTTCTCTGCGATTTCCTCTGAAGAATTAATTCCGACTACTTTATCATTGTCAACCCCGATAATCAAAGTAGGGCATTTTATTTTTTCTAATTCGTCATAAGAGTTGTGGCTAATACAGGCGTTGGCTTGTATTATAAAGCGGTTGAAATCTTTCGGTTTAGTGATTTTGCTAAGTAAAGGATAGAACGGTCTGTACTTTTTCAGACGCTTTTCTGTGTAAGATTTTTCTGTAGTATCAATGAGTATACTTTTATAGTCGTTCGATTCGACCATTTTTAGCCAACTGCCCAGAACTTTTTGTACCGTTTCGTTTTGTCTTGATAAAGTCACGGCTAAAACAAGTTTTTCGACCAACTCTGGATAATCAACAGCGACATATTGTGCAATCATGCCGCCTTGGGAAATGCCCATAAAAGCAGCCTGTGAAATGCCTAAGTTTTCTATTGCAATTTTGTAATCTGCTGCCATATCCCTTGTGGAGTAACCTTTTTCTAAATGGTTTTTACGGCTGAAAACATATACTTTATAGTTTTTTGCGAAACATTTATACATCATAGCCATTGCTGCCGCCGCGCCTTTAACCGTTTTCAATCCGTCGCCTAACCCCGGAAACATAATCAAGTTTTTATCGCCTTTCCCAAAGGAAATGTAGTCCATATCCGTGCTTCCTACTTTTATATTTCCATTTATAGCATTATAAAACACAGGAGTTCCCCTTTCGTTAATATAAATAACAGATAACTCGCGGAGTGTAGATAGAGGGCGTCGCGTCCTACAATATATAATCAATTTCCAATATATCCAAAACAGAGTTTTCTGCTAAATTGCATAAAATATATATCCTTGTCTATTTTCTATTAAGTTTCTCTAAATTTTTAGTCAATATTTATTAATTTTTGTTATTGATTTTTTTTCCAATATGTTATATAATAGTTTTACAATATTCTAATAAAGAGGCAAAGTGTATGGAATTTAATGTAATAAAGAAAATCGCAGACAAATACGGAAAGGATTTTTTGCTTGAGGGGAAGCGGCTGTCGGGATTGATTGCCGACTTTGTTCCCAACGATAAAAAAACAAGAAATCTGCTCAATACCGCTATCAGAGATAAAATTCCTCAAAAATTATACGATATGAAGCCTATGAGCGAAGCGGACAGGGAAATGCGGGTAAAAGGACTGTGCATACGCTTCATGGAGGATAATTCTTTGACGGAAGCGGCGGCATACAAGACAGTAAAATGCTTTGCCGATGTATTTGGGTATTTTGGAGATTTGAAGAATTCTATCACAGAAAAAAAATCGTCCGATTCAACCTTAAATCACAACGTATCAGTTCCCGACGACGATGAAGTTATGCAGGACGACCCTGATATATCGGATTTGGGACTGGTTACAAAAAAAGGCGACTGGATATATTATCAGAACGAGGACGATAACTGCACGTTGTATAAAATGCACGCGGACGGAAAGAGAAAAACCAAGCTCAACGACGACTGGAGTTACTCTATAAATGTTTCGGGCGCATGGATATATTACTGCAACCGCAGCGACGGCGAAAAACTCTATAAAGTGCGTACAGACGGGAAAGAAAGGACTAAACTGAATAACGACAAGAGTTTGTTTATCGCCGTATCGGGAAATTGGATATATTACAGTAATTGGAGCGACGGCGAAAAACTTTACAAGATACGCACAGACGGAAACAGCAAAACCAAGCTCAACGACGACGAGTGCCAGAATATCAGCGTAACGGGAAATTGGGTATATTATACAAACTGGAGCGACGGAAAAAAACGGTATAAAATAAATACAAGCGGAACACATCGTCAAACATCGGATTAAGAAGCCGTTCTCATAGTGTATTTGTCTCAACACGCCGTATTTTTCATACGGCGCACCGAGGGGCATCGCGCCCTACAATTTAACCAAAATTCGCAATATATTTTCTTATTTGATTATGGGGTATGCAATTTTTGACAAGCCGCAGATAAAACCGACGTAAAATCAGATTTACGGCGTGCCGAAGTCGTCACGCCCTACGTTTTTTTGTGCAAAAAAAGCAAGTCAGTCTTAGTCTTGTATATACCATTCATTATTCAGCCATTCTATGCGGGTTTCAGTCCAGTTAACCAAATATTCGACTTCTTCTTCAAATGTGCGGAAAGACCTTTGCCTTCCTCTTAATCCCGTTTCTCTCAACGCGCTGGGCCATTTTTCAAAGTTCAGTTCTATGGATTCCGATATATTATCAATAACTTTCGGTATTTGCGTTATAAAATCGTCGAATATTCCCGCTTTATTCAACTCTGTCCACCGTTCGCGGACAAGCCTGTTAAAAGTTTCATCGTTCATCAGCTTGCTAAACCAAGGGGACGTTGCCGCAACGTGATAACCCGTGGGACGCAGACAAGTCGCTACGTCTTGATTGCCGTAACAAGTGTGATAATCCCATATAGGACCCATATGCAGTTTGCCGTCTTTGATATAGCAATAACAGCTTGCGGTAAATCCCGAATCAAAATTTTTGACAAATTCGTTGACTATATACCAACTGATAAAAGACTCAACATTCATATACTTTGAAAATTCATCATAGCCTTTATCAAGAGCTTCATGAAATTCATCAAAAAATTCCTGGAATTTTATGAGATTTGCTTCTTTGACTTCACGGTAAATATCGTTGTCGTCGGGTTTTTTATACAAAATATGATGACCGCCGTTTTTCATATCGACACAATTCCTGTGATTGTCATGTCTGTATATCGCCTCAATCTCAAACAATGCCTCGTGTTCTATGTTAATATTCACGCGGTTTTCATGTACCTGTACCGAATCGAGAATATAATATAATCCGTTATATTCGCCGTTAAAATACGTGTCAACATAGCGGTAATCAGGAGTGAAAAGCCCCCCTTTGCTTATATCCCGCGCAAGTTGAAACGTGAGGGAAGTTCTCAACATTGTTTTATCGACGTAATCAGCCAGTAACACCCATTTTCTCGCGTCAGTCATTCCCAATACTTCTATAGGCTTGCCCAATTTTACCGTATAAGGTCTTTTAGGATTTGACCATGAATACTGCCCTCTGCCCTTGATAAATATCGGCTCGTCATATATGCCGCCTTCTTCGCCGTATACAAGAGTATATGTCCCAGCGATATAATTTTCTTTTGTTATTGCCGAGAACGGAACATCGTTGTTCAGCGTTATGTATAATACGGGCAAATTCGTTATTTGAGGATATTTTTCTGCTTCTTCGGGGGTGGGCTGTCTGATTTTAGGCGCAGAAAAATCTTCAAAGTTATATATTATACTGTCATCACTATCCTGATTCTGTGCTTCGGAATACGGCGGGGAATAACTTGACAGAAGTATAATCACAATAATTGCGGCTGTAATCAATATCAAGGCGGAAAAAATTTTCTTTGTTTTTTTTGTCATATTAAAAATCAGACTCCTTGTATTTTTCAGTTATGTATGCAATTATTATATCACAAATTTAAAAAATGCGTTAAGTAATATTTTGTGAATAAATCGTAAATATGAAAATCGTCTGAATGTTTAAAATATCTAAGCATAATTTTGTGATATAATATATATTATTAAACTTCATTTGCAATTTTTACGGGACGTCGAGGACGCCGTCCCCTACGATAAACAACACAAATTGAACAGTCCCTTACGAAAGAGAGTTTGGGCGTATAATTTCTGCGTTTATTTAGTTTCCAAAGAGGTCTACTGTATAAAACTAAAAGTGCGGGGTATTTTAATATGTTTTTATGTCAGATGTCGGGAATACCCGGAACGGGAAAATCAACTTTAGCAAGATATATATGCAGAATGACAAACGCGGTTTTGCTGGATTTAGATGTAATTAAATCATCGGTTTTAAACTCATTTGAAAATAATATTGACTTTAGATTCGCCGGCAAAGTCGCGTATGAAATGATTTTTGCGTTGGCGGACAACAATTTGGAAATGGGCAACAGCGTTGTCATCGACAGTCCCTGCGCTTATGAAATTATTATAGAAAACGGCTCTGATTTGATAAAAAAATATAATATTTCGTATAAATTTATCGAGTGTTGCTTAGAAAACTTATCTGAATTAAATCGGCGAAGAACAGAACGCGAAATATTGCCGAGCCAAAAGCTTAATATTCCGATTGATGAAGAGATATTCAAAAAATCAATAAACGGACTGAAAAGACCTGACTATTATGAATATCTTTTGATTGATACAAGCCCGCCGATAGAAGAATATATTGATATTGTAGTTGGATATTTGAATAAATGATGCGATTAATTATTTAAGGATTAAAGCGATATGATACACAGAATTTTTGGAAGAAGCGGATACGGAAAAAGCGAGTATTTATACGAAGCGATTAAAAAAGTAATGGACGAAAACCCGAACGGTCAGTTTGATATATTTATAATAGTCCCCGAACAGGAAACGGTAACTATCGAACGCAGAATAGTTGATAAATTCGGCAATGCCGCAAATCTCAGGATAGAAGTGCTTAATTTTAGTCGTATGTCAAACAGAATATCACGAAAACTCGGCGGCATGATATATGACTACGCAGATTCCGCAATAAAAAAACTTGTCATGAATAAGATATTAAAGCTGCTTGAGCCAAATTTGAGTTTTTATGCTAAAGTTTATGACAATATGGATTTTGTTGATACAATGGTGCGGACAATGGACGAATTAAAACTTTGGCTTATTACTCCCAAAATGCTTGAAACTGCGGCTCTGGCGATTCACGGTGAAACCAACGAATATGAAGGATATATAGACATATCGCAAAAAATCAGCGAAATCGGCTTGATTTATTCGTCGTATACGGCGAGTTTCAATGAAAATCTGCAAAATATCGCCGATGAAATGACGTATTTATACGAACTGCTCGGCAAGTCTTATATATCTGAAACAAATGATAATAGCGAGAAAAAATATTTTTTCTCGGAAAAATATGTATTTATAGATTCGTTTGATTCGTTTACGCACGGTCAAAAATTAGTGCTTGAAAGAATTTTTCAACAGGCGAGGGAAGTATATATTACTCTTAAACTGGGATTAAATGACGTCAGCAATAAAACTTTTGAAGAAGAAAACGTATTTTACAGGTCTGTTGAAACTTCAAAGTTTATCTTTGATATGTGTGAAAAATATTCTTTGAAACATAAAGACGTTTTTTTGACAGAACCCCGAAGATTTAAAAATAAAATCCTTGCGGATTTAGAGAAAAATTTGTGGCAGGATAATAAATTATTTGATTACTCAACTGAAGATTTTAAGGATATTATCGAAATATACGAATGTGATACCGTTTTTAGCGAAGCCGAGACCGCCGCGAAAAAAATATTATATCTGACCCGCGAAAAAGGATATAAATACAGGGATATAAAACTTGTGACTTCGGATATATCGTCATACGGCGGTATTTTAGACTCTGTATTTGAAAAGTATGAAATTCCCTTGTTTATGTCGAAGCGAACTAAATTGAGCGTGAAGCCGCTTATGTCGATGATTCTCTCTCTGTTTGATATAGCGATTTATGATTTTAGATTGCCGCATATCCAGAGTTATATAAAAAACGGATTGTCTAATCTTGATTTGGACGAAGCCGACGATTTTGAATTATATATAACGTCGTGGCAGTTGAACGGCGCGTACAGATACGCGAAAAAAGATTGGAATATGCACCCTGACGGCTATGTAGAATACAACGAGGACGACGAATATATAACAAGCTATCTCGCGAGGATAAATCAAATCCGCAGAAAATTTGTAAATCCCATAGAAAATTTTATAGATAGAATTGATGAATTGATAAGCGAAAATATATGCACCGTAAAAAATATCACGGTTGCGGCGATAAATTTTTTGGAAGAGCAAAATATATATGACAGACTGACAGAGCTTCAATCGGAACAGCAGAAAAACGGCGACTATACGGAAGCGGCGGAGACCGCGCAAATCTGGAATATACTCATGGATTTATTTCAAAAGATTGCGCTTGTCAACGGCGACGAGGTTATAGAGTTGAGAAAATACTCTGAATTGTTCAGGTTTATCATGGACGATATAGACATAGGTAAAATTCCCACGTCTTTAGACGAAGTTACGGCGCAAAGTGCAGACTTAATGCGTGACGGCAATACGAAATGCGTTGTAATTCTCGGCGTTAACAGGGATATTTTCCCGAAAGCCATAGCCGACGACGAACTGTTCAGCGACTCGGAAAAAGAATTATTGAAAAATTATGATATTGAGTTTTCGAGCGACTGTATACAGAAATCGTTCGACCAACTGTATTATTTTTATAACGCGGTCACTTGTTCTTCTGAATGTGTGGTCTTGACTTACGGCAAAGCCGACGCAAAAGGCGAATCTCTGTCGCCGTCTATGATGATTGAGCGTATCCGTTCGCTATATCCCGCTCTTAAAATTTTTAAGCCGCAGGAACTTGATTTATTTAATATAGAGGGTCGGGAAAACGGTCTGTTAGAGATGAATTTTACCTCAGACAAATTACTGAGAACCGCGCTTGAAAAATATTTCGGTTCAGATACAGATACAGATGCAAGCGGAAAAAAATCGAGTTTTGGCTTTAAAGAACAGGATATATTTATTGATAAAAAAATAGCGGATAAATTGTTTTATAATCAAACGATGTCGTCCACAAGGCTTGAAACGTATGTAAACTGTCATTTCGGCTATTTCTGCAACTACGTGCTTAAACTGAAAACTCCGAAGCGTCCGAATATGCAGCTTACTGACATAGGCAAATTTATACACAAAATCCTTGAACTTTTTATGTTTAAAGTCAAAGAAGAAAATTTGGAATTTAATTCAATAAGCGATAATTTTGTAAGACTGACCTGCGAAGAATTAGTTGAAAAATATCTTAACGGCGTGATAAAAGATTATGAATACAAGTCCGACAGGTTTAAATATCTCTTGAAAAGGCTCAATAAAATTATCTTTGAGATAGTGAAAAATTTGCGCGACGAGTTTTCTTCGTGCGATTTTGTTCCCGCTGATTTTGAACTCGGTATCAACGATTCAGAAGAAGGGAACAGCGTGAAGCCTATTAGAATAGATATTCCCGGAAAGGGCGTTATGAAAGTTACCGGAATTGTAGACAGGGTTGACGCATATACAAAAAACGGCAATTCTTATATAAGAATAGTTGACTATAAAACAGGTTCCAAAAAATTTAATTTTTCTGATATTTTGATAGGCTTAAATCTGCAAATGCTTATATATTTGTTTTCGGTATGGCACAACGGCGAGAAGAAATATAATAAAAGTAACGGCTCCGTAATTCCTGCGGGGGTATTATATATGCCGTCGAAAATTTCGCCGTATGAAAAGACTCCTGATATGTCCGATGAAGATATTGAAAAAATTAAAGCTAAGAATTTTGAGAGAAGCGGCTTATTTCTGCAAGACCCCGAAATCTTAATATCTATGGAACATGATTTGAAAGGCAGATTTATACCCGTAAGCCTTGATTCTAAAGGCGTATCTTTGAGCAGCGCGAGAGGCGGCTCCGCGATTTTGGCGTCGCTTGAACAGATAGGCAAGCTTGAGCGGTATATCAATAAAACCTTGTCAAATATCGCTTCGGAACTTGCACAGGGAAATGCTTCTGTTAAGCCATTTAAAGGCGCGAAAGCGGATAGTTGCGCGTTTTGCGAGATGCGCGGCATATGCCGTTTCGAGAACAGCGATTCCCACAGAAGAAGCACGCCGTCGCTTAGAAAAGATAAAGTATGGGAAATTATAGAAGATATAGAAAAATAAAATGATAGGAGCTGAAATATGTTCAAGGCAGATTTGCATATACATTCGTATAAGTCTTTTGACGCTGATAAAAACGCAACTGTGGCAAATATACTCGAAACATCAAAAAAAAGGGGTCTTGACCAAATCGCGTTGTGCGACCATTATGACGTAAATTGGGTGGCTACGGGGGAAAATCCCGATATTGATTTTAAACACTCGCGGGAATTAATTGATAAAGCGAAGCTGTCAATTCCCAATAACGTTGATTTTTTACTCGGTATCGAGCTTGGACAGCCTCATCATCTTCCCGATAAATCAAGGCAGGTACTCGCGGAAAATAATTTTGATTTTATCTTATGTTCGCTTCACAATGCGAGAAACGAACCTGATTTTTATTATATAGACTATAAAAACATAAATATATTAAATTTAATCAGAATATTTGAGAAATATAACGACGAGTTGTGCGAGTTGGCAAACTGGGGAGATTATCACTAGCTCGCGCATATAACATATCCCGTCAGATATTTTTCGATAAATAATATTCATATTTCTTTAAAAAAATATTATGATTTGTATAAAAAACTTTTGTCTTTATTGATACACAGGGGAATCGCGCTTGAAGTAAATACATCGGGTCTGCGGAAAAAAATCAACGCGACGTCTCCGTCTTTTGACATTCTGGAGATATACAAAGCTTTGGGCGGCGAATTGATAACCGTTGGTTCGGACGCTCACAACTTGTCAGGCATTTTCGGCGGTATTACTTATACATACGAGTGCCTTTTAAAACTTGGGTTTAAATATATCAGCATAATAAAAGACGGAAAATTAAAGCAGGTTAAAATTGAAGTATGAAATAAACAGACCTCATCATAATAAAATCAACCTGTATTATAGAGCTGTCATTCCACTTGATAAATGCCCGCCACGGCGAAGGGAATTCAAAAGCGGTTTTTGCGGACGCGCAATGCGCGCCCCTACATCACAACAACACAAATTGAACAATACCGTCGCCACGGCGAAGAGGTTTTTGCGGGACGTCGAGGACGCCGTCCCCTACATTAACAATACAAATTGGACAACACGGCGGCACGAGGGCGGGAACACTAATTTTTTAATTAAAATCAATCTCCAAGGGGGTATAATATAATGAAATTTAAAGAACTTAACTATCAAAATATATCGGAAATAAAAAAGTGGTCTGAACATGAAAGCATAAATGACTGGATAGGTATAGACGACTGGGATGCGTATTATCAATACGCAAAAAATAATAAAGAAACTTTCATATTCGCGGTATATGACAGTGAAATATTCGTCGGTGAAATAACTGCGGAAAACGAAGATAATTGTTTTAATATTTCTTTGATTATCAATCCCGAGTATCAAAGGCGCGGATTTGGCGTGAAAGCGTTAAAATATTTCACGGAAAACGTAAAATCGCTTACCGGGTATCAACCTGAATATCTTCATGCCGGAATATTTAAAGATAATATCGCAAGCGTTAAATGCTTTGAAAAAGCGGGATATACGCGCCAAGGGGTTAATCCCGACGGCGACGAACAGTATTTGTTTTATTTGTGACAAATATTTATAAATTCAAAAAGAAAAGAGGGCGGCAGACACGAAACTTATATTATCTGCTATACGGAACGATAAAGAATATAAAGGGCTTATCTATGAATTAGAAAAGCAGAAAAAATTTAACAATAAATTGCCTGTTATGGCGCAGGGGCTGTGTGACGGAAGCCTTGAAGCTTTTATTGCGGCGGCTTGTACGGATATTTCGGATATAGCGGGCGAAAAAGAAAAAGCGGTTATTATCGCCGGAGATGAAAAAACCGCCGCAAAACTGCAAAATTCGCTTGCGGGATTTTTCGACCTCAACCGAGTTTTGCTTTATCCGAAAAAAGATTTTATATTTATGAACATAGAAAGCCTGTCAAATCCGTTTGAATACGAGAGGATAAATGTTCTCCAAAGAATTTTAAACGGTGATTTCGACGTTGTAATCACCACTCTTGACGCGGCTCTGCAATATACGATTCCAAGAGAGAAAATGAAAGGATTTTCGTTTACTTTAAAATTAGGCGGCAATATATTAAAGCAGACGGGCAGTAATAATTTGAATGAATTATACGAAAAACTTATTATAATGGGATATTCCCGTGCGGAAACAGTTGAGGAAACAGGCAGATTTTCTGTGAGGGGCGGTATAATTGATATATTCCCGCCGTCAGAGGATTATCCCGTAAGGCTTGAACTGTTCGGCGATGAAATAGATTCTATGGGGATTTTTGACCCGTTAACGCAAAGGCGGATTGAAAATACTAAAGATTTTACAGTTAGTCCCTCGGCGGAAGTTATACTCGACAACAATTCAAGGGACAGATGTATCGAAATACTTGAAAGACTCGTGGGCGATAAAAATAAAAAAAGCGGGGATGACGGAGTTACGGACAGGTTGGGCTTTGAGCTTGACTCGTTTAAAAACGGCGAAAGTATAAACTCAAAAGATAGGTTTATTTCACACGTATATTCAGAAAATGAATGTCTGTTGGATTATCTGGACAAAGACTATACCACGCTGTTTATTATAGAATCTCCGAGAGTGAAAGAACGGCGTAAAGCGTCCGAGATGATTTTGTCCGAAACGGTCATAGATTTGATTGAAAAAGGATATATTGACGGAAAAAACGCACGGTATTCTCAAACCCTTGAAGACTTTGAAGTATATCAGACAATTTTTAAAACGGTAATATCGGATATGTTTATAAGCGGCTTGAATACCGAACTTGCGGGGTTGTTTTCGTTCAGTACACGTCAGTCGCCGCACTTATCAGAGGGATTCAGTATACTTAAAGATGATTTGTCGATGTTTTCTTCAGCAGGTTATAAAACTATAGTATTTTTAAACTCGGACGCGGGAATAAAAAGCCTGTCGGATACTCTTGCCGATTCTGAAATAAAATATATTATAACGGATATTGAAAAATATAGCGATATAACAAGTATGCCCGAAGGCATTGTTATAATAATAAAAACGCCGAAGTTTTTGTATAAGGACAGCTCTGTTCTGTGCGATATTCCGGGATTTGAATTGCCAAAACAGAAATTTGTACTGATAACGGACAGCTCCACAGTTTCTCATTCCGGTTCGAGAATCAGGAAAATGGGTGACGGCGGCTATACTGAAGCGGCGAGAATGAGAAGCGGCAGGATTAATTCGGCGAGTAAGAAATTGCAGTCGCAGAGGCAGAGAATTATGTCTTATACGGATTTATCCGTAGGCGATTACGTAGTTCACGCCAATCACGGCATAGGAATTTTTTCGGGCATAGAACGGCTCGACGTGTCGGGCGGCGTTCAAAAAGATTTTATAAAGATAAAATATCAAAGCGAAGATTTATTATATGTTCCGTGTAATCAACTCGATATGGTGTCAAAGTTTATCGGCGCGGGAGTAGGGGAAGATTCGGTTGTCAAACTCTCGAAAATGGGAAGTCCCCAATGGCAGAAAACCAAAGCGAAAGTTAAAGCTGCGGCGAAAGACCTCGCGAATGAATTAATTAAATTATACGCGCAGAGGCAGTTTAAAAAAGGCTATGAATTTTCAAAAGAAACCGAATGGCAAAAAGATTTCGAGTCTCTTTTTGAGTATACCGAAACGGACGACCAGCTTATATGTATACGGCAGATAAAAGAAGATATGCAAAAGCCGTATCCTATGGACAGGCTTTTGTGCGGCGACGTAGGCTTCGGTAAAACCGAAGTTGCGCTCAGAGCGGTATTTAAATGCGTGATTGATTCAAAACAGGCGGCGATACTTGTTCCGACTACTATTCTCGCGTGGCAGCATTATCAGACGATAATATCGCGTTTCAGGGAATTTCCCATGAAAGTGGAATTACTGTCGAGATTCAGGACAAAAAAAGAACAAGAAGAAATAATAAAAAAATTAAATAACGGGCAAGTTGATATTTTAGTGGGAACCCACAGGATAGTGCAGAAAGATATAAAATTCAAAGATTTGGGACTGCTCGTAGTAGACGAAGAACAACGCTTCGGCGTTACCCATAAAGAAAAATTAAAACAGCTTGCCGAAAATATAGACGTGCTTACGCTTACCGCTACGCCGATACCCCGCACTTTGAATATGGCTCTGTCGGGTATACGGGATATGTCCGTAATCGACGAAGCCCCGCAGAACAGGATTCCCGTTCAGACGTATATTTTTGAGCATGACGACAATATAATCGGCGAAGCAATAAAAAACGAACTGCGGAGAAACGGACAGGTATTTTATCTGCACAACAGAATAGATACAATCGAACAGACGGCTGCAAGAGTGGAAAAGATAGCGGAGGGAGCAAGGGTAGGCATAGTTCACGGCAGAATGGACGAAACCGCACTCTCCAAAGTTTGGCAGGCTATGGTCAACGGAGATATTGATATATTGGTCTGCACGACTATAATCGAATCGGGCATTGATATTCCCGATGCAAATACGCTGATTGTGGAGAATGCGGACAGGCTGGGACTCGCGCAGCTCCACCAAATCAGAGGAAGAATCGGGCGTTCGAGCCGCAGAGCTTTCGCGTATCTGACATATCCGAGAGATAAAGTTCTTACGGAAATAGCGACAAAGCGGCTTCAGGCGATTAGAGAATACACGGAGTTCGGCGCGGGATTTAAAATTGCCATGCGCGACCTCGAAATCAGGGGGGCGGGCAATTTACTGGGAAGTGAACAGCACGGTCAAATGGAAGCCGTGGGCTATGATTTGTATGTGAAAATCTTGGAAAAAGCCGTAAACGAAGAAAAGAAAAAACTGGAATTTATTAAATATTTGGGCGACACGGATAACGGCGGCGAATTAGACAAAGATAATGTAGTCGGCAGACTGCCCGAAAAACTTCCCGACAATGAGCTTGAGCCGACGGAATGTCTCGTCGATGTCGCGGTAGACGCTTTTATCCCGAACAGATATATCGAGAGCGATATTTTGCGTATAGAGATATATAAACGAATCGCGGCGATAGAAAACCATGAGGACGCGCTTGACCTTAAAGATGAACTTGTTGACAGATTCGGCGATATTCCAAAACCCACAGATAATTTAATTGATATTGCCCTGATACGCAACAGCGCGTGCGTGGAATATATTGATTCTATAGTCAACAACGACAAAAAAGCCGTTTTAATATATTTGGGTATACTGGCGAAGCCATACGGTGTAAAAATATTGGAGAAGTGGACAATCGCGGCGGGGAAAATGAACGGGCGGCTTCTCTTGTCTATGGGACAAAAACCCCATGTGACATATTATTTGCAAAACGGAGAAAATATAATTACGGCATTAAAAGAAATTTTTAAAGTTTTGAGGGAAATAAATCTGTCTTAAAATTTTCGGCGTTATTTTTAGTTTTTATTGTAGGGCGCACCGCAAATTTGCGCCGACACAGATTTTTTACACGGCGCGCCGAGGGCGTCGCGCCCTACAATAAAAGGGACGGTCATAAATTGCCGTCCCTTTTAATATTGATTTTCTGCGTATAATCAACGCCTGTAATATCCTATTATAAAGCCAGTTTGCCCTCAGCCATACCATCGTCTATTCCACCGGGCTGTATTGCGGCGGGCTGTACGAAAGAAGATTCCATTTTGTGTATTGTTCGGCTACTCCAGATTGAATGAATGATTTCAAAAGCATGATACGCCATTTCGCCGCTCACACGGTGCGGACGGTTGTTTCGGATTGCCCACGCCATATCCGCAACGCCTACGCCCCGACAGCAGCCTTCGCCGTAGCCGTGCGTCGGCGGCATTAAATACATATCTCTTTTGCCGATTCGTTTTAAATAAACATCGCCGCCGAAACCGTTAGGGTCAGGCAGAATCAGAGTACCCTCGGTGCCATAGATTTCAATGCGCGGCGTTTCCTCAAAACCGTCGCCTGTAAACGCAATGCCACCGAGTATGCCGTTTTCAAATTCAAGCGAGCCGACAAGCTGATTGATTGTATCTATACAAGTTTCTTTGCCGTAATTCGGATTTTTGGTATTCATGATGTTGCGGGTTGGACGGCGAGACTGGGCAAATCCTGTGCAATTTGCAACAGGACCAAGCAAATCAAGCAGAGAATGAAGATAATATCCGCCCATATCAAACGGCAAACCGCCTCCGGGACAGCTTACGAAACTAAGACCGGGCCATGCACCGCGGTCCGGTTGGTATCCACGAACAACCATTGCCTGTACCATACAAGGTTCCCCGATTAATCCCGCGTCAAGCAGTTTACGCGCCGTCTGATGTGAAGCTCCGAGGAACGTATCGGGAGCAACCCCGATACGCAGATTGCGCTCTGCGGCAAGATTTACAAGTTCTTTGCCCTCTTCAAGGGTCACGGCAATCATCTTTTCGGATACAACGTGCTTTCCTGCGGATAACGCCGCCTTTGAGACTTCGTAATGCGCGAGAGGGAAAGTTGTATTGACGACGATTTCTATTTCGGGGTCGTTTAATATTTCTTCGTTTGTCATATTGCGTATGCCAAATTCTTCGGCGCGTTTTGCGCTGCGTTCAGGGATTATATCCGAACACCCCACTACTTCAAGGATTTTAAAGCGCGTGGTCATGTTCCGCAGATATGTCCCGCTTATTGAGCCGGAGCCTATAAGTCCGACTTTTATAGGTTTTATCGTCATAATTTCTCCTTTCAAATTTTAAATTAGTTTCTCGGGCAACCACATAGGGTTGCCCCTACATTTACCGACGTACTTAATTAATATAAATTTTCTACGTAAACACCCGTCACTCGCTACGCTTCGTGCCACCCTCTTTGCGAAAGAGGGCTTTTGGCGACGTAGAAAATGCTTATTTTATAAACAACCGTGCTGTTTCTATATGGTCTGTAAAATTCACCTTTTCAAAGTCTGTTGTGTCGATGTTAATGAGCTTTCCGCCGATGTTAAACTTCTCTTGATGCAGGCAAATTTCATTAAAACAGTCATGGGTCAACTCGCTAAACAGCTTATTTGCGCCGCGTTCGTTTAGTTTCTCTCGTTCGAGAAAACGCTTATGCAAAACTTGCGTATCGCCTGTAAATATATATGTGAGCGGTTGATAATCATATTTATCAATTAACGATTTGATTACAGCAGATTCATCAGTTTTTCTTGAACCATCATCTTTTGCAAAGCTATGAGCGGAAAAACTTCCCTCAATAATAAGAGGTTGACCAACTTCCATAAATCTTTCTGTTACATATATTATTGCATCAAAAGTGACAGCAGATAAACGGCTGCTTTCACTTTGATTAGTGATTTCCATACTTGCGCTTAACGCAGTTTTCAATGTGTTCTTAACCAAATATGGGATTTTAAGTTCTTTTGACAAACACATAGCGAAAGTTGTTTTCCCGGCGGCAGGAGAACCATTCATGATTATTATGCTTTTTTTCATTCTGTACCTTTCTCAAAATATAAATAATACCGTATCTACACCGACAGCAGAGCCGGCGTAGAAAATAATTATATACCGTTATGGTAGCGCAGATAATTCCGATAACCACGTGGTTA
>Ga0099364_10007381_pt1 | contig 15710 bp, 14 predicted proteins | sample TergutTh196P3_FD_73070 | JGI IMG/M metagenome (GOLD analysis project Ga0099364, IMG submission 73070) | Microcerotermes parvus P3 segment gut microbial communities from Pointe-Noire, Republic of the Congo - Th196 P3 | ecosystem: Host-associated > Arthropoda: Insects > Digestive system > Gut ...
CTCTTGACCATCACAAAATGCGACTTTGTTGAGGTCGAGAAACCAATGTCACGAGGACTGGCATAACACATGCAAATTATTTTCGGTCTCTGGTACAGCTAAAAATATGACTTTGGGAATTCAAAAATGCTACTTTTCTGATGGTTGCAAGGCACTACGAACTTAATTTCTAACTTGTGAGCGGCCCAAAATGCGATTTGGATGAAGTCGAAAAAGCGATGATTCAAGTAGTCGAAAGGCACTTTGAATTCATTTTTTGCTTCATGACCAACCGAAAATGCGAGTTTGTTCAAGTCGATAAAGAGACGATTCAAGTCGTCAAATGACACTAACAAATCATTTTTTGCCTCTTGACAACCCCAAAATTCGACTTTGGTGAGGTCGAGATAGCGATGTTTCAATTGGTCTGCAGGGATTGGGAACTCATTTTCTTCCTCTTGACCTGACCAAAGTGCGACTTGGGTGTAGTCGAGAAAGCTATGTTTAATATGCGCGCATGTCACTTTGAACTCATTTCCGGCCTCTTGACAATCCCGAAAATGCGACTTGGTTGAGTATTTCTAGAACTCGAATGGCACCTGCAACTTATTTTCGGCCTCTGGAACAGCCCAAAATGCGACTTTGGTAAATTAAAAAATTCGACTAGTGGTTGGAAGGCACGGCGAGCTCATTTTCTGCCTCTTGACCAGCCCAAAATGTCATTTGAATGAAATCGAAAAAGCGATGTTTTAAGTTGTCGAAAGGCACTATCAAGTCATTTTCTGCTTCTTGACCAAGCGAAGTTGCAACTTTTTTCAAGTTGATAAAGCGACGATTCAAGTAGTCGAATGGCAATTGAAAGTCATTTTCTGCGTCTTGATAAGGCCAAAATTCGAATTTGTTAAGGTCGAGAAAGCAATGTTTCAGACGGTCGCCAGGCACTGGAAACTAATTTTCTTCCTCTAGACCAGCTGTAAATATTACTTTGGTGTAGTCGATAAAGTGATGTTTCAAGAGTTTCCATGTCACTTTGAACTCATTTACGGCCTCCTGACCATCCCAAAATGTGACTTTGTTTAAGTCGAGAAAGCGTAGTTTCAAGGGCCCGCATGGCAATTTCAACGAATTTTCGGCCTCTGGAAAAACCCAAAATACGACTTTGGTGAATTCAATAAAGGGACTTTTCAAGGAACTGCGAACTCATTTTCTGCCTCTTGACCATCCGAAAATACGATTTGGATGAAATCGCAAAATCGATGATTCAATTTGTCGAAGGGCACTTTGAAGTCATTTTCTGCTTCTTGTACAACCGACTTTTTTTCAAGTTGAAAAAAGACGATTCATTCCGTCGAATGGAACTTAAAAGTAATTTTCTGCCTCTTGACAACCCCAAAATTCGAATTTGTGGGTTCGAGAAAGCGATGTTTCAAGTTTCGCCAGGCACTGGAAACTCATTTTCTTTCTATTGACGAGCCCAAAATGCTACTTGGGTGAAGTCGACAAAGCGATGTTTCATTTGCTCGCTTGTCAGTTTTAACTCATTTTCGGCCTCTTGACAATCCCAAAATGCGACTTTGTTGAGGTCGAAGAAGCGTTCTTTCAAAGGCACGCATGGCACTTTCAACCAATTTTCGGCCTCAGATCCAGCCTAAAATGCGAGTTTGGTAAAGTCAATAAAGCCACTTTTCTAGTGATTGCAAGGCACTGCGAACTCATTTTCTGCCTCTTGACCAGCCCAAAATGCGATTTGGATGAAATCGAAAAAGCGACGATTCAAGTATTCGAATGTCACTTTGAAGTCATTATTTGCTTCTTGACAAACTGAAAATGCGACTTTTATTATGTCGATAAAGCGACGATTCAAGTCATTTTCTGACTCTTGACAAGTCCATAATTCGACTTTGGTGACGTCAAGAAAGAGGTGATTCAAGTGGACGCCGGGCACAGGGAACTCATTTTCTTCCTCTTGACCAGTCCAAAATGCGACTTGGGTGAAGTCGAGGAAGCGAAGTTTCAAGGGCTCCCAAGTCACTTTGAATTCATTTTCGGCCTCTTGACCATCTGAAAATGCGACTTGGCTGATGTCGAGAAACCAATGTTTCTAGAACTCGCAATGCATCTGGAAATTATTTTCGGCCTCTGGAACAGCCCAAAATGCGACTTTGATTAATTAAAAAATACGACTCTTCTAGTCGTTGCAAGGCCCTGGGAGCTTATTTTCTGCCTCTTGACCAACCCAAAATTTCATTTGGATGAAGTCGAAAAAGCGATGATTCAAATTGTCGAATTGCATTTTGAAGTCATTTACTGCTTCTTGACAAACCGAAAATACGACTATTTTCAAGCTCATAAAGCGACTATTTTCAAGGTGATAAAGCGACGATTCAAGTGGTCGAATGGAACTTTAAAGTCATTTTCTGCCTCTTGATAGGCCCAAAGTTCAAGTTTGTGAAGTTCGAGAAAGCAATGTTTCAAATGGTCGCCTGGCACTGGAAACTCATTTTCTTCCTCTTGACCAGCTCAAAATGCGACTAGGGTGTAGACGAGAAGGCGATGTATCAAGAGTTTCCATGTCACTTTGAACTCATTTACGGCCTCTTGACCATCCTAAAATGCGACTTTGTTGAGGTCGAGAAAGCGTTGTTTCAAGGGGCCGCATGGCACTTTCAACCAATTTTCTTCCTCTGGAACAGCCCAAAATACGACTTTGGTTAATTCAATAAAGCGACTTTTCTAGTGGTTGCAAGCAACTTCGAACTCATTTTCTTCCTCATGACCAGCCCAAAATGCTATTTGGATGAAGTCGAAAAACGACGATTCAAGTTGTCGAATGGCACTATGAGGAAATTTTTTGATTCTTGACCAACCGAAAATGCGAATTTTATCATGACATAAACCGACGATTCAATATATCGAATTGCACTTAAAAGTCATTTTCTGCCTCTTTACAAGCCCAAAATTCTACTTTTGTGAGGTCGAGGAATCGATTTTTCAAGTGCTCACCAGGTTCCGGGAACGCATTTTGTTCCTCTTGACCAAAGCAAAATGCGTCTTGGTGAATTCGAGAAATCGATGTTTCAATGGCTCGCTTGTCACTTTGAATTCATTTTCGGCCTCTTGAACACCCCAAAATGCGACTAGGTTGAGGTCGAGAAACCAATGTTTCTAGAGCTCGCATGGCCCCTACAACTTATTTTCGGCCTCTGGAACAGCCCAAAATTCAACTTTGGTGAATTCAAAAAAGCTACTTTTCTAGTGGTTGCAGGGCACTGCGAACTGATTTTCTGCCTCATGACCAGCCCAAAATGCGATTTGGATGAAGTCGATAAAGTGATGATTCATGTTGTCGAATGGCACTTTGAAGTCATTTTCTGCTTCTTCACCAACCGAAAATGCTACTTTTTTCTAGTCGAAAAGAGACGATTCAACCCGTGGATGGAACTTAAAAGTCATTTTCTGACTCTTGACAAGCCCAAAATTCGACTTTCGTGAGGTCGAGATAGCGTTGTTTCAAGTGGTTGCCAGGCACTGGAAACTCATTTTCCTCCTATTGACTAGTCCAAAATGCGACTTGTGGGAATTCGAGAAAGCCATGTTTCATGTGCTCGCATGTCACTTTGAATTCATTTTCGGCTACTTGACCATCCCAAAATGCGACTTGGTTGAGTTTGAGAAACCAGTGTTTCTAAAACTCGAATCGCACCTGAAACTTATTTTCGGCCTCTGTAACAGCCCAAAGTGCGATTTTGGTGAATTAAAAAAGCGACTCTTCTAGTGGTTGCAAGGCACTGGGAGCTACTTTTCTGCCTCTTGACCAGCCCAAAATACGATTTGGATGAAGTTGAAAAAGCGATGATTCAGATGTCGAAATAATTTTCTGCATCTTGACAAACCGAAAATGCGACTTTTATTAAGTTGATAAAGCGACGATTCAAGTATTCGAATGGGACTTAAAAGTCATTTTATGCCTCTTGATAAGGCCAAAATTAAAATTTGTTAAGTTCGAGAAAGCAATGTTTCAAATGGTGGCCAGGCACTGGAAACTCATTTTCTTCCTCTTGACCAGCTCAAAAAGCGACTTGGGTGAAGTCGAGAAAGCGATGATTCATGTACTCGCATGTCCTTTTAACTAATTTTCGTCCTCTTGACCATCACAAAATGCGACTTTGTTGAGGTCAAGGAAGCGTTCTTTCAAGGGCACGCAAGGCACTTCCTCGACTTCACCGAAGTCGCATTTTGGACAAATGCGACTTCGGTGAAGTCGAGGAAGCGAAGTTTCAAGCGCTACCATGTCACTTTGAATTCATTTTTGGCCTCTTGACCATCTTAAAATGCGACTAGGCTGATGTCGAGAAACCAATGTTTCTAGAACTCACAATGCATCTGGAAATTATTTTCGGCCTCTGGAACAGCCCAAAATGCGACTTTGGTTAATTAAAAAATTCGACTTTTCTATTCGTTGTAATGCCCTGGGAGCTTATTTTCTGCCTCTTGAAGAACCCAAAATTTCATTTGGATGAAGTCAAAAAACGATTATTCGAAGTGTCGAATTGCATTTTGAAGTAATTTACTGCTTCTTGACAAACCGAAAATACGACTACTTTCAAGCTCATAAAGCGACGACTCAAGTGGTCGAATAACACTTAAAAGTCATCTTCTGCATCTTTATAAGCCCAAAATTCAAATTTGTTAAGGTCCAGAAAGCAATTGTTCAAATGGTCGCCAGGCACTGGAAACTCATTTTCCTCTTGACCAGCTCAAAATGCGACTTGGGGGAAGTCGTGAAAGCGATGTTTCAAGTGTCCATGTCAATTTGAACTCATTTACGGCCTCTTGACCATCCCAAAATGCGACATTGTTGAAGTCAAGAAAGCATTGTTTCAAGGGGCCCCATGGCACTTTCAACATATTTTCGGTCTTTGGAACAGCCCAAAATACTACTTTGGTGAATTCAATAAAGCGACTTTTCTAGTGGTTGTAAGGAACTGCGAACTCATTTTCTGCCTCATGACCAACCCAAAATGCAATTTGGATGAAGTCGAAAAAACGATGATTCAAGTTGTCGAATGGCACTATGAAAACATTCTCTGTTTCTTGACCAACCCAAAATGCGATAAAGCACGATTCAAGAGGTCCAATTGCACATAAAAGTCATTTTCTGAATCTTGACAAGCCCAAAATTCTACGTTGGTGAGGTCGAGAAATCCATTTTTCAAGTGCGAACCAGTCTACGGGAACTCATTTTCTTCCTCTTGACTAGCCCAAAATGCGTCTTGGATGAATTCGAGAATTCTATGTTTCATGTGCTCGCATGTCACTTTGAACTCATTTACGGCCTCTTAACCATCCCAAAAAGCGACTTGGTTGAGGTCAAGAATCCAGTGTTGATTGAACTCGAATCGCACCTGCAACTTATTTTCGGCCTTTGGAACAGCCAAAAATGGGACTGGTGAATTCAAAAATTCTACTCTTCTAGTGGTTCCAGGGCACTGCGAGCTCATTTCTTCCTCTTGCGCAGCCCAGAATGTCATTTGTATGAAGTTGAAAAAGCGATGATTCAAGTTGTCGAATGGCACTTTGAAATCATTTACTTTTTCTTGACCAACCGAAAATGCGACTTTTATCAATTTGTTAAAGCGTCGATTCAAGTGGTCGAATGCCACTTGAAAGTAATTTCCTGCCTCTTGATAAGCCCAAAATTCGAATTTGTTAAATTCGAGAAAGCAATGTTTCACATTTGAAACATTGCTGGAAACATATTCTTCCTCTTGACCAGCCTAAAATGTACTTGGGTGATGTCGAGAAAGCGATGATTCAAGAGTTTCTATGTCACTTTGAACTCATTTAAGGCCTCTTGGCTTTGTTGAGGTCGAAGAAGTGTTCTTTCAAAGGCACGCATGGCACTTTCAACCAATTTTCGGCCTCAGAACCAAGCTAAAATGCGACTTTGGTAAAGTCAATAAAGCCACTTTTCTAGTAATTGCAAGGCACTGCGAACCCATTTTCTGCCTCTTGACCAGCTCAAAATGCGATTTCGGTAAAGTCGAAAAAGCGATGATTCAATTTTTCGAATGTCACTTTGAAGTCATTATTTGCTTCCAGACCAACTGAAAATGCGACTTTTATCATGTCGATAAAGCGGCGATTCAAGTGTTCGAAATGCACTTAAAAGTCATTTTCTTCCTCTTGACAAGACCAAAATTCGACTTTGGTAAAGTTGAGAAAGCGATGATTCAAGTGGACGCCTAAGTTGTCGAATGGCACTATGAAGACTGTAATGAATGATTGATGTATAAAACAAGGGTTTACTTTAGAATTGAGGAATAATGCTTTGTTCTGACAAGACACTGCATGCTACATGCAGATCAACTTATTCAGCAGCATGACAGAACTTTGTAACTTCCTGCCTCCAGAGCATCAACCTACTAGTTCTATGTTTCTGGCGAATATGCACAATTTGTACATACTCAGCGACTCCTCTCTACAAAAACTCTTATAACGTTTCACTCGTTTGTCATCATGGTAGATTTGGCGACGGTAATTTACGAACTTAATTTACGGAGATTCTGACTTCGATAATTTAAGCAGTAATATAGTGTGTAGTGCTAACGTCACTCCTCATATTACAAGGTGAGTGCTTTGCATGTACTTAGAAATTTGATTTTTAAATACGGGTGAGCTTATTCGGCTATTGGAAACTTAGAAATTGACCGTAATTTATTTTCCAAATTGACTCTTCGAATTTAGAGGGGTGAAGCTGATATATAATTAATTATTATAGTTTATAACTATACCCTTCATAATTATTATTGATTTAACATTTTTTATTACTGTAACCTGATTACAATTTATTTATATAATATTTGGTTGGACATTGATTGATTACATACGTGTGACTGAGGGAGGACTCAGATCGACTCCAGGTCGCGATTCTCCGTTTGAACGACGCCGCTAAACAGTTCTACAATGGTTCTTTAGAACTACATTCTTAGAGCGTTTCTTGGCAAATATTCAAAGACGGTTACGCGACACCCACACCTACCAATATCATTTCATGCGGTTACAAACGGCCAGGCAGGGCAGGAACGAATCGCCCCAGGATTTTGCTGACAGATGCAGGGCGTTTTCACAAAAACTAGCCTGCAAAACGGATCACCCTGTAGCTCAGCGCATTCACTACGAAAATGCAGAACGGATGTTTTTAGCCAGTTTCGTAACAGGGCTAATCGGAACCTCCGGTAGACAGGTTCGATATGCGAGCCCCAAGCACCAAGATCAGGCCCTGAAAATCGCGCTTTCCGTCAAGGAGGCGGAAAAACATAAGTTTAGTGAAAGCTTCTATTCCAGTTTCGATAACTCGCTTAGACAACATTCTCCTAGCTCGTCGCGTCGCGCTAGCCATGGATCTCGTGGCTCAGCGGAAGCGAAGTAAACGGCGAACCAGACGCAAGGTCAGCGTAATACAGCTTCTCGTAACGACAAGAAACCAAAGACCTCGGGTTATAGGAATGCGCAGACAAAGTCGGCCCTTCGATGTTACGAATGTGAAGAGTTCGGCTCTTTTCGCCTCAGCGTTTCCGAAAATGCCGTCTCGACCCATACGATCCACATCATATTGGAGCATGGTACTCCAACTATATCTGCAGATATAGAAGGAATGTCCAGAGGCCTGATACTGGACACTGGCTCCAATATTTCGATAATGCAGGCCGGCATATCGAAAAGTAACGTTCAGGTTACCACGATGGAGCCCTATGGAGGATACCCTAGATATCAAGGGACAACAAACAGTTACTTTCCGGATGAACGGAAGCAGGTTTACGCACCCCTTTCTAGTATGTTCGCTCCCCACCACGGCAGTTGGTCTATTGGGCACCGATTTCTTGAGGTGCCAAATTAGACTTCGATCGCGGTAAAATGTCAATAAATGACGGAATTTTCGGAATAAGGTCAAAATACCGAAACGAAGCAAAGAGGGACGGAGCGTGTGAACGAACAGCTCCTAGCTAGCCCCACCCTGAGGCAACCACCCCGCAAGATCAAACGTGGCTTGTTAGAGCTGTAGAGAAATTCACCATACAGCACAGATGCCGACAGAGGCAAAGTAGACGCAGGCGGGAAACAAAGTTTACCCCCGTTAGTGTGCGTAGAGCCGGTGCGAGTCCCCTTTGAAGGCATACTTCCCGTCATAGGACTCACAGGAGTAGAGATCACTAGGCAACCGAGAGAAAGAAAATAAAAACAATACTCTGTAAGAAGTTACTAGAAGGAAAACTCGACCACTTGTGAGAGGACGAAAAACGTACGCTCGAACCAGTACTGTTAAGATATGTTCTCGTCTTCACGGTGAGCAGACTAATGACTTCAAAGGAACCGCGGTGATAGAAGAGCAAATACTAGTAGACAACGCGCGACCGATAAGAGAAACCCAGTATCGTGTTCCCTACTCTCTGAGAGAGGAAATGAAAACACAAGTGGAAAATATGTTGCAAAAGGGCGTCATACGCGAAAGCAACTCCCCTTGGTCGGCCCCCGCATTGCTAGTACCCAAACGTAGTACCGATGGGAAACCAACATTTAGCTTCTGTGTCGATTTCCGTGCTTTAAATTCTGTAACGAAATTCGACACCAACCCGCTACCGATATTCGATGAGGCTACATGATATTCGATGAGGCTACGTCTAATTTACACGGCTGCAAATACTATAGTATTCTTGAGTGCTACAGTAGCTTTTGGCAGATAAACATAAAGGAGGAACACAAAGAGAAGACTGGCTTCAATCTCCCATCCCGACACTACGAGTTCAACCGGCTACCCTTTGGATTATCAAATAGCCAATCGAGTTCCCAACGTCTCATGGACATTGTTTTGAAAAATTTGGTACGTTTTGAATGTTTCGTCTTCATTGATGACGTCATTATGTTTTCAAAATCAGCGCAAGAACATGCTCTGAGATTGGAGAATGTACTGCAAAGATTCGATCAAGCGAACCTGCAGCTACACCTTGGTAAATTATCTAGGATTCGTACTATCCGAACAAGGAGTCGCAGCCTCACCAGATAAGATAAAGGCCGTGAAAAACTAACCCCTCCCAAAGAACGTTAAGGACGTTCGAGAATTTTTGGACCTGGCTTCATTCTATCGAAAACTTGAGGACAATTTCGCTCACACAACTAACGAAGAGGGACCGGCCATTCATTTGTGGTCCAGAGCAACAAAAAGCCTTTGAAGGCCTGAAAGGTAAATTGTGTAAGGCCCCAGTGCTGGCATTCCCCGACTTCAGCCTCCCGTTTATCCTCACGACGGACGCTTCGAAAACCACAGTCGCTGCCATTTTGTCACAGATACAAAACGGCGTAGAAAGACCAATTTCCTACGCAAGTAGGCAATTAATCAAAGCGGTCAAGCCTATTCGGCCTGCGAGTGTGAGATGCTTGCGCTTGTGTGGGCCACGAAGCAATGTCGCTGTTACCTGTTCGGTAGAGAATTTTTGGCGAGAACCGATCACTTTGCCCTCACGTACCTACGCTACTTCGCCGACAATAATTCGCGATTGATGCGGTTGACCCTCCGTCTATCAGAATTTGATTTTATCACTGAACATAAGGCAGGAACCAGCATCCGTGACGCTGACGCATGAAGCAGACACGTCGGCGTCGTACGAGAAGACGGACACCCAAGCAAAGAGAAAATTCTTGCAGAACAAAGCAAAGATCATTTCTGTAACGCTCAAAAACCGAAAATTCGTTCCAGTAAGAGCGAATATTTCTTAGATTATGACGGAGTGATGGATAAAGGGAGCCGGGAACACCAACATCAGTTAGTAGTACCTAAAGCCCTAGTGCAGGATATTATTAAAGCGGTGTACATAGGACACCAGGGAATGAAGAGGACTTTTGATCTGATGTCTCTACGTTACTGGTGGCCCAGTATGCGACAGTCAATAGAGCGTTATGTTAAGTCATGTGACCCGTGTCAACGTCGAAAGGAGAACAGAGAATTTGTAGCCCCGTTAGGAAATACGGAGAAGCCTTCGGTCCCCTTTCAGGTCACTCACATCGACGTTACTGGGCCGTATCCAGTTACCCAGCGCGGGAACAAATTTTTATTGACATTCATTGATGGGTTTTCAAAATACGTAGAAGCCTTCGCGATGGTTGATCAAACCGGTGAGTCATGAGCTCGTATATATGAATCCCAGATTGTCACAAGACACGGCTCCGGTTCCACCCTAATAACCGATCAAGGCAGATCATTCGTTTCTGCATTTTTCAAAGAAACTTGCAGAATTCTGGGAATCAGAAAAGTAAACACCACCAGCTTCCATCCGGCCTCCAATGGAATGGTGGAGAGATTCCATCGATCCTTACATTCAAGGTCTCTCCCACTAGAATGATTCTGTAAACACTAACTGGGATGTCGTCGTACCGTTCTATCTTATGGCCTATAGAGCCACCCCAAACACGACAACAGGCTTCAGCCCCTTTTATCTGTCCACGGAAGAGAAATTTCTCTACGAAACAGTGAAAACCTAAAGCCGAAACTTCCAGCAGACAAAGAAAACACTGCTGCAGAGAACCTGTAGTCTAGTTTGAGACTTGCCTATGAGTCAGTGAAGAAGGCTAACAAACAGTCGCATTTGAAAAACAAACAGTATTTTGATAAGAAAGCCAAATAAAGAAACTTTCAGTTGGGAGACAAAGTTTACCTGTATAACCCAGCTCGAAAATTTGGAAAATGCTTTAAGTTTCATAAATTTTGGACTGGTCCATTTGAAATTACCGCCATGTTATGAGACTTCAATTATGAAATAACAAGCATGAGTCACATGAAAAAATTCGTGCACGTGAACAGGTTAAAAATGGCTTATGATTTGAAAATCTGGAAACCCAAACCAAACCCTGAAACTTCCAATAAACGGAAGAACCAGGAAGCAGGAAACCCCGAGGAAGAAGAAGAAGAAGAAGAAAATTAAATGCGAATTGGCCCACTCCCGTTGCTAAAAGGAGGACGGCTAGTAGGACTCGAACCTCGGACTCCGCAGAACCAAGTCCCTCACACGCCCGCGTCCGCTTCGCAAACAACAGTTAGCCCCCACTCTGAACGTCGAGACCCCAGCTATGAACCCCCTCATACGCCGAGGTCTAGGCGCGAACCAAGAACCGTAAGACCAGAACCGCCGCTCACTAGGTCTCGAACCCGGTTCCAAACTCAAGAGCACAACATGTCTGAAGCACCAGAGAGCGCTAACCAAACGCAAGTCACTTCTCCAGTTGATATGACAGCTGACGGTGCAACTAGCAATTGTCCGACATAAACAGCGTGACCCACATAAATAAGGGAACATGACCTAGATGAGAATAAAACAAGAATTGTTTATGAGTTACTATCGCTAGTCACTAGTACAAATTTTCATTGTTACAGGATGTCTCATCAGCTTGATAGCAGCAGAAACCGTTGTCCAACCTGTAAACCAAAGTGTTATATTTCTGAAAGAAAGAGACGTTATCTTACCTGCAGGCAATTGGCAAATTGCGATTGATGGCATTTGAAGACGCACTTTCCATCATAAAGGGAGACTTGCTAGAAATAAGAGAGCACAAACAAGAATTTACTTCTATCTCCGAGTTAGGTGAGATAGAAACATTATTGGGAACCTTAGAATCAAAACTACTAGCTTTTAAACAAAGTTTGCCGAAATTGGATTCACGCAGAGGTTTGCTAAATAATGGTGGTTCTCTTTTGAAAGCACTCTTTCGTACCGCTGTTATCTCAGACGTAACTTCGTTACGTGATACCCTTGATGAATTACAATCAGATCAGAAAGAAATTGTTCACTCTATAACGAACCAGTTCACTTATATAAAGAAGCTAGACTGTTATTAATGTGAATGTTGACGCGATTTCAAATCTGTCTAGTATTATCAAGAGTAACATAATTGATACTCGTCAGAAATTTCAACAGACTACCCGAGACCTTTTGTGGTTAAACTTAACTATTCATGGACAAATTACTTTGTTTACAACTATTCGACAACTAGAATTTGCCATATTGCAACTTACGCAACAATTTGACGAAATGACTAACGCTGTTCAACACGTGATTTTAGGAAAAGTACCAATAAGTTTAATAAACCCTTTTACTTTACACGGTATTTTGAAAAACATATCACTCCGCCTACCAGACAGTTGTGAAATTATTATGGGGACAAAACTTGAAAATATTCACTTATTATTAAAACTGGTATTATTGGAGATTCCCATCATATTAAAATAATATTGGATGTACCTTTGAAAACAGTTAACTGCCAGTTCTTGTCATATAAAATATTAGCATTACCAATAGAGGTTTCTAACGGTACATTAGTTCAATGTACACCGGAATTCTCATATTTTGGAATTGATCACATCCAACGCAATGACATTTTGTTTACAGAAGTGGAGTTTGGTAAATGCACACAAAATAGTATTGCGATGTTTTGCTGACACAGTAGTATATAGTACTCACGTAATACCCTGTGCTTCAAGCTTATATTTGCAGAAACATGACAGTTTAAATTTATGTCGTCGGAGACTCTTAATGCATCACTCCACCCCGCTTCTGCAACGTTACCATTCCGCTTGGGTATACCACCTTCCAGAGGAGCAGCACATTATTTTACGTTGCTGGAAAAATGGAACCTGGATTTCCACTACAAAACAACTAAAAGGAAATGGGATAATACATGGCTCGTCCAACTGTTTACTTACCGCTGATAAATTCCAAGCACTTCCTCGGATATCTGGAATTTTCCAAACAGCCACTGTCGCCGCAAAATTATATGTACCAGACCAACTCTCCGTCATCACTAGTCACGAACTCAAGACACTTGAAGACAACATCCCTTCAGAAATTGCGCAACTAAACTACATCAAGTCACAGCTTGCCACACCCAATGGAATAGACATGGATTCTTATATCCGCGCAAGCAGTCACAAGCCGCCATTACAAACACGCATCCCAATGTTTTACTACGTTTATTGTTCTTCCCGCAATAACCATCCTAGCATTCACTGGTTACCTTTTGAAAACCTATTGCCACAAAATAACTTTATGCTCCTTTATCTTGAAACGAACCCCAGATCAAACCACACCGCAACTAAATCTTGTCAATGAAGATCCAAGCACTAGCTATGAAACAAAGGCGCGCAACAAAGATGGCTCCGACAAAACGGTTACATTCTCTCTATACGGGATGCAGCAAGACGCGTAAGATACATTCACCATGTGGCGACCACCTGCGTGCGGACAAAATGCATACGCGACAAATTCCTCGCCGTCGCCTGCACACTACACAGAGCAGACGTACAGTCAATCACAAAATGCAACACCACCACCAGTGAAGAACTGTTAATACCCGTTTTACAATGTGTGAACAAGTTAAGCAGAACAAAGTGGTTTATTTAAGGTTGATTGAGCCTCGAACCTTAACCGTTAAACTGTGTTAATTCATTTTACTTGTAACTTACCTTACTTACTACTTTAACTATTTACTACACTTAAGCAGGAACAAAGTTAATTGTTTAATATACGCAAAGAATTGAACCAAAATGAAAATTTGTCTCAATTCGTTTTTTTAGAAAGCGGGAAATTGTAATCAATGATTGATGTATAAAACATTGGTTCACTTTACAATTGAGGAATTGCTACATGCTACATGCCGATCAACTTATTCAGCAGCATGACAGAACTTTGTAACTTCATAGCGTAGTAACTTTGTAGCATCAACCTAATAGTTCAATGTTTCTGGAGAATATGAACAATTTGTATATACTCAGCTACTCCTCTCCACAAAAAATGTTGTAACGCGTCACACGTTTTCATTCCTGGTACATTTGGCGACGATATTTTACGAACTTAATTTACGGAGATTCTGACTTCGATAATTTAAGCAGTAATTTATATTATGTGTGTAGTGTTAACGTCACAAGGTGAGTGCTTTGGATGTACTTAGATATATCAGTTTTAAATACGGATGAGCATATTCGGCTATTGGAAACTTAGAAATTGACCGTGATTTATTTTCCAAATTATGTTTTCGAATTAAGAGAGGGGTAAATCTGATATTTAATTATTTGTTAAAGTTTATAACTATACCCTTTATTTTTATTATTTATTTAACATTTTTATTACTTTAACAATTTATTACTATTTATTTATTTATATTTGGTTGCACATTGATTGATTACATACGTGTGACTGTTTTTCTTTATTTGACTGATCATCGGTTATGATACCTCGAGTACCCGTCGGCCAACGAGTTAGGAAGAGAAGTTACCAGTTTAGCGTTAGTTAAGTAATTCCTTCATCGGCCTAAATAAGAAATCACTCAGGTGGCAGCTACCGAAATTTTGTGCTACGGGAATTCATTTTCTTCTTCTTGAGAAGCCCAAAATACGTCTTGGGTGAATTCGAGAAAGCGATGTTTCAAGGGCTCGCATGTCACTGAATTCATTTTTGGCCTCTTGACCATCCTTGAAAGTGACTTCGTTGAGATCGAGAAACCAATGTTTCCAGAGCTCGCAAGGCACCTGCAACTTATTTTCCGCATCTGAACTAACCCAAAATGAGACTTTGGTGAATTCATAAAAGCGACTCTTCTATTGATTGCAAGGCACTGCGAGCTCATTTTCTGCCTCTTGACCTGCACAAAATGCAATTTCGATAAATTCAAAAAAAGCGATGATTCAAGTTTTCGAATGGCACTTTGCTTCTTAACAAATGGAAAATGCGACTTTTTTCAAGCTGATAAAGCGACGATTCAAGTGGTCGAATGGAACTTTAAAGTCATTTTCTGCCTCTTGATAGGCCCAAAATTCAAGTTTGTAAAGTTCAAGAAAGCAATGTTTCAAATGGTCGCCAGGCACTGGAAACTCATTTTCTTCCTCTTGACCAGCTCAAAATGCGACTAGGGTGTAGTCGAGAAGGCGATGTTTCAAGAGTTTCCATGTCATTTTGAACTCATTTACGGCCTCTTGACCATCCCAAAATGCAACATTGTTTACGTCAAGAATGCGTTGTTACAAGGGGCCGCATGGCACTTTCAACATATTTTTGGCCTTTGGATCAGCCCAAAATACTACATTGGTGAATTCAATAAAGCGACTTTTCTAGTGGTTGGAAGGTACTGCGAACTCATTTTCTGCCTCAAGACCAACACAAAATGCGATTTGGATGAAGTCGAAAAAACGATCATTCAAGTTGTCGAATGGCACAATGAAGAAATTCTCTGTTTCTTGACCAACCCAAAATGAGACATTTATATGTCGATAAAGCACGATTCAAGAGGGCGAATTGGCATAAAAGTCATTTTCTGAATCTTGACAAGCCCAAAATTATACGTTGGTGAGGTCGAGAAATCCATTTTTTAAGTACTCACGGTGCTCCCGGAACTCATTTTCTTCCTCTTGACTAGCCCAATATGCGTCCTGGATGAATTCGAGAAAGCTATGTTTCATGTGCTCGCATGTCACTTTGAATTCATTTTCGGTCTCTTGACCATTCCAAAATGCGACTTGGTTGAGGTTGAGAAAACAGTGTTTATTGAACTCGAATCGCACCTGCAACTTATTTTCGGCCTTTGGAACAGCCAAAAATGGGACTGGTGAATTCAAAAATTCGACTCTTCTAGTGGTTCCAAGGCACTGCGAGCTCATTTTCTGCCTCTTGACCAGCCTAAATGTAATTTGT
>Ga0099364_10007382_pt1 | contig 15709 bp, 21 predicted proteins | sample TergutTh196P3_FD_73070 | JGI IMG/M metagenome (GOLD analysis project Ga0099364, IMG submission 73070) | Microcerotermes parvus P3 segment gut microbial communities from Pointe-Noire, Republic of the Congo - Th196 P3 | ecosystem: Host-associated > Arthropoda: Insects > Digestive system > Gut ...
AAACGGAGACAAGAAAACACCGCGTCGCTGTGGGCGACACGGTATGGTATATGACGTTTATGTTTCTAGATTTTATTTTGACGCTTAAGGGCGATATGCTCACTCTTTAGTGCGTCGCGTGACAGTTGATGTGAATGAATGGTGATATGCTGGATACCAACGTCATCATCAAATATCTGGCCGGTGATGAATCTGCAAAACGGCTAATGAACAATGCCACCGATATATCCGTTTCTGCTATTGTTGTTGGCGAACTTCAATATGGAGCGCAAAAGTCATCGAAGACCGAAAGCAACTTGGCCCTATTTACGAGTTTCCTTTCCATTTTTACGATTATGCCCATTACCGAGAACATCGCTTCCGTGTATGGAGAAGTGAAGGAACAGTTGCGTAAAAAGGGAGTCAATATTCCTGAGAATGATATATGGATTGCAGCGTCAGCCAAGGCACTGCATTGTAGGTTGTTGACATTTGATGCTCATTTTAAGTCTGTTGATGGATTAACTGTTGTTTCGTGATTAGTCTTTGCGGTATATCGTAGCTTGAAATATCGATATAACTCGGCTAAGATTTCCCCCGCCTCTAAGCTTGCGAAGGCGGTGGGTACCGATTTCCGCAACAGGCGGTGAGTATATCTCCCGCCTCGTTGAAACGCTTGATTTTATGTCCGCGCGGCGGGGATAAAGGTTATCTTGTTATAACATTAAGCGCGCCCGCCGTCCATGGCGGGCGCTGTGGAGCGGATTTCTAATTCGCATAACAAGCAGCTTAGCGCAATGGCGGTCGGTGTGGAATCTTGAAGTCTTCTGCTCCCTATGACACTTCGCCAAGCCGCCGGGCGTTATGTGACATATATCTTAGTGCGGTGGTAAATGTGAAAGATTTTTTTGATGTTGTAAAACAAAATAATGGTTCAGGCTATGACGTTCCCCGACATCGTCCCCATTTTATGTGACAACATATGCCCTGCTGTTATGGTATACTGATATACATTTGATAACCTATACTTCGCAAGAACCCTATATACAATGAATCCTGATAGGGTTGAAAAATTGGTTGCAAAAGGCAATCTGTTTACCTTGACATAGACGGGAGACAGGCATATAATGAGCTTACAGGGATTGAGAGGACGGAACGGGCAGCCGTCGCCCTTGTTTGGAGATGCGGGAGTGTCGCCCCGCCTCAATCCTTTGTATGAAATTGATGTGAGTGGGATGCCGTGTGGTGTCCCGCTTATTACTGTGATAAAACTGAAAGAGCGTTTTATTTCCGCAAACTTATTTGATTTAGCTGACAAATATGTAAGTATGGAACTATCTGCATCCAGACATACGGCACATAACAGGCGGCTTAGCAAAATGGCGGTCGGTAAGGAAACACAGACGCTTTGGAAACTTTGATAGTAAATTACTACAACATTATCTTTGCCTGCTCTGCACGAAAGGGCTTGTTATTTCAGCATTGTCACGAAATGCCTATATAGCATTAATCCCGTCATTTCTTATCTATATCCTATCTTCGTTTCGGTTTGTGCCGGTTTCGGGGTATCAGACGGGGGTTTTGGTTGGATTGCATCGGTTTTTAACTCTGTTCCCCGCCAATGTTTTGGGAGATACGCAATTATGGGGTACGCCGGATTTCTATGACATATTCGGTTTGTTTATCAGCAGACCAACGATGACTGTTATTTTTTCGATGGTAGGGATATGCGTACTTGCTATGTTGTGCTTCATGATAACAAAGCGCATGGAACCGTCCAATTGAGCATAATGTGAAGATAGCATTATTAGGTTGCATATATCCTAATAGTATGCTATTCTTTTTCTTGAAAGGAAGTGAGAAGATGACAATAAACGTGGATAACCTTGTATCAATCTCAGAAGCCAATCAAAACTTTTCAAGAGTAGCCCGTCTTGTTGATGAAAAGGGAACAGCTATTATTCTGAAAAATAACGCACCGAGATATATACTGATGGATTATAGCTTATTCCGACAAAATAATATTGCGGATGATGCGAATGTGGATGAAATTGCTATTCGTATTTTGAAAAAACACATTAGAGCATTTGAGGAATTGGCGAAATGATTACACTAAGAAAGGCGCAAATCATTCGCCTTCATGGGAAACTATTGGAAGCCACGGGTGGTCTGGAAGGAATACGCGATGAAGGCATGTTAGATTCGGCATTGTCCGCTGCATTTCAAACATTTGATGGCGCGGAGCTATACCCCTCAACCTCTGTGATAGTTCAGGCTGCGACGCACCCAATCCGCCACTTCGCCAAGCCGCCGGACGTTATACGACATAAAATCTGGGATGATTGAATAATCTCCCCGCATCCATGCGGGGCGGGAACGTTAAATCCCAAACATTGCGCTACGTATAAAGTAGAATGTTACCCGGTATTCTAAGACAACAAAAATATTGTAGCGATGCACTTCATTGGGATATATCAGGGCAGGGTCAAACCCTGCCCCAATGCTGCCGGTCCGCTCTTGCAACCTGTGGACAAACTCCCCAAAGTCCTCGTCTAGTCCGTTGGGATAACCACATCAAGCATGGTCACGCTCACTATGTCATCAGGGTCGATAATGCGGTCAAAGCGGTTGAACATACGGTATACATTATGCATACCGCCATCGACGGTTGGTATGCCACTGCCGCTGAAAAGGCTGCGTTCATCCTTTGCACTGTACGAAATCGTGCTGCCGTCCCTGAATGTCACGATAATATCACCACTGACGCTCAAGCCTTCAAGCGAGCATCCCTGCTGACCTTCACCTGTGACACGGATTGATACAGGGGATATGGATATCTCAGTCACTACAGCACCGCCGTCCACTCCGACAATCCGGTTCGGGGTTATCTTTTTTGCGGTATCTACGTAGGCGAACGCCCATTCCAGCACCCATTCGCCCTCTGCGATAGCTTCAAATTGCGGATGTCCGCCTTCAGGACCTAGGATTTTCGGCCAAACGACATAACCGATATCGTAAAGAGAGAGCCGGAGCGTTCCGTCATTTATAGGGGTTCCCGGTATGTTGAAAGCCATCACGGTGATCGTATTGCCGCTTATTTCCAGTATTTCTTCACCGCCAACCCCTATAAAGATACGTTCGGCCTCGGTATGCTGCTCGGAACTGATTATCGGGAAGGGTTCGCCGGATATGACAGCGGTGCCAGCATCAAATTCCTCTACAAGAACGCTGGAAACTATGCTGCCCTCCGAGTATTGCTCGGGATTGATATGGAGAAAGGATTTGTCAAACCCGATACCATCGGCCAGTTCCGTACCCTAGTTTCATAAACGCACTCTGGGTTGCGTCCTCCGCTTCCGGAACATTGTTTAGTATCATCAGGGCAATTCGGTATATGGTATCCACATGTTTCATGTATATCTCAGTAATATCCCCGCCCGTACGCAGCAAGAATGCACCTATGGAAACCACCTCCCGTTTTGGCCTTCAATAATAACACAATTGAAAAGCCGAAAATGTTTTGCTGTGCAATAATATTTTTCGTAATTTTCGTAAAATTATTCCGTGCTTGTAAGCATGTCAGAATTCGTGTATAATATTGCCGCTTTTGAGCGGCGCGCTAAAGAACTAAAGTTGGCGGAGAATCTGTTCAGTATCCGTACAGCACGATTAAACGGCGCAAAGGGTCATTATAGTCGGTTGCCCTAGAATCATCAAAAAGCAGATTAATTAGCATTTAGCCGCTCTGCGAGGCACTCCACGAAGCGTAGACTCGTTTTTTGTTGAGCGTGGATTTACTTTTTTGATAGCATGAGCTATCATTGGTTATCAGTATCGAGCGATTGGGGGATTGAATGTGGATGCACGGATTGTCGGTGAAAGAATCTCAGAATATAGAAAAAACAATAAAATGACACAGCAACAATTGGCAGAGAGACTTTCGGTGACCAACAAAGCCATTTCAAAATGGGAAACCGGAGGTGGATTGCCAGACATAGCGTTGCTTCCGGCTTTAGCTTCAGCGTTAGGGGTTAGCGTGGATGAGTTGATTTCTGACGACCTGAGCGAGAACAGACCCGAAGGTACATTTAGGCGTTATCTGAGAAAGCCTGTTGGTTGGGTAACTGCAGCTATTGTCGTAGCCGTCTTGTCAGGTTCAGTATTTGTCGCTTTGCGCTTACCAAATACAGGCGAGAATCACGTTTTACTAGCCGACAATGATGGCTTGGATTCAGGCTTTGCCGTGTCAGCAAAAGACGCAGAAATATACTACTCGGATTTTGCTAGTACAGAGATTAGAGCCGCTTTGCTAACGCAAGAGATTGTGCATGATGCTAGCGTAGCGGTCAGCATTAGTGTGAATTCCCCATTTGCATTACCACAGGATTACACGCAGGATAACAGCTCCACCGTGGCTGTAACGCTCATATTAGCAGAAAACACCTTGCTAACGGCGACAGATGTACAGTTGATTGCCGCCACTATCAGAAACTCTGTTCCACATTTGAATTTGGCTGGTGACAAAATCTCTATCATGGATTCTAATCAAAACATCTACCGCGTAAGCGATTAGGATGCGATTATAGCTTTGCTGTTCGCACTATGCGCCTGCGCAGGCGGGAACGGTCAAGCAAAACCATCCGCGCCGCCGACAAATCCTTCTGCGTAGAATGAAACTACTTGTTGACATGAATCTTCCCATCAAGTTTGCTGATATGCTTGTTGGCGAAGGCATAGTATCTGAATGCTGTATAATACCTATAAAAAGGGGTGGAGTCATGAAAGTGCAAAACGATATTCGGGTTACTATGCGCGTGGATAAAAGGTCTTCGCTATGTGTGCTCATATGATCGTAATTCTAAAAGAAGAGTCGGATCTTGTAATCGCAGATGAGGTTATATTTATTATAGATGCGCTTGAAAACAGTGGATATGAGGCATACGCTGTAGGCGGGTGCATCAGGGACAGTCTTTTGGGGAAAGATCCAAAAGATTGGGATGTGTGTACTTCGGCGCTGCCCGAGCAAGTCAAGATGTGTTTTGAAGGACGTCATATCATCGAAACAGGTCTGCGGCACGGTACAGTTACACTGATGCTGGATCATAAGCCTTTCGAGATCACGACATATCGCGTCGACGGTAAGTATAAGGATAACAGGCGGCCGGAAACGGTCAGGTATGTAAATGTTCTGAAAAGGGATTTAGCGCGCAGGGATTTTACTATTAACGCAATGGCGTATAATCCTAAGACGGGAATCGTGGATTATTACGGAGGGCGGGAGGATTTGGCGAATGGTCTGATAAAATGTGTAGGAAATCCAAATAAAAGATTTAAAGAGGACGCCCTGCGGATAATGAGGGCGATGCGGTTTGCCTCTGTGTTTGGATTTTCGGTTGAAAGCGGTACTGCGCAGGCTATGCATGATAACAAAAAGCTGCTTGGTAATATAGCTGCGGAGCGTATAGCCGTCGAGCTTGGCGGGCTCATTACAGGCGGCAAAGCGGGCGGGATCATATCCGCACATCTACCGGTGATTCTTGAGATAATTCCGGAGCTTGAGCAATCAATAGGCTTCGAGCAGAATAATCCTTATCACTGCTACGATGTGCTGAGCCATATACTTTTTTCCGTGGACGCTGCGCCGAGAGAGCTTGTGATTCGTCTTACAATGCTTCTCCATGATATTGCAAAGCCAAAATGCTACACTCAATCTGACGACGGGAGTGGGCATTTTCATGGCCATCCGCAAGAGAGTTCGGAAATGTCAAAGAAAATCCTGCGTCGTTTGAAATATGACACAAACACGATAGAAACGGTCACGGATCTGGTGCTGTACCATGACTCTGATGTTAAGCAGGAGAGGAAGCATATAAAACGGTGGCTCAACAAAATCGGAGAGGTGCGGCTGCGGCAGTTGCTTGTGGTAAAACGGGCGGACGCTATAGCGCAGTCTGAAAAATACCGTAAGGCAAAGCTGGATGGAATAGATGAAGTTTTAGCGTTGCTGGATGAGATCATTGAGCAGCAACAGGTTTTTACGCTGAAAGGTCTGGCGTTGACCGGCAGGGACTTGATCGATGCGGGAGTGGCCGAAGGAACTCAAATAGGTGTTGTTCTCAGAAAGTTACTGGACATGGTCATCGCGGAGGAAGCGGAGAATGATAAGGCGGTTTTGCTGGCAATCTCAAAAGAATTGATTAGAGGGGGTAACCGGTGATTATATGAAACTGATATCATGGAACGTTAACGGCCTTAGGGCATGTCTGAAGAAAGGGTTTTCAGACGTTTTTACGCAGCTTGACGCGGACGTGTTCTGTTTGCAGGAGACAAAAATGCAGCGCGGACAGGCGGAAATAGACTTGGGCGGCTATTGGGAATATTGGCACAGCGCAGAAAAGAAAGGATACTCTGGAACAGCGGTGTTCAGCAAGACCGAACCCCTGGCCGTGTCTTACGGCATGGGCGTTGAAGAGCATGACCGGGAGGGCAGGATCATAAGACTGGAATTTGAAGAATTTTTCCTTGTCAACGTCTATGTTCCAAACTCTCAAAGGGAGCTGGTACGGCTGCCGTATCGCATGCGATGGGAGGATGATTTCAGGGAGTTTGTCTGCGGTCTGGACAAAATCAAGCCGGTCCTTATTTGCGGTGATTTAAACTGCGCCCATCAGGAAATAGACATCAAAAATGCAAAATCGAACATGCGCAACGCAGGTTTTACAATTGAGGAGCGCGATAAACTGACTAAGCTGTTAGACGCCGGTTTTACAGACTTTTACCGGAAGCTGTACCCGGACAAACATGACGCATATACCTGGTGGTCCTACATGCCAGGAGTCAGGGAGAAAAATATCGGTTGGCGCATTGACTATTTCATAGGCTCAGACAGAATCAGCAACAATGTGTCCGATGCGCTTATCTACCCGGAAATATACGGCAGCGACCACTGCCCAATAGGCCTGCAATGCCATGGGAAAAGCTGAGCAACAGAAGGGTTACACGTCACCCCCGGAGAGGAATGGCTGTTTTTGTGTTATACTCGCGAGCTCATGTGAGACAGGATGTCGAATATGAGCGTAAATGAACACAAAAACAGGTGTTCCGAGCGCAAGACGGTGACCAGTCACAGAAGGTTCGACAACGGGAAACCGGGGTTCCCGCCCGAACCTTCTGTCGTATGAATATTTTTCATTATGCGCTTAAGTTTTGGAGGGATTCAACCGATATAATAATAAGAGTGCAAGAATCTTGAAATCTTGTACAGACTATCGGAGCGTGGTATGATGCGTGAAAATACTGTCAACTATGCGAAGGGTGAGACACCAATGACCGACCTTCAGTTTAACGCGTTCATTGAGCTTCAAAAAAAATACGACGACCTTGTTGCGGAGGTGAGCCTTATGCACAAGGCAAAACCTCGCCGCGTCGAAGAGGGAATGACCGACTATCAGTTCCAGCGGTACGAAAAGATGCGCGACAAATGTGAGGAGTTGACAAGGGAAATAGCCATGCTGCGTGATGAAAACGCAAGGCTAAAAGTGCACGCAGAGGTATTAAAAGGCCTCTCAAACGAGCGGAAATAAGGAGTCTCCCACATTGGGCTATTATTGCCAATAGTAAGTGCAAAATGGTAAAACTCCACAATTCCACAATTCCGCATTCTGCATTGCGGCTTTTATGCGCTAAAGGGTCAACACTTAGCCCTGCTCCCAGCCTTCCAGAGGCAGGCGTTGCATTGCGCCGAAAATCTTGCTTTTTAGGCCGGGATAGCTTGTTCCCAGCGTTTTTAACAACGATTTAACCTCTTCGCGTTTGCTGACGCCATTCATAGGGCAGGGATTATGCACGACCGGCAGCGTGTAGTCATGCGCGAGTTGTTTGACGGCGTCTTCGGTGGCGTACAACATCGGCCTTATCTGAGTTACGTCCGATCTGTCCATGTACATGACCGGCCTGAAGCAGTTTATCCGCCCCTCATATAAAAGAGACATCATAAAGGTCTCCACAGCGTCGTCAAAATGGTGCGCCAGCGCTATTTTTTTTATCCCAAGCTCCTTTATAAGATCATTGAGCGCCCCACGTCTCATTTTTGCGCACAGCGCGCAAGGGTTCCTCTCTCGGCGCTCTTCAAACAGCAGCCGCGCCAAATCTTTTCGCCGCACTGTGTATGGAATATTAAGCTCCGAGCATAATTTCCCGACCGGAGTAAGATCCACACCATCAAAACCCATGTCAAGGGTGACGGCGTGCAGGGTAAAACGTTTCGGATAAAAGCCGCGGAGATTTGCAAGGGCGCACAGGAGGGACAACGAGTCCTTACCGCCCGACACGCCAACGGCAATAGCCTCGCCGTCTGAGATCATCTTATAGTCCTCCACGCAGCGGCGGACGACTCCCGTAAATTTGTTCATAACATGAGTCCTTAAAAAATGATTTTAAAAGTGAGCAATCCAGAGGAAATTGGAAGAAAACAGAGATATTTGAAGTACACCGAATGTAATATGTATTTTATCGAAAACATATATTGACACATGTTTTTGCATGTGGTATAAGTATTAATCACCGGAGTTTTTCGAAAGGAATGTACATTACAATGTCAACGACACTTGCAAAAAAAGAAACAGTCACGCGTAAGTGGTATATCCTTGACGCCGCAGGGATACCGCTTGGCCGCACAGCCACAGAGGCAGCGATCATTTTAAGGGGCAAGCACAAACCGGATTATACGCCCAATGTAGATTGCGGTGATTTCGTCATTATCATCAACGCCGCTGAGGCAGTGCTGACGGGCAAAAAGCTCGATCAAAAATACTACCGGCGTCACAGCGGATGGGTCGGCGGATTAAAGGAGATGAAGTACAGCCGTCTGATGGAGACGCGCCCGGATTTTGCAATGATGCGCGCGGTGCGCGGTATGATGGCGAAAAATACTCTCAGCAGGGGCGCACTGAAACGTCTGCGCGTTTTCAACGGCGCAGAGCATAAGCACGCGGCGCAGAAGCCCATCGCATGGAAAGGGGACAACTAATCATGTATACAAGTAAAAAGCCTTATATGTATGGAACCGGCAGGAGGAAGTCATCTGTAGCCAGAGTCCATCTTTTCCAGGGGGGAACGGGTGCCATCACTATAAACGGCCGCGACATAGACGATTATTTCGGTCTTGAGACGCTAAAGAGCATCGTCCGCCAGCCTCTGGTCGCAACGGATACTGCCGGCAAGGTAGATATCAACGCGACAGTCAAAGGCGGAGGAGTGACCGGTCAGGCGGGCGCTATGCGTCACGGTATATCACGCGCACTGCTGCTCGTAGACGAAAGCTATAAGCCGATTCTAAAAGACGCAGGTTTTCTAACGCGCGACCCGCGTATGAAAGAACGCAAAAAATACGGACTCAAAGGCGCCAGAAGAGCTCCGCAGTTCTCCAAGAGATAGTTGGAAGTCTCAAGTTTCGCAGTTATACTTGTTTAAAGCTTTCCTTCAGCGCGACGGTGCGGTTGAAAACGGGCTTGCCCGGCTTGGAATGCTTATTGTCTACTGTGAAGTAGCCCATGCGCAGGAACTGGAATACATCCGGAGCTTTGGCGTCAAAAAGCATTTTTTCAACCTTGCAGCCGTGCAGGATCTCCAGTGAGTCGGGGTTCAGAGTTGACAGGAAATCTCCCGCTGTATCCGGTGCGGGGTCACTGAATAAGTTGTCATAAATACGGACCTCCGCATCAATGCAGTCCGCCGTGCTCACCCAATGGATAGTGCCGCGGACTTTGCGGCCGTCCGGAGAGTTGCCGCCGCGCGTATCGGGATCGTATTCCGCTGTGACAAGCTTTACCGCGCCGGTCTCGTCGGTCTCGAAACCTGTGCATTTAATGATGTACGCTGATTTTAGCCTGACCTCGTTTCCGGGAAACAGCCGGTTATATTTCTTTGGAGGCTCGATCATAAAATCATCGTTTTCTATCCAAAGCTCGCGGGTAAAGGTGACCTCACGTGTACCCATAGATTCGTCGCCGGGGTTATTCTCTATCTCAAAAGCCTCTGTTTTACCCTCCGGATAATTTGTGATCACAAGACGAAGGGGGCGCAGCACCGCCATAACACGCTGCGCTTTTGCGTTCATTTCTTCCCGCTGGCAATGTTCCAATAGAGCCAGCTCCACAACGTTCGACGTCTTACCCACGCCCAGGCGGCCGTAGAAATCGCGGATCGCCGAGGGCGTGTAACCGCGGCGGCGCAGACCGCATAAAGTGGGCAGCCTCGGGTCGTCCCAGCCGTCTACATATCCTTCTTCGACCAGCTTGCGAAGATAGCGTTTGCTGGTCAAAGTAAACTCCAGACTGCGGCGGCCGAATTCGATCTGGCGCGGACGTGAAGGGACACTGCAGTTTTCGATGACCCAGTCATACAACGGGCGGTGGTCTTCGTACTCAAGTGAGCAGAGCGAGTGAGTGATGTTCTCCAGCGCGTCCTGTATGGGGTGCGCGAAGTCATACATCGGGAAGATGCACCATTTAGTACCCTGGCGGTGGTGTTCTATATAACGTATGCGGTACAGCACCGGGTCGCGCATATTGAAATTACCGGAGGCAAGATCTATTTTTGCGCGCAGGGTATACTTGCCCTCAGGGAACTCGCCGTCTTTCATGCGCTCAAACAGGGCGAGGCTCTCTGCGGGAGGGCGGTCACGCCAGGGCGACGTCGCGGGTACGCCTACGTCGCCTTTATGCGACTTAAATTCCTCCGGGTCAAGCTCGCAGACATAAGCCAGGCCTTTGCCTATCAGCTCCAACGCAAATTCATAGGTTTCGGGGAAGTAGTCGCTGCCGTAATAAAAACGGTCGCCCCAGTCGAAGCCAAGCCAGCGGATATCCTCTTTTATAGCTTCGACAAACTCCTCATCCTCTTTAGCGGGGTTGGTGTCGTCCATGCGAAGGTTGCACAGCCCGCCATACTTCTTAGCGGTGCTGAAGCTGATGTTAAGCGCATAGCAATGCCCTATATGCAGGTAGCCGTTAGGCTCGGGCGGAAACCGTGTGTGTACGGTTTTGCCTTCAAACCGTCCTCCCGGCGCGATATCTTCGTCAATAAACGCATGAATAAAATTATTTGATAGTTCTTCCATAAATATAGCCCAGTCCTTTCCCTAAGTGCATCGTACTAGACATTATATATATTTTTGTTCCATTTACAATAATTTTATGATAGAATATTCATCACTTAAAGTATTGATTGTGTAATCGGTCTCGCAAAATGTGTATTTTAAAGGAGAATAACTATGGGTGCAGAACATTTGACGTCCGGTAATTTTGAAGAAACTATCAAGAGCGGACGCGTGCTTGTGGATTTTTGGGCGGATTGGTGCGGACCGTGTAAAACGGTCGGGCCGATCATAGACGAGTTGGCGGATGAATATAAAGATAAGGTGACCGTAGCAAAGGTGAATGTTGACAGTGAAAAGAAACTGGCGATGCGCTTTGGCGTTATGAGCATTCCAACAGTCGTAACCTTCAATGACGGCGCCGAAGTCAACCGCTTAGTCGGCGTACAAGCTAAGGAAGTTTACGAAGCAGAACTTAAATAAAGCGGGAAGTATTATAAGGTCCAACGCAGTGGGCAGAGCCGCAAAGCCCGCTCCGACATGCGGATGTGATGGAATTGGCAGACATGCAGGATTTAGGTTCCTGTGCCGCAAGGCGTATGGGTTCAAGTCCCTTCATCCGCACTACGTAAAAAGTCTTGTGTTTGCAACGGACACAGGGCTTTTTGCTTTTTGTGAAGCGGGTTTGCTGTTATAGATTTTGCGATATGAGCGGGGTTATCCATGTCCCTTGAAATCAATTGACAATTCAATCAAACCACAATATAATAAATCCCGTGGAAACCCACCGCCTACTTAAGACGGTGACGGTAAAAAAGACGGCTGCCACCTCCTATCCCGCGAACGCTGGAAAGGAAAGGTGAGTGTAAAGCTCTTCGTGGGAAATATTCTCAAAAGGAGGGCAATGCACAAATTACTTTGGAAATCATAGTAGGTATCTGTACAATAGTGTCAACAATCATTTTAATTGTTAACTTTGTGCGTTCCTGTAGAAAGAAAAAGTAAACCGTCTGTCACACCAGACGGTTTACTCTGTGGTTTGAGGCTTTAAGCCTCGGCTGCTAAAGTATTCGTGTTAATGTGGCTCCGTCTTAGGGTTTCCACACCATTTATTATAGTGGTTAGTGGTTGACTTGTCAAGTGCCGTATTTTTTGAAAATCGTCATGAACTTCGTGAGTGGTATCCGCTTTTCCATTTAAGAACGCGAATGATACATCTTATTTTACGCGTATCTTCAAGCGGTTTACTGCATAACAGATTGCCGTAATAGATATTGAGATTAGTAAATTGATTGGTATAAGGTACAAAATAAAGCCACCTACGGGTGTGTCACTATACCCATAAAGAGGGTCGGGATTAAACAGAATCCAATAAATCTGCGGAAAAAGAATTGCCGTCGTTATCAACACCAGTATGAACGCCGCAAGCGGTGAAATCCAAAAAGATTTTCGCGGAGTAATCCAAGAGTATTTATCCTTAACTGAATTTATTATTATCGGTGTTCCGATTGGGATAAGAATAAAAATGAGCAGTCCATATAGCACATCGCGCATTGGTATATGAGGCCAAAAAATCCTGTTGTAAATTTCCATAAAAATAGCGAACAGTACGGCAATACTGAACAACAGAACGACAGAAGTTGTAAGGACATTCTTCCATCTGCTTTTCTTTATTTCTTGTTGTGAATAGTCTAAGGTATCTATAACCGTTTTATTCATTTTTTCCATTAGGTCTATCGCTCCCTTTTCTTCGACTTCGATTTTTTCGCCCATAACTATTTCTGAAACAGATACGCCTAACGTACTCGCAAGCGACACAAGCAGAGAAACATCAGGGAAGCCCTTACCTGTTTCCCAACGTGACACAGCTTTATCCGTCACTCCAATCTTTTCAGCCAATTCTTTTTGTGTCATATCATTTTGCTTTCGCAGGGTAGATATGAACAGCCCTGTTTTACTCAAATCCATAGCAGTTCCTCCCTGCTTATATTTTAGTTATCGGAACGAAAAAAGTCACCCTATGCTTCGTAGAGTTTGGATAAACTCGCCGTAAATACAAGACTACGATATACCTTATGAGAAACTCGCGGAGTTGCTGAAAATATTCTATCATGGAGAGGAATAGTTACGCGCTAAATCTTTCTCAGGCGCTGGCCGCCAGTATCCTGACGCTGCCGCTTGTTGATGAGAGGTCGAATTGTGCACCACTGCTTTGCATTATGACGGGGATATCGCTGGTAAATCTGCCCGATGTGGATGAATGCCTTACTGTGATCGTGCCGTAGTCCGGCACGGTAATGGTTACGCCACCGGACGTCGTACTTGCTCTCAGGGATGCGGGAATAACTGCGCTGCTGATCGAAACTGCGCCGGAGATGCTGCTGAGATTTGCCGATTCAAAAGAACCTGAAACGCTTATCGAGCCGGAGGTGGTGTTTGCTATTATTTCTCCGTTTGAAGCGGAGCTTTCAAGTATTAGTCTGCCGGAAACGCTTCTTAACGTCGCGTCTCTAAACGAACCGGAAAGATTGATCGCGCCGGATGTAGATGAACTGTTTAGTGTTACCGCACCGGAATCGGAAGCGTGTACAGTACCGGATACACTGCTAAGCCTTATATCGTCAGCGGTAACAGAGGTTAGCCTTATCGCGCCGGATGTCGTAGATACGTTAAGCGTTTGAGCGGTGATCCCCTCGAGTATCGCCGCGGCGGAAATGCTGCCAATATCGAACGCCACCGCAACTACGCCGCTGATGTTGATACTGCCGGACGTCGTTTCCGCCGAAATCCGGTCAAGCCCGGCGCTGAGTTCCGGCGGTATCAAAACTTCCAGCCGTTTTTGCGGCATTGCGCGCGCCGAACTGCCGCCCTGCCGGAACTCTATCTTCAAATTACCCTCAGAGACGCTGTGACGGAGGCTTTCCGATTCGTTCAGCGTACGCTGGGCGTACTCTGTTATTATTATCCCGCCGCCATCGTGCGGCACGACGCGTATTTCACCCGCGACCCAGTTGATTCTCAGTGAATCCACATTGTCTGCCGGCACATTATAAATGCCGACGACCTCGAATGGTCCTTGAAGGTTTTCCCATCCGGCACCAAGGGACCATCCAAAGCGCCGGCCGTCAGGGCCTATACCGGTCATCGAACCCACAAAGAACCAGGCGGCCAGGCTAATGAGCGCGATCGCGGCGATTATCCAGCAAACGACTGTAACTATTTTCATTGATCTCATCTTTTTGCACCCCATCCTCTAAGCGTGTAGAATATGTTGATCAATGCTTCTATAGCCGATCCGATGAGGAAGATTATCCATGTTATATGCCATGCAAATGTAGCGAAGCTGACGACAAAGTATACAACGAGGATCAGCGCCCATAGCGCAGCGGATATCGAGCGCCGCAGCGCCTTGCGGTCGCGCAAATCAGTCTGCCACTCGCGGAACTCCTCGACCATCGTATCGGAATCCTTATAGCGCTTGGGTTTTGTCATACTATCGTAAACAAGTATGCCCGTCGCGCCCGCCACCATTAAAAACAGCAGCGGCAAACCTATGTACTGGCTGTATCGCCACTCGTAATCGCCTACGTTTATAATAATCAGCGGTAATATGCTCAGTATGTACATCATCACAGCTATCGCCGTAAACATGGCGGATTTGCGCCGCGCGGCCTCAAGCTCGTGTATGTCCGGCGCGATAGCCTCGGTTTCCAAATCCCTGAGCAGGCCGCTCACATCGCCTATTCCGGCAATAACGATATTGTACGCCGCTTCCGGCGTTTTGCCCTCGGCTATAAGGTCGCTGAATTTGTCGTGCAGGTTCCGGATCATTTCCTCCTTCAGTTCGACGGCTTTTCTTGAGGGAATGCTCCCTTCAAAAAGCTCGTCAACATATCTGCGAAGTTTGTCTTCCATCTCACTTTTCCTCCGTTTCGATTAGTTTATCGATCATACCTTTTGCCTCCAGCCACTGGCTCATCAGGCTTCTGTATGTATCACGACCGATATCGGTAATGCTGTAGTATCTTCGCCGCGCTCCGGTCTGCTCATCGCCCCAGTAAGACGAGATGCATCCCGCCTGCTCAAGCCGTCGGAAAGCTGTATACAAAGTCGCTTCCTTCAGCTCATACTTGCCGTCTGTCCTTTGCTGTATGGATTTGTTTATCTCATACCCGTAATTATCCGCGCTCATCAACCGTGCGAGTATGATCGTGTCAGTATGACCCCGTATAAGGTCAGAAGCGATCGACATATTGCACCTCCTCGAATAAATTTACAACTCATAGCTATCTTACGGTCACCTGCTGCCGCCGCGTCGATCTAACTATCATTAGCGATTTGTTATATATCAATATTTTATATACTAATATCACAATATACATCATCTGTCAAGGTATATTTGAGACAGGGTATCGAATTTTACCGTAAAAGATATATCTGGCTTTAATTGATCTGATTAAACCCCCAGCTATGCTGGGGAGAGTTGAACAAGCAGAAGCGGGTGTGAAGAAGTAAAACGCCCCATATGGTAAAATGATGACGGTGTCACAAACCGAAATCAAAACCATAGTGGGCGATCCAAATGGACGATTCCAGTTTATCACACACACGCTGGTGTTGCCAGTACCATATAGT
>Ga0099364_10007383_pt1 | contig 15705 bp, 17 predicted proteins | sample TergutTh196P3_FD_73070 | JGI IMG/M metagenome (GOLD analysis project Ga0099364, IMG submission 73070) | Microcerotermes parvus P3 segment gut microbial communities from Pointe-Noire, Republic of the Congo - Th196 P3 | ecosystem: Host-associated > Arthropoda: Insects > Digestive system > Gut ...
TGCTGTTGAAAGAGCAGATAAGGAGGCCAGGGAAGCCAGGGAAGCGACTAAGTAACAATGTACTGCCTACCCCATCAACCCCGCCTGTCATCGCGCTCGATCTCCAGCTCTGGCGCGTATCTGCTCGCCGAAGCAGAGGACAATTGGGGCAGTGGCGGCAACTACAACCTTGCGTTGCAGGCCGTTACAACCGTAGTGTTGGGTTCAATTGCCGGTCAGAGCGCCGATCAGTATGTCGTCAATGCGCTGACGCCGATGGCAACAGTACTAAGCGACCAGTTTGGCCCGGACAATAGCAAGCATCCAAACGCGGCGCTGGATGTACTGACTACAGGAGATGTCAACATCGCTGCCGTCGCCAAAATGTGCATAAAGAACTAATAACGCCTATCCGGATCGTCGCGCCTCAACAGCCCCTGCCTCAGGTGGCGGTGTTGCGGCTTCGCTTTTGATGTTTTTGACAACTATTTTGCGCATGGTTTGGTGAATTTGCTGTAAGTGTGCATAATTGCGATAATTCCCTTATAATTTCGCTCATGCCTCTATCAAGCCTTGCCACCGCCCTTATCACCAACATCGTCACTTCGATTATCGGAGGGGCGGGGGATATGCCGCCTGATGATGTCTACATGTACCCCGGTTATCAGCAGCCGGAAGGTTCCATAAACCGGATGTTTCCCGCTGAAACCATGGTCGGCGTGCTTGCAGGGCCGCCGACAAACGGAATGGTGCAAATCAACGGCAGACCCATGCGCGCCGCGCCCGGCCTACAAATCAGAAATGTGCACAATCGAATTGTCCTGCCGACGATGATGACCGAAAGGCATGTCAGGGTGCGCTATCAGTTGGACGGCATGGGCAACGCCTGGCGTATCTGGATTTTGACCCCGGCTGAAATTGCCCAGGCGGGCATTCCCGCCAACGCGCCGAATACACGTGTGCCTTGGCGCTACTGATTTTCTCTCCAGACTTTCTCCATGCCTGAAAAGTTGTTGAGCCACCCCGGCCTGAAGGCCGGGGATTCCTCGACACATGCTGGAGAGCCTTCGGCTCCACAAAACAATCTCGCTCGCCGCGCCATTCATTTTGATGGTTGCGCTCAACGCGTGTTCATCCGCACCTTCGGGTGTCAGATGAATGAATACGACTCGGACAAAATGGTTGATGCGCTTGCCGCAACCGAGCCTTTTGCCCGTACCGATGACCCTGCTCTGGCGGATGTCATCCTGTTCAATACCTGTTCCGTGCGCGAAAAGGCCAAGGAAAAAGTTTTCCACGACCTTGGGCGCATCAAGCACCTGAAACAAAAAAAACCTGATCTCATCATCGGAGTTGGCGGCTGCGTCGCCAGTCAGGAAGGCGAGGCGATTATAGCCCGCGCCCCTTACGTGGATTTGGTGTTCGGCCCGCAAACCCTGCATCGCCTGCCAGAGTTGATTGCAAAGCGGCGCGCCAGCGGCAAACCGGCTGTGGATGTTTCTTTTCCGGAAATAGAAAAGTTTGACCACGTGTCTCGCAGCAGCGCCGCCATTCATGGCGGCGCGAGCGAGACCATTGACTATGGAGCCAAAGGCTCCTCTAACCTGTGGCGAGGAAGCTCCAACCCTGGGGCGACTCACGCCTTGCCCGCCGCCGATATAAAAGGCACTTCCGCTTTCGTCTCGGTAATGGAAGGCTGTTCCAAATTCTGCACGTTCTGCATCATCCCCTATACACGCGGCAATGAAGTCTCCCGCCCCTTCAGGGATGTCATGGCGGAAATTTCCGCGCTTGCGGCGGCAGGGGTCAAGGAAATAGTGCTGCTGGGGCAAAACGTCAACGCTTATCAGGGTATTATTGACGACAACACCGAGGCCGATCTGGCGATGCTGATCGAGTGCGTGGCGGAAATTGTCGGCATCGAGCGGATTCGCTACACCACATCCCATCCGCGTGAAATGACGGAACGCCTGATCGAGACCTACCGGCATGTCCCCAAGCTGGTTTCCCACCTGCATCTGCCGGTGCAGTCCGGCTCCGACCGGATATTGGCGGCGATGAAAAGGGGTTACACCGCGCTTGAATACAAGGCTGTCGTCAGAAAGCTACGCGCTATCCGCCCGGATATTTGCATAGCCACAGATTTTATCGTCGGGTTTCCGGGCGAGAGCGAGGCGGATTTTGCAAAAAGCCTGGCATTGATTGACGAAGTTGGGTTTGACGCTTCCTTTTCCTTCCTGTTCAGCCCCCGTCCCGGCACACTGGCGGCGGAAATGGCGGACGACACTCCCGCCAAAATCAAATCGGCGCGTTTGACTCTCCTGCAAAAGAAAATCGAAGAAGGCGCAAAAACTATTTCTGAAGCCATGCTGGGCAGCGTCCAACGGGTATTGGTCGAGGGCGCATCCAGAAAAAATCCCGCAGAATTGGCAGGACGCACAGACAATAACAGGGTTGTCAATTTTGTCGGCAATCCCCGTCAGATCGGGCATTTCGTGCAGGTTAAAATTACCGCCGCGCTCCCCCATTCCCTGCGGGGCGAAATCGTCATTCTGGAATAAAGACCGTGCGTAAAAGAGTAAAAGCCGAAACTCCGCATCTCACCCTGTCGGGCGATGCGACAAGGCTTGCCAATCTTTGCGGCCCATTGGATGAAAATTTGCGCCAGATAGAAGCCGCGCTGGATGTCGCTCTTGCCAGACGGGGAGAACATTTTTCCGTTCGGGGCGAAAACGCGGAACAGGCGCTTTTCGCGCTTCGCTATTTCCACGAACGCGCAAAAGCGCCCATTTCCATTGACGACATTCAACTGGGTCTGCTTGAAATCGGCAAGGCGCATGGTTTGCCGCCCCAGGACGGAGAAGCGCCGCGCCTGTTGACCCGAAAGAGCGATTTGCGGGGGCGCACACCGCGCCAGATTGAGTATCTCTGCCAGATTCAGGCGCGGGACATCGTTTTTGGCTTTGGCCCTGCGGGCACGGGCAAAACCTATCTGGCAGTCGCCTGCGCGGTGGATGCCTTCGAGCGCGAACTGGTCGAGCGCGTCATTCTGACCCGCCCCGCAGTGGAAGCGGGCGAACGGCTTGGATTTCTCCCCGGCGATTTGGCGCAAAAGGTTGATCCTTATCTACGCCCCTTGTACGACGCGCTCTATGACCTCATGGGCTTCGACAAGGTTTCCCGCCTGTTTGAAAAAGGCGCGCTGGAAATCGCGCCGCTCGCTTTTATGCGCGGACGTACTCTGAATCGTGCTTTTGTGATTCTGGATGAAGCGCAAAATACCACCCCGGAGCAGATGAAAATGTTTCTGACCCGGATTGGCATCGGCGCAAAGGCGGTAATTAACGGCGACCCTTCCCAAGTTGACCTGCCGCGCGGACAGCAAAGCGGCCTTGCGGACGCGCTGGAAAAATTAAGGCAAGTGCAGGGCATCGCATATGTGCGCTTCGGCAGGGAGGACGTGGTGCGCCATCCCCTTGTCGCCCGCATTGTCGCGGCCTATGAAGGAGAAGGGTAAAGGGATGATGTCGCTTGCTGTGCAATATGTCGCCAGGGATGTTGCAGCGGAAAATCTGCCCAAACGCGCGCGTTTTCGAGCCTGGGCAAAGGCGGCCTTGCCTGAAGGCTGTCGGAGCGAAATAACCATTCGCCTCGTTTCCGCCGAAGAAGGACAAAAATTGAATCTTCAGTATCGGGGCAAGGATTACCCGACCAATGTCCTATCCTTCCCTTATATGGTAATTCCCCAAAACCACAATGCCTTGTCGACTGCGCCCTGCCGCGCGACCAGTACTGCCTGCGGCTCGTCTTTGCGTCCCGGTATGTTGGAGAATAACTATAGCCTGCCGCCGGAAATAGCGGGCGATCTGGCGATTTGTCCGGCGGTGGTGGAGCGCGAGGCCGCCGCGCAACAAAAACCTCTTGCCGCCCATTACGCGCATCTGACAGTGCATGGCCTCCTGCATCTGCAAGGCTATAATCATGAAAATGTCGCCGAGGCCGAAATCATGGAAGCGCGTGAGCGGGAAATTCTGGATAAACTTGGCTTTCCCGATTATTCGGCGGAATCATCATGAATGTCCAAAGTTTGCTAAAACACCTCTCCGCCTTGTTGCTCCGAAGACCGGAAACCAAAGAGCAAATGCTTTTGCTGCTGCGCGGTTCCTTTGAGAAGCGCCTGATGGATGCGGATGCGTTTTCCATCATCGAAGGCGCTCTTGCTTCCTCGGAGACAAGGGTCACGGATGTGCTTGTGCCTCGCGCCCAGATGGATGTCATCGATCTCCACGAGCCGATTGCCGAGATTCTGCCGTTTGTCATTCAGGCCGCGCACTCGCGTTTTCCGGTCGTGGATGGCGACAGGGATAATATCCAGGGAATCCTTCTTGCCAAAGACCTGCTCAGGTTGCAGACGGAACCGGAATTCATCCTGCGGGACTGGCTGCGCCCCGCCGTGTTCGTGCCTGAATCCAAGCGGCTGAACGTGCTGTTGCGGGAGTTTCGCGCCTCGCGCAATCATATGGCGATTGTGGTGGATGAATACGGCGGCGTCGCCGGACTGATAACGATCGAGGATGTATTGGAGCAGATCGTAGGCGACATCGAAGACGAATATGACTTCGATGAAGCGCACGATAACATCCTGCAGGATGCTGCCGGGCTTTACCGGGTCAAGGCCAGAACCGAGATTGACGACTTTAACGCCGCCTTCGGCACGAATTTTCCGAGCGAAGAATTCGATACCATTGGCGGCTTGATCCTTCGCCATTTGGGACGTGTTCCCAAACGGAACGAAATTGTGGAGATCGAAGGTCTGCGTTTTAACGTTCTGCGCGCCGACAGCCGCCGTCTGTACACTCTGGTCGTGGATGCGATGAAAAATAAGCCCCTTGCCAATCAATGAGTTAGTGATGTCTGCAAAGCAGGTTTGCCAAGGCAATCGCTTTCTGTTATTAAGTGGGCTTTCGTGTGCTTTTCTTGAAAGGAGCTTCTGCCAGATGGAAGAAGAACTGTCACAACGGCGCTTTGCCCCCTACGTGCCCAAGGCTGGTGAAGCCTATATGAGTCCGGCTCAACTTCAGCATTTTCGCAATATTCTGGAAAGTGTCAGAAAAGACTTGGGCGAAGACATCGAGCGCACCGTGCATACCATGCAGGATGAGGCTACGGTGTTTGCCGATCCCAACGACCGCGCCAGTCAGGAGACGGATATTGCCGTCGAGTTGCGAAACCGCGACCGGGAGAGAAAGTTGATCAAGAAGATCAATGGAACGCTGACTCGGATTGAGACCGGCGACTATGGCTATTGCGACAAATGCGGGGTGGAAATAGGCATCAAGCGTTTGGAGGCGCGGCCAACCGCCACTCTTTGCATTGACTGCAAAACCCTGGAAGAACTGAAAGAACGGCAGATGGCGAAGTAAATCCGGCAGGATTTCAGGACGCGCTTCCCGATAGCGCGTTCCGGCCATTTGCGTTTGTCATTGCAATATCCATTCAGCCTCAGGGGCGCGTAGGCAGGCCGCCTTGATAAGGCCGACGCTTGCGCCGCGCCGGGCGCGTTGTCCAAGGTGTCTTTCCTCGGAGCGCGTCTCTTTTTCCCTGCCCCGGAATATGCCGCAAATCCTTACGGCAGGGATGGGAGAAATCAGCGTCTGCGCGAGTTTTTCCTCGCCTCGCATCGCCATGATCTGCACTCCCTTGCCGCCGGAAAGCCGCTTCATCTGTTCGAGCGAAAAAATGAGCAGTCGCCCGTCATTGGAGAGCGCGGCAAGGTGAAGCGGCGTTGTCACGGGAACAGCCTGGGGCGGCAGAATGATCGCCTTTTCTTCCAGTGTCAGGAAGGCTTTGCCTGCGCGCTGGCGGGAGAAAAGATCGGACAAGGCGGCGATGAACCCATACCCTGAGCTTTTTGCGATCAGGTACAAATCCTCCGGCTTGCCCGCAAGAACATGCGCGACGCGGCTGCCGGACATGTCCACAAAGGAAGCGAGCGGCGCGCCCATGCCGCGTCCGTCCGGCAGTTGCGCCACCGCTACCGTATAGGCGCGTCCGTTTTCGGCAAGGATCGCCAAAGAATCCACCGAGCGGCACTCATGCGCGGAACCGAACGCATCCCCTTCCTTGAAGGCAAGGGCGGAGAGATCAAGGCCATGCCCCTGCCGCGCCCGCGCCCAGCCTTTTTTGGAAACGACAACCGTCACCGGCTCATCCGCTACTGTAATCATGTCCTGACGGGAAAGAGTCTCGGCAGGCTCTATCAGGGTGCGGCGTAAATCGCCATGCTTTTTGGCGTCCTCGCGGATTTCCGCAATCACCTGTCGTTTCAGGTTTGCCTCGCTGGACAGCAATTCTTCCAGAGCGGCTTCTTCGGTTCTTAACCTTGCCAATTCCTGTTCTATCTTGATGCCTTCAAGGCGGGCAAGCTGTCTTAATCTAATCTCCAGAATGTCGTCCGCCTGCGCTTCCGACAACGCAAAACGGGTAATAAGGGCGGCTTTGGGGTCATCGGATTCGCGGATGAGCCGGATCACTTCCTCAACATTCAGGAAAACGACGCGACGACCTTCAAGAATGTGGATACGCTCGCCGGTTCTGGCAAGCCGGAAGCGCGAACGACGCGCAACCGTAGCTACGCGAAAACGACACCATTCGCCCAGCAATTCAGACAGATTTTTCCGGCAGGGACGGCCATCCAGTCCGACCGCTACGAGATTGATGGGGATGGAAGTCTCAAGACTTGTATGTTTCAAAAGCAAGGCAAGAAATTCTTCTCGATCCTGGCGGGAGCTGACCGGCTCGAAAACCAGGCGCACATCGTCATCCTTGCCGGATTCGTCACGCGCCTTGTCAAGCTGCGAGACAAACAGGCTTTTGAGTTGCGCCGCCGTCGGCTCCACACTCTTTTTCCCCGCCCTGGGCTGGGGATTCAGAATCGCGCCGACTTCGGCAAGCGCCTTTGCGGCGGAAACGCCGGGCGGCAATTCGGTAAATACGATTTGCCATGCGCCCCGCGCCATTTCCTCGATTTCATAACGCGCCCGCACCCTCAAACTGCCTCGCCCTGAACTGTAAGCCGCAGCAATATCCGAAGGAGAAGAAATGATTTGCCCGCCGCCCGGATAGTCCGGGCCGGGCAGATAGGCGAGCAATTCTTCCGTCGTCGCTTCAGGATGTTGGAGCAGATGAATGGCGGCGGCGGCAGTCTCGGAAAGATTGTGGGGCGGGATTTCGGTCGCCATTCCTACCGCAATTCCGGAAGCCCCGTTCAAAAGGGAAAAAGGCAGACGCGCCGGAAGAAAAGATGGTTCCTGGAATGAACCGTCATAATTTGGCTGAAAGTCAACAGTGCCTTCGTTGATTTCAGAAAGGAGAAGCTCCGCGATCATTGTCAGCCGCGCTTCGGTATAGCGCATGGCTGCAGCGTTGTCGCCGTCGCGGGAGCCGAAATTGCCCTGTCCGTCAACCAGCGGATAGCGCAAGACAAAAGGTTGCGCTACCCGAACCATCGCATCATAGGCGGAAGCGTCGCCATGCGGGTGAAATTTGCCGATCACATCGCCCACCACCCGCGCCGATTTCACCGGCCTTGCCGCCGCAAAAAGCCCCAACTCCCGCATGGCGTAGAGCACCCGACGCTGCACCGGCTTCATGCCGTCTCTCGCATCAGGCAGGGCGCGTCCCTTGACCACGGCCACCGCATATTCCAGATAATCGCGGGCTGCGGACTCATGCAGAAGCACGCTCTCATCATCATGATCCACATCGCCGCCGACAGCATGGATAGGCGGGGGCGGCAATTCGTCAAAAAGGTCGGGAGTAAGTACGTTCATGGTGTTCCCGGAAGTTGTGGCAAAGGCGGCTCCGGCATAGGAGGCAGGGCAAAGGCAAGCATGGTGGTCAATCCTTCATTGAAAATACGCTCCAGCGGCACGGCAAGATAACCCATTATCAACGCCAGACTGATAAAGCCCAGCATCAGGGTTATCGGAAATCCTATCGCAAAGAGATGTAACTGCGGCGCGACCCGGTTCAAGACGCCCAGCGACAGATTGCAGCACATCATCAATACCACGATGGGCAGGGCAAGCAATACGCCCGTGGAAAATATCCTGCTTCCCAAAAGGGCGAGATATTCCCAGCTTGCCGCATGTAATGGAGTCGCGCTGATGGGAATGGAAGTAAAACTTTGCGCTATCACGGCGAAATAAATCAGGTGACCGTTCATGGTGACAAACAAGAGGGTAGCCAGGAGTGTCATGAAATTGGCGACTACCGAAGTTTGCGAGGTGTTTTGCGGGTCGTAGAAATTGGCAAATCCCAGTCCCATCTGATAGGCGACGACTGCGGAACCCATGTCAATGGCGGTAAAGATGATACGCATCGAAAGTCCCATTCCCACCCCGATCAGAATCTGTTGCGCGAGAATCCAGAGACCAACGCCGGAGTTTGGGGACACATCCGGCATGGGCGGCAAGATAGGCGCGATTGCCAGAGTAAGCGCCAATCCCAACATCAGGCGTGCGCGCCTTGGCAGGGCGACATTGCTTAAAAAGGGCGCGCTTGCCGCTACCGCAAGAATACGGGCAAGCGGATAGATCACGCTGGCAATCCAGACTTCAAGTTGCGCCACAGTAATGGAAATCATGACAAATTCCCGCTCCGATAACCTTCCGGCGCGAATGCAACTTTAGAGCGGTTTCGATTCAGGCGCGTACACTTTTTCTCCAGGCGCAAAGTTGGCGTGGCAACCCTCTCCACCGGACCCTCTCCCGCCAGCGTGAGAGGGGAGTTGTTCTTGCTCCCGCTTGTGGCTGCGCCGCGAGCAGGAAAGTGGAGCCGCTCGCCTTGATGCCGCTCGCGGCAAAGCCAAAGGCAGGCAGAGTAGGTAGAGGGCGCGTAAAATGTAAGCGCTTGAGCCAAAACCGCTTTTGTATCCCCTGATAAGGCAAGCCTCATTGCGCGGCGATATCATCCGAAATGTCCAGCGAAAACCTCTTGAAGGATGTGCCGCCTTCGTCGCTCTGATCAAGTTCCAGAGCCTTGTCGAGCAACTTGTCCTTGGGCTTCTTCTCATCTTCAAGCCCCGTGTTGTTGATGAGCCAGGAAAGATTGGTCGGCGAGTCGGCATTGATAAGAGCTTCTTCCAGGGCAATTGTTCCTTCCTTGTAGAGCCGGAACAAATCCTGCTCAAAAGTCTGCGAGCCGACGGCGGTGCTTTGCTCCATGGCCTCCTTGATGGATTGTATTTCGCCGCGCTCGATTAATTCGCTAACGTAGCGGGTGTTGAGCAGCACCTCGGCGGAAGGGATACGCAAGCCGTCTGGTCTTCGCACCAACCGCTGCGAAATGATGGCTCTCAAGCTGGTAGCCAAATCCAGAAAGAGAGCATGGCGATTTTCCAGGGCAAAGAAGTTGATGACCCGGTTCAAGGCATGATAGCTGTTGTTCGCATGCAGGGTGGCAAGGCAGAGATGCCCGGTCTGGGCGTAGGCGATGGCCATCTGCATGGTTTCCTGATCGCGGATTTCGCCGATCAGGATGCAGTCCGGCGCTTGCCGCATGGCGTTTTTCAGCCCTGATCGCCAATCACGGGTATCAATGCCCAGTTCGCGCTGGTTGACAATGGATTTTTTATGGCGAAACAGGTATTCAATCGGGTCTTCGATGGTCAGAATGTGCCCGCTCCGATTGATGTTGCGATGCTCCAGCATCGCCGCCAGAGTCGTGGACTTGCCGGAGCCGGTCGCGCCGACAACCAGAATAAGGCCGCGTTTTTCCATGATTAGGTCGGCAAGCACGGGCGGCATACCCAGGGTATCCAGTTCCGGGATGTTCCCCAGAATGAAACGCACCACAATGCTGACCGAATTACGCTGCCGGAAAATGTTGATCCGAAAATTACCCACCTGCGGAACCCCGAAGGAAAGATTCATTTCCATGTCCCTTTCAAAGGTCGCGATCTGCTCCGGGGTCATCAGCTCCAGCGCGATTTTCTCGATCATGTCCGGGCTCATCACCTGCTGGTTGACCGGCATGGCATTGCCCTGAATCTTGATGTGGATCGGCGCGCCCGCCGTGATGAACAGGTCAGACGCCTGTTTTTCGGACATTAGTTGAAACAGTTTGTCCAGAATCATGTTTCCCTCCATTTAACCCCATTGCGGCAAAACGGCAAAACCGCGCAACAACAGACCGTTGCTGCCGGTTTTGACATCGGCCTATCCATGCGCCATCCGAAAGCAGAATGTATGTTCATGAAAAAGCCTGCGAAATGATTTGAGGACAGGTCAAGCATTCGGGAGAATCTTGCCGCAGTCCGACTATGATTTAATGCAACAGATGCCTGATTATAGGACATCGTTTCGGAAAAATGGGCAAGATCAAGCAAATCGCATGAAATAAAAACTCGCTGTTGTCTGTTATAAGCCTTGTATAATCCCGCCCATGTTATTTTCTGCCACTGCCATGTTCCGCTTTTTGTTCTGTTTTGCCCGCCTTCTTCCTTTCCTGCTGTTCAGCCTTGCCGCGCATGGGCAACTGACCGTTGTGGTCACTGGCGCGGGCGCCCAGCAGATACCGATCGTAATCGCCGACTTCGGCGGCGGATCGGCGGAAGCGCGGACAATTTCCACCGTCGTGCGCGAAGATCTGGCGCGTAGCGGCCTGTTCCGGCTGATTCCGGCTGATGGCTTTGCCATGGACGAAAATTCCGCCGTTGATTACGACCTCTGGAAAAACCGGGGGGCGGACGCGCTTGCGGCAGGCAGCCTTGCCGTCGGAGCGAACGGGCGGCTGGAAGCCAGATTTCGCCTGTACGACATAAACCAGAAAATCAGCCTGGGCGGAACAGCCTATCTGGCGGAAACCTCCCAGCTTCGCGCCGCCGGACATCGCATTGCCGATGCGATCTACGAAAAGCTGACCGGGGAGCGCGGCATTTTTTCCACCCGCATCGCCTATGTCATAAAGTCCGGCGATCGTTATTCCCTGCAAATCGCGGATTCCGACGGACAAAACGCGCAAACCGCGCTGGTTTCAAGAGAGCCGATCATTTCACCGGCCTGGTCGCCGGATGGCAGCCGAATCGCCTATGTCTCATTTGAAAACAAGAAGCCGATTGTTTTCGTGCATTCGCTTGCCACCGGACAGCGCCAGGTCGTCGCCAATTTCAAGGGTTCCAACTCCGCTCCCGCCTGGTCGCCGGACGGTCGTCGGATGGCTATTGTCCTGACCCGCGACGGCAACTCGCAGATTTACTCCATTGGCATGGAAGGCGGCGCGCCTCAACGCCTGACGACTTCTGCCGGTATTGATACCGAGCCGCGGTTTTCCGCAGATGGCGCGTTCATCTACTTTACTTCCGATCGGGGCGGCAGTCCGCAAATTTACCGGATGGCGGCGAGCGGCGGAGCGGCGGAGCGCATCACCTTTGAAGGCAATTACAATGTTTCTCCGCGCCCTTCCCCGGATGGCAGGAATCTGGCGTTCATCACCCGCCGGGACGGACAGTTTCAACTGGCGGTAATGGACATAGCCAGCCGCCAGATTCAAATCATCTCGGATGCTTACGGGCGGGATGAATCGCCAAGTTTTGCGCCCAATGGCCGCATGATCATGCTGGCGACGGAAGTCGGCGGACGCGGCGTGCTTTCGGCGGTTTCCGTGGATGGCCGCATCCGGCAGCGAATATCGGGCGCGGCAGGCGGCGTGCGGGAACCGGCCTGGGGGCCATTCCCCCGCTAAAGGCGGCAAAAATTTGATAATGCAAACAGGAGCCTCATCATGAGAAAACAATTTTTTTTAGCGACTTTGACCATTTTCTTCCTAGCCCTGCAAGGCTGCGGCACATCCGGCAAATCCGACGATTCCGGCGCGCCGTTGGAACGCCGAGACCCTTATACAATCACCCAGGTTGAGGCAGACGGCATCCAGGCCGGAGTCCTGCCCGCCATCCTGACCGATCCGGGCAGTATCCTGTCCCGGCGCAGCGTCTATTTTGGGCTGGATCGCTACGATGTAGCGGAGGAATACCGCGCCCTGATTTCCGCCCATGCCCGTTTTCTCGTTACCAACCGGCAATTCAAGATTCTGATTCAGGGCAACACGGACGAGCGGGGAAGCCACGAATACAATCTTGCTCTGGGACAGAGGCGAGCCGAAGCCGTCCGGCAGATGATGCTGTTGCTTGGCGTGCATGACGACCAGATGGAAGCCGTGAGTCTGGGCAAGGAAAAGCCCCGCGCCATAGGCCATAACGAAGAGGCCTGGGCGGAAAACCGGCGTTCCGATATCCTCTATACTGGCGAGTTCTGATCATGCGGGCGCAGTTGTTTGTCGCGCTTGGCGCAGTATTCTTGCTGGCTGCTCCGGTGGCGGAAGCGCAATTATTCAGCGATTCGGGCGCGCGCTCGCAAATCACGAGCTTGAAGCAGGAGAGCGAGCGGCAATTCGATACCTTGAACAAGGCGCAACTGGAGCTGTTGACCCAGCTCATGGGTTTGCGCGAGGAAATCTCCCGTCTGAACGGCGAGATTGAGACCCTGCGCTATGAGAATGAACAGTTAAGAAGACGCCAGCAAGACCTGTATCTGGATTTGGATAGCCGCCTCTCCCGTTTTGAAGGCGCATCATCCGTCGGGCAATCCGGCATGGCGACAACTTCATCAGCCGATCCGGCGGCTGAAAACAGAGCCTATGAAAATGCGCTAAACCAGTTCAGAGCCAGCAAATACAGGGAAGCCGCCGCTGCTTTCACAGCCTTTATCGAGACATATCCCGACAGCGACATGGCTCCCAATGCCCAATTCTGGCTTGGCAACGCTTGGTATGCCCAGAACAGATGCAAGGAAGCCATGGAAGCGCAATTCGTCTTGTTGCAGGAATGGCCGGATTCCACCCGCGCTCCGGATGCCATGCTGGTTATTGCCAACTGCCAGCGCGACATGAAAAATCGTGCCGCCGAACAGCGAACCCTTCAGGAAATTGTCGCTAAATATCCCGGATCAACGGTGGCTGACGAGGCTAAACGGCGTTTGGGCGCAAGGTGAGGAACGAGCCGGATTCCGGTCTTGCCGCGCTCAAGATAAGCGAGATTTTTTTCTCCCTGCAAGGCGAGGCGTCCCGCGCCGGATTGCCTACGGTTTTTATCCGCCTCGCGGGATGTCCGCTCCATTGCCACTGGTGCGATACCGGGTATGCGCTCACGGGCGGGACACGGATGACGCTGGCGGAAATCATGGTCGCCGTCCGCATCCATCCGACCCGTCATGTTTGCGTTACCGGCGGTGAACCGCTTGCCCAGAAAGATTGCCTGGCGCTCCTTGCCATGCTGTCGGACGCCAACTATGAAGTCTGTCTGGAGACTTCGGGCGCGTTACCGATCCATGCGGTTGATGCGCGTGTCTCACGTATAGTGGATTTGAAACCGCCTTCCTCCGGCGAGGCGGAAAAAAATCATTGGGACAATCTTTTCCAACTCAACGCCCGTGATGAATTGAAGTTCGTCATTGCAGACCGTGGGGATTACGAATGGGCATCCGCCGTCGTGAAGGAAAAATTGGCGTCGGCAGAGATTCCGATCTGGCTCTCGCCCGCCCATAACAGACAGGATGCCCGCGAGCTTGCCGAATGGATACTGGCCGACGGGCTGCCCGTTCGTCTGCAAATGCAGTTACATAAAGCATTATGGGGTAACATGCGGGGCAGGTAAAAAAATCGCTTGCCTGAAATTCAGGAGAATTCAAATGGAAACCAATCGTAGGCGTTTTTCCCGCATCCATTTCAGCACGCTTGCGGAATTAAGCATCGGAGACGAGGTATGCATCGCCGTCAAGGTGTTGGATCTTTCCTTGCGCGGCGCGCTCGTGAAGACGGCAGGAGCGCCGCTGCCCGATTTTGCGCTTGGCGCGGCCTCGTCCCTTGCTATTGATTTGGGCGAGGAATTAACCGAAGGGATACCCGACGAGTACCCGGAAGGCGGCATTCTCATGAATACGGTCATCTCCCATATTCATGATGACGTTATCGGGCTTCGCTGCGTTGAGATTGATCTGGACAGCCTCACCAACCTGCGCCGGATCGTCGAATTCAATCTGGGCGACGAGGCGATGCTCTCCCGCGAGCTTGAAAATCTCTCGCGCGGCGAATAAGCCGGAATGCCATGTCCGGCAAAGCTGTCATTCTTCTGTCCGGCGGGCTGGACTCCGCAACCTGCCTTGCGAAAGCGCGGCATCAGGGCTTTTTGCCTTATTGCCTTTCTGTCGCTTACGGACAACGCCATGTCGCCGAATTGAACGCGGCGCGGCGGGTTTCAGAGGCAGGCGGCGCGATTGAGCACCAGGTTATAGCTATTGATCTTGCTCAGTTCGGCGGCTCCGCCCTGACAGACACAGCTATTGACGTGCCTGTTGACGAGCCGGAAGACGGCATTCCGGTCACTTATGTGCCCGCCCGCAACACCATCATGCTTTCACTGGCTCTGGCCTGGGCGGAGACACTGCATAGCCGCGATATTTTCATCGGGGTAAACGCGGTGGATTATTCCGGTTATCCAGACTGCCGCCCTCCATATATCGCCGCCTTTGAAAAAATGGCCAATCTGGCGACCAAAGCCGCCGTGGAAGGCGAAAGGCTCACCCTGCATGCGCCCTTGCTTCATCTTGCCAAGGCGGAAATCATAAGGCTGGGGGATGCGCTTGGCGTGGATTATCGTCTTACCGTTTCCTGCTATCAGGCCGATCATGAGGGACGCGCCTGCGGACGCTGCGATTCCTGCCGCTTGCGGCGAGCCGGTTTTCTGGACGCGGGCTTGCCCGACCCGACCCGTTATGCCGCCTGAACATGCATCGAGCGCAATCCTTGCCATTTATGGCGAGGTGGGCGAGGTTGTTTTGTGGAGCCGAAGGCTCTCTAACCTGTGTCGAGGAATCCCCGGTCTTCAGGCCAGGGTGACTCAAACAAATGAAGCATCGGCTTGATTTAGTATACCTGCTTTGGAAAAATATCCACACAGCAATCCTTAAAGAGATACAATACTCTCCCAAATCTTTTTCAACATTCCCCATCTTTCAGGAGACAAGACATGCAGGATTATTCAAACATTTGGAAGAGTTACATGGAATTCTGCCAGCGCTCTTGGTTGGATATGAGCCGCTTATGGTTTCCTGCCTTGCCGGACACGAGCGGAAAATCCAGCAAATCCGCCAAGGAAGAAACGCTTCCTCCCGCGCTTCCTGCCACCGTTGAAAATTGGATGGCCATGTTCAACCCCTGGATACCCAGGGTAGATGCCAATGTCGAGCCGTTCATGGAGGCGACAAGGGTTTCCATGCGGGTGTTCATGCCTTGGCACAACAACCCTTTTCACAAGATTGAGGCTCTGGCAGGCGGCAAACTTCCGGGCAAAGCTATCGCTCCCGACTCCAGCCCTGCGGAACTGGAAGTCACAAACGCCTTGACGCGCAGTCGCACTCAGGATTGACGCACAAAACCACGGTTTTGAATTATCAGACTGGGGTTTTTTATAGCGCTTTCTGCGCGACTGTCATTGAGAACGTTTTACTCCCCTCTCCCGCTTGCGGGAGAGGGGAGCAGGACTACTGACAGTCGCCTTGATGGGGTATCAAAATGTTGACCAAAATACAACGCTTTCCTCTGGCGCAACAAACCCTGATAGGGGTCATCCTGATCTCTGTCCTTGCCGCCTCGGCTCTTTACATCATCCTG
>Ga0099364_10007384_pt1 | contig 15705 bp, 10 predicted proteins | sample TergutTh196P3_FD_73070 | JGI IMG/M metagenome (GOLD analysis project Ga0099364, IMG submission 73070) | Microcerotermes parvus P3 segment gut microbial communities from Pointe-Noire, Republic of the Congo - Th196 P3 | ecosystem: Host-associated > Arthropoda: Insects > Digestive system > Gut ...
GATGAAGGCGGGGAGCTTTTACCCGGAGTGAGTGTTATCGTCAGAGGCAGTACCATCGGTACTACCACCGATGTAAACTGGGAGTTCGCCATCACAGTTCCCAGCGATACTTCGGTGTTGCAGTTTAGTTTCATCGGCTTTCAGACGCAGGATTTAGTGGTTGGCGCACGTCGTATTATTGCCGCTACTATGCAGGAAGAGGCTGCACAATTGGGCGAGGTAGTTGTTGTTGCTTTTGGCAGACAGAGACGGGAATCTGTTATTAGCTCCATCAGCACGATTAACACTCAGGATCTGAGGATACCCAGCAGTAATCTCACTACTGCTTTAGCTGGTCGTCTTTCGGGATTGATTTCCTATCAGAGTAGCGGCGAACCGGGTATGGACGACGCCAGTTTTTTTGTTCGTGGCGTTACTTCATTGACGTATGCCAGCGGACCGATGATTTTGATTGACGGCGTTGAGATGACGAGTTCCGATTTGGCGCGTATGCAGCCGGATGATATTGCGAGCTTTAGCATCATGAAAGATGCTGCTGCAACGGCGCTTTATGGCGCTCGCGGCGCTAACGGAGTGATTTTGGTTACAACAAAGGAGGGACGCGAAGGCGCTGCCACTGTAACTTTACGGGTAGAAACATCGGTGTCGCAGCCTACACAAAATATCAAACTTGCCGACCCGATTACGTACATGGAAATGTTTAACGATGCGGTATTGACGCGCGACAAAATGGGTAGAGCACCCTATTCGCAAGCCAAAATAGACCAAACCCGAAACCCGAACAGAAACCAGTTCGTGTATCCCGCAAATGACTGGTATGATATGCTGTTTAGAGACAACACCTTCAATTATCGCGCTAATTTTAATGTTAGCGGAGGCGGAAGAGTAGCACGATACTATATTGCGGCTACATATAATCAGGATAACGGGGTGTTGAAGGTGGACAACAAGAACAATTTCAACAACAATATCGACTTGAAACGCTACTTGTTGCGCACCAACTTCAATATCAACATAACCAATACTACGGAAGCGGTTGTGAGGTTACACGGTACGTTCGACGACTATCAGGGTCCTATCGACGGCGGGGCAAGCCTCTATCAGAAGGTTATGCGTTCTGACCCCGTGCGCTTTCCGGCATATTTTGAACCCGATGCAGACCATATGCACGTAAGTCACATCCTTTTCGGGAACGATGAAGCGCGGGCGGATTTTATCAATCCCTATGCTGATATGGTTAAGGGATACAAGGATTATTCAGGATCGCTTATGATGGCGCAGTTTGAAATGCGACAAAAGTTGGACTTTCTCACAAAAGGACTGTTTGTCAGGGGTTTGTTCAGCACTAACAGATATTCCTATTTTGATGTTGATCGTTTCTACAATCCTTATTATTATAGAATTAGCAATTTCGACAGGCATAGTGATACTTACCAATTGGCGGGTCTGAACCCTGAAACGGGTACTGAATGGCTTGGTTATCAGGAGGGAGCTAAAATTGTTAGAACAACAACGTACATGGAAGTTGCCGTCAATTACGACCGTACTTTTGCCGATAAACACGCTGTAAGCGGCTTGGTAGTAGGCACAAGGCGTAACACGCTTCAGGCAAATGCCGGAACTTTGGAACTGTCGTTACCGTCGCGAAATCAAGGCGTTTCGGGTAGGGTCACTTATGCCTACGACGCTCGATATTTTTCGGAATTTAATTTTGGTTTCAATGGTTCCGAACGTTTTCACGAAGATTACCGCTACGGTTTTTTCCCTTCTTTCGGTTTGGGCTGGATAATATCCAACGAATATTTCTGGGGCGAGAACCTCAAAAGAATTATCTCCAATCTTAAACTGAAAGGAACGTACGGATTGGTAGGCAACGATGCTATCGGAAATTTGAACGACCGTTTCTTTTATCTTTCGCGAGTAAACCCGAACGACCAATACTGGGCTTATGCATTTGGAACAGATTTTTTGTACAGAAGAAATGGCGTGTCTATTGCCCGCTATGCAAACGAACAGATTACATGGGAAACTGCGCATAAGATGAACTTTGGCGTAGAACTTGGACTTTTTGGAAAAATAGAAATCCATGCCGATTATTATATCGAAAACAGGGATGGTATTCTTTTGCAACGTACAAATGTTCCTGCTACGATGGGTTTACAGGTTACTCCGCAGGCAAATCTTGGTAAAGCAAAAGGAAGTGGATTGGATTTTTCTGTTGATTATAATCATTTGATTTCAAATGATTTTTGGATAACCGGACGCGCCAATTTCACCTATGCTGTTACTGAATGGACTGAATATGAGGAGGTGGATAATAGAGAAACCCCGTGGTTATCAAGAATAGGACAACCCGTATCGCAGCAATGGGGTCTTGTTGCCGAACGTCTTTTTGTGGACGACAATGAAGTTGCAAATTCACCGGCTCAATACATCGGAAGTGAAAGATATATGGGTGGCGACATCAAATACCGCGACATCAATGACGATGGTAGAATCTCAACATTAGACATGGTACCTATAGGCTTTCCTGTTGAACCGCAGATTATTTACGGTTTCGGGCTTTCAGCCGGATATAAGGGGTTTGATGTTTCGTTCTTTTTTCAGGGATTAGCTCAACGCACATTCTGGATAAACACAGCAGGCGGCGATCCAAACAATCCTTCGACTGTTCCTTTTATCAATACACACGGTGGCGCAACGCGTTCGCAGAACGCATTGCTGCAGGCATACGCCGACAGCCACTGGAACGAAGAAAACAAGGATATTTATGCTTTGTTTCCAAGATTTTCAGACATGATGGTAACAAACAATTATTCGCAAAAAAGCACATGGTTTATGCGCGATGGCTCATTCATGCGTTTAAAGTCGGCTGAAATAGGCTATACTTTGCCACGTAACGTAATCAACCGTATCAAAATGGAAAACATGCGCATATATGCAAATGGAACCAATCTTTTGACCTTCAGCAAATTTAAACTGTGGGATCCTGAAATGGCAGGAAACGGATTGGGCTATCCTATTCAGAGAGTATTTAATTTAGGTGTACAAATTACTTTTTAATTTATCAAAAAATAAACAACAATGAAAATAATCAAAAATAGAACCCTGAACATTACAGGGAAAATCAGAAATTACATACTGTACTTTTTTATGGTATGTTGCGTATTTGCGTGCGAAGATTATTTGGATGTGGTTCCCGATAATATTGCTACGCTTGACTATGCTTTTCGCGACAGAATTAGCGCCGAACGGTATCTTATCAGCTGTTATAACTATTTGCCGTATTTTGGGCGCCCCAATTCCGATCCCGGAATAATGGGCGGCGATGATGTATGGATGCATCGCGACCCGTATTATCCCACTTATTATCCTTTCACTCCGTATCGTCTGAAAGAGGGTCTTCAAAATTCGGACAATCCTCTGTTGGACTATTGGAGCGGAGCTAATTATGGCAGACCCTTGTTTCGTGGAATACGCGATTGCAACATTTTTCTTGAAAATATCGACAAAGTAGGACCCGATTTACGTCCGGCAGAAAGAACAAGATGGAAGGCGGAGGTCACGTTCCTGAAAGCGTACTACCATTATTACTTGTTGCGCATGTATGGACCTATTCCTCTAATTCGTGAAAATCTTCTCGTTGGGGCAGGTATTGAAGAGGTGCGTGTTTACCGCGACCCATTTGATGATTGTGTTGATTACATTGTCGAACTGCTCGACAAGGCGGCTGAAGACCTTCCTCCGTCGGTGCTTGACAGGAATAATGAACTTGGTAGAATAACCTCCGCCATTGCTTTAGCAGTGAAGGCAGAATTGTTGGTTATGGCAGCAAGTCCGCTATTCAATGGTAATCCTGACTTTGCCGGTATGATTGACAATCGGGGAGTTTCACTGTTTAAAAGCGAGGCAGACCCAACGAAATGGACAAGAGCCGCCAATGCCTGTTTAGCAGCCATTCAACTCTGTGAGGCAGAGCGTCACAGGCTTTATGAATTTCCTGCGGCTTCAAATTATGAGTTGTCGGAAACTACAAGGCGTGTCTTATCGTGCCGTCATGTGGTATGGGACAGGTGGAATACCGAACTTATTTGGGCTACCTCTGTGTCTGTCAATTCTCAAGACCATCAGTGGCTGCATCTTCCATTTTTCACTACCGTTGAGGCAGGAGCCGCACAGGGAATGCCTTGTTTAAGTCCAACGTTACGAATGGCGGAAATGTTTTATTCAGCCCGTGGAATTCCCATTGACGAGGATCCCGAATACGATTACGACAATCGCTACAAGACGGCGCTTGCCACCGAAGAACAAAAGTATTATATACAGCCCGGATTTGAAACAGCAATACTTAATATGAACCGTGAGCCAAGATTTTATGCAAATCTCGGTTTCGACGGCGGCGTATGGTTTGGCAACGGACGATTTAGAGACGTTGATAATGGCGCTGCAAATGAAACGCCGTGGATATTGGAAATGAAAAGGGGGCAGGCTTCCGGAAACTATAATGGATTGCGTTTTTCCGTCACAGGATACTGGGCAAAAAAAGCAAGCCATTTCGAAACCTCCCGTACTACCGATGGTAGAACAATAACCTATTCATTAAGCAGTTATCCTATTATCAGGTTGGCGGATCTCTATCTGTTATATTCCGAAGCCTTAAATGAAAGCCTTGAAAGTCCTAATGACGAGGTGTATTTTTATATTGACGAAGTTAGGAAGCGAGCAGGGTTAGATGGCGTAGTAGACAGTTGGAAAAATTCAAGAATAAGCAACAAACCCGAGACAAAAGAAGGCATGAGGTCGATTATCAGGCAAGAGAGAAATATAGAACTCGCTTTTGAAGGAAAACGATTCTGGGACATAAGAAGATGGAAAATAGCTTCCGAAGTCATGAATCAACCCATTAGGGGATGGAACTACAATGGATCGTCACCGGCTGAATACTACAATGTTATAACGCTTGACGTGCCAAGGTTTACTACTAAAGAGTATTTGTGGCCCATAAGAGATTCGGAATTGAGAACAAATAAAAATCTGATACCTAATCCGGGATGGGAATAATAGTTGAAAGTTGAAAGTTGAAAATAATAATAATAAAATAATAATAATATGAAAGCTTTGTTTTTAAAAATAACGTTAATTTTGTTTGTAGTGACGGTTTGCGTTACTTGTTCGGAAGAGTTTAACGGACAGTTTCCGGTGAATAATACTATTCCGGCGCAGGTGACGTTGCTTGCCGATGGTGTTGTAAATTTTCCGGGAGGCGCTACCATCACTTATCTATTACCCGATGAGACAGACTTGTTGTATGTTAAGGCGGTTTTTCAAATGCCGGATGGTTCGGTTCAGGAGGAAAAAGCATCCGTTTTTTCAAACAGTCTTACATTGAGAGGTTTTGGCAAGTCTACAGTTGTAAAAGTAAAATTAATCACTGTGAACAGGAGTAGAAATGAATCACAACCGGTTGAGGTTGATATTCATCCTGAAGATTCGCCCATTTACGACATTTTCAAATCGTTGAGTTATAGAGAAGGTTTCGGCGGTTTTCTCTTGAATTGGAATAATCCGTTGAGAGAGAACGTTGTTGTTTCTGTTATGCGTAAAAATGCCGAAAATGTTTACGAGAACATAGAAAATATCTACTCGCAGGCGCCTGCGGGAGTTTTTCCCATACGCAATCTTGAGCCGGTCATGACGGATTTTGCTGTTTCTGTAAGAGATACATACAGGAACTATACAGATACCTTGAAAATGTCTTTGGAGCCATGGTTTGAAGTACTGTTGGACAGTAGAAATTTTATAGGCATACCGCTATCGAGCAGGTTTAGTTTGAGCGTTTGGGGAAACCCCGATCCATCAGTTATGTGGGATGGCAGACATAATGATCCCGTTTCAGGCTATTCCTTATACCAAGTTGATGGTCCATCGCCCCAGATTTATTTTGCTATCAATCTGGGGGTAAAGGCACAACTGTCACGTTTCCGCTACTGGAACCGTCCGGACTATTATTTCCGGCTCTATGGTTCCAAAGAAATTCAAATGTATGGCACTAACGATCCCGAAGTGGGCAATGATCCTGAATCGCCCAATTCGGCGTGGATTCTGCTTAATCCGGAACCATTCGTATCTTTCCGTCCATCGGGGTTAGATTCGTCTATTCCCGCTACGGAAGAGGATTTTGAATATGCAGCGTTAGGCGAGGAATATGAATTTCCGTTGGAAGCGCCGGCAGTACAATGGGTACGATTCCAACAGTTGCAAAACTGGACAGGATCAAATGGGTTTTCATGCGTCGAAATAAGATTTTGGGGCGACCCTAATGTAGAATGAATCAATTAATAAATAATAATTTAACAATAATAATGACATGAAAAATATAATAAATTTTTGTATCATAATAATTTGTATCATTTTTGCAGCGACAAGTTGCGAAAAAATGAACGATAAACATAGACCATGGCTCGAAAACGGGGAAATAATCTATATCGGAAAGGTGGATTCGCTGAAATCTTTTTCCGGCAATGAACGTATATTGTTCCAATATTGGATTTCTGACCCCCGTGTAAAAACGCTCCATATTTCATGGGCTTTAGGCAGGGAATCGCTCGAAATACCGATTCCTGTACATCTGCCGACAGATACCTTTGAACTGTACATTGGCGGAATAGACAATCAAATAAAAATTGATGAAGGAAACCATACTTTTAACTTGGTAACATACGATCATCATGGTAACAAATCCGTCATTTTCGAAACCACGGCTAATGTATACGGGCAAAGTTATCAAAACAGGTTGGACAACCGTCCGATGGTCAGCGCGGAAGCGAATGGCGACGACGTTACACTGACATGGGGAGGAATTAATAACAATGATGAAATCGCCATCAATGTAAATTACACCACAGCCTCGGATATACCCGCTACATTGCGATATACAAGTAGTGAAGCAACATCTGTGGTTATCCCCAGTGTGAAACTGACTGAACCAATTACGTATCAGACAATGTTTTTACCGGAGCCGTCGGCGATAGATACTTTTGTTTCTGGTTGGCAAAAAATTGATATTCAGACCACAATAAATGTTGTTTTGAACAAGCCCGTCACCCATAGCGATTTTAACGTTCCCGGACAGGAAGGGCAGATGGCTGTTAATGGGGATAGAACAACAGCAACAAGGTGGGTTTCAGACGATAGCAACAACGAACACTGGATAGAAGTCGATTTGCAGGGTACTTATACGATTAATGCTTTCGGAATGTGGCGCGACATGTCAAATGTTGCACAGCAAATGCAAATGTTCAGACTGCAAGCCTGGATTGATGGCGAATGGGTAGATGTTGTTTCAGAAGACGACAATCGTTTTGTGGTATATTATACTGAATTTGACGCAGTAACTACAGACAGGGTTAGGTTTTATATTCCTCCTTATCTGAATAACAGGTTGCGCCTGAATCAGATAGAAGTATACAGTATTATTAGATTTTAAATTTTAAGAAAATATGAACCAAGTAAGAATTATCGTTATCAGTGTCATTTGTTCATTAATAACAAATCAATTTATTAGTGCGCAAACATTTCCATCGGGAGTTGACAAATCATTGGGAAGTGCGCGAGTATGGGTGGACAACAACACCCTGACCGTGAGCACGGGCAAGATGCAGCGCAAATGGATTTTAACCCAAACGGGCTTGCTCACCACGTCTGTAAAGGATATGAAAACCGGCGTGGAATGGGCAAAGCCGAATCATTCTGTAAATTGCGATTGGAATTTACCCGGCGCCATAACAAACGCCACACGCGGAACCTTCGTTTCGTTGAACGTACGCGAAAGTGATGACGACGGATTTATAAACTCTCATTTAGAGGTTGTTTCGCAATTTCTCTATGATTCAGCCCGTTTGGAAATACAATATGTTGTTTGGGTCTTTCCGGGCGCTCCCGGCGTCAGGACGCAACTGCGCGTTAAGGCGCTGAACGGTTTCATTCCCGACAGTATTCCCAAAACAGAAACGACAATAAAATACTATGGTCATACATTATCGGTACCCAGCGGACGTTCCGAATATCTTCCTCTTGACTTGAGCCGGAAAAATCAGCGCAGATACTGGGGTTATTACAACAATCCGGGTTCGCGCCACGACCAGAGCCGCGATATGCTCAAAGAAGAAGTCATTGTTGGGTTTCCCATTTTTCAGGACGAAGACATCGACTGGGCGAGTGGAGTATCCTTCGAATATGGCAACGAAGGCGTGATTGTTGTCAAGGAATCGCACAAATGCGTTAACCAACAGGGGCATAATACCGGTAGTTTCTACACGGGACCCTCCGGATTAAAAGTTACCGGATGGGGTTTGCATCCCCAAGAAATTGTTGAAGACCGTTTCAGAGAATGTTGGGCAAACTGGACAATTGTATATTCACATGGAAACGACGGTATGCAACTTGCGTTAAAACAGTTTGACAGAGCGCGTTATCCGGTATTTCCCGAACGTGATATAATGATAATCAACGATACTTGGGGACCGGCAGATCCCTTTGGCGGTCAGTTTGCCCAAGAGGAGCATCTGCTTAAGGAAATACCCGGATTAGCCGAAATAGGCGTGGATGTTCTTCGTATAGACGATGGTTGGCAAATAAATCCCTGGGGAGGCGTGCATGAAGTATTCCGTCCACATTATCCTGATGGATGGAAAAACATCAATGCCGCCTGCTCAGAATATGGAGTAAAAATTGGTCTGTGGATACACTCACAGACCGCAAAACAAGAAGATTTGCTGTTTAATTTGGACGAGGTGAATGTGGTTACATGGAAGGTTGATTTTGACCATTTGAATAATCGAACTGATATTGAAAACCGTTTTAATTCTGTCCGTGAAATAATGAAACATGCATGGATGAAAACCCAGTTTACTTTTTGTCCTGAATACGACGACCCGCGCTATGGCTGGTACTTTGCAAAGGAATACGGGAGTATTTATTTTCAAAATATTCAAGAAGCATTGCCCGAACATCTTATCATGGTGCCTTATCATGTTTTACGGCAGCACTGGCTGATGAGCAAGTACTTAAATTCCAATAAAGTTCAGGTAATGCTTCAAAATCCGAAACGTGTAGACGCTCGCTACAGCGACGCTCCACTGCATAGCCACAGTTATTGTTTTGCGTTGGGCTTCCCTTTTGTTCCTGTTTTTTTTCAATCTGCGCAATTTTTGGGCGAAGAAGGACGCAACGAACTGAAAGAGTTGATTTCTCTATATAAAGAGCATCGTGAAAACATGTTTGAATGTTACAGTTTTCCGGTTGGCGACACGCCAAGTAATGACAGTTGGGCTGGATTTCAATTTATCAATGAAGAGATGAACGGAGGATATTTTTTAATATTCAGGGAACTTCACAACAAGGATGTAAAAAAATCTATCCAGATGAAGTTTCTTGCAGGACGAACCATCAAAACTACCAATCTGAAAACCGGTAAGACCAAAAGAGTTAAAGTGTCTTCAAACGGAATGGTAGAATTAATTGTTGAAAATCCTGCCGATTTTTCCTTTTTGCAATATCAAATAGTAAAATAATTACGTTTATTTATAAATACGTTTAATTTATTTATTATGATGACAGGACAAGAAAGAATAAATACAGTTTTATCTCACCGCAACGCCGACAGAATAGCGCTTGATTTCGGCGCAACAACGGTGACAGGCATTCATGTTAAGATGATTGCAGCCTTTAGGAGTTATTACGGGTTGGAAAATCGACCGGTAAAAGTTGTAGAGCCTTTCCAGATGCTTGGCGAGGTGGATGATGAACTTGCAAAGATTTGGAATACAGACGTTGTAAGTGTTGGCGGTCGCACAGATATGTTTGGACATCTTCAGGAAGATTTTGTAGAGAAGCAGATGCCGTGGCAGCAAACGGTTCTCTTACCCAAATCGTTCGAGACGAAAGAGGCAAACGGAAATATTTATGTTTTTCCGCAGGGCGATACTACTTGTGCGCCAACAGCGGTGATGCCCCAAGGAGGTTACTTTTTTGATGCACTTGAGCGCGTTCCGCCAACAGAAATGGATGCAGAACTAAACATAGAGGACAATTTAGAGGAATTTTCTCTGCTCGATGATAACGATTTATCATATTGGAAAGAAGCGCTGACGAAAGCGCGCGCAACGGGAAAGGCAGTGCTGGCAAACATTGGAGGTACCGGTATTGGCGACATAGCGTTAGTTCCGGCGCTACAATTGAAAAATCCGAAAGGAATACGCGATATCAGCGATTGGTACATGTCGACTGTTGTACGTACAGATTTTCTTTTGGAAATGTTTGACCGTCAATCAGATATTGCTATACAAAACCTCGAAAAAATAAATCGGATTGCAGGCGATTGTATTGACGTTATTTTTGTTTGCGCCGCCGATTTCGGAACGCAGGACAGTCAGTTCTGTTCGGCTGAAGCATTATCGGCATTGCACGGACAGGCATATCGAAAAATAAACAATTGGATACATGCCAATACCAAATGGAAAACATTCAAGCATAGTTGCGGAGCCATCATACCGCTATTGAACACCTTCATTGATTGTGGTTTCGACATTATCAATCCGGTTCAAATCAATGCTGCCGGCATGGATCCACAGTTTCTGAAAACGACATATGGTGACAGAATTTGTTTTTGGGGCGGAGGCGTTGATACACAACGGGTATTGCAAACAGGTACGCCAAAACAGGTCAAAGAGCAGGTGCGCCAATTGTGCGATATTTTTGGGGCTGACGGCGGCTTTGTGTTTAATACGATACATAATTTGCAGGCAACAGTTCCATTGGAAAATGCTGTGGCAATGATGGATGAGATTTGTGAAATTAGAGTTTAGAGTATAGAGTATAGAGTTTAGAGTATAGAGTTTAGAGTATAGAGTTTAGAGTTAATAATATATTTAATTTAATAAGTAAAATGAGTTTAATAATTAATCAGATATCGGAATGTGTTGAGAATGGCAAGGTTAATCAGATGTCGCCGTATCCTCCTCAAATGAAGGGTCAAGTTGGCGCTGATGAATTAACGCGTCAAGCGCTTGATGAGGGTGTGTCGCCGGCGGATATACTCAATATGGCATTAGTGCCGGCTATGAATAGTGTTGGACAGAAATATGCAGAAAATAAGATTTTTGTTCCGCAAATGTTGTTGTCAGCCAAGGCTATGTCGGCGTCGATGTCGCATCTTAAGCCTTTTTTTCAATCGGGCGAAGTCAAGCGCAAAGGCGTATTTGTGATGGGTACCGTTATGGGCGATTTGCACGACATAGGTAAAAACCTGTGTTGCATGATGGTAGAAGGCGCGGGCTGGGAAGTCATCGACTTGGGGGTAGACGTAAAACCCGAACAGTTTGTTGCCGCGCTCGATGCTAATCCCAGAGCAATTGTGGGACTTTCGGCGTTGCTCACCACAACAATGGTAAACATGGGTAATATTATAGGCGTCATACGTCAAAAATATCCTGACACGAAGGTTACAGTTGGCGGCGCTCCGGTGAGTAACGATTTTGCAGTTAGCATCGGCGCAAACGGGTACGGAAAAGACCCGCAGGAATTAATAGTATGGTTAGACAAAAACGTTGCGTAAAATGAAAGAATGGATTAAAAACGTAATTAATAGTCCCAAACGTATTGCCATCCCCATCTTGACGCATCCCGGCATTGAGATGACGGGAAAAACGGTTTATGACGTCGTTACCGACGGAAAAGTTCATGCCGAAGCCATCATTGCTCTTAATGAACGTTTTCCGTCGGCAGCAACTACCGTAGTCATGGATTTGACGGTAGAAGCCCAAGTTTTTGGCAGCGCTGTAGATTTTTATGAAGATGAAGCGCCTGCCGTTACCAATCGTTTGGTTAGCAATTTTGAAGAGGTACAGAAATTGAGTATTCCAACGCTTTCCGCAGGCAGAATTCCTCAATATTTGCTGGCAAATCAATTAGTTATTGCCGCCATAACCAATAAGCCCGTTCTTGGTGGATGTATCGGACCCTATTCATTAGCCGGACGCCTGTTTGATATGACGGAAATAATGATGGCTATCTACACCGAACCGGAAACAATACATCTTTTGTTGGAAAAATGTACGCAATTTCTTACGGAATATTGCCGCGCCCTGAAAGTTATCGGCGTAAATGGCGTTGTCATAGCCGAGCCCGCTGCGGGTTTGCTTTCTGACGACGATTGCCGGCAATATTCATCGCATTATGTGAAGCAAATAGTAGATACGCTTCAGGACGATAATTTTTCGCTGATATTGCATAATTGCGGCAATACCGGACAATGCACGCCTGCGATGCTGTTTACTGGAGCGCACGGATACAGTTTCGGCAACGCTATGAACATGTTGAACGCATTGGAAACGTGTCCCGAAGATGTATTAGTGATGGGTAATCTCGACCCCGTTGGCGTATTCAAAATGTCTACGCCTCAACAGGTTAAGCAGGCAACAAAAAACTTGCTGGAACAAACTGCCGGATACAGAAATTTTGTTTTGTCCTCCGGCTGCGATGTCCCCCCGCATACGTCGCTCGAAAACGTGAAGGCGTTTTATGAAGCGTTGGAAGAGTTCAACAACAGTAATTGTTAAGGTACACGAAATAAGGCATGCGAAATATATAAAATATAATGATTTTCAAAATGATATCACGTATTAATAGTAGAGAAGCAAAGTCCCGCAGGGACGACACTTTATTAACCGTAGGTTTCAACCTACGGAAGCGAAAGTATGTACATGCTCGACAAAGTCCCTGCGGGTGCGGTGTAAAAAATTTGAGGTTAAATTTTCAAAAATTCGTTCAAAAAATGATATTGCCAAAACCCTTATTTTCAAAAGCACCCTTAATAGAAAATCGGACACCTGATACCCTACTTCCCTTATTCCCTTATTATAAGCAAAATAAGGGAATAAGGGAGGATAGATATCCGGAACATATTCTATTAAGTCCCTATGTTTGCACCCGGATATTTTCACTGTCTTTTTGCATAAATTAACAAGTATAAATGCATAAGTGATATATCCTAATTAAGTTTAAACAATTAATTTTAAAATACTTATGCAAACAAAAGAGCAAGGTAACAAATTAGATTTCGAGGGACAAAATATCTACGTAGGTATTGATGTCCACAAAAAGGAATGGACAGTGTGTATTTTTTCAGAACATTTGGAACACAAGAAGTTCGCGCAGCCTCCCAAAGCGGAAGTTCTGAAAAACTATCTGCACAAAAATTTTCAGGGCGCCAAATACTATTCGGCTTACGAGGCTGGTTTTTGTGGTTTTCACATTCATTGGGATTTGCTGTACAATGGCGTTGAAAATATCGTGGTCAACGCCGCCGATGTACCCACCACCCACAAGGAAAAAGCCAATAAGACCGACAAGCGCGATAGTCGTAAAATTGGACGTTCGCTTCGTGCCGGCGAGTTAACGGGTATTCATATACCCAAGCGTAAAACTCAAGAAGACCGTTCTTTAGTTAGATTACGGTATACCGTTACAAAAGATCTTACGCGAATAAAACTGCGCATAAAATCATTTTTGAGTTACTACGGGATAGAGCATCCCGAGCAATTTTCAACTGCGGGCAAACATTGGTCGCGGCGATACATGGAGTGGCTAAATACCATAGAGATGAAAGAGGATAGCGGAAAGGCTGTGTTAAAGAAACATATTTCGATTTTTGAAGAAATGCGAGCGCAACAATTGTCTATCACACGGGAAATAAGAGCCTTATCGCAGACTAAATCATACAAAGATGATTTTGATTTACTGTTGGGCATGCCTGGTGTAGGATTGATTACCGGAATGACTTATCTTACAGAAATAGAAGATATTAATCGGTTTTCGTCTACAGATAGGTTTGCTTCCTACGTTGGTTTGGTTCCATCGAGCAACAGTTCGGGCGAAAAGGAAAACAACGGCGACATTACTTCTCGGGCAAAAAAAATATTGCGCGACCTAATCGTTGAAAGCGCCTGGTGCGCCGCACGAAAAGACCCCGCTCTACATTTGGCTTATTGTACATTTTGCAAAAGAATGCCGCCAAATAAGGCGATTATCCGAATAGCCCGAAAAATGCTAAATAGAATTTATCATGTACTGAAAAACAAAACTCAATACGTATATGGGACAGTTACTTAATTAAATGATATACAAAGAATAAACTGCTTTAGACGACTTCTATTTCAAAAGACCGTTTGGCTCCCTTGCAATCTAAATTGCTCTATTAAGTGTACGGCGTTTGTGCTGATAGAAGGCTGTTTGAGGCAGTTTTTTATTAAAAAAAGGGAAAAACAAAAAAAGTTTCGCCCTTCTGGTGCATAAGTCACAAATATTATCTAATTTTGCTTTTTTTTTACAATATAATTTTAAACCAAATAATATTGAAATTTATGCAAGTGCAAAGTAACAAAAAATTATTCGAAGGACAAAATATTTTTGCAGGAATTGACGTTCATAAAAAAAATTGGACAGTGAGCATTTTTTCCCAACAGTCAGAGTACAAGAAATTTAGTCAGCCCCCAACGGCAGATGCGTTGAAAACTTATTTGCAGCGCAATTTTCCCGGAGCAGTTTATTATTCTGCTTACGAGGCAGGTTTTTGTGGTTTCCATGTTCATTCCTGTTTACTAAAAGCGGGGATAAACAATTTCGTGGTCAATGCTGCCGATGTGCCCACAACCCACAAGGAAAAGAACAATAAGAACGACAAGCGCGATAGCCACAAATTGGCTCGTTGGCTACGTTCGGGCGACTTGACAGCAATCCACATACCTGCCCGCAAAACGCAGGAAGACCGCTCATTATTGCGGTTGCGATTTGCAATCACAAAAGATTTGACGCGAATAAAATTACGCACCAAATCTCTGTTAAGTTTTTTCGGCATTGAGCATCCCCAGCAGTTCTCATCCCCGAACAAACATTGGTCGCGGCGATACATGGAATGGCTCAAAACCGTCGAAATGGAAGAAGAAAGCGGACGCGCTACTTTTCAGACCTTGATAAAGGAGGTTGAAGAACTGCGAAAGGTGCTGCTGGAAGTTACCCGAAAGATTAGAGGCTTATCCCAAACAAAATCTTACGAAAAGGATTTTGCATTGATGTTAAGCATCCCCAGTGTAGGTCTAATTACAGGAATGTCTTTTCTTACTGAAATAGAAGACATCAACAGATTTCCCTCTACCGATAATTTTGCCTCCTACGTTGGTCTTGTTCCGTCTTGTCACGACACGGGAGATGATGTACGTAACGGCGAAATATCCCCACGCGCAAAAATTATATTGCGCAACCTTATAGTAGAATGTGCATGGAGCGCTGCTCGAAAAGACCCTGCTTTACAGTTGGTATTCAGCCAATTGTGCAAAAAGATGGAGCCTAATAAGGCTATCATCCGCATAGCCAGAAAATTGTTAAACCGAATTTATAATATATTGAAAACCAAAACAGAATACGTATGTGGAGTTGTTAAGTAAAATAAAATATAGAAAACTGTTTAAACGCCTTCTAATTGATGTGACCGCTAAAAATCCCGTGCAGCTCGACTGCTTCTCTTAAGTGTGCGGCGCATCGCCTGTTTGAACTGAAAAAGGAAAATGTAGCAGACAGGTTGTTTAAACGATAACCTGTTCATCTACTGATAGAAGGTTGTTTAAGCAGTTTTTTTTGATAAAAAAGGCA
>Ga0099364_10007385_pt1 | contig 15703 bp, 14 predicted proteins | sample TergutTh196P3_FD_73070 | JGI IMG/M metagenome (GOLD analysis project Ga0099364, IMG submission 73070) | Microcerotermes parvus P3 segment gut microbial communities from Pointe-Noire, Republic of the Congo - Th196 P3 | ecosystem: Host-associated > Arthropoda: Insects > Digestive system > Gut ...
TACTTTACTTCTTGTCCTTTCTTTGTCGCTCATTGGTAATCTCCTGGCCATCTTCCCCTCCAGAAGCAGTTTACCATGTGACATTTCTACTGGTCGCTTAGGGTGACATTATCAAAAATTTTCTACACTGAGGCTTTAACTCCTAATTCCTGCCTTTTCCCATTTGATGGTACTCCTGCAGCGAGTAGAGATGTTCGCTCGAACTTTTTGCCTTTTCTTCAATGCCTTTCACACCGGCAAGCGCGGCAGTGAGGGTGGTCATGTAGGGGATATGGTACTTGATTGCCGATTTCCTGATGTATGATCCGTCATCGCTGCTGCGTTTGCTGCCGCTGGGAGTATTGACAATGATGTCCAGCTGATGATTAATAATAGCGTCTTCTATGTTCGGTCGGCCTTCGTGCAGTTTATGGATCACCTCGGCGTTAATTCCCCTGGCAGCAAGGTAAGAGTGAGTCCCTTTCGTGGCAATAATTTTAAATCCGAGTTTCTCAAACCGGCCGGCAACCTCCGCCAATAACTGGCGGTCCTCTTTGGCTGTCGAGATAAGTACCGATCCGGAAAGCGGCAAAATCGTCTTGCTGGCTTCAAGCGCTTTATAAAACGCAAGCCCAAATGAGTCGGCCAGACCTAAAACTTCTCCCGTAGATCGCATTTCGGGCCCCAGAACCGGATCAACTTCCGGGAACATACCGAAAGGCAGAACCGCTTCTTTAACACCGTAATACGATAATTCCGGTATATGCATTGCCGACAACTCTATTGGTTTTCCCATTATCAGTTGTGTGGCAAGATTGGCCATGTTAACATTGCATACCTTGGAAACAATGGGCACGGTTCTTGATGCACGCGGGTTTGCTTCCAAAACATACACCTTGCCCCGGTGAATGGCATACTGGATATTTATCAATCCGACAACGCCAAGTTCGCTTGCAATTTTTCGGGTATATTCACGGATGGTTGCGGTCTGTTCAGCGGTGATATTGACTGTAGGAATCACGCACGCCGAATCGCCTGAATGAATGCCGGCATGTTCAATGTGTTCCATAATCGCCGGAACAAATGCAGCGCTGCCGTCAGCCAGAGCATCCGCTTCACACTCAAGAGCATTTTCCAAAAAACGATCAATCAATATGGGCGCTTCATCACCGATAAACTGCGAATTTACCAGAATATACTGCCTTAACCGTTCGTTATCAAAAACAACTTCCATCGCCCTTCCGCCCAATACATAAGACGGCCTGACCATCACCGGATACCCAATCCTGTGTGCGGCAGCAACAGCTTCCTCATAATTACGCGCCATTCCCGACTCGGGCATGGGGATGTTCATCTGTTCCATCATTTTTCTGAACAGGTCCCGGTCTTCTGCAAGGGCGATAACCTCGGGCGTTGTTCCTAATACCGGCACTCCCGCTTGTTTCAGTTCCATGGCGATATTAAGCGGTGTCTGCCCGCCGAACTGTACAATGACGCCTAACGGTTTTTCGTGTTCACAAATCGATAAAACATCTTCAACCGTCAGCGGTTCGAAATACAATTTGCCCGAAGTATCGTAATCGGTAGAAACCGTTTCGGGATTACAGTTGATCATGATAGTTTCATAGCCCAGTTCCCGGAGAGCAAATGCGGTATGCACGCAGCAGTAATCAAACTCGATGCCCTGTCCAATCCTGTTTGGCCCGCCTCCAAGGATAATAACTTTTTTTGCATTATCCGCGGGCGGTTTTGTTTTAATTCCCCGTTTTTCCCTTGATACAGAAACTTCGCCTCCCAGTTTACCCAGACCGTTATACGTAGAATAATAATATTCGGCATCAACACCGCTGACCGGTACTATGTCCCATTCTTCGTTTATCCCGACAACCTTCCGGTGCAGTCTGATATAGTCCTCCGGCACTTCAAGCAGCATGGCAAGATATTTATCGGCAAAACCGTCTTTTTTCGCTTTTATCAATAAATTATCGGGTAAAACCCTTTTTTTGCAGGCTAGAATTTCTTTTTCCAGACAAACAAGTTCCTGTATTTGTTCCAGAAAATATTTTTTAATTTTACTGACAGAAAACAGTTCGTCAACGGTAACTCCCTTTCGTAACGCTTCATAGATCATAAAATATCGTTCGCTGTTGGGAACGGCAATTTTTTCCAGCAATTCATCAACGCCCAACTCGTGATAGTTTTTGGCAAAACCCAGACCGCTCCTGCCTGTTTCCAGTGACCGGATTGCTTTTTGAAATGCCTCTTTAAATGTCCGCCCGATGCTCATCACTTCGCCCACTGCCCGCATTTGTGTCCCAAGCTTGTCTTCAATGCCGGAAAATTTTTCAAAAGCCCAGCGTGCAAATTTCAGGACAATGTAATCCCCATACGGCTCATAATTGGCAAGATTATTCACCGATTCGTCAGGAGCGGTTTTCCAGTACGGTATTTCGTCAAGGGTGAGGCCTGCCGCCAAAAGCGCCGACACATAAGCAATGGGAAAGCCGGTAGCCTTGGACGCAAGCGCCGATGAACGGGATGTCCGGGGATTAATTTCGATGACAACAATCCTGTCCGAAACAGGGTCATGCGCCAACTGCACATTCGTCCCGCCGATTATACCGATTTCCGAAACAATCTTAAACGCAATTTCTTTGAGCCTGTCCTGCAGGCCCTGTTCAATCGTTATCATCGGCGCCGAACAGAATGAATCGCCGGTATGCACACCCACCGGATCTATGTTTTCTATCATGCAGATGGCGATCATCTGATTTTTCGAGTCCCTTACAACCTCGACTTCAAGTTCTTCCCAGCCCAGGATACTTTCCTCGATTAAAACCTGCCCGATAAGCGATGCCTGTATTCCCCTGTTGGCAATGATTTGCAATTCTTCTCTGTTATACGCAATCCCGCCGCCGGTTCCGCCCATGGTATACGCCGGCCTGACCACCACGGGATACCCCAGTTTGTCCGCAGCTTCCCCCGCCTGGGCAACGGACAATGCCTCAAAACTTCCCGGCATTTCTACGCCGAGTTTATCCATGGCTTTCTTAAATTCTATCCGGTCTTCTCCCCGTTGAATTGCTTCAAGGTTCACCCCGATAACCTTTATGTTATATTTTTCCAGCACTCCGGCTTTTTGCAATTCAAGGCTCAGGTTAAGGCCTGTCTGACCGCCTAAGTTGGGAAGCAGCGCGTCAGGTTTTTCTTTAGCGGCAATTTCGGTTAGACGCTTTACGTTAAGCGGTTCTATGTACGTCACATCGGCAACAACAGGGTCAGTCATTATAGTAGCGGGATTGGAATTTACCAGTATTATTTTATACCCCAGGCTCCTCAGCGCCTTGCACGCCTGAGTCCCCGAATAGTCAAATTCACAAGCCTGTCCAATGATTATTGGCCCTGACCCGATAATCATAATCGTGTTGATGTCCGTTCTTTTTGGCATTACATACTCTCCGTTTGAGGTAGTATACAATGAATTTGGAGAACAGGGAACGGGGAGGCAGTACCCCGTCTAGTACCCTTCCCTTGAATTTGGTATGCTGATACCGCCGTATGGCGCAGAAACATATATTAAGGAGATGTTTTATGAAGAAAATTGTAAAATTGGTATTGGCAGGAATTCTGCTGGTTGGTATGCTTTTTGCTTTTACATCATGCGAGAGAGACAGCGCCGGAAAGTTAATCTGCGGGGTTACCGAATATGAACCCATGAACTACCGGGATGCGAACGGGAACTGGCTCGGGTTTGACACCGAATTTGCCCTGATGATCGGCGAAAAGCTCGGCATGGAAGTTGAATTTCAGCTCATTGAATGGTCAAACAAGTTTGCCGAACTGAATTCCAGGGCAATTTCCGCTATCTGGAACGGATTTACCGCCACTGCTAACGAACCTGACGGCACGCCAAGGATCAATTTGTGCGATATGAGCTACAGTTATATGCTGAACACTCAGTCAATTGTAATTAGGGCCGAAAGAGCAGGGGAATTCACATCCATAGAAGACCTTGCCGGGAAGACCGTAGCGGCTGAGGCAGGTTCGGCAGGTGAAACAAAGGCAAGAGGCCTTGTGGGGGATGAAGGGGCAGTCATTGGCACGCCGGCGCAAATTCATACTTTTATGGAAGTTATGTCCGGCGCGGTAGATGCTGCGGTCATTGATATTATTCTTGCGCAGCAGTTGGCCGGTACCGGGGATTATGCCGCCCTTATGGTCTCTGATATTGAACTTGATGCTGAAGTGTACGCTATCGGCTTTAGACAGGGTGACCCTCTGAGGGACAAAGTAAACGCGGCTATGGTCGAATTGTATGAAGATGGCGCACTTGCCGAAATTGCCCGGAGATACAATCTGCAAGACAGACTCGTACTTGACAGGACATTTGGCAGATAGGCCCGAAAAGCCAGGTTTAATAGTTAATGCAGTTCTGGAATGTAACGCTCACTCTGTGGGGCGGTTTTCAGGTCACGCTCCTGCTGTTTGCGCTGACGCTGATATTCTCGCTTCCGATTGGCCTCATTATTTCATTCGGGTCAATGTCGAAGTTTGCCCCTATGCGTTACCTTGTCAAAACTATCGTGTGGATGGTTCGCGGCACACCTTTGATGCTGCAGGTTATTATCATTTTTTATGTACCGGGGCTGCTTTTTGGCGCCCCGATTTCATCACGGTTCAACGCGGCCATCATTGCATTCTCAATTAATTACTCCTGTTATTTCAGTGAAATTTTCAGGGGAGGTATAGAAAGTATTTCCCACAGCCAGTACGAAGCAGGCCAGGTCCTCGGCATGACAAAATCCCAGATTTTCTTTCGTGTCGTGCTTTTGCAGGTTATCAAACGAATCCTTGCCCCCATGTCGAACGAGGTCATCACGCTGGTAAAAGATACTGCGCTGGCCCGCGTCGTGATGGTGATTGAGATTCTCAGGGAAGCGGAATTTTTTGCTGCCAGAGGGCTTATCTGGCCCCTGTTTTACACGGGAGTATTTTATTTGCTGTTTGTGGGGATGCTCACCCTGTTGTTTGGATATGCAGAGAAAAAACTGGAGTATTTTCGGGCATGACTATTCTGGAAGTGCAGAACATTGCAAAGCGGTTTGGTACAGCCGAAGTATTAAACAATATTAACTTTTCGCTTGAAGAAGGCAAGGTGCTGGCGATTATTGGTGCCTCGGGCAGCGGAAAAACGACGCTTTTACGCTGTCTAAACTTTTTGGAAAAACTCAACGAAGGGCGAATATTGGTTCGCGGTGAAATTCTCTATGATGCTCAAAATAGTTACAGCGATCAAAGCATACGGGAAAAACGGCTGCATTTCGGACTGGTCTTTCAAGCCTTCAATTTATTTCCCCAATACACCGCGTTTCAGAATGTTGTGCTGGCACGGGAACTGGCGGCGAAAAAAATGCCGGACTATCAAAAAAATAAAAAAAACATTATTGATATAATACACCGGGATGGTATGCAGCTGCTGGAGCAAATCGGCCTGTCAGCAAAGCGGGATTTTTATCCGTATCAGTTATCCGGCGGGCAGCAGCAGCGTGTAGCCATTGCCCGGGCTTTGGCGCTTAAGCCCGACATTTTATGTTTTGATGAGCCAACCTCCGCGCTTGATCCTGAATTAACGGGAGAAGTGTTAAAGGTGATCCGCGCCCTGGCGGAGAAAAATACCACCATGATTATTGTCACGCACGAAATGCAATTTGCCCGCCAGGTTGCCGACACAATCCTGTTCATGGATGAAGGTTTTGTTATAGAATACGGCCCTCCGCATGATGTATTGGATAATCCTTCAAGCGAACGCATGAAACGATTCCTTGAACGGTATTCAAATTAATTGTGAATAGTGAACAGAGAAGGGGAATTTTATTATGAGAGTTGAGAGTGGTGGGGGTGTATGGATAATAATAAATTTAAGCACAGGAAATCTTGTGCGACAGTAAAAGTCAGTATTGACGGTAAAGCGGCGGTAAACCAAACGGTCAGGCTGAAACAGACCGGGCATGAATTTCTTTTCGGGGTGGGCGGTTTTGACGCAGTTGAACTGATGGGCGGCAACCCTGACGGCAGTCCCATAAGCGACGGGCAAAAAAATTTTCTCAAAGAACGGCTGGACAGAATTTTTTCCGTAATGAATTATACCACCCTGCCATTCTACCTGGGGCGGTACGAGCCGAATGAAGGTTCTCCCGACGAAGCCCGTACAATGGCAGCAACGGGATACTTCAGCGCCAAAGGCGTAAAAATGAAAGGGCATCCCCTTGTCTGGCACACTGTCTGTGCAGACTGGCTCATGAACTATTCCAACAAGGAAATTCTTGAAAAACTCAAACGCCGCATTGATCGTGATGTAACTCGTTTTAAGGGTACAATTGATATGTGGGATGTTATAAACGAAGTGGTTATAATGCCTGTTTTTGACAAGTACGACAATGCCGTAACGAGAGTCTGCAAAGAAATCGGCCAGGTGCCGATGATCCGCGAAGTGTTCTCTGCGGCGCGGGAGGCAAACCCTTCCGCAGTTCTTTTTCTGAACGATTTTGATCTTTCCGAAAAATATGTAATATTGATTGACGGATGTCTGCAGGCTGGCATCCCCATTGATGTTATCGGCCTCCAGTCACATCAGCATCAGGGGTATTGGGGCAAAGAAAAAACACAGGAAATACTTGAACGTTATTCGCAATTCGGTCTGCCGCTGCACTTTACCGAAAACACCATAATTTCAGGCGATCTTATGCCTGCTCATATTGTCGATCTGAACGACTGGCAAGTTGACTCTTGGCCAACCACTCCGGAAGGAGAAGAACGTCAGGCACGAGAGGTAATTGAATTATATACAACACTTTTCGAACACCCCCTTGTCGAAGCGGTTACCACATGGTGTCCTGTAGACGGCAAGTGGTTAAAAGCCCCGGCCGGACTGTTACGCGCAGACAACAGTGTAAAACCCGCTTTTACCGAACTGGAAAAAATGATTAAAGGTGAATGGAGAACGGAAACGTCTCTTGCAACTAACGCTTCCGGCGATGCTGTTTTTGAAGGCTTCCGGGGCAGTTACGAAGCTGAGTGTAACGGCAAAAAAGCCTGTTTCACGCTTTCCGGGGATGCCGGGTTGATAGAGGTTGCCATTTAAATGTATACCTTTTTTTCAGGGATTTGCTGTTGCCAGATAGGCGTTATGCGTAATATTATCTCGTCAATTAAGTAATCTCCCAATGATGGAACACCGCGAAACGGCAGCAATGTATGCCCTTAATAACATGATTAGGCGGGTGTCAGCGGTAATCGTGCCGCAAAGCGGTGCGATTGGCCGCTGACGGGCCCCGCATAAGTATACTTTGAGAACATACATTGCTGTTTTAACCAATTATGCACCACAGCGACCAATGGGAATTTTCGCCCCCCCCTTGACATTTTTTTCTTTTTTGTCTAGAAATATATCAGTCAACCAATTGTGGAGGTTTCTGGATGGATTACCGCAGCCTTGAGCTGAGCAGCCGCATTCACAGCGAAATTTTCTCTTTTTCGTTTATGGGGCTTATTATGCCAAAGCACCGGTTGTTAACAGGAGCGTGCCAGGATTGATTGATTTCAAACGGCAAAAGCGCCCGGTACAATCGGAAACGGTTGTATCGGGTTTTTTTTTGCTTAAACTAATGGAGGCATCTATGAAGAAACAAGGATTGTACTGTGTACTGGCGGCGATAGCGATCCAACTCACACTGGGGATTGCTTACATCTGGAGTGTGTTCCAAACCGGTATAGCTAACAGCATTTTTGGCGGCGATAATGCGGCGGCAGGGTTAACTTTTTCACTTTTACTCGCCACTCTGACCATTGGAAGCGTCATTGGAGGCAAACTGGCGGCAAAATATACCACCCGCCTGGTTATTTTTATCGGCGGAATCATACTCAGCTCAGGATTTTTCTTTGCGTCACTGGTAAAACCGGAATTTTCCTGGCTGTTATGGCTTACTTACGGGGTAATGGGAGGTGTTGGTATGGGTTTTACCTATTCAACCACCATTGCATGTGCTCAAAAATGGTATCCGCATAAAAAAGGCTTAATTACCGGCATCATTGTGGCATCACTGGGTTTGGGCGGCGTTGTTTTTACTCCCATTGTAGAAAATTTAATTGTATTATTCGGGGGAACCGGATACGGAGAGCCAAAAACTTTTATGGTATTAAGCGCTGTTTTCCTGGTCGTGTGTACTGCAGGAAGTATCTTCATGAAAAATCCTCCCGATGGTTACACAGGAGCAGCTTCTTCAGGCATTACTCCTTCAAGTGCTGCTTCCGGCGCTGTTCCGGCTGAGGTAAAAAACATTTTACCTTCCCAAATGCTCAAATCAGTTCAATTTTATCTGATAACAGCGGCCTTCATGCTTGCCTGCATGGGGGGGCTTATGATGATAAATTTCGCCAAACCAATAGCCGAGGCAAAGGGGCTCGGAGCAGCTGCCACTATCGGTGTTTTGGCAATTTCCATGTTCAATTCGGCCGGGCGCTTAATCTGGGGCATGGTATCGGATAAACTGGGACGGATAAACACCATAACCCTTTTGCTTTCCGGCTCTGCAGTACTATCCCTCTTGGTCAACCTGACTGTCGGGATTTGGGTGTTTGTTTTAATTGCCGTAATCGGTTTTTTCTACGGCGGGCTTTTAAGCAATTTTCCTTCGCTTACCGCAGACATTTTTGGGCCAACGCACATGGCAACCAACTACGGGTTTGTACTGTTGGGTTTTGGCAGCGGTGCGGTTATTGCATCGCAAATAGCCGGTTATTTCAGAAATGCCGCAGCAGATGCCGGAGATATCAATATGATGTTCCCCGCGTTTATTATAGCTTCATGTTGTGCAGCCGGAGGAATTGTCCTTATGCAAATATTAAGGGCATTGAGAAAACGGGCAGTGTAAAGATGGACAAATACATTAGCTGTATTGTACACAATGCAAGTGACGGTAATCTTCTGATTGGGGATAAATACTCTGCCCTGATTGATTGCGGTATGGCATTTTGCGCCGAAGAAACCATTCAAAAGGTGAAAGACTCGCTCAAGGGAAAGCCGTTGGATTATATTATCCTTACGCATACCCATTATGACCATATCGGCGCACTGCCGTTTTTCAGGAAAGAGTGGCCAGCCCTTCAGACAGTAACTTCGGATGTAGGAGCGGCGATTTTATTAAAAGACACCCCCCGTCGGGTCATTCGGGAACTGTCCCTCGTGGCGGCTGAAAAGTATGGAGTCCTGATAGATACTGCCTACAGCGACGATGTGTTCAGTGGTGATATAATTGTACAGGATGGCGGCAGCATTTCCCTTGGCGGTCTGACTGTTGATGTAGTTGAAACACCGGGGCATACGAGAGACTCTCTGAGCTTTTTCATACCGGAACTTGAAATGTTCGTGTTAAGTGAAACTCCGGGCGTGCTGCTGCCGGACGGCAGTATGCAACCTGGTTATTTGTCCAGTTATACCGATACCATCAGCTCTATTGCAAAATGCAGGAAAATTCCTCACAGGTATTTATCATTGCCGCACTGTGGTATTGTTAACGATAAAGATGCGGACGGTTTTTTTGATAAAGCTTTGGCGGCAACTGCAGCCTACCGTGATTTTATCATCAAAATGAAAGAAAAGGGGTTGAATGAAGATGAGATGCAAAACTCGTTATTTCAACACTATGCAAGCGATATTCTTTTGAGTTATCAACCAAAAGAAGCTTTTATGACAAACGCCCGCGCCAGGATTGCATCTACATTGCGGGATATAAGGAAGGATTAATTATGGAAAGATACTGGAACAAAACAATTGAGACAATGGATCGTGAACAGATTCGTACTTTGCAACTGGAAAGACTCCGTACAACAGTTGAAAATGTATATACGAATGTACCGTACTACCGTGAAAAAATGCAGGCAAAAGGTTTGATGCCCGGCGACATTAAGTCACTTGACAACTTAAAAGACCTGCCCATCACCACAAAGCAGGATTTGCGGGACACGTATCCATTTGGCCTGTTTGCAGTACCAATGGAAGATATTGTGCGGATACATGCATCATCAGGTACTACCGGCAAGCAGACCGTGGTTGGCTATACCGGCAGGGACATAGATATGTGGGCAGATTGCATGGCCCGCTGTTTTGTTATGGAAGATGCCGACAAACACTCCCGTGTGCAGGTAGCCTACGGGTACGGGTTATTTACCGGCGGCCTTGGAGCGCATTACGGCGCCGAAAAACTCGGTGTTGTTACCATACCTGCATCTTCGGGCAACACCCAGCGGCAGATTACCATGCTCATGGATTTCGGCGTGACTCATATTTGCTGCACCCCTTCGTATGCCATGAACATTGCCGAGGTGTTATACGAAATGGGTCATTCGAAAGATGACCTGACATTAAAAGCCGGATGCTTTGGCGCCGAACCCTGGAGTGACGGCATGCGTGCGGAAATCGAAAGCCGTCTGGGAATTCGCGCTTATGATATTTATGGGTTAAGCGAAATTATGGGGCCGGCTGTTTCCCATGAATGCCGGTATCAAAAGGGACTCCATATTTGGGAAGACTGCTTCATAGCCGAGGTAACGGATCCGGATACAGATCTGCCGGTGAAAGAAGGCGAACCGGGAGACTTGATTATTACGACGATTAATAAAGAGGGTTTCCCTCTTATCCGGTATAAGACCAGGGATATATGCACACTCAACCATGAAAAGTGTGAATGCGGGCGCAGCCATGTGCGCATGTCAAAACCCGCCGGCCGTACCGATGACATGCTGATCATACGGGGGGTAAATGTCTTCCCGTCACAGATCGAATCTGTCCTTTTGAGCATCGGAGAAGTACAGCCTCACTATCAGATTGTTGTTGACCGGGTGAATAACCTGGACACCATGGTTGTGGAAATCGAAATTTCCGACACGATGTTTTCTGATACGGTAAAGAACATTGAAAGTTTTGAAAAAAATGTAAGCAGCCGGATTAACAGCGTATTGGGAATTAACGCCGCTATACGTCTTGTTGAACCCAAAAGCATCGCCCGCAGCGAAGGAAAAGCAAAACGGGTAATCGATAAAAGAAAAATTTAACGGAGGGAATTATGTTGAAGCAATTGACAGTATTCATTGAAAACAAACCGGGAAGAATGGAAGAAGTGACAGGTTGCCTGGCGGATAATAACATCAACCTTCATGCGCTTTCCATTGCCGATACAACGGATTTTGGCATACTCAGGATGATCGTTTCCGATCCGGATAAAGCGGTGAATGTACTGAAAGAAAAAAGCTTTGTGGTGAAGACCGCCAATGTTATCGCTGTGGCTATGGATCACAGTCCGGGCAGCCTGCACAAAGTACTGCGGAAGCTGAAAACGCTGGATATATCAATTGAATATATGTATGCATTTACCAGCCGGCATAAGGATTATGATGCCATTGTCATATTAAGCCTCAGCAACCAGAATGCGGCATATGAAAAACTAAAAAGCGACGGCTTTCCCCTATTGGATGATAATCTCCTGGGACAGTTAAACGAGTCATCTTGACAAAATACTTTGAGAATGATATATACATACTATACAGATAGGTATTCTGTGTATTAAATACTGAGGAGATCATTTATGGGAAAGAATTACAAGTTTGAAACACTCCAGCTCCATGCCGGGCAGGAACAGCCGGATTCGGCTACCGATGCGCGGGCGGTGCCTATTTATGCCACAACATCTTATGTTTTCAAGGATTGTGCCCAGGCAGCGGGAAGGTTTGCTTTAACTGAGCCCGGTAACATATATACCCGGCTTATGAACCCCACCTCGGATGTGTTTGAAAAGCGCATGGCGGCTCTGGAAGGCGGCGTTGCAGCACTGGCAACATCATCCGGCGCAGCGGCGGTGACATACGCAGTGCAGAATATTGCCTCTGCGGGGCACAATATTGTATCCGATAGGCGCATTTACGGAGGAACATACAACCTTTTTGCCCACACCCTGCCTCAATTTGGTATAAACACCCTCTTTGTTGACGGCAGCGAGCCAAAAAACTTTGAAAAGGCCATCAATGAACACACAAGAGCCCTGTTTGTAGAAACTTTGGGCAACCCCAATTCCACCATTGTTGATATTGATGCTCTGGCTGAAATCGCCCACAAAAATGGTATCCCGCTGATCGTTGACAGTACTTTTACGCCGCCCTGCCTGTTCCGCCCCATTGAGCATGGCGCCGATGTGGTTGTCCATTCCGCCACGAAATTTATCGGCGGGCATGGCACAGTTCTGGGCGGAGTAATAGTGGACGCGGGAAAATTTGACTGGGCGGCAAACGACAAGTTTCCCGGCTTGTCGCAACCGAATGCAAGTTATCACGGCGTTGTGCTTACCGAGGCGGTTGGCAGTCTGGCGTATATTATTAAAATCCGGGTAACACTTATGCGGGATACCGGCGCCACAATCAGCCCCTTTAATTCGTTTCTGCTCCTCCAAGGGTTGGAAACCCTGTCATTGCGGGTAGAGCGTCATGTAGAGAATGCTCTCAAAGTGGTGCAGTATTTAACGAAGCATCCGCAGGTCGAAAATCTAAATCATCCGTCATTGCCACATCATCCGGATCATGCCTTGTATCAAAAGTATTTTCCCAATGGCGCTGGTTCAATTTTCACTTTTGAAATTAAAGGTAACTCGGAACAGGCACAACATTTTATCGACAGGCTGGAGTTGTTTTCCCTGCTTGCCAATGTCGCGGACTCCAAATCGCTGGTAATCCACCCGGCAAGCACCACGCACTCCCAGCTTACCGGCAATGAACTGACCGAACAGGGAATACAACCAAACACGATCAGGCTTTCCATCGGAACGGAACATATTGACGATATTATTGGTGACTTGGAGCAGGCATTTGGATAATATTACAGGGAGGTAACCATGCCGGATAAAATTAAAAACACAGCGTTAGAGGCAATTGCCCCCATACAGGACGGCTCAGTTATCATGATTGGCGGCTTTACGAGCTGCGGGACGCCGCTTAATCTCATTGATGCGCTCGTCGAAAAAGGTGTCAGGCACCTTACGGTTATCAGCAGTGATGCGGGGGTTCCCGGAAAAGGTGTGGGTAAGCTCATTAGCGCGGGGATGGTAAAAACTTTAATTGCGTCTCATGTGGGGCTTAATCCGGAAGTTGCCCATCGCATGAACACAAATGTAGAATCCGATAAACTTGAATGTATACTGGTTCCGCAGGGGACGTTAGCCGAAAGAATTAGAGCAGGTGGCGCCGGTCTTGGGGGGATTCTTACTCCCACCGGCGCGGGAACCATTATTGCCGAAGGCAAGCAGATAATCACCCTGGATGGCAGGGATTTTCTTCTGGAGAAATCGCTTAAAGCTGATTTTGCCTTGATAAGGGCTTCCAAAATCGACACATTTGGAAACATTGTGTACTACGGCACTACGAAAAATTTTAATTCCGTTATGGCAACGGCGGCGGATTATGTTATTGCCGGAGCGTGTGAAATTGTAGAAACCGGCCGGCTTCATCCGGATACCATTCATACTTCCGGCATATTTATAGATGCCTTTGCAGGGGGAGAGCCGTGACAGATCCCAAAGAAATTATTGCGGCGCGGATTGCGCAAGAATTACAGGACGGCGATGTGGTTAATCTGGGGATTGGAATTCCTACCTTGGTTGCAAATTTTGTACCGCCCGGCGTTAACATTATCATCCAGTCGGAAAACGGTATTATGGGCATGGGGCCTGCCCCTTCACCGGAAAACATCAACCCTGATATTACCAACGCCGGAGGTCAGCCGGTGACCATACAACCGGGCGCCATGTTTTTTGACAGCTCGGTATCTTTTGGCATTATCCGCGGCGGCCACGTGGATGTTACCGTGCTGGGAGCTCTGGAAGTTGATGCAAAGGGAAACATTGCCAACTGGATTGTCCCCGGAAAAATGGTTCCCGGTATGGGCGGGGCCATGGATCTTGCCGCAGGCGCGAAAAAAGTTATTGTCGCCATGATTCACACACAAAACGGCACACCAAAAATCCTCGAACAATGTACGCTTCCTTACACTGCGTTAGGTGTCGTTGACATGATTGTCACTGAAATGGGAGTCATGGAAGTTACCCCGGAAGGGCTTGTGTTGACAGAAGTGCATCCGGGTTATACGAAAGAACAGGTACAGGAAGCAACCGGAGCGCCGTTGATATATAGTTCTGGCCTGAAATAAAAGGTATACTGCTATTTATGTCGCAGGGAGAGTTGACGGCACAACTGGTCATTGCCAAAACAGACAGACGTGTTCTCAATACGCTGCTCCATGATTATATGCCCTTTATAAAAAAATGCGTTGCAGGTGTTTTCTTTGAGAGACAATCGAAAGCGGAGAACCTTACCGATGCCATGCTTGCATTTGCCCACAGTGTCCAAACGTATAATCCCGAACAAGGGGCGTTTATTCAGTATGCGGCGGCGGTAATCCGAAACCGCCTCCTCGACAATGTCCGTAAAGAATTGCTCGTGCAGAAACGTTTTTTTTCGTTCTCTGCCAAAACTGATGAACAATACAACGCATGGGAAACAGGCGTATCATTGCAGTCCTACGACCGGGCGGAAGAAGAACGTAACCTGCGTCTTGAAATTGAAGCTGCAAACGGGGAGTTTGCCCAATGGGGTTTTTCCTGGGCAACACTGCTTAAAAAAAGCCCTAAACAGGAACGTTCCCGCCGAATTGCCCAGTGTATAGCGGAAGCGGTGCTGCAAGATTCTGTCATGCTGGCAGATACGCTTACAACCCGCCAATTGCCGGTTTCCCGCCTTGCACAGACTTTTCCCCGGAAAGCATTGGAAAAATACCGGCAGTATATCGCGGCTCTTATCATACTCTCGCAAGGGGATTATCCGTATGTAAATTCTTTTGTACCGCATTCTTTCATTGAGGAGGATAATGCATGAAAGGAGTAATTGTGCAAGTGGGACATCCGAAAAGTATTGTTCTCTTCAATAATGGGAAAATAGGAGCCATACCGACACCGGACAATTGCCATGTAGGTATGGTTGTTACGGTTAAATTCAACAGTTTGCTCAAAATAATTATAATTTCTCTTGTCGCAGCACTTTTGGTTGCTCTGGGTATTGTTATCGGAGCGCATTTTTGGGGCGGTAGCCCGGAACCGCCGCCGCTGCCGCCTTCTCAAGAACTTTGGCCCGGTGAGCAAAGGCCAATGCACGGGCCGGGGCACGGACAAGGTCAGGGGCACCGGCGGCGCATGATGGAACAGCGCCAATGATACATGGCACCCCCCGTTTTTGTTCATGGTTTTTCGTATCCTAATAATAACTTAAATACAATGGAGGTTTTTATGAAAAAGCTTGGTTTGTTGTTTGTTTTCGTTTTTTTGGTAATTGGTACGGTATTAGCTCAAGGATGGGCTCCTCCTGCCTCATCTGAGACAGTCAGAGTACAGGGAACGCTCCAATTGCAAAATGGGCACATAGTCCTAGCCAGCGGAACTACCGTTTATTTTGTTCCGGGCCTAATGCGGTACATTGGTTTTATTGATGGGCTTAGAGAAGGAGCCCAGGTTTCTGCAACCGGATATGCGTTTGACAATGTGTTGCGGATAACCCAGCTAACCGTCGGCGGAAGAGAATACGATTTTGGCAATAACAACCCGGGATGGAGCGGTCAGGCGGGCGGCGGTTGGTG
>Ga0099364_10007386_pt1 | contig 15701 bp, 14 predicted proteins | sample TergutTh196P3_FD_73070 | JGI IMG/M metagenome (GOLD analysis project Ga0099364, IMG submission 73070) | Microcerotermes parvus P3 segment gut microbial communities from Pointe-Noire, Republic of the Congo - Th196 P3 | ecosystem: Host-associated > Arthropoda: Insects > Digestive system > Gut ...
TAATAAGCTAAATGCCATTGGAAATCAGGGATCAGTTTTACAATTTAACTAACCCAAATGCACTTAGAAGTACTACGCAGCGTTATTTTTATTTTCACCGTATTGACATTAATTTATTTAACCGTTTTTCAATAGGATTAATGGAAGGAGTTATGGTCGGTAATTCACCTTTGGAACTGCGTTTTATGAACCCTGCTGCCATATTTCATTCCATGTTTTCATGGTGGAATAATGATGAATGGGCAGAAGGCAGTCATGATAGAAGGTATATGGTAGGTTCATTATTTTCGTTTGAAATAAACTGGAATATAATCAGGTCTCTTGCATTCCATGGACAGTTTGTTATGAATGAATTTTCCATTCCGCATAAGTCCAATATAGAACCAAACCAGTCACCTAACGGCCTTGGATATATGGCAGGTCTTCGTTATTCACATTCATCTAACACCTGGGCTTCGGTTTTCAATTTAGAGTTTATCTATACAGATCCCTATCTTTACTTGAACCCGACTCCATTTGCAAGTTTAATTCACATGAGGTACTATTCCATGGCTCCAGGCCGCCTGGGTTATTCCTATATGGGATATCCCAGAGATACTATTTCTCTAAACATAGGAGCAGATTTCTTTATTGGAGATATGCTTTCTATAAAAGGAGCATTCACCTGGCATTCCAGGGGAGAACATAATAAAAACGGCCTGGTATGGGACTGGGAAAGAAGCGCAGCAGCTTTTAATGAAACCACCCCTACAGGCATTTCGGAAAACACTTATATTGCCTCCATTTCTTCACAATGGAAATTAAATCCATATTTTACATTAAACGGAAATATGGCATTAGTTTATCAAATGAATAACAGGCATGTAACTGGTATAAATGCATTTGGCGGACAGGCTGCTTTTTCGATAGCTGTAACATATTAACCATAAAATATTTGGGAGAGATTAATGTATAAGAATTTTTTTTTATTGCTGCTGGTAATTTTATTTTCTTCTCATCTGGCTGCTCAGAACATACATGAACCAAACAGTGAAATCTATAGGGATATAGATAATTGGTTTGTCCAGGGATATATAACTTCCTTCCTTCCGCTTATCCGTCCCTACCCCTGGCCCTTAATTGAAAGCATTTTAAAAGAGGTAATTGAAAGAGGGGACGCTCCAGCCCGTGATAGAGCATCAGTTTATCACAGTTCTCTTACTCCCGGCGGCAGGTTTATAAGTCCCGGCCTTGAAACTCATCTGCAGGGTAATGCAAACGATTCTGCTGTACTGGCTGCACCTTTTGCAGAAGGTATCTTTCACATACATGATATGCTAAGTACCAGTTTTCATATTGCTTTTTATGGTTTATCAGACACAAATGGAGAACGATTTAATGTACCTGGGTCATATTCTCCATATCCCGATCTTATACCGGACTGGTCTGATATAGGTTCTTTTACCATACAGCAGAACTGGACATCCATAACCGGTTTCGGAACAAGTAATGTTTATATTCAGGCTGGCTTAGCCCGCACTTCATTTGGTCCATTTTATGATAACAGTATCGTAATTGGCCCCCAGGCTCCCAGAGCTGGTCATATCAGTTTTATATACTACCAGCCTTTATGGTCATTTGAGATGCTTTTCCAATCCCTCACTGCTGCTGATGATTTTGGGAACGGCAGGTTTACAAGCAAGTACAATATAATACACTCAGTTAATTTTAGACCTATAAATAATCTGGAATTTGGTTTTCAGCAGACTATGGTATATGGAGATCGCCTGGAACTTACTTATTTGGTACCGTTCAGCTTCCTTTTTGCCACAGAATCTATGTTTGGCTTTAAAGATAATGCATTCATGGGATTTCATATTAGGTGGAGACCTATTAATAATTTACTAATTAATACTCAAGTTTATGTCGATGATTTTCATTTTAATAATATACTGCAGGGGATTTTGGAAGCAAAAGCAGCTGCAGAAATAGGCATTTCATGGACTCCGGTAAACAGCTTCCTTTCCAGGTTAAATTTTGATTATACCATGGTACTGCCTTATACATACACACACTGGAACAGACCAGAACAATATATTACTGATGTACCAAATTATTTAAATTATACCCATATGGGGAGGAGTATAGGTCCGGACTTACACCCAAACTCTGATAGATTTTCACTTAGAACAAATTGGAATTTCCATTCTGCAATAAACTTAAATCTATCTGCATACCTAACTCGTCATGGGAATGCTTCCATGAGTATGATTAATGCAAATGATGAATTTGATGAACTCCGGGATGGTTCAATTTTCGATGATGGATGGGGTATATCATCGAGGTCAGGTAAGGAAGAAAGAATAATGCCGGGATTCGGAGATTTCCTTAGTCAAAGTGTACTTGATATACGTCTTGGAGGAGGGTTTAGTATTATATGGACTATCCCCACAGATTTTGGAATATTTGAACTAATTGGAGAATATGGAACTGAATATGGCTGGAATAGAAGAGTACCAGGAGATAGCAATGTAAGGGGGGGGCCATTGTATGGAAATAACGGCCTGGAACATTTCTGGAGCATAGGAGGCAGATGGAGCTGGTAACTCCATTTATTCCATTCTACTTGAATTTTAGGGGAATTTGGTTCATCTTGTATATATGACCCTGGATGAGTTTGATTCCTGGTACCGCGCCAAGTATAAAAGAACCAGCTCTGCCTTAACTGCAACAATGATGATCATCTCTGACATCATAGGCTTAATGCTTTCAATAGGTGCAGGTTTTTTTGTAGTTAAACTTTACTATATAGCAATAAATAACTGGGGCGGGATTAATTTTAAGTCCTTTGTTACTTATTGGCCGTATCTTCCTTTCTACATTATGATCTTCTTTTTGATGAAATTATACCCTGGCATTGCTCTTGCCCCTGCCGAAGAAACACGGGGCTTTACAATAGCATCATTCTTTGCTCATGGGGGGATAGTAGTTTCAAGGTATATTCAATATGAGGTAGTAGATTCAATCTTTGCTGCCTTTATTTTTAGTGCCATTTTTTCTCCCATAATTTTAAAAATATGCCGGGATTTAATGCATTTTTTTATTGGGCAGATGAAGATTAAAGGCATTCCTGTTGTTGTCTACGGAGCAGGAACCACCGGCAGGCTTGTTATAGACCGGCTGTTAAAAACTCGAAAAGCAGGCTATGAACCTGTTTTAATTTTGGACGATAATCCCTGGAGCGGGGAATACTATCGTGATATTCCCATTATTCAAAATACCATGCTTGGACCGGAACTGGTAAAAAAATATAAAATAAAAATGGCAATAGTTGCCATGCCCAATATTGATCAAACAGAATTAGCAAGAATTATTAATAACTCAGTATCAGCATTCAGGTATAATGTACTTATTCCCGATTTTTTCAGTATCAACAATATCTGGATGTCTATAAGGGATTTTGACGGGGTGCTTGGCTTTGCAACCAGCCACAGGTTAAAGATGTTTTGGAATTTAGCAATAAAGCGGTTTTTTGATATAGTTTTTGTAAGCCTTGGGGGAATTATAATTCTGCCCTTTCTTTTGATTATTGCATTATTGATTAAACTCACTTCCAGGGGTCCTGTTCTTTACGGTCATAAACGCCTTGGATTAAACGGAAAACATTTTATTGCTTATAAATTCCGTACTATGGTTAAGGATGCAGATAAACATCTGGAAAATATCCTGGAAAATAATCCGGAGTTTAAAAAAGAATGGGAAGAGTCTCAGAAAATCAAGAATGACCCTAGGGTTACAAAGGTGGGAAAATTTCTCAGGCGAATAAGTTTTGATGAATTCCCCCAGTTACTGAATATCTTAAAGGGTGAAATGAGCCTGGTTGGACCACGGCCTGTTATAGACGGAGAACTGGAAAAATACGGTGAAAATGCATTAAGGCTACTTACCGTAAAACCTGGCTTAACAGGTCTCTGGCAGGTTTCAGGCCGTTCAGATACAAATTACGGTGAAAGGGTATCCTACGATATTTATTATTTACAAAGCTGGTCTGTCTGGCTGGATCTCTGGATTATATACCGTACTCCCGGAGTAATTTTAGCTAGACGAGGAGCATACTAATGCAAAAAATGAAGTATTTTATATTTATTATTTGTTATTTATTATTTATTACCCCTCTTTCAGCTCAGATAACTCGTTCATTTAATTCTATCTTTCCTAGTATAACTGAGGAACAAAGGGAGCTGGTTTTCTCAGATGAAGGACTTGTACTTGCACATGCAAAAAACCAGCCTTTAACAATTCGTACTAGCTTTGGCACGGGAATTGATCTGCATAACATTATTAGCAGAGCAGGTTTCCCATATCTGGTAGAATCACTTCTGGTAGTTCCAAATAATGGAAGACCTTTTACAAACCTGGATGCCTATAATGCATTGGGCAGAATAGCTGACTTATCCGGCAGGCTTTACAGCTCCCATTCCAGGGGGGAGGAGGTTCCCCTTTTCCAGGAAGCCACCCGAATTACAAGCGACAGAAGAAACAATCTCCCTGATCCTCCCAGAGCAAGCGTGCTTCCCCAATCAGAAACAATCTTTGTCCGGCTCAGGGATGCAAATTTCGGCAATACTTTTTACAGGGCAGATTTTACCAGAGGTTTCCAGGGAGTCACTTTTAACCTTACAAATACAAGAAACATCTCATATCTTCTTTTTACAGTAATGCGGGAAGAACGATTTAATGCCATACTTTACCTTGAGCCTCTGGAAGAAGGCATGCTTGTTTACAGTGTAGCAGGGGCTGATGTTTCAGATTTTATTGCAGGGATGATTCATATACCGTCTGCAATCAGCAAAAGACTGGAGGTTTTTATAGGCTGGGTCAGCGACGGCCTTAAAAGCATGTAATTTTCTATCTTGACACTGTTCATTTTTACATTTTACAATGAAACAATTGAACATAACAAGGAGAAAAAAATGAAAAAAATTATTCTGATTGCATTATCGCTGATCCTTTTTGGATTGGCTATTTCCTGCGATAGGGGTGAATCCAACGAGGTTCATATTTTTACCTCTTCCGAGGATTTTAGGATTGAATACCTGCAAAACCGGCTCAATGAACAGTTTCCCCAGTACAATGTTACAATACATTACATGACTACAGGCAGCCTTGCTGCCAAGCTTAAAGCAGAAGGTGCAGCTACTGATGTTGACATTATAGGTGAACTTGATGCTGCTTATCTGGAAGATATTTTGGATAATCTGGCTGATCTTTCATATATTGATAGTTCTCCTTTTCTACCAGAATTGGTTCCCTCACACAATAGGTATCTTCCCTTTATTAGAAGTTCGGGGGGAATAATAATAAATGATAGTTTTCTCGCTTCCAGAAATATTCCAGTTCCAACTTCGTATCTTGATTTACTTCGCCCGGAATACAGGGGCATTATTTCCATGCCAAATCCCAGATCTTCCGGTACAGGTTATTTTTTCCTAAAAAACCTGGTTAATGTATGGGGAGCAGATGCAGCATTTGAATACTTCGACAGTTTTGCTGAGAATGTTTTACAGTTTACTTCTTCTGGATCAGGGCCGGTAAATGCTCTTATTCAAGGTGAAGTAGGAATAGGCCTTGGAATGACTTTCCAGGCAGTAACAGCAATTAATTACAGGAATGCACCCCTAAGGGTAATATTCTTTGAAGAAGGCTCTCCCTATATGGTCTATGGAATGGCAGTGATTAGGGGCAGAGAAACCCGGCAGGCTGTTCGTGATGTATTTGATTTTTACGTAAATGTTCTAACCCGCGAAGACAAAGAACTTTTTGCACCTGAGCAAATTTTCAGACAACAGGTAAATAATATTCCAAATTATCCGCAAAATGTAATACCAGCAGATATGACTGGTATTAATGATTTGGCAGACAGGGATATGCTCCTTGCAAGATGGAGACATTAAGTATTAATGGAAAGTACAGTTTCGGTAAAACTGGATGTAAAAGACTTAATCCATAAATATAATCATAACACAATACTCCAGGGTATTAACTTTACTGTAAAGGATGGAGAATTCCTCTCCATCCTTGGACCTTCAGGATGTGGGAAAACTACAATTCTTCGTATACTCATTGGCTTATTACTGCCGACATCCGGACAGATTATCAAGGATGGAGAGGATATTACAAGATCACCTCCTTCCAAACGCAATATGGGAATAGTTTTTCAAAATTATGCGCTATTCCAAAACATGAGTGTTTTGGGCAATGTAGAATATGCTCTTAAATTCAACAGGGAAATAAAATCCCGATCACGTGAAATAGCAGAGAATATAATTGAACAAGTTGGCTTAACTGAGCATATAAATAAAAAACCTCATAAACTTTCAGGCGGCCAGCAGCAGCGTGTTGCCATTGCCAGAACCCTTGCCTGCAACCCGGAGATAATACTGTTTGACGAACCCATGTCAGCACTGGATGCGGCTACCCGGCTTTCTTTACGAGAAGAGATTAAGCAGATACAATTCAAATTTAAGTCTACAATAATCTACATTACCCATGACCAGGAAGAAGCATTTGCACTTTCCGATCGTATCATGGTAATGGATAACGGTACAATTCAGCAGTTGGGTACTCCCGACGATCTTATAAATAATCCAGCAAATGATTATATCCGGGAATTTGTAATAAATAATCTCCGGATAAAAGTTGATTCCCTTGGCAAGTATGTTAAACCCGGAGAAAAATGAAGATTAAACAATTTTTTACAGGGTTTATAAGCTACAAACAATCAGATCTTGTAAAGTTTATAATTTGTATTTTTCTTTTAATTACAGTTATTTTTCCCCTTGCTGCTATGCTTACAAATATAAGATTATCTGACATCAGAGCTGTCATTTCCTTACCCCGTTTTAACGAAGCTCTAACTAATTCTATTAGCACTGCTGCTTACACTACAGTTATTTCCGTTATTCTTGCATGGGGTTTTGCATTATCTGTAGTTCGTACCAATATGATATTCAGGAAGGGCTTTTCAGTTTTCGTCACCTTACCTATGCTTATTCCTTCAATTTCCCATGGCATGGGGCTTGTCTTGATATTGGGTACAAATGGAATAATTACCCGTCTTTTAAATCTTTCAGGCAGCATATACGGTTTTCATGGAATCGTCATAGGTTCTGTATTTTATTCATTCCCTGTTGCCTTCCTCATGTTATCAGATATTTTAAAGTATGAAGACGGTTCCCCTTACGAGGCTGCTATGGTGCTTGGAGTTCCAAAAATAAATCAGTTTTTTTCAATTACATTCCCATACCTTAGAAAACCATTAATTGCTGTATTATTTGCAGTCTTTACCATGGTTTTTACTGATTTTGGAGTTCCTTTAATGATAGGCGGAAGGTACATTACACTGCCGGTATTAATGTATCAGGAAGTAATTGGATTATTAAATTTTAACAGAGGTTCTGTTATAGGTTCCCTGCTTCTTGTTCCTGCCATTATTGCTTTTATTTTTGATGTATTAAACAAAGACAGAGCAAACCAAAATTTCATTGTTCAGGGAAAAAAAGTAAACAACAATAAAATTACCAACTTAATTGCTTTTCTTTATTCTTTAATAGTCTGTATTATAATATCCATTCCAATTGCAGTTTTTGCATTTTTATCTGTTGTAGATAACTATCCAATTGATCTATCTCTGTCAATTCGTAATATTACCAGAACTATGAACATGGGTGCCGGCCGTTTCCTGACAAATTCATTAATTATTTCTGCATGTGTTTCTGCTATCGGAACAGCAACTGCATGGATTATAGCATACTTTACAGCCCGTACTCCCGGCAAATCTTCCCGAATGCTCCATCTAATCTCCATAACATCCCTGGCAATCCCGGGAATAGTACTGGGGCTTTCATATGTTATTTTTTTTAGAGGAACCTTTGTTTATGGCACAATAGCAATACTGGTAATGGCTAACACAATTCATTTTTTGGCTTCTCCCTATTTAATGGCATATAATTCACTTGGAAAATTAAATATAAATCTGGAAGATGTGGGGCGTACTCTAGGAATTGGACGTTTTAGAATTATCCGGGATGTAATAATCCCCCAGACCCGCATAACAATTCTGGAAATGATCTCCTACTTTTTTGTAAATTCCATGATGACAATTTCTGCTGTTTCTTTTTTAAGTAATGTCAGGAATCGTCCGATATCATTAATGATTACCCAATTCGAAGCTCAGCTATTTTTAGAAGGAGCTGCCTTTGTCTCTATATTAATTCTTGCATGTAATTTATCAGTTAAGTTTTTAATTTATGGAATTGAAAAAATAATTAATCGTCAATAAAATAGCGATAACAGGAAGCAGTATGAAACTAAGCCGCCCTCAATTTGATGTATTAAGTCTTTTGGAGAAAGAAAGCAATGGTCTTACACAGCGTAATATAGCCAAAATTACAGGTCATTCTGTTGGTACCGTTAATAAAGCATTAATTTTTTTAAATGATAAAGGTTTAATCCAGAATAATCATATTAGCGCAAGCGGTTTACAGGGACTGGAACCATACAGGGTTAAACGTGCAATTTTTATGGCCGCAGGTTTTGGTTCAAGATTGGTCCCAATTACATTAAATACTCCCAAACCCCTGGTTCGCGTAAAAGGAATAAGAATAATAGACACATTACTTGATGCGGTATGTGCCATAGGTATTGAAGAAATAATTATTGTCCGGGGGCATTTAAGCGAGCAATTTGATCAGCTAAAGTATAAATATCCAATGATACAGTTTTTGGAAAATCCATTGTTCAATGAATCCAGTAATATTTCTTCAATGATGTGTGTCCGTTTTTTATTGCAAAATGCCTATGTATTTGAATCGGATTTATTGCTCAATAATTCCAGTCTAATAAAAAAATACCAGTACACAAGCAATTACCTGGGAGTACCTATAGAACGATGCGATGACTGGTGTTTTGAAACTAAAAATGGTATTATTACACGTATGCGTCTGGGAGGCTTAAATTGCCATCACATGTTTGGGATTTCTTACTGGAATCAGGAAGATGGTGCACGTCTTGCCGATCATATAAGACAGGTTTTTGAAATGCCGGGAGGAAAAGAACGTTTTTGGGATCTGGTTCCCCTGGAATATTTTATGAAGGAATATGAAGTTGAAATTCGAGAATGTTCTTTTGATGACCTAATAGAGATAGATACTTTTAATGAACTTAAAAATCTTGACGAAAATTATCGGTTATAGTAATCTTTTAGTATGAATCTGTTACCCCTATACATAGATCCCGGCACAGGAAGTGCTTTGTTCTCCATTGCCATTGGTATAGCAGCAGTGGTTTATTTTCTGGTACGCGGAATTTTAATTAAAACAAAGATTTTTGCTTTCAGGGGAAAAAATAAAGATCAGCATAATTACAAATATGTACTATATGCAGAAGATAAAAGGTACTATAATTTCTTTGAACCCATCCTTGATGAATTTGAATCCAGAAAAATTGATGTATTATATCTGACTTCCTCTCCGGATGATCCAGTTTTTTCAGCTGGATATTCGCATATACAGGCAAAAGATATAGGTCAGGGAAATAAAGCATATGCATATTTGAATTTTCTGTCTGCTGAGTTTCTATTAACCACCACACCAGAATTAAACGTTTTACAATGGAAAAGATCAAAAGGCGTAAAACACTACTGTCATTTTATACATGCTGCCGGAGGACCTTCCTTATACAGACGCTATGCTCTGGATTATTTTGATTCGGTTTTATTATCATCAGATAAAGATATAGATGAAATACATACTCTGGAGAGAGTAAGAGGTTTACCTGAAAAACAGCTTCTGGTTGTTGGTAATACATATTTTGACAGGGCAGTAGAAAAAGTTAAGCAAATCCCCAAAACAGACGGCAATAATATTACTGTCCTTATTTCACCTTCCTGGGGTCCTTCTGCTTTACTAAGTGTTTATGGTGAAAACCTTCTCACTCCCCTTTCACAAACGGACTTTCATATAATAATCAGACCTCATCCTCAATCATTAATAACAGAGAAACAATTAATCGACAGCCTAATGGAAAAATACAAAGACAATAATAATATTGAATGGGATTTTAACCACGATAATCTATATGCATTATCTAAAGCCGATATAATGATTTCCGATTTCTCCGGAATTATTTATGATTTTGCTTTCCTTTACAATAAACCTGTCATAGTAAATATTCAAAACCTGGACTTCAGGCGTTTAGACGCACATGATCTTGCAGAAAAACCATTTTATTATGAGGCATTCTTAAAAGTTGGGAAGGAGCTTGACGATTCCAATTTAAATTCGGCAAAGGACCTAATACTGGATCTTATTAATAATGATACCTATAAAAATGCCAGGGAAGAAATAATGAATATCATGTGGCAATTCCCGGGAGAATCTGCAAAACGCATTGTTGACTTTGCTATTGAAACAGCAGAAAAGGACAAAGATAAAACTTGATTAATCTTTTATACCTTATTTTTATTTATCCAATAGTATTTATTATTGATATATCTTTTATGTTCCTGTTCCGCATTACCAATAATTATGGAATCTCTATTCTGGGTGTTTCTGTTTTAATAAGTACCCTTACACTGCCTTTATATTTTATTGCAGAAAAATTCCAGAGGAAAGAAAGAGAAATCCAAAAAATAATGAAACCCGAAATTGATGTAATTCGTTCGGTTTTTTCAGGTGACGAAAGATTCCTGCGCCTTTCTGCATATTATCGCCAAAATAAATACCATCCCATTTTTGCACTTAGATCAAGTATATCCATAATGATTCAAATTCCATTTTTTATTGCAGCTTTTCATTATCTATCCAATCTGGAAATAATAAACGGCATATCTTTCGGACCTATACCTGATCTGGCTCTGCCTGACTCCTTGATTTATATAGGGTCATTTAATATAAACATCCTGCCCCTTTTAATGACAATTATCAGCTGTATTTCTGCCTTTGTGTACACGAAAAGTCTGCCTAAAAAGGAAAGTATTCAGCTATATGGCATGGCTTTATTATTTTTAATTCTGCTTTATAACTCACCCTCAGCGCTGGTACTATACTGGACAGGTAATAATTTATTCTCGTTGATTAAAAATTTAATTCAAAAATCACTACAGAAAAGCGGCTGACTGAAAGCAGACGTCCCATGTTTTTGTATTAGCAAAAAGATAAGGCATCAGCGGCTGATCGGAATCGAACCGACGTCTCCAGCTTGGAAGGCTGGGGTAATAACCATTATACGACAGCCGCATTTATATAATTTAACCAATAGAATCCTAGCAAAAAACCCAAATGATGTCAAGTTATATGAGCAATACTTCACCGCCCCAGCCGTTCAATAATCATCTCCACAATCTCCCTGGGTTTAATATTATCCGTTTCTACTATTAAATCAACAAATGAAAAATCGTTATTGTCTATGCCGTAAATGCGAAGGTATCTCTCCCTGTCCTGCCTGTCCCTTTCAGCAGTGAAATTGGCGATGGCTTCCAGGCTGCCCCCTTCCCTGTCATGGATGCGGCGGGCTCTGGTTTCGGCACTGGCTGTAAGGAAAACCTTTAAGTCCGCCTCAGGCAGCATCCAGATAGCCAGCCGGGAACCCAGCACACAGCCTCCGTCTTCCCTCGCAAGTTTTACCTGGCGGGAATCCACCTCCCTGTCCCAGGAATCGTCCTCCTTTGCCAGCCTAAGCACCTCTTTAAGATCAATTCCCCTCTCCTCCGCCAGGGTTCTGAATGTGAAATTAATAAACCGGAGCCCCAGTGAATCTGAGAGAAGCCTGCTTACTGTGGTATTTCCGCAGCCGCTCTTCCCCGATATGGCAATCCTTTTATTCGACATTTCTTAACTGCTCCCTGATATTTTCAAGTGCATTTTTCATATCTACAACCGAGCGGCTCACATCCAGAACCGGAGTCTTTGAACCAATTGTATTAATTTCCCTGTTAATTTCCTGCGACAGAAAGTCCAGCTTTTTCCCTGGCGCGGGATTTTCCTCAGTCTCTTTCCTGAACTCTTTTAGATGTGCTGTCAATCGTGATATTTCCTCGGATACACTATACTTTACCAGTTGTGAAGCTGTTTCTGTCAGTATTCTGTTTTCGTCAATGCTGTCACCCAGAAGTTCGGCAAAACGTTTTTTTAAATTGATTTTTATTGCATCTTCCATTTCTGGAATCTCTATAGAAATTTTTTCCAGCTCTGCTTCCAAAATATCCAAATGCGAAAGTATACTTGACTTTGTATGCTCCCCTTCCCTTCTGCGTTCTGTTTCAAGCATATCTGCTGCCCTGGCTGCAGTTTCGTTTAACATAGTTCTGTAAAGTTCTGCATCCCTTTCAATATCTGTTACCGCAACGCCTTCCAACCCCAGTATCAAATTCAAACCTGGCTTCTCATCCAAACCAAGTGAAGATGCAAGATCCTCTGCCGCTTCCTTGTAGCTTAAAGCCAGAGTTTTATTTAATGTCAATGTAAATGATTCATCTTCATTTTTAACACGGATATAGACATCAATTTTCCCGCGGCCAAACCTTGAAGAAATATATTTCCTGATATCAGTTTCCAGCACAGAAAGCCAGGGCGGCAAATGAACCTGCAAATCCAGAAATCTGCTGTTATAGCTTTTTATTTCACAGGAGACAAATATTTTATTTTCCCTGATTTCCTGATATGCATAACCTGTCATGCTGTTCATTGAGAAACTCCTGTTGCAGAATAAGAATCAAAAAGTTTTTTACCCAGCCTGAAGTTATCTCCGGCTCCCATGGTAATAAAAAGATCACCTTTTCTTAATATTGATTTTATCCTGTCAAAACTGTCATCCGGTTCTTCTATATAAAAAACATTCCCGCTCATTTTCTCTTTTACTTTTTCATAAAGGGTAATACCTGTAATTCCCCCCTCATATTTTTCCCTGGCTGAAGAATAAATTTTATGTAAAAAAACCATGTCTGCACCGTTAAACGAAACTGCAAAATCATCCAGAAGAGAAGCTGTTCTTGTATAGGTATGCGACATAAAACTAACAATCAATCTTCTTTTTGGATAAAATTCCTTTAATCCGGAAAGTGTTGTTTTTATTTCCGTCGGATGATGCCCGTAATCATCCATGAACAAAATCCCTGCCCTTTCTCCCAGAATTTCAGATCTCCGCCTGATCCCCGAAAATCCTTCCAGTGCCTTTCGTACATCTTCCCTTTTCTCTTCATTCCAGCCGCCGCATTTTTCCGCTATTGAAGAAACAAGCGCAAGAGCTCCCACAGTATTCAAGACAGTATGTTTCCCCGGAATTCTCAATTTTAATTCACCGGGAAATCCCTTTATTGTAAAAACTATTCTTTCATCCTTAACTTCATAAGCTGTAATCTTATATTCACCTTCAGCACTAAAGCCGTAAGGAATAAATTTTATATCATTCCTTTCTTTTTTTAAAATTTCTGCAACCTCGCCTGCACCAGGATCATCTGCACAGTAGATCAGTTCTCCTCCGGGAGGAAGCAGCCTGCCATACTCAACAAAGGCATCACGTATATCACTGTATTCAGGGTAATAATCCTGATGATCACTTTCTACGCTGGTTAAAATAATCCTCTGCGGGTGAAACGAAAGAAAATGCCTCCTGTATTCACAGGTCTCGGCAACAAAAAAATCACCCCCCAGGCTCAAAGTTGATCTACCGCCGAAGCCGGCAACTTCGCTCCCCGCAAGTACTTCTCCCGGCAGTCCCGCCCCTTTAATAATGCAGCCTGCAATGGCCGTAGTTGTTGTCTTACCGTGTACCCCGGTGATCCCTGAGGAATCAGCACCGGCAGAATATGCGCCTAACGCATCGGTATATTTATACATTGGTATTCCCAGCCTCTTTGCCTCATCCATTTCCGGATTTGTGCTAAAGGAATAGGCTGCCGAGTAAATTACCATGTCAAAGGATCTGTCTATATGCGATGCATCAAAGGATTCGTGATAAGGAATTTTTAACTCTTTTAAAATGGAATCAGTATAAAAAACAGCATCCCCGTCAGAACCTGAAACCAATACGCCCTTTTTTTGAAGCAGTTCGGCAAGGGCACACATTCCGGTACCCTTTATGCCAATAAAATATATCCTGGCTCCCTTTTTCCTGAGCAGTGAAAAATCACCCTTTACCGCATCCATGTATTATGGTATACATGAAAATCATGCCTGAATCAACTCCTTTTAAAAGTTCCCTGGATGTCTACGAGTGGATGTCGGGCTTCATAAAACAGGAAAGACAGAATAACCCCCGCCTATATCGCCTGGAACGCATGAAAACATATATGGATTTTTTGGGGCATCCTGAATTATCCATTCCATCAATACATACAGCAGGTTCCAAGGGGAAAGGCTCTGTCACTGGAATTATCACATCCATACTCCAGGCAAAGGGCATAAAAACTGCGCGTTATGCTTCTCCTCATTTGAATGACTTCCGGGAAAGAGTCAGCCTGGGGAACGAATTTTTCCCTGAGGAGATCTATTCCAGTGCAGGAAATGAATTAAGAAGCATGGCTGACTCTCTTCAAAAAGACATGGAAATAACATTTTTTGACCTGATGACATGCTGGTACTTTCTATGTGCAAGGCACTCTTCCTGCGGTGCTCTTGCTGTAGAAACCGGACTTGGCGGGAGAATTGATGCAACAAATATTATTGACCCCCTGGTATCCGTAATTACAATTATTGAACTTGAACATACGGAGATCCTCGGTGATACAATCGCTGCCATTGCCGGTGAGAAAGCCGGCATAATTAAACCAGGCCGCCCCCTTGTCCTTGCAGAACAGAAAAACGAAGCTTTGGAAGTATTCATTAAACATGCCCAGGAAAAAAATTCTCCGTTGATTTACTTTCCTCTGCATGCAGAAGTAAAGAACATCCGCTTTGACCGCAATGGTACATTTTTTGATCTTCATCCCAAAAGCAATTTATTGGATAAAATTTATTCAAATTTACATATAGGAATTCCTGGCATAGTACAGGCATATAATGCTTCTCTGGCAATTCTGGCTGTAAAAACAGCTTATCCGGACATAAGCGAAGAACAAATACGCAGGGGTATAAATTACTTCACCCTTCCCGGCCGCTTTGAACGCATTATGGAAAAACCTGAACTTATTATAGACGGGGCGCACACAGGGAAAAGCATGGAGCTCTGTCAAAAAACATTCACTGATCTCTATGGCACAGGCGGTATATTGATCTTTGGCTGTGCGGACGGGAAGGATCTAAAAACCATGGCGGAACTCTGTACACCAAATTTTTCAAAAATTTTTATTACAGCTCCTGGTAATTTCAAAAAAAGCAATCCCGAAGCGATCTATTCAGTTTTCCATGAAGAAAACAAAAAACTGCCCTCTCCCTGTGAAATTATCCTTATACCAGACACAGATGAAGCGATAAATAAGGCAATAGAAGCCGGTTTAAAAGAAAATCTCCCTGTATTGGGGACAGGCTCATTTTATCTTGCAGGTGAAATCCGTCAAAAAGCTTTGGATGCCTCATAATCCGGCATTTCTTGAAAAAAACAAAAATTTGTGATACCATTTTTATATGAAAATAAAATTTACCGTATTATTGTTGATTCTTTGCGGAATCTTTATACATGCCCAGTCCTCTTTCGATTCCGGTCCTGCTGCTCCAACCTCAAATGAA
>Ga0099364_10007387_pt1 | contig 15699 bp, 11 predicted proteins | sample TergutTh196P3_FD_73070 | JGI IMG/M metagenome (GOLD analysis project Ga0099364, IMG submission 73070) | Microcerotermes parvus P3 segment gut microbial communities from Pointe-Noire, Republic of the Congo - Th196 P3 | ecosystem: Host-associated > Arthropoda: Insects > Digestive system > Gut ...
AAGGAAATAGGCTTCTTGGATGACTCCATCATGACAAAAGCCAATGCCTTCGGTTTTGCCATAGTCGCAATAATGTCGATTGTTTTTGGCAATCTTGCAACCGCTTCTCTTGTAACGCTGTTATCTTTGGCTGTACCAATAATAACAGCCTTTTTGCTGGGTTTGGTAGCTCTCATTCCACTCAGCGTTCTGGCAGGCAAGCTGTTGAAGATATCTCCGTATATGTCGATAGCTGTGGCCTCCTGCACCATGTTCGGCTTTCCCGGAGACTATATTATTTCCGTCGAAGTCTCGAAATCAATGAGTGAATCGGAAGAGGAGCGGAAGTATATTTTAAGCTGCATACTGCCTAAAATGCTGGTAGGCGGCTTTGCCACTGTAACTGTTGGCTCTGTAATTATGGCTGGAATTATGGCGAGCTTTCTGTGACGAGCGTTTATTATTAAGGCAGGAGATGTGATAATGTCGGAAAGAGTATTGTTTAAGGGTGCGGCGATTATTGACGGCACAGGCGCGGCGGCTGCAAAGGCCGATCTTTTGATAGAAAGCGGAAAAATTCTGGAAATATGCAATGTGGGCGATGAAAGCGCTATGGCTAAAAACGCCATGCGCATAGACCTAAGCGGCAAATATATTATCCCAGGCATGATCAACGCCCATGTCCATATTTGCTTTGACGGCGATTCCCCTGACCCGTTTGGAGTGCTTGCCGCTGAAAGTTCCAATACAACCGCCATCCGCTCAGTGCGCAATCTTAGAAGGCTCCTGTGTTCAGGCGTAACCTATTTCAGGGATATGGGAGGACGGGATTATGCAGATATAGACCTGCGCAATGCCCGCAGCCAAGGTCTTGTTGAGGGGCCCCAGTTCATCGCAGCCGGAAAACTCCTTGCCATGACAGGTGGACACGGCTGGTCTATAGGCCGTGAATGCGACGGTGTTGACGAGGTCCGCAAAGCCGCAAGAGAGCAGTTGAAAGCCGGTGCGGACTTCATAAAGATTATGGCTACAGGCGGCATTTTAACGCCCGGCGTTGACCCCGGCGCACCGCAGCTTGGCTTTGAGGAGATACAGGCTGCCGTCCAGGAGGCGAACAAGGCCGGTAAAAAAACAGCGGCGCACGCTCAAGGCTCGAGAGGAATTTTGGACGCAGTGCGGGCCGGGATAGACTCTGTTGAGCATGGTATTTTTCTGACAGAAGAAATCATCGAAGAGATGCTTAAAAGAGGCACTTATCTGGTTCCCACGCTGATCGCTCCTTACGCAATTTACAAAGGCGGAATTGAAGCGGGAATCCCGGCTTACGCAGTAGAAAAAACCGGCAAAGTATTACAGGCGCACAAAGATAGTTTCATGATGGCATATAAAGCGGGCGTGAACATTGCCATGGGCACAGATGCGGGCACGCCTCTTAACAAAATGGATATGTCCGTCTATGAGCTTGAACTAATGACGGACTTGGGCATGACGAATATGGATGCCATCATCTGTGCCACCAGGAACTCGTCCCGGCTGCTTGGCATTGATGCTCAATACGGTACTTTGGAAAAGGGCAAGGCTGCGGATTTTATTGTGCTTGATGCCGACCCGCTTGCGGATATAAAGGCCATGCAGCGCAATATCGTCAATGTTTGCAAGAATGGCAAGCTGGCAGACATGCCTGCATAACCAACCGCTTTGGCATTATCACCGCAAGCGGCGGCACAGACGGCGCCAGGCTTTCGCACCGGGGTCTTCCCACACCCAATATTTTCACCGGCAGTTATAATATCCACAGCCTCCAGGAATTTATCCCCCTGGAATCCATGGAAAAAGCTGTTTCTGTTGTGGTTAATCTCGCGGGGGTGGAGTGATGTAAAGGCCGAGGAAGCTTATACTTCCGCTTTAGACGTGGCGGTGCTGTATAAAAAACTTAGGGGAAGGGCATGAAGTTTATCAGCAGAACCTGCATTTTATTTGCGGTTTTCTGCATTTTGTCTTGCCAGCATTTCGGAAATTTATCATCACGAAATTCAAGGGCTCAGGTTTCGGCCTTATTTGAAGAAATTCGCGGCAATGAGGCGATCTTGCAATACTTTTTTACGCAAATGCCTAAAGGCGGCGATTTGCATAACCATCTTACCGGCTCGGTCTATGCTGAAACATATTTTAATATGGCTCTGAGGGACGGCATGTGGCTGGATACAAGTTCCTATATTCTTAATTTGAACTCAGTATGCGTATCCTGCATAAGATTAAGTCCAGGAATGGAAAACGAACAATATTTCCGGGTACAAGCGATAGATAATTGGTCAATACGTAATTTTGATGCCTACAATCATACGCTTCCTCCTGACGAGTTCTTCTTTGCTACTTTTGGAAGATTCGGAGCGATTACTTATAATCATCTTGCGGAGTTGTTAATTGAATTGAAGCTGCGGGCAAGAAACGAAAACGTACAGTATCTTGAAATTATGCTAACAAGTCCAAGAGTTGACGCCGCCCTTGTGACACGCCATGAGGCGGAAAATAATTTGCTTGTTGTCCTAATTCAAGAGCGCGATACTCTTAATTTTGCAAGAACCCTTGAAATTTTATATCAGATCTGGGAAAACGATCCGGTTTTACAGGACGAAATTGAGAACTATATAAGACTTATTGACGAGCTTAATGAGGCTACAGCAGGCTTTGCCCCCGAAGTAACGACATATTATCAAACTTACGCAGGGCGCAACACTCAAGACCCTGTCAGGGTTTTCGCGCAATTATACATGGGATTCAAAAGCACTGCTGTCAATGAAAGACTGGTGGGCGTAAATATCGTACAGGCCGAAAACGGTTTTTATTCTCTGCGCGATTACTGGGGACACATGTTGATGTTTGATTTTCTGAAAGGTAAGTACGCTCCGGTAAAAACGTCTATGCATGCCGGAGAACTGCGCCTGGGATTGACGCCGCCGGAAGATTTGCAGTCAAATATACATGATGCCGTAGTTGTTGCCGGGGCAAACCGTATAGGACATGGCGTAGGGATTGCCTTTGAGAGAAACGCCCCTTACCTGCTGCGAAGGATGGCGGATAACAGTATTCCAGTTGAGATAAATCTGACCAGTAACGAATTTATATTGGGTGTAAAAGACGGCGAGCATCCCATTATGCTTTATCATAAGAATAATGTGCCTTTAGTGCTTTCAACCGATGATGCCGGAGTACTGCGTACCAATCTTTCGCAGCAATTTGTCATCGCGGCTTTGCGCTATCCCGAGCTAAAATACGAAGATTTCAAGGATTTCGCGCTTAACAGCATCAGATACTCATTTATGCCGGAAGACGTAAAGATAAGAGAATTGAATAAACTGACTGAGCAATTAGAGGTTTTCGAAAGGGATATACTTGAAGCGAACCAATGGGCCATGACCAGGTTACAAAGACGGACCATCCGGACGTATGGGCTTTCTTTTAACAAAACGGCCATGCCCTGGTTTACCCAGGAACTCTCCGTCTTTGTAAACAAGCGTGCCCCTTGAGTAAGTAGACACTGGGTATCCCTTAAGCTGTAAGCCTTCCCAAATTGTGTGATCAACGTCTGAGTGCATATTTTTTTGCGAGACAGTAAAGTTCTTCGACGGGTCGTATAAAACAATGTCGGCATCCGATCCTGGGGCAATAATGCCTTTTTGCGGGGCGCATCCAAATAATCTTGCCGGGTTACTGGAGCATAGTTCTACCGCTTTTTCAAAGGAGATGCGGCCTTTGTTTGCCTCACCGAGCATATAGGGATAGAGGTTCTCTACACCCATACAGCCGTTTGGAATTTTTGAAAAGTCATCCTTACCCCAATCTTTTTCTGTTTGCTGGAAAGGACAGTGGTCGGTGGCCACTGTGACGATGTCGCCGCTTTTAATACCTCTCCAAAGAGCGTCCTGGCTTTCCTGTCCCTTGATTGACGGAGAACAAACAAAATTCCTGCCGTCTTCGCGCTTGTAAACTTCGTTGGTAAAGTGCAAATATTGAGGGCAGGTTTCAGCAAAGATGGGGTATCCATCTATTCTTGCTTTTGCCACCGCTTCCATTCCTTCGGCGCAGGCCAAATGAACAATGTACAGCGGGGCATTTAAACTCACAGCCCACCGGATAGCCCGCTCTGTTGCCTCTGCTTCGACAAATTCCGGCCTGCTTTTGTAGTGATACCATGCGCTTGTCTTTCCGGCGGCAAGGTTCTCGGCGATATTCAAATTGATTAGGCAATCGTTTTCTGCATGAACCATAACTAATGCGCCGATTTCTTTTGAACGTCTTAATATTTTATAAAACGAAGCATCATCCAAACCGAATGAGTAGGCCATATAGATTTTGAAACTGGAAACACCCATTTCCACCGAAGCCACCATTTCATCCAAAATGGCGTCATTGCAGTCAGTAATGGCAGTGTGAAAGGAGTAATCAACACAGGCCTTGGGAGCGCACAGAGCGTCTCTTCGTCTAACAGCATCTAAAAGCCCCTCTCCCCGCTCCTGCATGACAAAGTCGATCACAGTGGTCACTCCGCCGCAGGCAGCCGCCCGGGTTCCGGCAGCGTAATCATCAGCGGAAACCGTTCCGTTAACAGGCAATTCCAAATGGACATGGGCATCCAGAGCGCCGGGCAATACAAAAAGATCGGTCGCATCCACAACTTCTGTCTTTGGCTTGGGATTAAGACTCTGCCCCAGCAAAGTTATTTTGCCGTCTTCTATAGCCAGATCCGCCTTAAAACGCCCCGAAGCATTTATCACTGTTCCGTTTTTGATCAGTACATCCATAAATATTATTATCCTATTTTGAAAAATTAATTATTGCATTGTAATGTATTGCTTGTCAATAAGTATATATGGTAGATTAAAATGCAAGTCATGGAAAAGCTTTTTGAACTTAAACAGCGCAATACTACTGCAAGAAGAGAGTTTCTTGCCGGGTTAACCACATTTTTGACCATGGCCTATATACTCGCGGTAAATCCGGCCATGCTGGGTCAAATTGGCGACGGTATGACGCCGGCTGCGGTTTTTACTGCCACTGCCATTGCTTCGGGTTTTGCTACCCTTATGTTGGGTTTAACTGCAAATCTTCCCATTGCCATGGCTCCCGCTATGGGGATCAACGCTTTCTTTACCTATACTGTGGTAATGGGCATGGGCTTTTCCTGGCAACTTGCCCTTACTGCGATTTTTTTCGAAGGCATTGTTTTTATCTTTTTATCCCTTTTCAATATACGGGAAGCAATGCTCAAAGCAATACCTGAAAATTTGAAAAAGGCTATGGCAGTGGGCATAGGTCTTTTCATAGCCCTTATCGGTTTTACCAATGCAGGTATCGTGACAAGAGGCAGCGGTACCATACTTGAATTGGGAGATCTGTCCCAGCCCTCTCCTTTACTGGCCTTGTTGGGGTTTGTTATTCTTATTGTTCTTCACACGCTTAAAGTTCCCGGAGCTATTCTTATCGGGATTTTGACCACTACCACGCTAAGTATTATCGCCGGGATTACTTCCATTCCCTCCGGCTGGTCTCCCGTAAGCCTCCCTGCTGCGCCCCTGTTTTTACAGTTTGAATGGTCCAATATACTAAGTTTCAAATTTTTTATCGTATTCTTTACTTTTCTTTTTATGGATTTTTTTGATACCCTCGGAACCATGGTTGGGGTAACTACCCAGGCGGGGCTCAGAGACAAGGACGGGAATATTCCCCGGGCCAAGCAGGCCTTTGTCTCCAATGATGCCGGGACAGTCATAGGCGCTGGCCTGGGCACATCTACTGTGACCTGTTATATTGAAAGTACCGCAGGGATAGCCGCAGGAGGCAGAACCGGCCTTAGTTCCGTTTCAACGGGAATTCTTTTTTTACTTGCCCTTTTTCTTTCCCCGGTTTTTCTGCTTATTCCCGGCTTTGCCACTGCTCCGGCGCTGCTCTTTGCCGGCTTTCTTATGATGTCACCGATGATGAGCATAGATTTCAAGGACCCCACCGAGGGCATTCCCTCCTTCCTTGCCATTGTGATGATGCCCTTTGCCTTTAGCATCGCCGAAGGCATTGTGTACGGCATACTTTCCTATGTTATCCTTAAAACTGCCACCGGTAAGCTCAGGGAAATCTCTGTTGTTACATGGGTATTGTTTGTGATATTTGCTTTAAGGTTTTTCGTGCAAGTACGGTAAATACCGGGGAGATGTTTATTGGCAATCTTCCGCCAACTTACTTCTTTAAAAGATCGGCTTTTCCTGTTTGCAAGGTATATTTTGCCTGTACCACTGCAATCTTGTTTGACTCAACTAATTCACTTACAATCGCGCTTTCCATTACTTTCCGATAACTGTGCGCAATATTTAATATTTCAGCTTCGGCCGCATCTTTTGCCCCTTTAATCCCGGACTGTATTTCTTCAACAACACATGTTATATGGCCTTCGATATGTCCTGCCATCGCGGAGGATACCGCCCCGCATTGATCGTGGCCCATTATCACAACTATCCTTGCCCCCAAATGCTTAACGGCAAACTCAATACTGCCAAGCGCAAATTTATCTACCACATTTCCCCCTGTGCGGACAACAAACAAATCGCCGATGCCGGCGGAAAAAATATGTTCAGGAGGTACGCGGGAGTCGGAGCATGTTACAATAACCGCATAAGGTTTTTGTCCGTCCTTATAAGTATCTTCACGCCGTTTCGTTGAAATGTCCGCATCATTCCTTCCGTTGTTTAGGTATAGATCATTACCGTGTATCAGCTTTTGCAGGGCTTGTTCGGGTGAATGTATCGTAAGTTCATTTTTCATCTGATGAAGGATAATACTACAAAAGCCGCTTGTCAATAGCTGGGATATTCTCCGTCCCAGACTATATCGCGGTACTTATCGGGATCGGTATCCCCTTCGGTGCTGAAAAGCAAAACCACCGAATCGGCGTTCAAACCCAGAGCTTCGCAGAAATCACTGTATTCGCTGTTACGAAGCAGCGTGTAAAGCAGCCCCGCTGTAACCGCGCCGGATTCACCGGAAACAACTTTGCTGTCCCCCTTAAGCGGCGCTGCCAGAAGCCTCATCCCGCGGGAGGCAAGCCACTCCGGCGCTGACACAAAAAAACGCGCGTGGTTTTTTAAAATCTCCCAGGAAATTGTATTGGCCTCGCCGCAGGAAAGCCCAGCCATGATGGTGGAGAGATCGCCTTTTTTTTCCACCAGACGTCCCTCCCTGCACGAAAGGTAAAGACAGTCTGCGGCGGAAGCTTCAAGCACGGTCATTAGCGGCGGATTGGCTGGAAAGAGATTCGCGAAATAGCCAACCACAGCTCCGGCAAGGGAGCCGACACCGGCCTGGACAAAAATGTGAGTGGGGCGTTCAATACCGGCGCTCATGAGTTGCAGGCGTGCTTCCAGGGCCATAGTGCCGTAACCCTGCATGATCCAGCCGGGGATTTCCTCGTAACCTTCCCAGGCCGTGTCCTGGACAACCACGCCGTTTGGATCCTCCAAGGCTCTTTTGTTGGCAAGCCTCACCGCATCATCGTAATTAAACTCGGTGATGCTGGCATCGGAGCCCTCTTTTAGAATGTTCTGCAAACGTATCTGGGATGATCCAGCGGGCATGAACACCACAGATTTTTGCCGCAGCTTATTTGCCGCCCAGGCCACTCCCCTGCCATGGTTTCCGTCCGTGGCGGTGTAAAATGTAATATCGCCTAACTTTTGTTTTGTCTCGGCGGACACCATTGTATTATAATCGAGTTCGTTAATTTTCTGCCCGAGCTTTTTCGCGATGTATTTCGCGATGGCATAAGAGCCGCCAAGAACCTTAAAGGAGTTCAGATCGAAGCGATGGGATTCGTCCTTTACGTAAATGCCCTTTAGCCCAAGAAAGGAAGCGAGATTGGGCAGAGCGGCAAGGGGCGTCTCAGCATACTGGGGAAAACTCTTGTGAAAGCTTAAGGCCGTCTCCATTTCCGCATGGCTCATCAGGGAAAGGCTTTTGGCGCAGTCTGTCTTTGGCATCTGGTTGGGCGCCCACTTAATCGCTTCTTTCATTTACTGCTCCTTGGCTTATCATGATTGTAATAGGTATTTTCCATCGGCAATTTTGTCCTGTGCCTGCCGTCTTTCGCATAATATGCCCCGGCAATGGCGGGCGTAACCGGAATTGTCGCCAGTTCGCCTGCGCCTTTTATGCCAAAGGCAAGGGGCGAGGGGTTTTTGGGCTTTATCAAAATTATTTCCATGGGCGGCGCATCCTTGGCACGGATCAGGCCCAGAGTTCCGTAGCCGGCCTTTGGATATCCGCCTTCCATGGGAAAGTCTTCGGTCAGGGCATAACCGGCGCCCATCAAAAGACCCCCTTCGATCTGGCCCTCGGCGGCTTTGGGATTCGCCACCTGGCCCATGTCGTAGGCGGCGATGAGTTTTTCTACCTTGCCCTCGCTGTCCAGAATTGCCAGGGTGGCGGCGTAGCCGTAGGCCACATGGCTTACGGGGTTGGGCTTGGAACATACGGTTCCCTCACTGCCCATCGGATCGGTAACAGCCGAATACTCGCCGTAGAATTCCTGCCCTTCCAATCCGGCAAGGCTTTCTTCCAAACTGCCGCCGTTTTTGCTATTGGCATTAGCCATCGCTTCTTTTAATTTCAGCGCCGCCTGTCTTGCGGCCTCGCCGGTAAAGAGCGACTGGCGGGAAGCGGTGGTGGTGCCTGAATTGGGAGTACGGCTTGTGTCGGGGGCCTCAACGAGAAAACGCTCCGGCGGTAATTCCAGGGTCTGACAGGCAATCTGGACGAGCACCGTGGCAAGGCCCTGGCCTATGCAGGCGGCGCTGCTTCTGATGTGGACCATGGGAGTCATCCCCTGCATGCCCCGCTCCACCGAGAAAATGCAGCGTCCGATATCCGGCAGGCCCACGCCAAGGCCGGAATTCTTAAAGGCACAGGCAATGCCCGCATACTTGCCTTCGGCGATGGCTTTTTCGTACGGTTCTTTCAGCGCCAATAGACAGGCTTCAAGTTCAGCATCATCTGCGGCGATCTGGCCGTTGGACAGAACCTGGCCTGGCCTGACCGCATTGCGGTAACGGATCTCCCAGGGGCTGATCCCTGCCATCTCGGCCAGGAGGTTGAGGTTGCTTTCGGCGGCAAAGCAGCTCTGGGGCACGCCAAAGCCACGGAACGCGCCGCCGGGAATATTGTTGGTGTAAACGGCCTTGCCTTCAATGTCTATCACCTGGAAGTTGTAAGGCCCGGCGGCGTGGGTGCAGGCCCGCTGAAGCACCGGCCCGCCCAGGCTGGCGTAAGCGCCGGTGTCGGAAACAATGACGGCCTTCATGGCGCTGAGTATTCCGTTTTCGTCGCAGCCGCTTGTCATCTCTATTTCCATGGCGTGCCGTTTTGGATGCACCCTTATGCTCTCCTCCCTTGAAAGCCGTACCTTTACGGGCTGTTTGAGAACCCAGGCGGCAAGGCAGGCGTGATGCTGCACGCTCATGTCCTCCTTGCCGCCAAAGCCGCCGCCAACAAGCTGAGCGCGGACGCGGATCTTCTCCGGCGGAATCCCAAGCATACGGGAACATTCCCGCTGCTCATCGTATATGCCCTGGCCGCCGGAGTATAAGACAAGGCCGTCCGCGTCATCCGGCATGGCGATGGCGCATTCCGGTTCCATAAAGGCATGTTCGGTAAATGGCAGCGAATAACGGCGGCTTACCACGTACTTTGAGTTTGCCAGAAGCTCGTCCGCGTTGCCCCGTTTAAGATGCTCATGGGATAGGATGTTTTGTTTTCTATTATCATGGATGAGGGGCGCGCCATCGGCCATTGCCGCCTGGGGACTGGTCAAAGGTTCCAGTACTTCGTAATCAATTTTAACCAGAGCCTTAACTTCTTCCAGTTTTTCCTTGGATCTGCAAACCACCAGGGCAAGGGCATCGCCGATAAAGCGGGTTATTCCCCCCTCGGCGATCATCACATCGTAGTCGGAAACAAATTCCAGATGCCCTATTTTGATATTCCCAGGCACATCCGCAGCCGTAAGCACCGCCGCGCAATCCGGGTGAGAGCGGGCGGCGCCTGTGTCAATTTTTTTCACGCGGGCCCTGGGATAGGCGGAGCGGACAGCCGAGCCGTGGAGCATGTTATCGAAATCAAGGTCGTCAACGTAAATGCCCGTGCCATCGGTTTTTGCCGCGGCATCAATGCGGTGAAAATGTTCACCCAAAAACCCTGTGAAGCTTGGTTTGGAGACGGGAGCGTTTTCACGGAAAAGCTCTGCGGCGATTTCGATGGCCTTTACTATTTTTACATAACCCGTACAGCGGCAGATATTGGGATTAATCGCCCGCCGGATTTCTTCTTCACTTGGATTTTTATTTGCCTCAAGCAGGGCCTTGGCGCTTAATACCATGCCGGGAATGCAAAAACCGCACTGCACCGCCCCTGCCTCTGCAAAGGCGTAAACGTAAACTTCCATATCCCGCCGGGAAAGGCCCTCGACCGTAAGAACATTTTTCCCTTCAACTTTGCTTAAGGTGGTGAGACAGGAACGGAGCGGCTTTCCTTCCACCAGCACAGTACAGGCCCCGCAGACCCCGCAGCCGCCTGAGCAGCAGCCCCCTGATCCACAGCCTTTTTTTGCGGCAGTCAGACGAAGATCCTCCCGCAGAAAATCGAGAAGTTTTTTATCGGAGCGGCCCTGAGCCGGTTTCCCGTTTAATGTAAAAGCCGTCATTTGCTGAGACATTATATTACTATTATAATATAAAACAATGTCTGTTGTAGCGGCAATTCTTATGGCATCTGGATTCTCAAAACGCTTTGGGGGCCGGAACAAACTTTTGGTTCCGTTCAGAGGAAAGCCCCTGGCCCGCCACACCCTGGAGCTGGCCGCCGGAATGGACTTTAGCGGCGGGATTTTTTTTGTCAGCGCCAGTGATGAGGTGGCCGCCCTTGCAGCCGGTCTGGACGCGGTCACCGTGCTCAGGAACGCCGCTGCGGAAAAAGGCCGGCGGGAGAGTATGCGTCTGGGCCTGGAGGCGGCGTTGGCGGCGAATGCCGGCACGGAGCACTTTCTTTTTTTCCCCTGCGATCAGCCCTTTCTTGACGCCGAAACGGTAAAGCGCATCCTTGACGCCCGGCGGCCTGGCTGCATAGTGGAGCCCCGCTATCAGGATCCGGGGAACCCGGTCCGCCAGGGCAGTCCCAGCCTTTTTTCCAAGGATTTTCGGGAGGAGCTGCTTTCGCTTGGCGAAGGGGAAACACCGAAGCTGATCAAAAGCAGACATCCAAAGGCTCTAATCGCCGTGGAAGTCAGTTCTCCGCTTGTTCTTGAGGACATAGATGATGAGGAAACTTTAAGACGCCTTGAATTATCCTTCCCTGTGTAAAAGCATTAGAATTGACAATATCTGATGAAGATAGTATCCTGACCATGCGCCAAATTACGGAGGTTGTTAAAAATGAATATGAGAGAACGGCTCCGCAGTATTCCTGATTTAATCTTAGCCAAACGGCTCCAGATGATGAGCAATAGCCAGCTGGAGATTTATGTTAAATTATTACATTCATTCGTAGACAGTTTTCCCGCCCTTGAAGCGGAAGTAAAAACCGCCATGGAAGCAAGGGACATTAAGTCCATCATTACACAGCTTACCAGTATTCGCGAAAAACTTATAGAGATTTACGCCGATGAACTGGCGGAGGAGTGCTGGAAGCGCCTTAACAGCTTTGACGAAGAAAGGCCTGATAAAATTGAAGCCTATGTGTCCTTTTTGCTGTCGACCCTTACTGCCCTGTCCATAGATATACAGGTGGCGTTTTATAAAGATGAAGAAGGCGAGAATTTATCCGCAGAAAAAAGCGAAGAGGAAAAAGAAGGGAATACAATTAAAAACATATTGGCGGTAGACGACGATGCCTATAGCTTAGACACCTTCAAAGCCGCTTTGAAAGATGTTCCGTGCAAAATAATCGGTGCTACTTCTGGTTTAAGTGCGCTTGGCGTATTGAACAAGCTTACACCCGATTTATTTGTTCTTGATATTGAAATGCCGGGCATGGACGGAATTGAGCTTGCCGCCGAGATTAGATCGCAGGGGCATAATGGTCCGATTATATTTATAACCGGCAAGTCGACAAAAGAATATGTGCAAAAATGTATGCAGGCGGGTGCCTCGGACTTTATTGTAAAGCCCATAAATCCGCAAGACGCTGCCAATAGAATACAAAAATTTCTATAGGAGAAGATATTGAAGTTGCTTTCGCGCCTTAAAGCAGATTCAAGCCTGTTTCTTCAATATCTGGTTGTTGTTGTTATTGCTATTTTTATGGTAACAACAAGCTTTTTTTTTACTTCGCGCATTGTCTCAAGGAATATCACCAGCTATGGCGAAGAAGTTATCATGTTTTCTGCCGAAACCCTTACTGCGTATCTTAGGGCACACCAGGCTACCTTTGAGATTGTTGCTTCTTCTGTTGAAGATTTGCACTCTGCCGGGACTGCAACGGAACGCATATCGTTAGAATTGGCGCGTCTAACAGAATTAATTCTTAGAAACGACGAAAAATACAACGATTATCTTTACATATATGCAATAATAGACAATGAATATATCCATTCTTCTAATAGTGTTGTAAGGTGGGAGCATGACCCATCAACACGTCCCTGGTATATTGGGGCGTATGAAAACATGACAGGAGTATTTTTTACCGATCCATACCTTTGCCTTGACGATAGTGACCTCGTTATGTCTTTATCCAGAGTCTTATACGACAAAGATGGTGAACATTTTGGCATACTGGCATTTGACATACTATTTTCTTTAATAAGCGATTATGTAAGCGACATTCATTTATTAAATATAGGATACGGTGCGCTGCTTGATTCTGAACTTCGCGTCATCGTCCACTTAGATGAATCAATCTTTGGCAGGAGTCTGGATGAACTGGGATTCGCTGAATTGGCAGCACGTTTACGGGACGGTTATCAGTTTGACGCTTACAGAACCGTATCTTTTACCGGCATAGACAGTGTATTTTTCAGCCGCAAGCTATTTAATGACTGGCATATCTATATAGGCGTTCCGGTCCAGGAATTTTATCAGGATGCCAATGCCATGCTGTATGTCCTATCCGGGACAGGCCTTGTTTCAATGCTGCTCCTGTGCGGTATTCTTACGTTTATGTACGCCGCTAAAAAACGCTCCGACGAAGCCTCCAGGCTTAAATCTTCTTTCCTTGCCAACATGAGCCATGAAATACGTACGCCAATGAATTCCATCCTTGGCATGTCCGACCTTTTATTAAATTCACAGCTTCACGAAAGGGAGATGGGATACGTCAATGACATTCACACTTCTGCCCATTCGCTTTTGTCCATCATTAATGATATTCTTGATATGTCAAAAGTAGAGGCCGGAAAGCTTGAGCTTAGCCCGGCACATTATGATTTTCACGCTCTTGTAGACAATGTAGTATCCATGTTTATGCTCACCGCAAAAAAGAAGGGGCTGGAATTCAGATTTGAGTATTTTGGCGAAATGCCCGAAGTCCTATATGGGGATGACATAAAGCTGCGGCAGGTATTGATAAATGTCTGCGGGAATGCTGTCAAGTTTACAGAAAATGGATTTATTGAATTTAAAGTAGATATTTTAACTGAAGAAAAAAATATAGTTTTCCAGATAAAAGATTCCGGCATAGGTATCAGAAAAGAAGACATTCCAAAACTGTTTCATACTTTTGAGCAATCAAAATCAGAAAAAAACAGGTATATTGCCGGCACGGGTCTTGGGCTTGCCATAAGCAAAAAGTTTATTGAAATGATGGGAGGCAATATCAGTGTTGAAAGCGATTACGGGAAAGGAAGTGTTTTCTCCGTAACAATCCCCATGGTGCCGGGAAACATTGACGAAATCAGGCAAAGCGAAAGCTTTGATACGGAATGTTCCATAAGCGCACCGGAAGCAAGGATTTTGATCGTTGACGACAATGATTTTAATCTAAGAGTGGCCGTCGGCATTTTGAGTTTGCTTGGAGTTAATGCGGAAACGGCATTATCAGGCAAAGAAGCCATCGAAAAGGTCAATAATAGTGAATACGATATTGTATTTATGGATCATATGATGCCTGAAATGGACGGAATTGAAACATGCGCGGTAATTCGTGCCTGGGAAAAAGAAAAAAAGCAAGGAAAAAAAGGCGTGGAGTTTCTGCAAGAAACTCCTAAGCAATTATCGGAGCGCTCAAAGAGCGTTCCGATAATTGCATTAACAGCAAACGCAGTACAGGGCGCAAAAGAAATGTTTTTAGCAAGCGGATTCAACGGATTTTTATCAAAACCAATAGAGATACCTGATTTAGTTAAAATACTTATAGAATGGCTGCCGTCCGAAAAAATCACAGAAACATCAGAAGTTCAAACAAAAATCAAGGCCGAGAAAGATGAAACACTGGATGAATTCTTTTCCACTCTGAATAAAGTTGACGATATTGATACAGAAATCGGCCTGCATCGCATGAATGGCCATAAAGCAATGTATCGTGACTTTCTGAAACTATTTCATGAAAAACTCAAAAAAAGCTGTGATGAAATGAAAGAATATATTGATGCCGCTGATATAGCAAATTTTGCTATTGCCGTACACGCGATGAAGTCATCCCTCGCCAGTATCGGCGCGGCGAGCCTGTCAAACATTGCGCTTAAACTGGAAACAAGGGCAAAGAACGAAGACAGCGAATACTGCGCAAAGGAGTTCCCCGGCTTTTTGGAGAGGCTCTTAAATTTAAATGGGCAATTATCGAATATTTTTTCCTCTGAAGATGTAGTTTTAGGAAAATTTGAAGGCTCGTCTGGAGATCTTCGTGAAAGCATAGAAAAGGCAATCGAAGCCGTTGACGGCTATGACAGCGATACAGGTTTAGAGATATTAAACAAGCTGACGGCTTATGATTTTGGCGGGGAAGTAAACGAGCTGTTGAAAAATGCCTTAACGGCATTGAAGCAGTATGATTATGACGGCGCCAAAAGATTATTGATGAATACCCTTAGCATCTGATTATTTGGCCTTTGCCATTTTTCGCACGGCCCTGAAAATGTTTTCATAACCCGTGCAGCGGCAAAGGTGGCCGGAGAGCTGTTTCCGCAGCTCTTCGTCGGAATATTCCCTGCCGGAATTGATAATCTCGCTGGCACTCATGATAAAGCCCGGCGTGCAGAAGCCGCACTGAACGGCCCCCTCGTCGATAAAGGCCTGCTGAATTGCCGCAAGTTCGCCGTTTATGCTGATCAGGCCCTCGGTTGTGGTAATTTCCTTGCCGTCAGCCCAAACCGCCAGATAAATGCAGGAGTTAAAACATTCCCCGTTGATGATCACGTTGCAGGCCCCGCACTCGCCTACCTCGCAGCCCTTCTTCACGCTGGTCAGGTGGAATTCGCCCCTGAGCATATCCGTCAGGGAGGCCCTTATGTCCACATAGCTTTCACAGTCCCTGCCGTTTATTTTGCAGCGCACAAGTTTTTTTGTTATGCTCATAACGCGCCCCCTGCCCTCATGACCGATTCCCTGATGGCCCGCCGGGCCAGCTCAGCGGCAAGGTGAAGGCGCAGCTCCGCGCTGGCCCGCCAGCTCGTGCGGGGCTTGATGTCGGCCGCTACGGAGCCGGCCGCCGCTTCAACGGTTTCCTCGCTTACGGGCTTTCCGGCAGCGGCGG
>Ga0099364_10007388_pt1 | contig 15698 bp, 13 predicted proteins | sample TergutTh196P3_FD_73070 | JGI IMG/M metagenome (GOLD analysis project Ga0099364, IMG submission 73070) | Microcerotermes parvus P3 segment gut microbial communities from Pointe-Noire, Republic of the Congo - Th196 P3 | ecosystem: Host-associated > Arthropoda: Insects > Digestive system > Gut ...
GGTAATGATCCCGTTTCAAAATGCGGTACATAACCGGATCGCGCATGTTCATATTACTGCTCGCCATGTCTATTTTCGCGCGCAGAACTTTTGTTCCCTCGTCGAACTCCCCTTTTGCCATCCGCTCGAACAGGCCGAGATTTTCCTCGGGCGAGCGGCCGCGATACGGCGATTCCACGCCGGGCTGCGTCAGAGTGCCGCGGTTCCGCCGTATTTCCTCGGCGGTCTGATCGTCGACATACGCTTTTCCGGCCTTGATGAGGTCGATGGCCCACGCGAAAAATTGGTCGAAATAGTCGGAGGCGTGACAAAGATTTGTCCACTGAAAGCCAAGCCATTTGACGTCGTTCATGATAGATTCGACGTACTCCGTTTCTTCCTTCGCCGGGTTCGTGTCGTCGAAGCGCAGGTTGCACTCGCCGCCGAACCGCTCCGCTAAGCCGAAGTTCAAACAGATGGACTTTGCGTGTCCGATGTGGAGATAGCCGTTCGGTTCAGGGGGGAAACGCGTTATGGGGGCTTTGATAGCTCCGCTTTCTATATCCTTTGTGATGATCTCTTCAATAAAATTGAAATTCGCGCCTTCAGTTTTTGTCATTCCCGCCGCCTCCAGTGTCAACTTTTTTGATCGCATCAAGCCTGTAAGTCTTCGGGGTTATCGTACTATACTGAGGCGAAGAGTCAATAAGCAAAACCGAAACGCATTTTCAAACTTTGGGTTCAAAGACCGTCGAATAGAAATGCCGGCAAACGCCGCTTTTACCAAAAAACCGCGCTCTTCTTTGAGAAGGCGCGGTTTTTCGATGATATGCAATCGAATCGTCAGTGGCGCAGGCCCAGACCCTTGATGAGGTTCTGGTAACGGACGAAGTTCTTGTTTCTGAGATATTGCAATAATTTGCGCCGCTTACCAACCATGATGAGAAGCCCCCGCCGTGAATGGAAATCCTTCTTGTGCAATTTCATGTGTTCCGTCAATTGCCTGATACGCGCGGTGAGAATAGCGACCTGAACTTCCGGCGATCCGGTGTCCGCTCCGTGAATCTTGTACTGCTCAATTACCTGGGTTTTCAGCTCTTTGTCGATCACTTCGTTCACTCCCGAAAAAATAATCCTTTGACGCAGGCCAACGCCGCTTACAGTAAAAGCGATGGTCCGAGTACAAGGTCAGGCAATTATAGCATAAAATGCGAGATTCAGCGGTTTTAACCTCGCCGGAGATCATTCCTCGGCGTCCATTATCCCGACGATTTCCGTTTCCAGGCGAAAGCGGCTCCAATTCGGGTCTCTTGCGTGTTTTTCCAAAATCCGGCCGATTCTCATGCGGAAACCTTCCCGGAGGTCTGAGGATTTCTGCGCCGTCAGCATGAGGAGATACTGGTTTGGCGAAAACCGGCATACTATATCTCCTTTGCGCAGATTTTTAAGGAGGATGCTTTGTATTGTTTTCATCGCTTTTTCATAATCGGCTTTGGTTAAATGTATTTCGTCGTCGCTTGAGATCGTCATTTTTCCCAGAAAGACAGGAAACTTTACCCGCTCTTTTGTTCTTCTGCCAAAACGGTAGATTTGCCTGAATGTTTCGGGAGCGCATAGAATTGGTCCGGTATGCGCCGCTGTTTCATCGAACCGCTCTTTTATCTTTGCAAGAGCGGTCGGTTTGCGGATATCGGCCTTGATCGCCTCCTCGTGAAGCAACTGAAGCGTCTGTGACGGGGCGATATTGAATTCCTTCAGGAAAAATTTTTCTATTTTCAGATACTGCCGCTTCGCCAGGGCATACTCGCCGTTTTTTATCAACGACTGAATTTGGCTCGTATACAGCGATTCTTCATAGGGTTCGACCAGAATTGCCTTGTTATACAGCGATATGACGCGCTCATAATCGAGCTGTTTTTCATACAGATCAGCCAGAGAATCCACGGCTTGCAGGAACAGCCGCTTGTAAAAAACCGCGAAATTAGATGCCCACGTCTCCATGATCAGCCACTTCTCTCCCATGAAATCGCCGCGATAAAGGTCGATGGCGGCGTTGTAGGAGAAAATGCGCTCCGCGTCGCTTTTACCAAGCGCCTCGGCTTCGCGGAGAAATTTATTGAATTCCACGAAATCAATAAAACACTCCGCCGCCTCGTTCCACAAATAACTGCCGTTCGTGAAAAAAATATAATCCTGATCGCCTCCGTGCTGCGCGAGCATTTTTCGCAGCCGGTAAATTATGTCCCTGATATTCTTTGCCGGGTCTTTCGCGTCGTCGTCGTGGAAAACCACCTCGCTGAGTTTCTCGATCGTCACCGGGTTGGGATAACAGGTCAGCAGATATTTCAACAGCTCCCACATTTTAGTGTGCCTGCCGGTAACAAGAGTCATCTTTTCACCAAATGATATGTGTAAACCTCCAAATGTCCGGATCTGTAACATGCAATCATTCACCTCGCATAGACCAGCGCATATAAAATCAGCGGACAACGCTATTTTCCAATACGCCTTGCCATATACTCGGCGTTCATTGAATATCCGATCGCGGTCTCTCCGGTTATGTGGCCCTCGTTAAAAAGCTTCAGGATGTACGAGTCCATGCTGACCATTCCCTCGTTCGCCGAGGACTGGATAACGCTGTCTATCTGGTGGGTTTTGGATTCGCGGATCAGGTTTCGTATGCCGCTGTTGCAATGCATAATCTCAAAAGCCGGAATCCGCCCTCCGGTTTTATTGGGCAGCAATTGCTGAGAAACCGTCGTCCGCAGCACCATGGACAACTGCACCCGTATCTGCTGCTGCTGTCCTGGGGAAAATACGTCAATTATGCGGTCGAGCGTGTTGACCACGCCGACGGTGTGAAGCGTCGAGATAATCAGATGACCCGTCTCGGCGGCGGTCATTGCCGTTTTTATCGTTTCAAAGTCGCGCATCTCGCCCAGCAGAATGATATCGGGGGACTGCCGCAGCGACGAGCGCAGCGCGGTCAGATACGATTCCGTATCGGTAATAATCTCGCGCTGACTTATGATGCTTCTGTCGTCCCTGTGCAGATACTCGATGGGATCCTCCAGGGTAATGATGTGGCAGTTCCGGCTTCTGTTGGCGGCGTTTATGATACAGGCGAGCGTCGTGGTCTTTCCGCTGTCCGCCGGACCCGAGACAAGCACCAATCCGTGTTTTTCCGAGGCGAGCTCGATTATTTCGCCGGGAATATTCAGCTCTTTGTAATCAGGGAGCTGGAAAAGCACAACCCTGATGATCGCCGACATCGAACCGCGCTGCCTGTAGGTACATACCCTGAAACGGGCAAGTCCCGGAACGGAAACGGGAAAATCGTCGTCGCCGCTTTTGATGTAGTTATCGACGACCTTATCCGCCATCTGATATAGGTCTCTAACCATTTTCTCCGAAACAGCCGGAGTAACGATTTCCGTTTCCTGCGGAACGATTGCTCCGTCAATTTTAAAAGCGATTTTGTGTCCCGCGCCGATAAATATGTCGGAAGCATTTTTTTCGACCGCCGAATGTAACCAATCGAGTACCTCCATCAACGTCACCCTTTCAATTGCCGGACCATACCGGAAGACTGTCGTCCGTCACCCACGCGCCGGTATCTCTCATCCGCCAGCTCAGAATATCATACAAATCCCCGCGAAGGGCTATTTTTACATACAGTTCCCTGTCGCCGGACAGGACGCAGGAATACTCCGCCGTTCGCGCCCCGGTTTCAGGGTCCCGCCGAACCGTTATATTCACGCCGAGAATGGAAGCGGGTATCCCGCCCGTCCTGACTGTTAAAAGCTCCGCGAGAATACGTTCGGCAAGCGTATCCGCTTCGTAATAATTTATTACCAGATTCGCCTCGACGTCCGCCAGCGTCTTGTCGTTTTTCGCGGCGGTAAACGAAATAAGCGCGAAAATCGTAAGGCAAAGCACCGCGAACACCAGCACCACCGACGCGCTGCCTATGCCGATACCGCTTCTGTTCATTCGTTTTTCCGCCTTGAAGCCACGGTAAAACCGACTATCTTTTCACCGGTTATCTTTTCGACGGACAAGTCGCATACTAACGGAAGCGCGCCGTTATCGCCCGCGGAGCGGTTCTCAAGTCGCAGCGCGTAAACAGCTTCCGCTTCGCCGCAGATCATCCATTCGCCGTCAAAATATACTGCGGCGGCGGACAAACCGTCCGCTTCGTACCGGCGCCCGTTCAAAAGCGCCGCCGTTTTCTCCAGGTCCCCGTAAGCCTTGAAACTTTCCGCTCCATTTTTCGCGGCAATAAGCGCGCGCTTTACGTCCTGAGCGTCCCGCGTCATGAGGTATGAGCCGACGAAGACTTTAACGCACACGGACGCGCAAACGGCAAATATCGTTATAACTATCAATTGCTCGATAAGAAAAAGCGCGGATCTCGAACGCCCGTTCAAATTAAAGGCCCTCCCGCAAAAACGATACCTCCGCGCGCCCGAGGAGAGATAAAAACGCTCTCATAGCCCGCCGATACCTTTATCAATCCGGCTTCGAGCCGTTCGAACGATAATGATTCATTTTCGATGACGGGCACGCCGTCGCCGGGGAAAAATTCAAGCCCGCTCTCGAAAGTCAACTCGTAAACCCGGCCTTCGTAATGATAAATAATCGTATGGTAAGTCGCATCCCCATACAGCGCGTCGATAAAGAGGGCGGGACGATCCCCGAAATCTCCGACGTAAACCGTTCCCGCTTCGTCGCCGTTTTTTATTTTCGTCCATATATAAGAAAGACAGACCTGCTCATCGTAATCTTCCAGCGATATTTCCGTCATATTTCTGTACGCGCTCACGCCGAGCATGAGCACGGTAAGCACGGACATCGCGAAAAGGCAGAAAATCATCAACGCGGCTGATGAACCGACTTTATTTTCCGAAACCGACTTCATCTCCTCCGCCCTCCGGCGAGTTCCAGCACCGTTATATCCGGCAGGATGTTTGAGGCGAATATATCATAGTGGACGGCGTACCTTGTTCTGTCTATATATATCCCGTAATTTTCCTCGATATATTTTATACCGCCGGGGTAACTTCCTTCGATTGCATAGCATTGAAGGACGGCGCGCCTTATGCTCTCATCAAGAAGGCGAAGTCCCTCCGCGCGGCTCGAAACCTCGGTCTCCCGCAATCCGGCGACAATCATCGCTATTACGATAAGGGTAAAAATAACCGGCGCGAGGCAGTCGCGGATAATATCCGAAACGCTCCTTTTGAAAATATCTCTTTTCATCGCCGGCATCCCATGCGAGCCCGGTTCTTCGCGCGTCCGCCCATTTTTATATCGAAGCCATAATTCCCATGAGGGGCAGCATCACCGAAAGCAGTATCACGCCGATGATAACCGAAGTTATTATCACAAGCGCCGGTTCGATACGGCCGATAAAACGGTCCATGCCGTCCTGAACGTCGCGCTCTTTTCTGCGCGCGATCTCCGCCATCGCCGCGTCCGCCATGCCGCTGCGAACGCCGAGCGCCAACAGCCTGCCGTCACGGGGCGAGAGTATGCCGGCTTCCCGCATTGCATCGGGCAGCGTCTTGCCGGAACGGATCAAATCAATGCACGCGGCGTTTTTAGCGTCCGACGTTTTCGTGCCGCCGCTCACCGCGGCAGCCATCCGCACAGCTTCTTCGGAGTCAAGCCCGCTTGCCGCCGAAAGCGCCATTGCGGCGACAAAATGCGACGAAGCCATCTCGCCGAATATTCCGCCTCCCCCCATTTTATCTCTGAAAAACCTCGTCGCGCGCTCGCGCAAACCCGGAGATATCCACATAATCAAAGCGGCTGCAAATACGACGCCGAAGATCGCCGCGATAATCGCCGAAACGCCGCCAAGCCATCCCCCAAACCGCATAAGGTGGGTCGCCAGAGGCGACATTCGGCTGCCGAAGCGCCCGAACACATCGTTAAACACCGGCAGGACATAAACGATCAGAATCAACACCACCGCGACCATCATGACAAGCAGTATCGCGGGATACAGCACGGCGTTCTTTACCGCCGCCGCCTGCCGCTCCCGCCTGTCGTAGTATTCGGATAACGCCTTTAAGGTATCGGCAAGCCGCCCCGTTTTTTCCCCCGCTTCCGTCATGCTCACCATATAGCGCGGGAAATATCCGGAGTCGCGCAGCGCCGAGGAAAACGACCGCCCCTCGTCCAGCCCGTCAAGCAGGTTTTGCAATATTTTTTTCCCCTCATCATCGCGCTCGTCGTCCTGTATCATCAGCACGCCTTCGCCGAGAGTGACGCCGGCGCACAAAAGCATGTGAACCTCCAGGCAGAACGCCGACAAATATGAATTCGTCAATACCTTACGCATCGAGTGACCCACCTCTGTTCATTAGTTGACCTAAAACCCGTCAGTACTGGAATTTCGCGCTGTAATTGCTTCCGTCTCCGATAAATTGCATGATATCGGCGCTCTGATTCGAGGAAGACGCGAACGTCGGATCCATAAGAATCCAATTCACCCCGTCAAAGAATATAACCTGGTTCACCCACCCGGTTTCTTTGGAATAAGCGTTTATCCACGCGTGATAAACCGCTCCGGCGTGACCGACCACCAGTTTGCACGGAATACCCAGGCTGCGGAGCATCGCGGCCATCACTGCCGAGTAATCGAAGCATATTCCCTTCCCGCTGCTTAACACCGCGTCGATGTTCGGGAGGTAACCGCTCGTCACATTCCGGGCCAATTCCTGATCATAGGAAATATTTTCGATAACAAAATTGTAAACGGCGGATATCATCTCTGTGAGTCCCGCGGCGCTTCCGGTTATCGAAGCGGCCCTTTGAACCGCCCGGCTGTTCGGATTGTAGTTTACGTACTGATTGGGGCGGAGGAACGGCGCGAACTGGTCGGTTATCCGCGCTCTTATCTTCGCCGAATTGGCGGAGGCGTACTTCGTGCCCTCCACCTGCTCGAACACGTCGACGGAATAATCGCCGCTTCCGTCGGAGAGAGGATAAACTTCAAAATCTCCGTTCGTGTTGAGAGTGTAGGTGTATGAATTTCCGCCCGGCCCTTTGATAATCACCCTCACCTGCTTGTTGGTTCTTTCCAGGTATTTGATCATGACGTATCCGTCCTGCGCGTTGGAATAGTCGATTGCCGCCTTCCTGTTGCTTTTGACGTCCGCGCCGGGGGCTTCGGGCATGGGTATGGAGAACGCGAGAGCGCGTCCCGCGCACGCCGCCGTAATGATTATCAGCATCATGGTTAGCATCGCCGCTTTAGCTATCGGTTTTATGGCCCTCTCCTCCCGCCGGATTCAAATCAGGAACCTGAAATTAAAAAAAATAATACGCCCGTTTTTTGACATATTATATTATACACGTATATCCATTTCTTGTTGTTGTTTATGCGGCGCTTTTCGGGTTTCAAGTTCCGTTTCATATTTCCGACCGGCGATTTCCATAGCGGGTTTCGGTCATCGTTTTGCCGCGGCCACAAGTTTTGCAACCGGGAATTATGCTTTGCGGCGCAATCAGCTTATCGGCGGAATAAGTATCCGCAGTCCGTTCTATATTGTCTTTTTCTCCGTTATTTATATCCACAAACATAGTTTTTTCGTGGTGTTCCAAGATATGGTACGCCTCGTGAAAAAAGGTAAACCAAAAATGATCATTAGATTTAAAACGCAGTGAAATCTGGATACACGGCGTTCGTTCAGAATTAACCCAATATGCGGCTCCGCTAATTGCGGTTTTTGGCAATTCTTTGATAAATAAAAGAATTACGCCGGCGTTTTTACAAAGCTCTATCATCTCACCCTGAAAATCATCGTTTACAGTCAGTTCTTTTATAACATCAAGCGCCTTAATAAATTTGTTCTTATCATAACGAGGGTATTCATTTACCGTTTCATTTGCCGCAATTTGTCCAAATCTTATCCATGCGGCGATGTTCCCCCGCTTTACGGCTCTGACGCCAACCATTCGGAATGATGCGCTTTCAGTAAACCACTGCTTACGACAGGCATTTATATTAGCAACTTTAAAAAAACGAAGCAGGTGATTTATTTTTTCAGAAATTCTTTTGGCTGACGGAACATATTTTGCCTTAACAAGATCGTTATAATCAAATTCCGACAAGAACTCCGCGTCTTTTTCGAGTTCTTTTTCCTTTTTCCTTTCCAAAATGCCTATGTCGTAGGCGCTTTGGAAATTCAGCCACATTTCCGCCGGATAATCAAATATAATTCCCAGAGAGTGCGCAAACTCAGGCGTTATCCTTGCGGCGCCCTTGATTATAGTATTAACGTGTTTCGGCGTAACTCCCACGCGCAGAGCAAGTTCCTTTTGAGACATACCGTGCGCTTCAAGAAGTTCTCCGATATGATCCCCCGGCAATACCAGGTAATCGGGTGTATATTCATTTGTCCCGCTAGTCATGGTAATTCACCACCTCAATAATCGTAATTGAAACCACGCTTTCCTTATCAACGCCCCCGTCTTTTTTTCTTGGGAGAGGGTCTTCCGACGGCTTAAATACAAGCCGATGCGGGTGATTTAAGTCAACGGCAAATTGCCCTGCCCGGTCAGCCTTTAACTCGTGGCAACGATCCGGCGGCGCAATTGGTATAGAAGAAAGATTAGGGGCGTTTCTTAACACGTTCATACGTAATTTGATTTTTTTGGAAAGCTCCCCATATACACGCACTAATTCGTTCTCATTGTTGAATATTTTCTTCAATTTTTTTGTAGCGAATTGGATTTCCATTAATCGCTCCCACAGCAACGCCGTTATTTTGATTTTTATTTTATCAAAAATCAGAAGAAGAATCAACAACAAAATTAACCAAATAGGTTAATTTTACCGTCGCGCAATTATGAATAGTATGAAAATACCGGCTGATACGAACATAATCCCCGACGCGCTTATAATGCGCGACCCGCGGGCTGAAGCCGCGCAAACACGCGCGCGCTCACTAAAAAAACGGGGAGGCGAAATTCGCCTCCCCGTTTCGTCTCCGCGTTAAACTTTTTTACTCGTCATAGCACTGCCGGCAATATTGCCCGGTGATTCTGAATATCATGTCGTTCTCCGCCAGTTCCCTTTCGCAGTTCGGGCAGAAGGGAAGGCCGGCGAGCGGAACTTCAGCGTCGAAGATGTCGATTAAGCCGGAAATAGACGCCACGGCATCAAACGGGGCGGAACCGCCGCCGGAGCCGGGGTCGGTGATGGGGTCGCCGCCAGTGATTGTTGGGGGGTTGGGGGTAACGGGATCTTCAGGGTTCTCAGGGTCTTCGGGATCTTCAGGCTTACCGCTACTCGGGCTGAATGTGAATTTACCGACCGGTTCTGGTACTTTTGGATTCACATCTAATCTTTCGACGTAAACGCTTGCAACATTGCCTTGTGTAATAATTTCATCGAGATTAACATCCTCTAGGCCTTTGCTTAAATCAACATAATAAGTAACTGGAGGAAAATTTTTATTATTTGAATTAACCGTGATCTTAACAACACCTATAAGGTCTTTATCTTCCTCAACAGATAGCACCAAATCATTATTACTTTGTGAGCCCCGAGTTATTTTTACACCATATTCAGAAGTAGAGCCAGGTTTACCGTTTGGGGGAAGTGTTACATCAATACTTTCCGAATGCGTAAAAAGTTTTTCTCCTTCATCGTCCGTCAAGTCTTTGATATTATCAAAATCCTGAGACGCAGCCTCCACGCGTTCTTTTGCTGTATCCAACCGTTTTTGTACTGTATTCCAATAATTTTCTACTTTTTGCAGATACCCATCTGACCCATATACCTCCTCGTCAAACTCTTCTTTCTGCTCGTCACTCCAGTTGTTATAAACTTCACCGTCTTTAAAAATTTCAATCATTCGTTCCACATCGGCCACGGTAGGCTCGGTAGGCTCACCATCATCACCGATAAACAGTGTTTTCTGTACTTCGGACGCACCCCTCAGGGCTGCGAATGTCTCATCATCCTGCGGCTCCGTCAGCGTCCGCATCATCGTCATCATCGGAGCAATATGCGTCTGGAACGTCTCCGCCTGCGAATTCACTTCCAGCGTCGCGCCGTTTACGTCCCGGCGGTTGTCGCTGCCGTCGCTGCCGCTGTTATCCCTGTTTCCGCGGCCGTTATCGCTTCTGTCCCGGTGATTGCCGCCTCTGTCCCCGCTATCGCTTCTGCCTCCGCGGTCGCCATCGCTTCTGCCGCCGCGATCGCCATCGCTTCTGTCTCCGCGACCGCTATCGCTTCTGTCTCCGCGATCGTGATCGCCCCTGCCGCCGCGATCATGATCGTCGTTTCTTTCGATTCTTTGCCCTTCATCATCGCCGCCGCCGCCGGATCTGCGGCCCCTGCTTGCGAACGCCGGAAGCGCCGCCCCTGTCACCATTGCCGCAATTACGAGAATAACCAAAAATTTCTTCACAATAAGACCTCCAATTGAGATTATATTATTTATTTTTGTATGCTTTGTAACTCTAAACTTCACTATAGTAAATTGCAGTCGTAACTGAGTCGTTTTAAGGACCATAAAAGTTACTTTTTTCATTTATTTCGAGATTTATTTTTATTTAAAAAAAATCTTTCTTAATAAAATTTGTTTATCATGATTTAGTCATACTTTAGCGGTTCGCAGTCGTAACTGAGTCGCTGTAAGGGGCAAAAAAACAACTTGTTTAAAATCGACTCGGATGTCGGGGTCGTTTCGTTCGAAAATATTGCGGACGCGCCCCTACGTTGGTGGATATTGTAAGGGCGCATTGCGCGTCCGTTGCTTTCAGATACATTAAATCAAATTGCTTTAATATCGACAATCATTTCCCTTCCGGCGAAATTTAGAAAGTTTCGGCCCGATAAACAAAATTGTGTTTGCACACAGCGCCATACCGTACATTGGGGCTAAACGCGCTATAATTAACTTGTAAAGAGGTGAGAGCTTGTGGCGGCACAGAACGTAACAGACGCTGTCAACACACAAACAAACGGAGACAGCGATATGCAGGAAAATTTCGATTTCGATTCTTTTTGGAAAGACTTGGTTGGTCGTTTCTTCTACACTTTGCTCAAACGCGCAGTACCTGAGCTTTACGAAAAAGCGGACGTCACGAAAAAGGAACGCATTCTTGGAAATGAATTCACGGATGTATTGAATAGCGGCAAACGTGAAATTCACAAGAGTCCGCATTTTGCCGATTTTGTGATCGAAGTACCGTTGAAAAACGGAGGCGATACGTGGATAATCTGTCATATTGAGGCGCAACAAGGCTATGGAGGCGGCAATCTCGCCGAACGTATGAACCACTATCGCAGTTTGATCTACGCGCATTACCGCAGAGAACCTGTCGCGCTCGCTATCATTGCCGGCAGTCGCCGGGAAAAGGAGCGATTTTATTCGCATTCTCACTTTGGCACGGAAATCATTTACAGGTATAATAATCTGACGCTTGCCGAACTCGACGACGATGAGCTTCAGGCGAGCGACAACCCGATAGACCTTGCTCTCTACGCCGCAAAATGCGCGCTAAAGGCAAAGAAAGAGCATCAAAAGCTCAAATTCCTTTACGCGCTGCTGAATCTTCTCGCAGAACGCGGTTGGAGCAGGGAAGATAAGAGGGATCTTCTTCTTTTCCTTGAACGGATCATAGATTTGCAGGATAAAGAACTGGAAAAGGAATACACGGAATACAGGAACCAACTGAGCAAGGAGGGAAAAATCATGTACATACCACTTGGCGAAAGAGAACTTGCTAAAGAAATCGAACAACGCGGCATTGCGGAGGGCATGGCAAAAGGTGAAGAAAAAAAGGCGAGAGAAATGTCGATAAACCTTCTCAACGAGGGCGTCTCTCCTGAAATTAACGCCAAAAGCGGCGGTTATCCGGTTGAGGAAATACGAAAATTTAAAAACTGACGCTTTCTTTCTTCTCTCCACGCGAAAAGAACACAATTAATCATCCCCTGTACGCAAATTGAGCCTACAGGGGATTTTACCATGCTTAAGCCCACTCACTTGTTGAGCGGAACAATATCTATCTGTATAGCCAAGCGGGCGCGGCGCGCGTTATGCCTTAACCTCACACCTCGACGACGCCGTCGAAAACCTTTCTCACGCGGCAGTGCAGGATTACTTCCTCCCCGGAGTAATCGACCATCATATCGCCGCCGTTTTGTATCACCCTTTTCACGCCCGGCTTGGGGCAAAAACCATTTTCGACGGCGGCGACCACCGCGGCGCACGCGCCGCTGCCGCTTGCCATCGTCTCGCCGTCGCCTCTTTCCGATATCCGCATAGACAGCGTCTGCTCGTCCACGATACGGACGAATTCCACGTTGGTTCTCCTCGGGAAAAATGGCGCGCATTCTATCATCGGGCCAATTTTACTCATATCCACCCTTTCGAGATCGTCGCAGAAAATAACGCAGTGCGGGCTGCCCAGCGATAAACATGTAATGCAAAACGTCATCGGCCCTATTTCCACCACGCGCCCCATAACCCTCTCTCCGGGAAGATCGACCGGCACCGCCGAGGGAAGGAACGCGGGAACGCCCAAATTAACCTCGCCCGATATTACGTTTCCGTGACGGGTGTAAACCCGCAGCCGCCTGGCTCCGCCCTGCGTGTCTATAGTCATATCCTTGCGCCCGCCGGTACGCCCGCTCTCGTAAAGATACTTGCCCGTGCAGGCAATCGCGGACGCGCTGGTTAAACCCTCGCTGCCATCGTTGTTGAAAAGCCGCATATAAGCGTCGGCTTTGTCCGAGGGATTAATCATCACCACGGCGTGCCCCCCCACGCCGAAGTGCCTGTCGCCCAGCATTATGGAAAGCGACTCCGGAGAATCTATCTCCTGCTCGAAGCCGTCGAAATAGAGATCGTCCTTGCCGCAACTGTGCATTTTATGGAATTTTAATTTCTTCTTCTCGCGCCTCATGTTGGCGATATCCACCAGCTCCATGTTTTCCTCGCTGTAGCGGCTTTTCAGACAATCCGCGACGGCGGTCGCCGTGTCAATGGCCGTAAGGCACGGAATGCCCAGCCTTACGGCCAGCGAGCGGAACTGCACGCTCTCGCGCACAGAGTCGCGCCCCCGGGCCGACGTTGAAACTATAAACGCGACCCTGCCGTCCTCTATCAAAGTGGCGACGTTGTCGGCCGCTTCGCTTATTTTGTGAATGACCATCGCGGGCAGTCCAGCGCGAGCCAGCACCTTCGCGGTTCCCCTCGTCGCGTATATGTGGAATCCAAGCGAAGCGTATTTTTTCGCAACATCGACAATCTCGGGCTTGTCGTTGTCCCGCACCGTAAACAGAACGCCGCCCTTTCTGCCCATATCGTATCCGGCGGCGACAAGCCCCTTGTACATGGCTTCCTCAAGCGTCTTTCCGATGCCAAGCACCTCTCCGGTGGATTTCATCTCCGGGCCCAGATGCGTGTCGACGCCGTGAAGTTTCTCGAACGAGAAGACCGGAACCTTTACGGCGGTGTACGGCGCGGGAGGATACAAACCCGAGCCGAAACCCATGCCGGACAGTTTCTCTCCGAGCATGGCGCGCGTCGCGAGATCGACCATCGGAATCCCCGTCACTTTGCTGATATACGGCACTGTCCGGGACGCCCTCGGGTTTACCTCGATCACGTAAAGCTCGTCATCACTCACAAGATACTGCACATTAATAAGGCCGAGCGTGTTCATTTCCGTGGCGATACTCTTCGTCTGTGAGACGATTTTTTCAATCAGGCCGTCGGTGACGTTTATCGCGGGATAGACGGCAATCGAATCGCCGGAGTGCACTCCCGTGCGCTCGATGTGTTCCATGATGCCGGGTATCAATATTTCCTCCCCGTCGCATATCGCGTCGACCTCTATCTCGATGCCGCGCAGGTACTTGTCTATCAGCACCGGGCCGAGAACGTCGCCGGAGAGAATTATCCCCATGAACTCGCGCAGATCCTCCTCGGAGAAAGCTATGCTCATATTCTGGCCGCCGAGGACGTAAGACGGGCGCAGGAGCACCGGATAGCCCAGCCGTTCCGCGACCTCGGCCGCCTCGTCCGCCGACAGCGCGGTTCCGCCCTCCGGCCTCAGTATCCCAAGGCGCCCGAGCAGCGCGTCGAATCTCTCTCTGTCTTCGGCAAGGTCGATGCTGTCAAAAGACGAACCGAGTATCGGATAATTATTATCGTGAAGGAATCTGGCAAGTTTTATTGCCGTCTGCCCGCCGTAAGCCGCGACTACCCCAACGGGTTTTTCGAGCTCAAGTATGTCGCCGACATCCTCCGGCGCGAGCGGCTCGAAGTAAAGGCGATCCGCTGTGTCGAAATCGGTGGAAACAGTCTCCGGGTTGTTGTTGATTATAACGACCTCGTATCCCTGCTCTTTGAGCGCCCAGACGCAGTGGACGCTTGAATAATCGAACTCGATTCCCTGACCAATGCGTATGGGGCCGGAGCCCAGCACTACCACGGTACCTTTCGCGCCGCGCGGGGATCTGTTTTTGAACCGGGCGGCTTCGTCCTCGCCGCGCGTCGCATAGAAATACGGCGAAGCCGAATATGCCGTATCATCCGCGCTCGCGGAAAATTCTCCGGGACTGGTATCGACCAACCTGTATGACGCGGGGATGCGCCGCGTTACTTTCCCGCCGGAAATTTTCTCAAGCACGGCGTCGGGATATCCGAGACGCTTGCCCTCGATGTAAGCTTCGTCGCTCAAACCGTTTTGCCGCAATGATGCCTCGAAATCGACGAGATTTTTTAATTTTTCCAGAAACCAACGGGTGATTTTCGTTATATCGAATAACTCGTCGAGCGACACGCCGCGCCTCAGCAATTCGAACACCTGGAATATACGCTCGTCCGTCGCGCGCGCGGCCGCTTTCTTCAGCTCATCGTCGCTCATAGGCTCCAATTTCGAGAGGTACAGCGTCTGCTGATGTATCTCGGCCCCGCGTATGGCTTTCATTAAAGCCGCCTCGAAGTTGTCGCCGAGCGCCATGACCTCCCCGGTCGCCTTCATCTGAGGGCCGAGCGTTCTGGGCGCGGAAGCAAATTTATCAAACGGCCACCTTGGGAACTTAACTGCCACGTAATCCAGTTCGGGTTCGAAGTTGGACGAGGTTTTGCCGTTGACGTCATTCGGTATCTCATCCAGCGTGTAACCTATCGCTACTTTTGCCGCCACCTTGGCTATCGGGTAGCCGGTCGCTTTTGACGCGACCGCGGACGAGCGCGAGACTCTCGGATTGACCTCGATAACGGCGTACTCCAAACTGTCCGGTTTCAGCGCGAACTGGCAGTTGCAGCCGCCCTCGATCTCCAGCTCGCGTATAATGTCCAGCGACGCCTTACGGAGCATTTGAAGCTCCTCGCCTGATAGCGCGAGAGCGGGCGCCGCGACTATGCTGTCGCCTGTGTGGACGCCCACCGGGTCGACGTTCTCCATGCTGCATATCGCTACGCAGTTGCCCGCGGAGTCGCGCATGACCTCGTACTCGATTTCCCTCCAGCCCTCCACGGATTTTTCCACGAGTATCTGTTTGATCGGGGAAAATTTGAGCCCGATCAGGGCTGTCTTGCGAAGCTCCGCCTCGTCGCGCGCGATACCTCCGCCGGTGCCGCCCAGAGTGAACGCCGGACGGACTATCACCTGATAACCGATGATGCCGGCGGCAAGCTCTACAGCCGCCTCTACCGAACTAACGACATCGGAAGGTA
>Ga0099364_10007389_pt1 | contig 15694 bp, 12 predicted proteins | sample TergutTh196P3_FD_73070 | JGI IMG/M metagenome (GOLD analysis project Ga0099364, IMG submission 73070) | Microcerotermes parvus P3 segment gut microbial communities from Pointe-Noire, Republic of the Congo - Th196 P3 | ecosystem: Host-associated > Arthropoda: Insects > Digestive system > Gut ...
GAAAAGCCTGGCAGGCGGTTTCAAACAAGAACTCCAACCTTAACGCATACATACAGGAATCCATAGACGGGGTTAAGGTTACCCAGGCCTTTGACAGACAGGCTTACAACCTAGATACCATGGACAATTTAACAAGTGATAGAAACGCGGCATGGATGACCGCCGAGTATATATCAAACGCCAACTGGTTCACAGTAGAAATGGTTGCCCAGCTTGTTTTTTCCTTTGTATATATTACAGGGGCTTTTATAATGTATCCCATGGCTACCTTTGGCATGTTACTCGCAATGGGAAATTATACATGGCGTTTCTGGCAGCCCATAATTAACCTTGCCAACATTTACAACACCTTTGTTACAGCCATGTCATATCTTGATAGAATTTTTGACACCATTGCAGAACCTGTAACAATAAAAGATGCGCCTAACGCAGTGGAATTCCCCTTTGTACGCGGGCATGTGGATTTTCAGAACGTTAGTTTTAGTTATGACGGCACAAGGCAAATATTAAAGAACATTAGTTTTGTGGTTGAGCCCGGTGACAGCGTAGCCATAGTAGGTCCTACAGGGGCCGGAAAAACCACCATAGTAAACTTGCTTTCACGTTTTTACAATATAGAAGAAGGCCAGGTATTAATAGACGGTCAGGATGTCATGGAGATAAGTCTCCAATCTCTTCGCAGTCAAATGGGCATAATGCTGCAGGACAGCTATCTATTTACAGGTACAATAGAGGAAAATATACGATATGGGAAACTTGATGCAACTGAAAATGAGATACAGGCCGCTGCAAAAATAATAGGTGCAGACAACTTTATTCAAAAGCTGCCCAACGGTTACGCTACACCCATATCCGAAAGGGGCGGCGGCATCTCCCAGGGAGAGCGGCAGCTTCTGGCTTTTACCCGTACCCTTATCTCTAATCCCAGGATACTAATCCTTGATGAAGCTACAAGCAGCATAGACACAGGCACAGAGCAGCTGGTACAGGCAGGCATTAAGACATTAATGAAGGGCCGCACAAGTTTTATCATAGCTCATAGACTTTCCACAATAAGGGACTGCACCCGAATTATGGTAATAGATGACGGAAGAATAGTAGAAACCGGTAAACACGAAGAACTAATGGCTTTAAAAGGGAGTTATTACCAAATGACCATAGCTCAGGATCAAGCGTAGAGCTGTTTTTTCTTGATCTTTTTCCTTTATTATATTATATTGGTTTAATGATAGTAGAACAGATTGTAGAAATACCTCCTAACAGGCAACTTCTGGTTAAAGTACCTACGGAAATACCATTGGGAAAAGCCATTCTTACATTTACACCAGCTCCGGTAATATCAGGAACAAATGAGAGTGATATAAAAGTGAAGCTTCAAAAATTACAAGGATGTCTATCTAATAGTGCTTTTTATGGTCTGAATGGTGTTGAATATCAACAAAAAGTTCGCGAAGAATGGGATAATTAGCTTTGAATCTTCTTTTTGATACAAATACTATAATTGATTTTCTTAAACTAAAAAATCCACCCTTTGATCTCATCACCTTGTTACAAGACTATGATTGTTACACCAGTGTTATTGTAAAACTCGAATTATTACGATATCCCGATATAACACCAGTCGAAGAAAATGCTATTATTGATTTACTTCAGTTTTTTACTATAATTCCATTAACCGAAGATATAGAGAATGAAACTATACTTTTAAGCCGAGCAACAAAATTAAGGCTTCCGGATGCCATTATTGGTGCAACTGCAATTTTATATAATGCAGAAATTGTTACTCAAGATACTCATTTTCTTCAATGCAATTATGATAAGTTAAAGATTTTTTCCCTTTAAAGTTATTTTAACCCTCTTACCTGTCTATACGCTGCAGTATTGCCAGTAATTCTGCGCCGCGTATTGCCTCCGCCGGTGCAAAGTTCCGCCCGTCTATAAGATGCAGAAGCTCTGTCTCCACACAGCCCAGTATGGAATCAAAAAAGGGAGATAGCGGCGGTATGTCGGCTATGGGGCTTCGCGGGTTTGGACCCACCGCAAAGCGTGAAGAATAACGGGTTAGCATAGACCTGTCGGCTCTTGCTTCTGCGTAAAGGTGCCAGATAAACCAGGCGGCTCCTGCGCGGCTTACTATCTCGTTCTGGTTTGGCGCTGTAGAAGGCCAGTCAAGCTCATTTACGTCCTGGTTGTAAGGGATAAAACCACGTTCCAAAAGGCGGTTAAAAAATTCAGTGTTGCTTAAATTTCTTCCACCGCTTATGAATCTTAGTAACTGAGTTTCGTTTAACGCAATTGTTATGCTGTCATTCCAGCTTATTCCTTCGCGGCTTATTACACTTAAGGTGCTTACAGATGCTGTGTCTGTATTGCGCATTTCCCAGGCTATGTTGCGGCTTTGCACATAACTTTCCCTGTAAACTTCGTTAATCTCTGTGGCAAAGGCTATGTCAAAGGCTCCTGCTGCTTCTGCAAAGCGGTTTAGCTCCATTAAGGCTCTGCCCCTTTCTATATGCAGTTCTCCGTAGCCCGGAGAAAACTGATTAATCAATGAAAGCTCTCTGTCTATTAAAGCTAGCCTTTCTTCCGGGTTTGTTGTTAGGCGTATGTTTAAAATCATTGCAGTCAAGTTTCCGGGAGCGCTGTTTTGTGATTGCGTGAGCAGTCTGGACGCTTCGTTTACCCTACCCTCTGCAAGGGAAATCCTTCCCGACCATGCGCTCAGGCGCCCAAGCATGTATAGATCTCCCTGTGCATTATTTTCAAGGTTGCGTATAACGCGTCTTGCAGCGTCAAATTCCGCCTGCATTCCTGCGGTATTCCCTGCTCTGGCTTCCAGAGGTACAACCAAATCCTCAACTTCAATAAGGCTGTTATCAGAATCCGTATGTCCCCTTGTGATAGAAACATTCCTCTGCATACTTGTGCAGGAAGAGAAAAACACAAGCCCCAAAATTAAAATCGCAGATTTTATTTTCATTGTTATTTTCATGTTATCCTCGCATAAACTCAATTAACGGAACTGGTATCTATACAGGTTTCCGTCCATACCCATTCCGAAAATTTCTGATCTTCTGTCTCCTGAATAAAAGTAAGGTCTGCCCCACATAGGCAGGGGGAAGCTCTCAAGGGAACGGAAGTGGCGGGTATAGCCATGGAGTGCATTGCCCTCTCCTGTGAAGAAAATCTCCGCTACTCCATCGCCATCGTGATCAAAAAGTGTTATAAAGCCCTCTTCCATAGCGGAAAAAGAATCAATGTTATGAAGCAGTACTTCCCCGCCCATATCGACACGGAAGAGGTTTCCTTCCGCGGAAATAAGCCAGAAGTACTCTCCGTCAAAGACAGGCTGCAGGTAGAAAACTCCGTCCAGCACCATGGGGAAGGGCCTTACGTTCGCTGCATATTCATCAAAGACAAAGAAGTCTCCTGCCTGGCTTACAAAGGCAAGCATTACCCTGTTGTTATGCGCAAAAAGCAGGGGAGATCCAAAACCAAGCCCTGAATCGAAACTAAAAAAATCTGCTCCTTCCCTTTCGTTTATTAAAGAGGCAGGCCAGTCAGTATGTGCCCTTCCTTCAAGGTCCAATAGCCATATTTCGCCAAAGAATCCCTTTGGATAAGCTGCAGCATAGTTCCTGAAAAATGCGGGAGGAGAGCGCAGAGCTGTAAAGAAAGAAGTTTCCCACATGTTTATGCCGCCTCTCATATCAACTGCATGCACCCTTCCGTCTTCGCAGGAGAGGTAAAGTCTTCCGTTATACGCTACAGGAGGAGCGGATATCCTTAGGCCTGTAACAATGGGGAAGGGGGAAAGGGCCTCCAGGTTTTCGTCTACTAAAGTTACCCTCCCCCTGTCGCTTACTATCCAGGAGTATAAAAGATTTTCACCGTCACCGCTTATGCCTCCTGCAGGGATAATCCAGTGCTGCCCCTGTCCCTGAAGTTCGAAAATGCTGCCATCAGCAGGGTTATAGGAAAGCACAGTTTCCCCTGCAACAAGGTATATGCGCCTATCATCTCCGCTTGCTTCACCGTATATAACATTGGAAGGGCGCACCCTTGTGTTTATGGGAGTAGAGTTAACAAGCATTATGCCTCTGCCGGGACCCGGCACAAGGGATAAAAAGAGGCCAAGCTGTCCCCTGTCCAGGCTAAGGCGTAAAAGCCCCTGTCTGTAAACTCTTAAAAAGTTATTTATCCCTGTATTTTCCCTAAGGAAAAATGGCACGGAAATATCCAATGAATAGTAAAGGCTGAATGCACTTGCAGATGAAACACCTGCACCTGAGAGTTCCCGCCATTCAGCAGTGCGAGGCAGCACCTCGTTTCTCTGCATAGCTCTTTGAGCTGTAAGCAAATTCTCGGCAGACTCGCTTATATATAGATAATCATTATGAATTATGTAATAGGGAGACGGAAGAGAGATATTCCAGATGCGAAGCAGCGACTGTATGAACGATGGAACCTCTATCTGGGGTATCCTTGTACCGTCCAGGTTAAGGCGCACATTCTCGCTAAGGGCTATGGATCTAAAAGCCCTGTCAAAGATCTCCTGTCTCTTTCTCTCGTCGGCAATTTGAATGGCATATACAGGGTGAGGCCTCCCTTCCATTCCAAAGACTGCAAACTCATTCCCCGACCATGAAAATAGCAGCTCTTCCAACGGCATACGGAGCACAGTTCTGGACATGCTGTCTGCCTGCCTTATAGCTTCCCCCAGGTCGGGACCGGAAAAGACCATTGCCGCTCCCAGGAGCTCATTCAAAGTTCCCGCCGAGAGCACAGTTGCATATTGTGAGCTGGCAGGAAAAAGTTCGCTTATGTTGGCTACCCTTTCGCGCTGCTCAAGCAGCCTTTGCAGTTCCCTCTGCTCTGATGATAAAGCTGTCGCAAGATAGAATTCCAGCTTTTGTGGGTAAACCAAAAGCCCTGCTTCCACCGGGGATTCTATGTTTAAATACATCATTGCGGCAGCCATCTCTTCACCACCCGATGCAAGGAGATTGGAAAAAAAGCCGGGTGCTATTTTAAATGCCGCGTCATAGGAAGAAGGATCAATAATACTGTATGCTCTTTCTCTGCCGCCTTCACCTGAATAGTTAAGCCTATTTGCAAATTCCCTGGAACTGTTCGTAATAAAAAGTAAATTTCTGTAATGCCCTATGTATAGGGTAATATCATCAAGGCGGTATTCAAAACGCGAATTTTCCCCGGCCTGGACATAATACAGATCGGGAATGCTAAAAAAGCCGGTCAGATGCGGCAAAATCCTTAGTGCAGGTGATAAAAAGCCCATGTCCATGGCAGCTATAAGAGTCACATCTTGCTCATCGTTAAAGAGCAGTGCGAGTTCCAGTTCTCCGCTTAGAGCACTGCGTATGAAGAAATTCTCAAGTAGCTCATTATCATGAAGAAAATCCATTGCACTTTGCAGCATAGCCATTTCCGGAACAGAGCTAATTTCGTCAAGCGATTCATGAGACATAATTCCGTTGATTAACTGATGCGGATTTTGGACAGTTAAACGAAGATCCGCATTGGAAGGAATAACCCAATATGTAGCTACCCTCCCTATTAATGCAATGCCTGTCCATAAAAGACAAAGAAAAACAATAAACCCTAGTGGTATAAAGATTAACTTTTTTGCGCGTTTTGATAATCCCATAGCTAAAATGATATACTACGGAAAGGGAAAATTAAAGGGTAGAAAAACTTGTAGCTAAAGATAAATTTTCTCTAAAAATATACCCTTATGGTTTTTATCTCAAAAGCATTAAATTCCAGCTCCAGGCTTTCATCTGATACATGCAGGTTTTCAGGATTCTCTTCCAGCATGTCTACACTTTCGGCTTTTAAAAGAGGCCTTGTGAATTCCAGTGTTGTTTCCCCCGGCCTTCCCATACATTCATAAAGGCGCAGTACAAGGCATAACTCATCCCCCAGACCTGTATAAGGCTCAGGCGCTTTAATTACCTCTGCAATTATATTGTCACTCATCATGGAAAAAAGTGAGTACTCAGGACCTACTACCTGCAGGGGATCGTATGCCTTGGTAAGGGCAGGAAGAACCTGGCAGGGATTGTTTAGCTCATAACTGCTTTGAATTACATTTTCATTGGTAAAAGAACCTGAGAAGGGATAAAGTGAATATGTAAAGCGGTGTGTGCCTATGTCCGCACTGGGGTCAGGCGCTGTAGGGGATCGGAGCAGTGTTAGGCGCACTTGTCCGCCGTCTGCATCGTGGCCGTAGCGGGAGTCGTTTAAAAGCGCTATGCCGCTGCCTTCCTCTTCAAGGCTTACCCACTTGTGAGCGCAGATTTCAAACTGTGCCCTGTCTTTGGGAGTGTTCTTATGTGTGTTTCTGAATAAATGCCCGTACTGAACTTCGCATCTTATCTCTGTTGTAAACATGGAAGTGTTAAACTCTACTTTTAATAGGCGCTGTTTTTCTTTCCAGTCTACTATTGTGTCAAAGTCTATACGGCGATTCTCTGTGTAAAAAACCATATCTTGCGTTAAAGTAGAAGCCTCTCCTATTTTATACTTACGCCTTATCCTAAAACATACAGGACCTGATGCGCTTACCTCTGTAGAAATAAGCTGTTTTTCTTCTTTTATGAAGTGAGTCCAGTCTGAGTCTATGTCCCAGGCTTCCCATAAAATTGGAACATCCTGAGCAGTGACGAATTTGTTCAGTACCTCTCCTTCTTTGCAGAATTCCTTCATGTACTTTTTGTCATAAAGTGCTTTGATTCTACCTTCATTGTCGAATTCTACGTCATATAAAGGTGTTACAAGATTATTTCCCCTCAGGGTAAAAGATGGAGTTTTTTTAACACCCTCAAATGGCACATAACTTGTCCATCCAAGGGAAGGCGTACTTGCCTGCATTACGGCAACTTCCTGACCTTCCAGGTTGGTATATTTTTGCACATAAGCTATAAAGTTTTCGTGGACATCGTCCTCTTTTTCATCATAGGGAATAAAGGCGCTTGCACCTTTAGCGTATTCTGCCGGGAACTCAACTATGTCATCCCTTTCCCAGCTAAGGTTATTGAATACCCTTAGACTGTCTGTATTCTCGTTATTGACAGAAGAAGGAGAGGCAAACCTGTTTATTATTTCCCTGTTAAGCTCTGCAAGATCATTCTCAACTTTTTGATAATCTTCCTTTGCTTCCTTATAGACCCTCTCTATTGAAGAACCCGGGATTATGTCATGAAACTGGTTTGTAAGCAGTGTTTTCCAGTGCTTTAAGAGCCTTTCGTGTGGGTAGGCCGCACCGTTTTCTATATATGCAATACTTGATAAAAACTCTGCATTACGCAGGGCATATTCGAGCTTTCTATTATAGCGCTTAACGTCTGACTGTGTGGTATATGTTCCCCTGTGAAGTTCAAGGTAGAGCTCTCCCTGCCATTCGGGGAGCTTTCCCTCTCCTTCCAATGTCTCTTTTGTAAAAATTTCCTTCATAGAGGCAGATATTTTCTTCCAGGCAGTCTTGGGCATGCCTTCCAGGTTGCCCATGCGGCGCGCCATTTCCAGGTCTCCGCGGGATGTTCCACCCCCGCCATCTCCCTCTCCTATGGGCTTTAATGCCGCAGACTGCAGCTCCTTGTGCTGAACATTGTTCCAGGTTTCGGCAATATGCTCGGGCAGGGCAGAGCCATTATAACCCCTCATGCGGGAAGTAATGTAGTGGGTCTTTATGCCCGTACCGTCTATGCCGCGCCATATGAAGGTGTCGTATGGGAAGCGGGTAGTATCGTTCCAGTTGATCTTACTCGTTATAAAGTAGTCTATCCTGCAGCCCTTTAAAATCTGGGGCAGGGCTGCCGCATAACCAAAGACATCGGGCAGCCAGAGGGTGTCGCTTTCTTTAAAGTTTTTTGCGTCCTTCCCGCTTCCCAGTAGTTCCCTGTAGGCATTCTTCCCCACCAAAAACTGCCTTACCAAAGATTCCCCTCCTGTGATATTGCAGTCTGCTTCCACCCACATGCCGCCGTTAGGCTCCCAGTTGCCTTTTTGGAAGGCTTCTTTTACAGCTTCAAAAATATCGGGGTATTCATTTTTTACAAATTCAAGCTGAGCGCTCTGCGGCTGTAAAAAGATAAATTCAGGATACTCTTTTGCAAGATGGCACATGTTAATGTATGTCCTTGCAATCTTGCGCTCAGTCTCTCCTATGTGCCAAAGCCAGGCATGGTCTATGTGCGCATGACCTGTTAGGTGCACTTCGGGTACCGTACTGCCGTTCTTTGCCTCTAAGAGGGGAGAGAGTTTTTTCCGCGCCGTAAGGGCTTCTTTTTCAAGCACTTCACCTGTAGAAGAATAATGAACATCCATTAGCGCATGATACAGGCCGCTAATTATCTTAGCTTTTCGTAGTGAATTATTGTCCAGGGTTTTTGCAAGATCGTAAAGACAGAGCGCATCGTAGTAAAGACCGTAAATAGCTTCAACCCTTTCTGCCAAAGAAGCCGCGGCAAAGAGGTTGGGGTAATCGTCAATATTGCGTCCAAGCGTTAGTATAACGCGCTGTCCTTGGAAAGGATGGGAACCGGGAAAATAATGCCCGGCATAAGACTCAACATGCAGGCTGTGGCTTTTTCCGTCAGCCTGTACTTTGATCTTTTTATGCACAGGGTTAAAGGCACCGACAGGCTTACCATCAATAAAAACAAGAGAATCTGCATTGGGTACTATGCGAAGGTAAAGAGGGTGCTTTGCCGAAGAAGGCGCCGTAAAGGAAGAACGAAACCAGGAACAGTGCCAGGGCTTTCCGTACTGGTAAGGAACGGTAATTTTTTCCCAGCTTGCATTGTCAGGAGGGCTTCTGTAGGATTCAGTAGTCTCAAAGTATTCAAAATCCAGTTTAAAAAGTTCCCTGTAGCGGTTCTTCTTGATAAACCCAATTAACTGTTCTATTCTTCTTTCGGCTTTGTTAATCAGCATAAATACCTCTTATAAATAAAACGATTTACTTAGTATACACAGGATACGTAAAATAGGGTACCCTTATTACATGAACATAAACTTTTATTCCCTCGGTGCTGCCGAGGAAGTCACCGGCTCCAAACACATTTTGGAAGTGGACGGAAAGTCCTACCTTATAGACTGCGGCGCCTTTCAGGGCAGCCGTGCAGAATCCGATCGCAAAAACCGCGACTTCGGCATTGAACATGACAGAATAGAAGCTGCCATACTTACCCACGGCCACCTCGATCACTGCGGGCTCTTCCCTCTTCTTGTTAAAAGAGGTTACAAGGGGAACATTTATACAACCCCCGCAAGCCGTGCCATAGCCAGCCTTATAATGATGGACTCCGCCAATATACAGGCGCGTGATGCGCAGTACCTTAAGGGTCAGGCACAGAAAAAGGGTGAATTGTTCAACTGGACGCCTTTATTTGATGAAAAGGATGCCATTGGTGCGACAAGTCAGATGCTTGGAGTTTCGTATAATAGACCCATCTTTATTGATGACGGAATAAAACTTGAGTTCTTTGATGCAGGGCACATACTCGGCTCTGCAATGCCATTTATCACGATCAACAGGGGCGGAAAGGAAGTTAGGATCCTTTCAACAGGCGATCTGGGTCGACCAAACAAGCCCATAATACGCGATCCCGACATACCTCCCGCTCCCGATTACATTATCATGGAGAGCACCTACGGTGACAGGCTTCATCAAAAAAGCGAAGACGCCATGGCAAAACTTGGCGATATAGTAAAAAGAGTCGCCGCAAGAAAGGGGAAGATCATCATCCCCGCCTTTGCAATAGAAAGAACACAGGAACTGGTTTACTATTTTCACCTCTTAACGGACGAAGGCATAATCCCCGAAATCCCCATTTATGTTGACTCCCCCATGGCGACTAACGCAACAACAATTTTCCAGATACACCCCGAATGTTACGATGAAGAAACCAAGGAAGCCTTTATCAAGCACCACAAAAACCCCTTTGGTTTTAACTCCCTGCATTTTACAACCAGCGTCCAGGAATCAAAGGCCCTAAACGAGCACCCCGGCCCCCTTATCATAATCTCCGCCGACGGCATGTGCGAAGCCGGCCGCATACAGCACCACCTTATACACAACATAGGCGACCCCAACACCACCATACTGGTCGTCGGCTACATGGCGGAAAACACCCTTGGCAGGCGCATAGTAGAGCGCGAAGAAGACCTTAAAATACACGGCATGTGGTTCAAGCGCAAAGCCGCCGTGGAAAAAATCAACGCCTTTTCCGGCCACGCTGACTACTCCGAAGCCATAGCCTGGCTAAAATCCATAGACACCTCCCGCCTTAAAAAGATACTCATGATACACGGCGAACCCAAGGGCCAGGCAACCTTCAAGCAGCACCTCGCCAACGCCGGCTTCCCCAATGTCGACATAGTGAAGTACGGCGAGCATTATGATTTGAGTGGAGGGTGACATCTAATCCCGACTAATCTACTATTGAAAAGTGAATTAGTCGATATAAACAGTTGCCTAACTGTATTATTCGTGTTATTTTTATTGTATGGAAATGCAATACACATATTGGCAAGATGGTCAGTTTTTTGTTGGTTTTCTGGATGATTATCCCGATGATTCTACTCAAGGTTACTCCCTGGCAGAACTGGAAGAAGCTTTATTGGAAATATATGAAATTAAAATAGAAGAACAAAAACACCTTGCAGAAATCCGTAAAACGGGGAAACTTAGAATCCCTGCATGAAACGCGAAAAAATTCTTATTTACTGCAAAAGGTATAATAAAAAAACTATCAAAGTGAACGCGGTGAAGGCGGCATCATTTGTTGTTATACTGAGCTTATTTCACTGGGAGAGAAGGATAAAGTGATACCGTTTACTTGCTTGTAGGATAAAAAGCCACCATCGTTTATCCCCTTGCTGCATAAACTCTATAGTGATACAATAGTGATACACTTTTTTGGAGGTTTTATGGCTACAGTAAACCCAAGATTAAATATCACTGTTAGTAATGAAATTGCAGATTTGCTTAGTAAGACAGCAAAAAGTAAAAATACGTCAATGTCCAAGGTCGCACTGGAATTAATTGAGTGGGCAATTGAAGAAAGGGGAACCTATAAAGCTTGGGAAACCTTTAAAATACTCACTTAATGGATTACGTCGTCTAAGAGTTGGAGATTGGCGGATTATTTATAGAATTAATAATGAAACAGTAGAAATAATTAAAATCGGAAATCGTAAAGATATTTATGATTGTGCAAAAAGCTAAATTCCCCAAATTTCCTAACTTTTTTGGAATATATTCCCCAAAAGTCATAACTTTCTCGGAATTTGTAATGCTTTTAGTCCTAGATATGTAATCACCACCCAGAACTTTCTTGAGTTTCTGTGATATTATTCTCTATAACAATATTTACCCCGGAGGAAAAAATGAAAAATCCTGTAGATTTTGATGGTTTTATTCAAATTGCAATTGTTGTCAAAGACATAGAAGCCAGTGCCAAGGCCTGGTGCGAGCTATTCAATGTTCCCATGCCCGAGATTAGGGGAAGCGGCGAAATTAAACCTCAGCCCAATACCACATACAGGGGCAGTGAGACTGAATATGGATTACGCCTTTGCAACATCAAAGCAAAAGACCTTGGCTTTGTAATCGAGCTGCATGAGATAAACGGCGACAATAATACCTACAGGGAATTTCTTGACAAGCACGGTTATGGGGTTCACCACCTTGGCTTTGCCATGGGTGATAAAACAGAAACAGTTATCAATGAAATGATGGACATGGGCTATCTTATGCGCCATCAGGGTAAAGGTGATAATACCTGGACCATAATGGATACTGAGGATGCCCTTGGGGTTAATCTTAATATTAAGCCAAGAGCTTCATAGAACACTCCTTACCTGACAATTAATCCCTCTAAAAATCTTTCAGTTTCCAAAAACCAGTTAGCTGCTATGTCTGAAGGATTTCTGTTGTTTATTAAATCCTCTCCAAATCGCTCTGTAGCGTTATTCGCTATATCCCACTTCATTCTTGGATCTGAATCATCGCCCGGAATAAAATATCCTGGTGCTTCATGTAATATAGCATCTATGTAATTTAGCAAAGTAAAATATGGTATACCAAAATTTATTTCATAATTGTAATTAAAGTCAGAAAAATATACACGTCTTTGTAAACGAATGTCTTGTGCTTCAAATTGACAAAATGAAAAAGCATCTATAAGCATTAATTCATTTATGTTGTTTATTCTATGATTGGTATAATTGGGAGTAATAATATGAAATTTTTCCATTTCCATATATAAATTAATTTCTGTTAATAAAAAATAATTTGGATTAATTATATCATACCACAAACTGGATCCATCTAACTCTATATCTTTTGAATGATATATTACAGAAATATTTATATCTCCATATTCAAAATGAAAATGTCCAAAATCATCAACGACATTGATTATATACTTTTCTCCTGTTCTATCCGGTATCAATAATTCCTGAATATTTGTTTTGTTCATTGCCAGAGCGGAAAAATCAACATCCCTTATATCCATAAGATAATTAGATGTAACCCAGCCTGAATTAACCCTGTCGTTGCGTATTCCATACCAGACAGCATCTATGTTATTAAATGATACAGAATCACCAATTTCCATTAATTGCATGGTTTCTCCAAGATTAAAAAGTGCAACTCTGTTTGAATTAATAAGCGGAATGGAATAAACCGGCACATAAAAAACACCAAAATTACCTGCCCTTCTAATAATTATATGGGTTGGATTGTTATCTTCATATTCGAAAGTAATATTTACTCTTTCATTAGATCTGTTACACGAAAATAAAATTGTAGAAAGAAGAATAAAATAAATTATCTTCATGTTAATATCTTGTCCAGCCTTTTCTTTACAATTTCACAATAATCTTCTTCAATTTCTATCCCAATAAAATTACGCTTATTTATTGCACATGCAAGAGCTGTTGTACCGCTGCCGCAGAAGGGATCAAGAACAATGTCATTCTCGTTAGTAGATGCCAGAACTATACGCTTTAATAGATCGAGTGGTTTTTGTGTAGGATGCCTGCCCTGTTCTTTTTCTTCACTTTTTGGACTTGTCATGGACCAGACCGATCTCATTTGTGTGTTTTCTTTTTTTAGCTTATCTTCGGGAAAAATGCCGTTTTTCATTGCCTCATAGTTAAAAACGTGTTTTGCTTTTTTATCCTTGCGCGCCCAAATAATAGTTTCGTGTGATGCGGTAAAAAAACGGCAGCTCAGGTTAGGCGAAGCGTTAGGCTTAAACCATGTTATGTCGTTTAATATATGATAATCATTTTTCTGTAAAAGATAGCCGCACTGATAAATATTATGATAAGTCCCCGAAATCCATATAGTCCCCTCGGGCTTTAAGACCCTGCGGCAGGCAGAAATCCACTCATTATGAAAATCAGTATCGCTCTCTATACCGCCGCTTTTGTCCCATACTCCCTTGTTAACGTTAACTCTTTTCCCGTTTTGGCAGGTGGTACCGTTATTCGAAAGCATATAGGGAGGATCAGAAAAAATCATGTCAATGGAATTTTCAGGAATTAAACTTAGTATATTAAGACAGTCTTCGTTATAAAGGACGGAATCTTCGGATTTATGGTATGGAGTAAATTTTTCAGCTGCTTCCTTTATTATGGACAAAACTTCCATAAAGTTATTATATATTATTACCGCCAATCATGTAAGTGAAACTTAACGGTAAACCTGTGCCTTGTAATATTGTCACTATGTATGGGGAAATAATATGCATATTCAAAGCCTATCATTTTAAAAGATAATTCCAGACCCATAAAAGGCATGGGGTGCATAAAAAAGAGAAGGTCACAACCAATAAAAGACCAGAGCATCAAATTTCTTATTTGGATCAGACTATACACCCTGGCACCAAAAATCATGCCTATTTGATAATTTTCTTTTGGTTCCCTTTCAGATCTATCAGAAGAGAAAAGAGCAATTAAATCCCATCCCAATGCAATATCGTAGGCCATGCCAATGTATAAATACTCAGGAAAAATACCATAAGCTATACCTCTGCTCATACTGATATATCCAAAACCACTCTCGTGCGGCGGAGGGTAAATGAATTGTATTCCAAAATTTAGATAAGATTCGACTTTGTTATTGTAGTAATATTTTTCATCAAAACGCAGGAAAAGAGGCTCTGTTTCCAGAGAAAATGTTTTCGCCAAACTGCCTGCAAAAATTATAATGATGATTAATTTTTTCATTATACCCCAGAATAAGTATACACCAGTTTGCAATGCATTTCATGCAGATACGCAGGCAAAAGCGGGTAAATATCAGGATTCGTTTAACCACCTGTTTTTCTAAGGTATCTTGAAAGAATAAACCCACCGAACCCAATAATAATTAGAAGAATTCCAAGAACTAATTGTAAATACATCTTAAGCTCCTAAAATATTTAATATAGTTTCTATTACGAAGATCATCCCGCTAATACCTACTATAATCAATGCTATATCTAAAGCATTTCTTATTTTACCAACAGGCTTGTTCATTACACTATATATTTTTTCTAAAGTTTTATTCGTGGCGAGGGGTTTAATACCCCGCCGCTTGCGGCGTTTAAAAAGGTATTAAACCCCGAGTCCAATACCTTATTAGAACAACATGCCCTGCTGCTTGCGCTAAGCTTGACCCACAGAATTGGAAATAGTCCCAATATCATAAATTTAAGAATTTTGATCAACGAATGACACGAATGAGTACAGCTTTTCTATCAAATTTTTGTCTTTATTCGTATTAATTCGCGTAATTCGTTGACTCTTTTTGTTTAAATATATGATATTAGCATAAGCTTACATTTTGCCGAATTTTTATGAAAATTTGTGGGTCAAGTTTAGTGCTTGCAGCGGGGAAATGTATTCTAAAGCCGGTGTTGCTGAGTCATTGCCGAAAAACGGTTCCCCGCTTCGAAGGCTTTCGATAACCAGGCGGAGATATCTCCTTTTCCCCTGATCGAAGATTCAACAACGACCGGAAACGAATACGGTGAGCGGGCCAGCACCGAGGCAAAACCTTCCCAGTTAAACCCGGCTTCAAAGGGGATGAGATGTTCGTCGTTTTCACCGTGATTATCATGAATGTGGATCATAAAAAGCCGGTCATTGTAGCGTTCTGCATATTCCAGGCAATTTTCTTTGCAGGCCATGAGCGCATGCCCGGTGTCAAAACACAATCCCATATAGTTCGCGTTATAACGCTTAAAAAAGGTGTCATACATAAAAATGGAATGGGCAGGGGGATTTTCGTAGGCGTTTTCGATGCAAATACGGATATGCTTGCTTGCGCAATACGGTTCCAGCTCGTCAAAAGATCGCAAGGCCAGGCTGTAAAACTGATCCCTAACGTTTGAATCATTTTCGAACTGCTGCCAGGGCGGATGAAAGTGGAGAACAATATCCCCCGCATCGAGGGTATGAGCCAGGTCGACACGGTTTTTGATCAGTTCTACACCCGCAAGACGATTATATTCATTTGCCGAAACAAAATTTTTAAGATCGGCTTGGTACTCTCCCGAACTGGCGTGTACTCCCTTTACCACAAGGCCCAGTTCGTCACACCATTCCCGAATTTGCAGCATCTCGTGAACAGAATAAAGATACGAGCCGGTCCACTCATGGCACCAGTGAACAT
>Ga0099364_10007390_pt1 | contig 15691 bp, 13 predicted proteins | sample TergutTh196P3_FD_73070 | JGI IMG/M metagenome (GOLD analysis project Ga0099364, IMG submission 73070) | Microcerotermes parvus P3 segment gut microbial communities from Pointe-Noire, Republic of the Congo - Th196 P3 | ecosystem: Host-associated > Arthropoda: Insects > Digestive system > Gut ...
CTAACACAGAGCTAATTCTTAATATGCTTGCCGAAGTAGCCGCTGCCGAAATATCTATCGTTGAACAGCCTGTTGGTTTTAATGAAAGTGCAAAAGTAGCCAAGCGGGGAGCAAACACAGCTAAAGTAGCCCGTAAACAACTTGAACAAGAAACAGGCAAACCTGCCATTTCAAAACTTAACGCAAAGCAATTGGGAAATAGAAAATTGCAGATTGGCAAGTAAAACAAAGTGAATACAAACTATAGCCAAACACATCAAAGTATAATATAATAAATAAGTCGAGGAAACAAATGAACAAAACACAAGAATTTATGGAAATACTAAAATGCGACTGCGGATGTTCTATGCTGGTTGTGGAAAAAACCGTTTGGGATAATGGCGACATAGACTTCGATATTTCAATTCAAGATTCCCGTTACGATCATGATAACACAACAATATGGGGCAGAATCAAAGGCGCAGTAAAAATACTCTTTGGAAAACCTGTTTACTACAGCGATGTTTATATCGGAAAACCTGAGGTTTATAAAAACTTTGTTGAAAAAATGAGTAAGCTCATTTAATCATTCATTAAAGCGGTTCCTTTTTTAGCTGTTTTACTAATTTATTGCTTTTTGAAAGATTGTCCTCAAGCATTACGCCGTCACCTGTGATTGAACCGTCAGGTAAAACAATGGCGCATTTTCCGTTGGGCTTTAATAATTGCAGCATCAATATTACAAATAAATAGTGCTTTCTTTGTAGCGATAAGAAGCGGGGAAGTTTGTTTCCACTCCTTCTGCTATGCTTGCGCCAAATGGCGGATTGTCAAAGATTATATCAATATAAATTCAAAGGAGCTCTTTATAAACCCAAAGGTGATACTTTGAAATTCGCCCGAAAGCGTATCAAAATGACGCACTTTCGGGGTTTTTGGGCGGAATCGGCTTGTATAAATAAGAAATCTGTGCCGTACCGAAGGTACGCAATCCGTGTTATCTGTCTACAAAGCCCATATTAAATGGGTTCACAGATTAACAACTTCTTAATATTTGATACCAAGCCGGGCAAATTTTATCTTTGCATCCCTTCTATTTTGGACACAAATCCCTTTTTATCATTACTATTAAAGAAAGCTGATCCTATAACAAGGATATCGGCTCCTGCATTTACCGCCCTTGGGGCAGTTTCTTCGTTAATACCGCCGTCTACAGAAATTTTAAAGTTTAGGGCGGCTTTTTCCCGTAGTTTTGCCAGAGTTTCTACCTTTTCAAGACATTCTCCCATCATTTTTTGACCTCCATAACCCGGGTTTACCGTCATAACAAGCACAATATCTGTAAATGGCAGGATTTCGTCCAAAACAGAGACCGGAGTCCGTGGAACGATACTAATTCCGCAGCCCAACCCCCGTCTGCGTATTTCATCAAGCAGATCTTTGGGATTTTTCTGAGCTTCGAAATGAAAAGTGATGCTGTCTGCGCCTGCATTGACAAAATCGTTTATGTGCCGTTCCGGATTAATAATCATCAAATGGGTATCAAAATAAGCGTCCGTTCTCTTTCTTAAAGAGCGTACCAAAGGCGGGCCGAATGTCAAATTCGGCACAAAAGATCCGTCCATTATGTCAAGATGCAGCCATTTTGCCCCTGACTCATCGATTTCCTTTATTGCTCCTCCAAAATCGGCAAAATCGGCAGATAAAATTGACGGCGATATAATTGTCTTGCTCATTTTTATCATTATACTAATTGATTCTCTATTGTCAAACCATAAAAAAAGTGGTAAAATAAGTGTTATAAAAGCCGAGGGCGGGGAGTAAACAAGAAAATGGGAGAGCAGACGGGTGCAGGTGCGTTTTTAAAACCAGCTTATGAAAAATTAAAGGCATCCGAATTGCAGGCGGCTTACAACTATTTGGAACAGGCATTGAGTGTAGATTTTAGAAACGAAGAAGTAAAATACGCATTAAAGTGCGTGCATTGGTGGATCGAGCACTTAGGGAAACTTGACGATATAGAAGACCCTTATGATAAGGGGTGTTATATCATTTCCCTTTTAAGGCATTACAGTATTTTTCTTGAACAGTTTGAGAATCTGTTTGAGCAATGCCAGTATGCAGTAAGATTTTTTGTTTATACCAGAGCGCTTTATTTTTTTGAAGGTCTGCTTCATGCCAAACCGGAAAACCGGAATGACGGTGAGCTTTTATTTTTAGCCGGAAAGTGCCACAAAGCATTGGGCAATTATGAAACAGCATTCAAATATGCCAAACAGGCGATGGAATGTAAAAAGGAGGATTCTAGGATTCTGGCGGCTGCTGCCGATTTATACGAACTGTTATCTGAAACTAAATACGCCAAGGTTCTTTTCAGAGAGGCGTTTTTTCTTGATCCTGCAAAAATTGAGCTTAATGCACTGGAATCGGGGATGATAAAAGAACTGTGGGATGATGTCTATGCTATGGGTTACAGTACAGATCTAATCTGCGAATGGATACCGGTTTATGGCAATGTGCGCAAAGTATTTAATGTCAAGCGCGAACTTAAACCGATGGAAGCCGGCAGACTGAAACAATCGATTTTTTCACTTGAGACTGAATATGAGTTGAATCCCGAAAAAAAAGAGTCGTTAAAACCAAGACTTTTAAACCATTATTTTTGGCTTATAGATCATTATGAGAATACCAATGAGGAGCCTTCTTTGACAGATGAGATCCTTTTAAAAATAAAAATTATTGACCCGGATATTTATCAAATGTATTCCGGCGATGCAACATTAAAATGAGGAGTAAATGATCATGAATAAAAATGAGTCCGGCAATATAGAAAATTCTACATCTGAAAACGTATCAGATAACACCGCCGTATATGCCGCTTTATCTGCAAGCGCACAGGATTTATTAAAAAATCTTCAGGAAACATTGAACGAAGAAAAATGGACAAGGGCTACTTTAGGAAACTATTCTGCCGGTCAATTTAAGGAATTGGATATTATTCTTAAAAAAGCGCGTGAAGAGAAAGTGGTTGACGAGCTTAAAAAAAGCTGTGATGAGCATTTGTCTCATACAAGGAACAGTATAATTGCATTATATCTTTCCGGGATGATCTCTCTTTCCAGACAAATAATTGACGATGCCGCTATAATAAATCTTGTATCCATTTTTCAGGATAATAACAAATGGAGTGTTGTAAAATTTCTTTGCGAAAGAATTTTGGATTTCGGTGAATCAAAATTCGCTCTCCGCACCCTGGCTGATTGTTATAAAAACGACAATGAGGAAGGAGAAGTTTTTGGCATATGGGAAAGGCTTGTAAAAGTCGATTTTGAGGAAGCGGATATAACGAAATCGCTGGCTGAACATTTTGAAAAATCAGGAAAAAAAGATGAGGCTGTTGACTATTACAAAAAAGCTCTTCATCGCTATATAAACAAGGGGAGTTATCCTAATGTTCGTGAAATATGGGAAAAGCTGCTTAATTTATACCTTGATGATATTGACTTCTTTTTAAATATTCAGAAAAAGATTGCAAAAAATATCAACGAGGATAAGGCTATTGCGCTTCTTAATGAGCTTTATTCAAAATACAAAAGCATCGACATAAATGTCGCAATAAATATTTTAAAGATAGTTTTGGAGTATGATGAAAAAGACAACCATGCCAGAAAAGAAATAATCGAATGTTTTAGGAAAAAATATAAAGGACACAGCCAGCTTGAAGAATATATCCGGGTTTCCAATCTTTCGCAAAATTACAGGGATGTTCACAAGGCAATCATGGATTTTGAAAAACATATTGCATTTGACAAAGGCAACTTTGTTTTTCACCGGACATGGGGTGTAGGACGTATTTCAGGGATTTTAGGCGATGATATTAATATTGATTTTTCAAAAAAACGCGGTCATTCAATGGCATTAAAAATGGCAGTAGAAGCGTTGCAAACACTATCAAGGGATCATATTTGGGTTTTGAAAGCTACCAACAAAAAAGATGAATTAAGGAATAAAATTAAATCAAAAGAAGGTAACGAAAATATTATATGGATACTAAAGATAATAATAAAAAGCTTTCCCGGCACCTGCGATATGAAAAGGATAAAAGCAGAACTTGCCCCTTCTTTACTTTCTTCCGGTGAGTGGTCTTCGTGGAGTACAAAAGCGCGTGATATTTTAAAAACTAATCCCGAGTTTGGAGTAAATCCTGATAATAATGAAATCTTTACTGTCCGCGACAGACCGATAAGCGTAACAGAAAAGCTTTACAATGAATTTACCGCTATCGAGAATTTCTTCAGCCGTGTACAAGCGATGCGCGATTATGTTCATAATAAAAATGCAGACCCCAATTCCGAATATTTTACAGAGATGCTCTCTTATTTTACATCATATATAAATCAAATTGACCTAGTTCCGGGCGAAATTGCCGCTTCCTCTTATTTGCTGATAAATGAACTTGCCTTAAACGAAAATTATACTCATCTTAAAACGGCAGTATCCCTGCCTTTTAATAAGCTATATACGTCATTTAGTGATACTGCCTCTCTTTATAGAAGCATAAAAGATGCAAAGCTAAAAGAAGCATTTTTAAAAAGCATCAGGGAATATATTGCAGACTGGTCTTCTGAATATGTTAAGCTTTTCCCAGTGGCGCTTGTAAAATCGATCATAGAAAATCTTGAAGCTGCAGGACACAAAAATAAACTTACTGTTATGTGCAATAATTGTTTTGATAATCCGAGAGAAAACCGCGAAGCTGTAATCTGGCTTTATAAAAACTGTGTGGGAAAAGACTGGTTTAAGGCAGCGGATATAGGATATGAAAAACAGTTAATTGTTTTAATTCATATTCTGGATATTACAGACCGCGATATAGAAAACCAGCGGGATCCTGTTGAAAACCGGAAAATTAATAAACATGCGTATAATATACTCTTTACAGAGGGCGCTATATCTTCTTATATAGACAATGCAGATGAAGAAGCGATTATAAGGGTCTTTACTTTTATTAATGATGTAAAAGGTCTTGACCCTCAAGACAAAATTAACTTGCGTTCAAAAATTTTGGATATTCATCCTGATTTTAAATTCTTTGGAGAAACCGAAAAGAAAGTTACAAGGGGTCTTATTATTACTTTTGCTAAGTATGAAGATATTAAAAGGCAGCTTTCTAGGATCATCGAAGTTGACATTCCTGCAAATGCCAGAGAGCTTGAATATGCCGTATCCAAGGGCGATTTAAGTGAAAATGCAGAGTATAAAGCTGCAAGGGAAAAACGGGATCAGCTTAGTACGCAGATGGCAAAACTTAAAGAAGATATTGAAAGAGCCCATCTATTCGATCCTAATTCTATAAATACATCCAAAGTTTCGTTTGGTACAAAAGTTGTTCTTAACAATGAGCTTACAAGGCAGAAAGAAGAATTTATCATCATGGGCCCATGGGAATCCGATCCGAATAACAAAATTATTTCCTATCTTTCTCCTTTTGGAAGCGCTATAATGAATAGTACTACAGGTGAAAAAGTTGAGTTTGTCATAAATGATGAAAAGTTTTCTTATCTGGTAGGAGAGATAACACCAGCAGAGATAAAATAATAGGGAGTTGTAATTATGAAGGTTGTCATAAAAAAGATTTGTATGAAAGGAATTTTTGCATTGTTATTTTTATTCTGTTTGGTGTTTGCAGTTTACGGGCAAAATACTTCTCCTATTGACTTAATACTGGTTTTGGATACTTCATCATCTATGGCTCATTCATACGATGATGTAAATGATTATATCACGGGCAGTTTTTTAAGAGATTTCCTTCGTATTGGCGATACATTTCATTTAATTACCTATGCAGGACCTCCGCGCCTTGATGCTGCGCGCCGTATAAACGGGCTCGGGGATGTAGAGACAATTATTGGCCGTATGTTAATTCAATATCCCATTGAAACGGCGGGGGTCAATGATCTAAGAATTGCAATAAATTTTGCCGAAGTATATGCATCTTCGCTGCCCTCTAGAGAGAAAAAAATTATCATAGTAGGCGTTGGCCGCCCCGAAGCGGAATCGCTTGTTAGGGCTTCCGCCCAAAGACTTAATGCATTAAATATGACGATTGACTTTGTAAATGTTACTCCGGGGCAGCCTCTTGCAAGCCTTCCCGCTTCGAGACGCCCTTCTGCCTTAACCGCACGCCCTGCGTCCTCTTCTGTAGCAGAAACATCAACACGGTCGGAGCAGCGTGTATCCGGTGAAACAGGGACTATGACTGATGCAACAGGCGAAACATCTTCTGCTGCCGAATCATCATCTTTAGTATCTGCGGCATCTTCTCTCGTTTCTGGAGTTTCGGCTTCTGCTGCATCCCAAGCGGCACCATCTTCTATCTCTGAAGCCTCATCCTCTGCCGCACCGTCTTCTGTTTCTGAAGAAGTTTCATCTTCTGCCGCATCTGAAGTTTCTACAGAATCTTCACAAACGGATACGGAAAGTTCCGTAATAGCCGAAGATCAAATGGATGCCGCATCGGGCGGTGTATCAGCAGACACAACAGCCTCATCGCAAAGAGGGATTACTGTAGAAGAATCTTATGGCTTGGAAGCAAGAAGAGGCGGGAATTTTGCTCCTTCATTGCCTTTAATCATTGGAATAATTGCGGTTCTACTTTTGCTTGGTTTAGTAATTTTCCTTGTATCGCGGAGGTTGGGCTCAAGTCCGAACCGGGTTATAGCCGGAGCATCCTCATCGAAACCTGCTCCCGTTTCTGCGGCAAAAGAGCCTGCCCCATATAAAGATCACAGTAAAGACCTTGCAATTTATGCTGCGGTTCAAAAGCAGCGTACAACGCCTTACACAGACCGCCCTAAAAGTCAGCCTACAAATGAAGGAAAGTCGGTCGTAATAAACCCCACGGGTCCTCTGCTCTTGAACCTTTATGTTGAAGATCAGTGTACTTCAATCGGAAAAAGGAATATTCATTCGTTAAAATCCGGGTACAGGTTTACAGTTGGCGGCGGAAAATCAGATGATTACTATATTTTCCTTGTTCCGATACCGGCTGGTATTGGTGAAATCCGCAGAAACGGAAGCCAGTTAACATTTATTCCGAAAAAACCAAGGTACTTTCCCGATCTGGGATCCAGCGAAGTAAGGGACTGCATAAACAAAACTATACGTATTGTTTCCGACAGAAATTACGAGATTCGCTTTATGTTTGAAATGTACGAAGACCCGCTGGTCGCCCTGAATAGAATGCTTCACTGCGTAGACGTACCGGGCTAACAAGAGAAAATGAGGGGGCGGCTCTTTCGCCTTGCCTTCTCATTTTATAAATTTACCGTATCCTTTCTTCCCTGTAAGCCTGCCGTCTTTCATTATAAATACCCCTCTCACTATTGTTGCAGCAGGAATACCCTGTACTTCGACACCTTCAAAGGGAGATGTTTTACTTTTTGAATAAAAGTCTTTTGCATAAATCGTTTTATTTTTTTTCATATCGACTATTGTAAAATCGGCATCTGTGCCGGGAAGCAGACTTCCTTTATTGGGATAAATACCCCATGTTTTTGCCGGCGCTTCGCTTGCAAGGCGGACAAAATCGTTTATGGTTAATGCGCCTTTATTTACTTCATTTAAAAATAAAGAGACAAAAGTTTCTACACCGGAAAGCCCTGCGGGCGCTTTCCAAACCGGCAGATTTTTTTCTGATACTAAATGGGGAGCGTGATCGCTTGCAAGCATATCGATTGTTCCGTTCAAAATTGCATTCCAAAGTCCTTCGCGGTGGCTTTTATCCCGAATTGGCGGGTATACTTTGTGGGCTTTCTCTTCACCGGAATCCAATAAAAGATAATGGGGGCATGTTTCAGACGTGATATTAATTCCCTTTTGCTTTGCTTCTGCAATTAATAAGGCGCCGTCAGATGAAGTTACATGATGAATGTGAATTTTAGCCCTGGTGTATTTCGCATAACAGATGGCAGTTTGAATTGCAAGAACTTCAGAAATAACAGGTCTTGCCTGTGAAAGTAGATAATTTTTCGGTTTGTTATTGATTTTTTTGTTGATGGATGTAAAGAAAAAATTAATATCGCTGTTTTCGCAATGAAATCCTATTCTAATATCCAGCTCTGCGCTGTTTTCCATCAATTTAAACAGCTCCCCAGACAAAGGCGGAGCTATATCCCCTGTTGATGTTCCCAGAAAAACTTTAAACCCAAGAACGCCCGCCTTTTTTAAAGCTGTGATTTCCTGCTCTGCTGTTAGACTTGTATTATTCCCAAAAAGCGCAAAAAGCGCAAAATCAATATATGATTTTTCCTGTGCTATTTGTATTTTCCCGTTAAAAAGTTCTGTATTTGATGTAGGAGGGATTACATTAGGCATATCTGCAATCATGGTAATCCCGCCGGAAGCTGCAGCCATACTGCCTGTTTCAAAATCTTCTTTTGATGTCAATCCAGGATCCCTAAAGTGAACATGAGCATCAATTATACCAGGCAGAATATGTTTGCCCTCTGCATCATAAATAATGTCCGCCGAATCAGAATTATCTAATTTACCAATGAAGGCAATTTTACCGTTCCTGACTGCAATATCCTCCCCGGTAAAACTCTTTAAAGGAGTAACGATAGTTCCATTTTTTAAAGCCAGATCATAATACATAGTTTATTATACAACGAATAATGAATAATTAGCAATTAAAATGTTAACCGTAAAAAAGGCAAATGCCATAAACTTTTTTTGCGCCGGCTTCTTTTAACACAGAAGAACAGACTTCCAATGTTGAGCCTGTTGTAAATACATCGTCAATTAATAATATATTTTCAGGTACGGCGTAATTATTATAAATACGTCCTTTAAGATTTTCCATTCTTTCATTTCTGTTAAGACGCTTTTGAACTTCTGATTTTTTACGTTTAAGGCAGCGTTTTATCAAATGATTGTTTCTCTTTATTTTACTTGCAAGATAATCCACTTGATCCCAGCCGTATTGTTTAATCTTACCGGGTCTTGGCGGAACAGGGACGATTATCGTATCTTTTAAAACCGGAATTGCGTTTTTAACTTCCAGTATTTTTTCTGTAAACAAATTACCAAGTGCTAGATTTTTGCCGAATTTATATGCGGATAATAGCTTTTTATATTTACCAATGTAAGGATAAATAACCCAGATTCTGTCATAAGATGGAAGACTTTGGGTTTTATCCCGGCATAAAAGACATAAATCTTTTTCAGAAACAAGAGGTTTACCGCATAATTGACAGATATTTCCTGTTTCTAAATTAAGCTGTAAGCCGCATTTACCGCAAAGACCAAAGCGAATTTCTTGAATGGTTACAAGACCGCATTCACAAAGAGCGCACCGGCGGGGAAACAAATAATTTCCTACCCAAAGAAATAAATATGATAATATTTTCATACCCCTATATAAGGTGCGGGATGTGCAGTGCTTTACTATTCTATGAAAATTCTTTAAAAAAATCCAATTAATGCTTGAAGTGCCTTGTTCCCGTGAAAACCATTGCAATGCCGAATCTATCGCATGCTTCTATTGATGCCTTGTCGTTAATCGAACCGCCGGGCTGGATAACGGCTTTTATTCCGGCTGCTGCTGCCGTTTCTATAATATCAGGGAATGGGAAAAAGGCGTCAGATGCAAGGACGCGTGCGGGTTCTGTATCTTTCCATGGACTTCTTTCACCGTCAAATGCCGCTTCAGATGCAGTTTTTAAAACAGCAGTGCTTCTTTCCAATGATTGCTTTAAAGGCCAGATACGATTAACCTGACCGCCCCCGATTCCTATTGCCGCAAGATCCTTTACAATTATAACGGCATTTGACTTTACAAAAGTTACTGCCCTCATACCAAAAATCAAATCACTTATATCACAATCTGAAATCCCTGTCTTTGATACCACTTCCCATTTTTCAAGAAAGCATCTATCGCTTTGCTGGACAAGTATTCCTCCGTCAACAGCAATGTATTCATGTTCTTCGGCAGGAGCTTTTTGTAATTTAACGATGCGCAGATTCTTTTTCTTTTTTAAAAGTTCCAGTGCCTCATCATCAAAATCCGGAGCGGCTACGATCTCCAAAAATAATTCGCTAAATCTTCTTGCACTCTTTATATCAACCTTTGAATTACATGCTATTATTCCGCCAAAAATTGAAACAGGATCGCAGGCATAAACCTTCAGATAAGCATCTAGTAATGTATCCCCAAGAGCGATACCGCAGGGTGTATTATGTTTTACGGCTGCACAGCAGATACCGGTTTTATCGCTAATCCCGGAAATTAATTTATTAACATCGTTATGCCCAAAAGGCTGTGTGTAGTTAGCTTCCAGCCCAAAAGCGCATACCGCTTTCCATGCAAGATCTAAATCCCTTATGTTATTGTACCCAAGCTCTTTACCGTGAAGCTGCTCCATATTGCCAATAACTCCCGTCTTGTCAGTATGAAGATAAAGAGCTGCAGATTGGTGTGGATTTTCTCCGTAGCGAAGACTCTGGGCTTTGTTTAATGAAATGGGCAGATAGTCAGGATATTTATTGTCTAACAAGTAGCGGGCTATTGCAGCATCATAGGCAGATGTTAAACTAAATACCTTACCTGCCAGATATTTTTTAAACTGAAGACTGGTATCCCCTGACTTTATTTTCTCGATTGCATCTTGATAATCTTTTGGATCTGTCAAAACCATAACATCAAAAAAATTTTTTCCGGCGGATCGCAGCATAGAGGGTCCGCCAATATCAATGAATTCAATTGTTTCTTTAAAGGAAAGATTGTCGTTATACGATGATTGCACCTTTTCAAAAAATGGATACAGATTAACGCACACAAGGTCTATCGTGCCAAGCCCAAGTTCGTCTAAAGTTTTAACATGGTTTTGCAGTTCGCGGCGCGCAAGAATACCAGCATGAATTGCAGGATGAAGCGTTTTTACCCGTCCGTCAAGACATTCGGGAAAACCCGTAACAGATGATATATCTGTAACAGAAACTTTATTTTCCTGTAAATATCCCGCTGTACCGCCTGTAGAAATTATTTCCCATCCCTCTGAACTTAAAAAAGATGCGAGACTTAAAATTCCGTCTTTATTGTACACACTTATAAGGGCTCGTTTTTTCATTTCAACTCCTTTAATATTTACCAATATCCTTTCTGTAATACATTCCGCCAAAATTTATTTTTCCTGCGGTTTTATAAGCCGAAATTAATGCAGAGTCCAGATCGCTGCCGACAGAAGTTATCCCTAGAACACGTCCGCCTGATGTTAAAAATGTTCCGTCTTTATACTCCGTGCCCGCATGGTAAACAAAATCTCCGTCTGTCTGCCCATCTGAATTTAATCCATTGATACAAATTCCTGTTTTATAAGAGGCAGGATACCCTCCGCTTGCAAGTACTACGCAGGCAGAATGAGCTTTTTTCCAGTGAATATTTACATTGTCAAGTTTTTCATCTGTTACGGCCTGCATTATATCAAAAAGATCTGTTTTTAAAAGCGGTAAAACTGCCTGTGCTTCAGGGTCGCCAAAGCGGCAGTTATATTCTATAACTACAGGCCCCCGTGGGGCAAGCATAAGCCCGAAGTAAAGACATCCTTTAAAGGGGCATTTTTCTTCTTTCATTGCATGGATAGTGGGGAGAAAAATGGTTTTTTCGCATACTTTAGCAATTTCCCGCGTGTAATGAGGGTTAGGCGCAATCACACCCATACCGCCGGTATTAGAACCTTTATTTCCATCAAAAGCGCGTTTGTGATCCATCGAAGAAATCATAGGTATTATAGTTTTACCGTCTGTAAAACTTAAAACAGAAACTTCGGGACCTGTAAGATATTCTTCGATAATGATACTTTTTCCGCTATTGCCAAACTTTTTCTCTTTCATTATCTCTATTATGGCAGTAAACGCATGAGTACGCTGCTCTGCTATTACAACCCCTTTCCCAAGAGCAAGCCCGTCTGCTTTGATGACAATTGGAAAAGAAATTGAAGGTGATTTTACATATTTTATAGCTTCTTCAAAATCGGAAAAAGCTGAAAAAGATGCAGTAGGGATACCGTACTTTCTCATCAGATTTTTGGAAAAAACTTTACTGCTTTCTATTCGTGCTGCAGCTTTGTTAGGGCCAAAACAGCGGATTCCTTTTTCTTCAAGTGCATCCACCATACCAAGCGCAAGCGGATTATCGGGAGCTACAACTGCATAATCAATAGATTCTTTTACGGCAAAATATTTCATGGCTTTAATATTCTGCGCATTTATTGGGACACATTCCGCCATTCTGCTTATGCCGCCATTTCCCGGAGCGGAATAAATCTTTGTTATGCGCTTGTTTTTTGAAAGAGCTCTAATGATGGCATGTTCACGGCCTCCGCCTCCTACAACCAGTACTTTCATATTAACCCCTTAATTTATTTATTGCATATCATTGCCACGGCTTGAGGCAATATCACCCATTCTGCTTCTTCCATGACCCTCTTTTGCAGAGTTTCCGGCGTGTCGTCCGCAAGAACATCTACCGCTTTCTGTAGAATTATTTTGCCGCCGTCAATTATATTATTTACAAAGTGGACGGTAGCGCCTGTGATTTTTACTCCTTTTTCAAGAGCCGCTTTATGCACATAAAGACCGTAAAAACCTTTGCCGCAAAAAGACGGAATTAAAGACGGGTGCACATTAACTATTTTATCTTCATAGGCATTTAAAACTTTTTCACCAAGTATACATAAAAAACCTGCAAGGACAATAAGGTCGATTTTATTCTCTGTAAGGGCAGTTAAAAGAGCGGTGTCAAACTCCTGCGATGTTAATTTATTTTTTTCTATTACGAGCGTTTTAATTTCCGCTTTCTGCGCACGAACAAGCGCATATACATCAGGCGCAGACGATATTACAAGAAGAATCTTACATCTTCCAAGTCTATTTTCTTTCTGGGCATTAATCAGCGCCTGAAGATTGGTGCCACCGCCGCTTACCAAAACTGCAATTCTTTTCATATTTTTTACCGGACACTAATTAGTGTAATGAAATATCATTCAATTATCACTCCGGAAATTCCTGATTTGATCTCTCCGATAATAGCCGCATTTTCTCCTGCACTGTTTAAAAAATGTATAACTTTATCTGCATTATCCCGTGAGCAAACCACACACATACCCATCCCCATGTTATATGTATTGTACATATCCTTTTCCGGAATTTTACCTTTTGCGGCGATAATATTGAATATTGGAGGAGTCTTAACCGCAGACTTTTTTATAAAAGCGCCGATTTCTGTTTCTCGCCCGCCGTTAAAACAGCGCGGGATATTTTCATAAAACCCGCCGCCGGTTATATTGGCTGCTGTTAGAATTAAATCTTTTTCAAAAAGTTCAAGGATTGGATTTACATATATTTTTGTAGGAGTTAAAAGCTCTTCGCCTAATGTTTTTCCTAATTCACTGTAGTAATCAAAAAGAACGTGGTTTTTCTTTGTCAAGGAGAATACCTTGCGGATTAACGAAAACCCGTTTGAGTGAACGCCGGATGAAGCAATGCCGACAACAATATCGCCGTTTTTAACTTTATTTTTATCAGGTATTTTTGACTTATCAACAATACCGACTGCAAAACCCGCAAGATCGTATTCATCGTCCGCCATCATCCCCGGATGCTCCGCTGTTTCTCCGCCAATTAGGGCGCAGCCCGCTGTCAAGCAGCCTTCGGCAATACCGGCTGCTATTTGTTCGATTTTCTTTGGATAGTTTTTGCCGCATGCTATATAATCAAGAAAGAAAAGAGGCTTTGCCCCGGCACAGATAATGTCATTAACGCACATCGCGACGCAGTCTATTCCTACAGTATCATTCTTGTCCATATAGTATGCAATCTTTAGCTTTGTGCCGACACCATCGGTGCCTGAAACCAAAATAGGCTCGCGGTTTTTGGTTTCAGGCAGTGCAAAGAGGCCGCCAAAGCCGCCTATATCTCCTATTACGCCCGGTATCTTTGTGCGTTCTATATGTTTTTTAATTAAATCAACAGCGCGGTATCCGGCTGTAACATCCACTCCGGCTGCTTTATAACTTTCGCTATAACTATCTTTCATCAAACCCCTCTGCATATAATCTATCAATTATTATTTATTATGTCAACTGCACGCCAAGACGCAGCCGGGGACAATAATCCCCGTCCTTCTTAATAATCCATGCTAATCAGAGTCTGTCTATAATGTGTAAAAACATTATAGACAGATACCTATCAGAGTTATTTGGAAATTGTGGGGGTGCCCGAAAAGCAGCCCATCAACACAGGTGATGAAATTTCTTCGGACAACCACGATGTTTCAGAACAAGTCCATTATTCATTTTGAATTATTAGGTAAATAACATATCCGATATAAAGCGATAATAAAATGGCAGCCTCCCACCGGTCAAGCTTTCTTTTTTTGCCTGTAACCATTGCAAGAAGCAAAAGCAGAGTTCCTGCAATCAAAATATAAATATCCTTATTGAATACAGGCGAATATTCAATAGGGTTAATCACCGCAGCCGCGCCTAATATAAGAAAAATATTAAAAATATTTGAACCTATGATATTCCCGATTGCTATATCGTCTTTCTTTTTGGCAACAGCGGTTATTGATGTTACCAATTCCGGCAAAGATGTCCCAACAGCTACAATTGTCAATCCAATAACTTTTTCACTTATGTTTAATGCTAGCGCCAGTTCAACAGCAGAATCAACAACAACTCTGCCGCCCAAGATCAAAAATATCAATCCAATAATTATAAATATTATTGATTTAACCAATGAAAATGTTTTCCCTGATAATTCATTATCAGCCTCGGTTGGCATTGTCTTTTTCATGTTTTTATAGACATAAAAAAGAAATAATACAAAAAATAAAAGAAGAATAATTCCGTCAATTCGTGTTATTGTCTTTTCTTTAATCGCGGAAAAGGCAAAATTACCCAATACAAACAGAATTATTGCAGCCATCATGGAAAAAGGTATTTCTATACGGACTGTATTTTTCTGAACCGCTATAGGCGCCAATAACCCGGTAACCCCCAAAATAAAATACAGATTAAAATTATTACTGCCGATAACATTCCCCAGGGCAATTTCAGAATGGGAATTAATTGCCGCAGTTAAACTGACAACCAGCTCCGGAGCCGAAGTACCAAATGCCACAATGGTAAGCCCAATTGCAAGTTCTGACAAATTATACCGGCGGGCTAAGCTTGAAGCGCCGTCAACCAGGAAATCGCCGCCTTTTATAAGCAATGCCATTCCAACTATTATTAATAAAATATTTATAAGCATATATTTTACGGTCAACGCTAGAATTTGATATTATATAAAATTATCAAAGCAATTGCTGCTCCTATGGTAAAAATCCAAAAGACTATATTCCATTTGTTCATTTATCCTTTTTCTCCATTTTTATATTTTATAACTGCTGTTGTTATTGCAGCCGCAATTTCAGGCGTTAATATTTTAGTATCCGCCGATATATTGTTTTTTGATTTTACTGCATACTTTTCCGGGCTTATACATTGTAATATTTTTCCTACTAGATTAATAACAAGAATCATAATCCATAAAAAAGCAAAAACAATTATCATACCAAGAACTGTTAAGACAGCGCTTTGCTGCAGCATTTCGAAAATAGTCATATTGTACCTCCTGCAAAACTATTTTTTTATACAAGCAGATCAGC
>Ga0099364_10007391_pt1 | contig 15691 bp, 12 predicted proteins | sample TergutTh196P3_FD_73070 | JGI IMG/M metagenome (GOLD analysis project Ga0099364, IMG submission 73070) | Microcerotermes parvus P3 segment gut microbial communities from Pointe-Noire, Republic of the Congo - Th196 P3 | ecosystem: Host-associated > Arthropoda: Insects > Digestive system > Gut ...
CTGCATGTCCTGTTCGTCAAAAACGAATCCCTTTTCCCTGCCATAGGCGACCAACGCTTCCGGCGTACCCGTGGCAAGCTCCGCCAGCCGCCCGGCCACGCTCTCATCGGTCTCGGCCAGTTTTATAAGCGCGTAAAACTCACGCGCGCCGTGGCTTAAAAGAGCGTCAGGCCGCCGCGCTTTTTGCAGTCTGTTTTTCAGCAATTTCAGCGCCTTATCCTGATATTCCCGCAGCTCATCCGGGGACAAGTCATATCCCAGCTCCCGCGCGTAAGCCGCCAGCGCGTCCATGTCGCCAATATTTTTCACTTTGTCCTGATGTTCCGGGTTTTCCGCTAAAAACTTGAAAAACTTTTCCAAACCTTCTATGCTCATTGCAAAACCCTCCTGATTGAACGTTTTTCGCAGCCGCTGAAGCCGAAAGTCCCATTTGTAAAAAATGGGGCATTTGGAATTATGGCAAGCTCTCTTCTAGTCCGGTATGGCGTTCATTTTTCGCGAGATGGAATTGAAAATGGCGTTAAGAAAAAATGCTATAATTGGCTCCGATTCGATAATCGAATGCCCCATTTTTTACAAATGGGACATTCGGAATTATTGATTTTGTCGTGCTTGCCGGAAAATAGTACCGATGGTTGAGCATATTCAAAAACCAAAGACTTAGCGAAGCCGCGGTTTCCTCATGGCGCGTAAAAGTGCCTCAGACCTCTCGATCTCTTTCTTAACAGCGCTTTCCGCCGGACCGCCCGGTAAATTCCTCGCGTTGACACATGCCTCGACCGTTATTGCTTCATAAATCGTCTCGTCAAAAACGTCGGACACGCTTTTGAAATCGGCAATCGTCAATTCATTAAGCGGCGCTTTCCTGTTTATGGCGTATAACACAAGCCGGCCGGTTATTTCGTGAGCGTCCCGAAACGTCACTCCCTTTTTTACCAGCCAATCCGCCGCGTCGGTTGCGTTTGTATAACCACCCAGCGCGCTCCGGTGCATATTTTCCTTATTTACGGTTATGCTCCGAAGCATTCCGCAAAACACGGAAAGACATGATTTCACCGTGTCGGAGGCGTCGAACACCGCCTCCTTGTCCTCCTGCATATCCTTGTTATACGCCAGCGGCAACCCTTTCATCATGGTCAAAAGCCCCATAAGCCCGCCGTATACGCGGCCGGTCTTGCCTCGGATCAACTCGGCCATATCCGGGTTCTTTTTCTGCGGCATAATTGACGAACCCGTCGCGTAAGCGTCGGAAATTTCCACGAAGGCAAAGGCGTCTGTCGACCATAATATAAGTTCTTCGCAAAACCGGCTCAGGTGCATCATGACAATGGACAGGCAGGATACAAATTCAACGCAGAAATCCCTGTCTGACACCGCGTCAAGGCTGTTCGCGGTTATATCGGAAAACCCGAGCAGGTCTTTGACAAAATCCCTGTCGATCGGGTAGGTGGTGGAAGCGAGCGCGCCCGCCCCGAGCGGCATTTCATCGGTTCTTTTCCGGCAGTCGCACAGCCTTCCATGATCGCGCCTGAACATCTGGAAGTACGCCAGCAAATGGTGGGCCAGAGTAACAGGCTGCGCCTTCTGCATATGGGTGAATCCGGGCATTATCGTGGCCGTGTGCTGTTTTGCCGTGGTCAGCAGTGCTTCAAGCAGGCCGGTCAGCAGCTCTTTTATCTCGTCGATTTCATTCATAACATACATTCTCATATCGAGGGCTACCTGGTCGTTGCGGCTTCTGCCGGTATGCAGCCGTCTGCCCGCGTCTCCGATGCGCGACGTCAGCTCCGATTCGACAAAGGAATGAATGTCCTCGGCATCCGCGTCTATCGTAAGGGCGCCGCTTTCAATATCCGCCGCCATGTCTTTCAGAGTTTTTATGATCGCTTCGGCGTCCGGCGTTGGGATAATCCCTTGTCTGCCGAGCATTTCAGCATGAGCTGCGCTGCCGTTTATATCCTGCCTGTAAAGTCTTTGGTCGAAAGACACAGAGGAATGAAAAGCGCCGGCCAGCCCGTCAGTACGCAGCGAAAAACGTCCTCCCCATAATTTCATAGCTATGACCTCCAAATTGTCCGAGCCTTAGAAGCGCTTGACTTTTGCTTGGCATAAGAATAATACTTCAGTCCCGATAAGTAAAATCAATGATACTTATGACGATGGTAAAGACACTATAATATATGCGTCGGAAAGAAGTTGTTTGGACTTTCTGAAAGGGCGGCGCTTGGTATGATTATGATTTTGTTGAAAGGATTGTAAGCATATGAACGCGAAAAATCATGCGGGCGGATTGCCGGGCGAGTTGCGGCGGATTGATGACGCCGAAAAAAAGAAAATGGAGATGTCGGAGTCCGAAGCGGAAGAACGCGTCAGAATCATGATGGAAAGAATTAGCCTCAATAATAGCTACCTGAGCGCTTTGAACAGCGTATCCTCCATCCTGCTCGAGTCGGATACGGATGAATTCGAGGACAGTTTATATCATTCGATGGGTTTACTGACAAGGGCGGTTGACGCTGACCGTATGCGCGTGTGGAAAAACCATACCGTTGACGGCGAATTGTATTACGAGCATCTGTACGCGTGGACGGAGAAGGGAACTCCGCAGAATGGCCAAAATGTAAAAATCAGCGCCTCCTACGGCAAAACATTGCCCGAATGGGAAGAAGTACTGTCGCGCGGAGACGCTATAAACATTCTTCTGCGCGATATGTCCCAGGCGGAACAGGCGTTGCTGTTTCGGCGCGGCATTATATCAGCTCTGGTTGTGCCGATATTTTTACATGGCGAGTTCTGGGGATTTGTCAGCGTCGACGATTGCCGCAAAGAGCGTAATTTTTCAAAAGATGAGGAAACGACGCTACGCTCCGCCGGCAACATTATCGCCAGCGCTTTAATACGAAACAACACGACGCGGGCAATGATCGAATATCATCAAAACCTTCAAGGTATGCTTGACTCGTTGCCCGTAGGTATCAGGATAATCAACCGGGACGACGGGAAGTTGGTTTACGCAAACGAGGCGTTGATGGATATCTTTGACTGCAAGGATTTTGAAAGAGACGTGGCGGGGCGCAGCGATTTCGATTTTATGCCCGACACGCAGCCAAACGGAAGAAAAACCGTGGATATGGCCAATGACTTTTTCCAGACTGAAAAAGTCCCAATGCATTTTCAGTGTTTCAAATTGAGCGGAGAACTGTTTACGGCCCGGGTCACCTCCTGCAATATCCCTTTCAAGGGGAAGCAATCCTCCCTTGCCATTATAGAGGATGTGACAAAGGAAAGAGAATCCATCGCCATATTGACAAATGTGTTAAACGAGATAGACGTGATGATTTACGTCACCGACCCAAACACGGACGAAATCCTTTTTATGAACGAATACATGAAGCAGCATTACAATATTGAACATGACTGCGTGGGGCAGACCTGCTACAAAGTCCTGCAAAGGGGGCTTGATAGAAGATGTGACTTCTGCCCTTGCCTTCAAATTGAAAAAGAACCTGACAAATCCGTCATTTGGGAGGAGCGCAGCACTTTAACGAATCGTATTTATCGTAATATTGACAGGTTCATAGACTGGCCTGACGGGAAGAAGGTTCATTTGCAGCAATCCGTCGACATAACCGAATTGGCCGCCGCGAAGGAACTGGCGGAAAAGGGCAGCCGCGCGAAAAGCGGCTTTCTCGCCAAAATGAGCCATGAGATACGCACTCCAATGAACGCTATCATAGGCCTGACGGAAATCGCCTTACGTGAGAACACGCTGAAGGCGGTTCATGAGCACACCTTAGCCGTTAAACATGCGGGCGTAACCCTTTTGTCCCTTATTGACGATATACTCGACTTTTCAAAAATAGAGGCCGGAATCCTTGAAATCGCGTCAAAGAGTTATTCCGTACCCTCTTTGATAAACGATGTGATCAGCATTATCAGGATGAAGTTTATTCGTTCGCAAATACTCTTTGCCGTGAACGTGGACGGCCGCATCCCCAATACCCTGGTTGGCGACGAAACAAGGATCCGTCAGGCGCTGCTCAATATATTGAATAATGCCTTCAAATACACCGAAAAGGGCTTTGTGTCCTTCACCGTACGCGGGGAATACATGAACGGGGATATCATAAGCGTTATTTTTGAGGTGGCGGACAGCGGCAGGGGTATAAAGGAAAAAGATATATGCAATATGTTCGGTGAATTTACCCAATTTGATAAAGAAAAAAACAAAAAAACCGAAGGCGTTGGGCTTGGGCTTGCCATCACGCACAGCATAATAAAAGCGATGGACGGCCATATCGGCGTAAGCTCAAAATATGGAGAAGGCAGTACGTTCACCATTACGCTGCCGCAAAAATATCTTGAGCGCGAACCGGTGGCGGCTGTTGAAAATTCCGGCGCAAAAAATGTGCTGCTCTATGAACAGCAGAAAATATACGCCGATTCCATAGTATCTTCATTTGAGAACCTCGGCGTAAACTGTACTCTTGTCAAGAGCGATTCCGAGCTGCGCGAGGCAATGACAAACCTGCCGCATGACTTTCTTTTCATTTCATCTTTTTTGTATGAAAAAAGTAAAGACATAATATCGAAATTAGGGAACAAGACCAAAGTTGTCGCGCTCACGGAATTTGGCGAGGAGATTTTCGATAAAGACTTAAATGTCCTTGCCATGCCGGTATATTCCGTATCTATAGCGAATATCTTGAACGGAGTGTCCGGCAGCTTTTCTTATGGTAATGACGATAAACTTATCGTGAAGTTTACCGCGCCTGACGCAAGGGTTCTTATTGTAGACGACGTCGTTACGAACCTGAAAGTAGCCCAGGGCTTGCTGGCGCCGTATAACGTGCAGGTCAGTCTGTGTAAAAGCGGTATGACGGCAATCAAGGCGATACAATCAAAAGATTATGATTTGGTGTTTATGGATCATAAGATGCCCGATATGGACGGTATTGAGGCTACGCGGCATATAAGGGAAATGGGGGCTGAAGACCAATATTATAAAAACGTGCCCGTTGTGGCTTTGACGGCCAACGCCGTCTCCGGCGCCGTGGAAATGTTTTTGGAAAACGGCTTTGACGACTTTTTATCAAAGCCTATCGACACGATAAAGCTGAACGCTATTCTTGAGAAATGGATTCCCAGGAACAAGCAGAAAATCGCTGCCGGGGGGACGTCATAATTATGGTATTGCTTGCGGTAGCTTTTTTCCGCACGAATCTCATATTTCATCTTCTTCATCGCTGGTTACCCAAGCTTTGTATTCCTCAAATGTCTTGAATGGCCCCGCCATCTCTGCTGTTCCGTTTTCAATACGCTCAATTAAAGCTAGAGTATCAGTACTTGCAGCCGGCAGGCGCACTTCAAATGGCAGGCCGCCACGCAATATGACTTGATTTAGAAACATGTTGATTGCGTCGGCAGTAGTAATTCCCAACCGCGATAGAATTGAATCAGCCTCGGACTTTACCTCGGGGGAAATACTCATGTGAATAGTATCGGTATCAGCCATGTCCACACCTCCTTTACGGCCATAATTTAGCACAAATGATTAACGCTTGCAACACTTCACAATCCCACACACTTCACAATCCCACCTCACAAGTCAAAATAAATAAAAATTTCTTAACCCCGCGAAGACTATACAGAGGACGTCCGGGTAATGGGACGGCGCGGCCCCAAAAAAATGGGCGCGTAAAATCCATTTTATCGGCGCGGCGGCAAAATGTCGGTGTATACTATCGGCATGACAAACAACTTTTTACATACCACGCGGCGTTTGGCTTTGGTTCTCGCCGGGGCGGCGCTTGCGGCTCTCAATATCATTACCCTTGTCAGAGGGGGAGGGCTTATTCCGGGCGGGTTTACCGGGCTTGTCCTCCTGATTCAGGAAATATGCTCGCAATACGGCGGCTTCCACATACCTTTCAGCGTCGTGCTCTATACTCTGAACGCGATACCTGTGGTTATCTGCTTCAAGTTCGTAGGCAAAAAATTTACCCTTTATTCGGTGCTTGTGGTCGTTGTTTGCGGGCTCCTCACAGACGTGCTGCCGCTGCTGATGCCTGACGGCATGATAAATTATTTCAGCCTGCAAGACCCCCTGCTTTCCGCGGTTTTTGGCGGCTTCATCAGCGCGTTCGCCAAAAGCCTCTGCCTCTATGCGGGGGCCACAGGCGGGGGTACGGATTTAATAGCTATCTTTATCTCTGAAAAATACCGCAAGGACTCGTGGCATTATATTTTTGCCGGAAATTTTGTAATTCTGGTGTTCGCGGGCATTTTTTTCAGTCTGGACAAGGTGCTGTACTCCATAATTTTTCAATATACCACCACGACGGCCCTGGGCGTCCTCTACCGGAATTATCAGCAGAGAACCCTTCTTATAATCTCCAGCAAGCCTGACGAGATTTATGGTTTAATAAACGAGATGACCCGCCACGGAGCCACTTATTTCGACGGGCACGGCGCTTATGAGAAAGAAGAGCGGGTAATGCTTTATTCGGTGGTAACCGCAAGCCAGGAGAAGGATCTCATTCCGGCTATCATGAAGATAGACCCCGGGGCGTTTATAAACGTCCTTAAAACCGAGCAGCTTGACGGAAAGTTCTACATTCCGCCCAAAGACTAGAAAATTCCGGGAGGAGAATCCATGAATAAAATTCACGCGTTGAAAGACGTCACCGCGAAGCTGGCGGCAGTGGCGGCGGGGAGGGAAAAGGCCGAGCTGGTCATCAGGGACGCTCGTCTGGTCAACGTCAACACCGGCGAGATAATGGAGCACACGGACATAGCCGTTGCCTGCGGGCGCGTGGCGCTCGTCGGAGACGCGTCCCATACGACGGGAAAGGATACGAAGGTCGTCGGCGCGGCGGGAATGTACGCCGTCCCCGGCTTCATGGACGGACACCTTCACGTGGAGAGCAGCATGATGAACGTGAGGGAGTACGCGAAAACCGTCATTCCTCACGGAACGACAGCAATATTCCCGGATCCTCACGAGATAGCCAACGTTCTCGGCAAAAAGGGAGTACGTTTCATGGCGGACGACGCGGCCGCCACGCCGCTGCGGGTTTTTACACTTATGCCCTCCTGCGTTCCCGCCGTCCCGGCTTTCGAGGACGCGGGCGCGGCCATCGGCCCGGACGACGTCGCCGAGTTCATGGAGATGGACGACATATGCGGCTTGGGTGAGATGATGAACTTTCCGGGCGTACTGAGCGGGGACGAAAACGTTCACAAGGAGCTTTACGCCGCGCTTGCCCGGGACAAGACCGTCACGGGGCACTATTCCATGCCTGAGACCGGGCGGGGGCTGAACGCTTACGCCGCGTCCGGGATTCGCTGCTGCCACGAGTCCGTGCGCCGTGAGGACGCGCTGGCAAAAATGCGGCTGGGGATGTACGCGCAGATTCGGGAGGGTTCGGCCTGGCGGGACCTTCATGAAGTCGTGAAGAGCGTTACCGAAAACAAAATTGATACCCGCTTCGCCACGCTCGTCAGCGACGACACGCACCCGGATACCCTGCTTTCGCGCGGGCACATGGATCACATAGTCCGCCGCGCCGTCGAAGAGGGGGTAAACCCTGTCGCCGCTATACAGATGGTAACTATAAACGTTGCTCAGTGCTACCGGATGGACAGGGACCTGGGCAGTATCTCGCCGGGGAAATTCGCCGACATTCTCCTGATTTCCGACCTGGCGAAAGCGGACGTCCGGAAAGTTTTCATCAACGGAGTCCTTGCCGCGGAGGACAATAAACTTGCCGTTTCAATCGAGAAGGCCGTCTATCCCGGCTTCGTCAAAAACACATGTCACCTGAAAAAGCCCCTGACCGCGGAGGATTTCAAAATTGCCGCGCCGGACCCTTCGCCAAGCCCGGCCAAAACGCGGGTCATCGAAATCATCGAGGCGCGGGTTGGAACCTATGCCAGAGAGTTTGACATGAAAGCGGAAAACGGCTTCGTCCCCCCTGACCCCAGCCGCGACATCGCCCTGCTCGCCGTCGTGGAGCGGCACAAAGCTACCGGGACGATGGGCAGGGGTTTCGTGAAGGGCTTCGGGTTGAAGGGCGGGGCCGTGGCCTCCACGGTAGCGCACGACGCCCATAACCTGATGATAGTCGGCATGAACGGGACGGACATGGCTTTGGCGGGCAACGCTCTGGCCGAATGTGGAGGAGGAATGGCCGCGGCGCGGGACGGAAAAATTCTGGCGCTGCTCCCCCTGCCCATCGCCGGGCTGCTCTCCGAGGACGAGGCCCCGGTCATCGCGGAAAAGGTCGTAAAACTGGACGCGGCGTGGAAAGAGCTAGGCTGCGGCCTGGAATCGCCCTTCATGACTATGGCCCTTCTTCCTCTGGCGGTGCTTCCCGAACTGCGCCTGACCAACCGAGGGCTGATAGACACGGTAAATTACAGATTTACGGAGCTGTTCGTCAAAGCTGCCGAGGCCGGGAGGACGGCTTTTATTTCCTGAACCATTTCACGTCGTCAAACCAATTTTTTTTGTCTTTTTCCGCTTTTCCGTCGGGGGTTACGTCGTAGACGTACGAAGCCGGGTCATGCGCGCGCGCGGTTTGTTTGCCGCTTATTTTCTCGTAGCAGTAAAGCCCGCCTCCGCTGAAAAGCGATATCAGCAAGAGCCACCCCAAAACGCTCAGAATAAACGACGGCAGTTTGAACAGGACAAAATGCGCTATGTAAACCAGCAGGCCCCCCACGGACAACATCGCCGGGATAAAAAACACCGCCAGTATGGCCTTGTTTTTTATGTCGCTGCGCTGCCATTCCCCGAGAAGGGCCAATACTCCCGACATAACAAAAGGAGGCCATATGTACTTCATAAGAAGCGGCCACCAGCCAAACGCCATAACTATACCTCCACGATTCTGTAGCTCTGCGTTCCGATACCGAGGGCCTCTCCGTACTCGAGCTGGATTTCCCAGGGAACGTAGCTGTAAATTCCGCCCTTGAATTTGTCCATGCCGGGCGCAAGGAATTCCTCTCTCAACATGCTGCCGGGGTTGCCTTGCTGCGCGTTTACCATGTCCACGCAGGCTTTGTCCAGAGCAACCGGGTCGAACGAGGCCATAATCCCGACGTCAGGAACGAGGAAGCTGTCGCTCCAGCAGCAGCAGTCACATTCCGGCGTGACGTTCATTACGAAATTTATATAGGCCGTCTTGCCGTTTTTTTGTCTGGCCGCGCCGTAAGCGTACTCCGTCATGCGGCGTACGAAATCGCCCAGGTCGGAGTCGTTTTTGCCCATAACAATGCACGGGACGGGGCATACCGTTTGGCACTCGCCGCAGCCGATACAATCCGCCTCGGATAATAACCCGGCCTTGCCATTTTCCACGGCAATGGCCTGTTCGGGGCAGTACGAGGCGCATTTCCCGCAGCCTATGCAGCGGGCCGCGTCAATTACGGGGTGAATGTAGGCGTGCTGATCCTTCTTGCCGTCGGAGGGTGCGCACCCCATCGCCAGGTTTTTGAGCGCGCCGCCGAAACCGGCCATCTCATGCCCCTTGAAATGACTGAGCGTTATCATGCTGTCGGCCTCCGCTATGTCGCGGGCCATTTTGATTTTCTTGAAGTATTTGCCGTCGATGGGTACTTCTATGAAGTTGTTGCTTAACAGCCCGTCCGCGATGATGAGCGGCGCGCGCACCGTGGAGTAGGAATAGCCGTGCTCCAGCGCGGTTTCAAGGTGATCCACCGCGTTTTTGCGGCTTCCGAGGTAGAGGGTGTTTGTGTCGGTGAGGAAGGGCTTTGCCCCCTCGCTCTTTACCTTGTCAACCACCTGACGGGCAAAAACGGGGTTCAGGTAAGCGTCGTTGCCTCGTTCCCCGAAATGCAGCTTAATGGCGGTCAGATCCCCCTTAGTCAATATTCTGGACAAGTTCATAATCTCCATGATTTTTTTCAGGCGGTTGATTTTGTTGCCTTCCTCACCGCGAGTTCTAAAAGACGAAAACCACACTTCCGATGCCATATTCAATAGCCCTCCCGTTGTTTTTTTACTCTAGTTTCCGGGACATTTTAACATGGAGCCGGTGCGAAAAGGGCGTTGCGCGATATAATGTTTTTAATTCTTCGCGCCGGACGTGATTTGTATGCCTTTGACATTGGTTCCAACGCCCATAGGAAACCTGGAGGACATGACTCTGCGCGCCATCCGCGTGCTGAAGGAGGCCGACGTAATCGCCTGCGAGGACACGCGCACGTCCGGAGTTCTTTTGAAGCGGTACGGCATTTCCAAACCTCTGGTTGCTCTGCACCTGCACAACGAAAGGGAGTGTTCCGGGCGTCTTATGCCGGATCTGGCGGAGGGCAGGAACGTCGCGGTGATAAGCGACGCCGGGACGCCGGGCATAAGCGACCCGGGTTATCTGCTTTTCCGAAACGCCATAGACGCCGGGTACGAAGTGGATGTTCTGCCCGGTCCGTCCGCTTTGCTGCCCGCCCTGATATTATCCGGGCTTCCGCCTCATCCTTTTTTGTTCCACGGTTTCCCCCCCGAAAAACCGGGGCAGAGGAAAAAACTTTTCGAGTCTCTTTCCTCGCTGTGCTGCACGCTGGTTTTCTATTTGTCCCCTCATAAGGCGGAACGGCACGTCGCGGATATGCTCGAGGTTTGGGGCGACAGGAGGGCGGCGCTGGTGCGGGAGATCAGCAAGCTCTATCAGGAGTCGGTGCGGGGAAGCCTGTCCGATATCGCGGAGCGCCTTCTTCATGGCGTGAAGGGTGAGATGGTTCTTGTGGCGGAGGGTAGGGGGGACGAAGGAGAGCCGGACTCCTGGCGGGAAGAGGCCGAGGCTATGCTGAACGAAGGGCGGCCGGTCAGGACGATAGTGGACGAAATAACCGCCCGGCGCGGCGCGTCCAGAAACGCGGTCAAAGAATTTTTGCTGCTTTTAAAGAGGAAAGAAGAGGAGAGTAGAACGAATTGAAGCGCGAAGACCTCCGCAAGTGTAAAAGAATAGTCGTCAAGGTGGGTACAAGTTCCATCACTTACCCGACGGGGAAAATCAACCTTGGGAAGATGGAGCTTCTGGCCCGCGAAATGTCCGACCTGCACAGCGCCGGACGCGAGCTGGTGCTGACAACTTCCGGCGCGGTAGGGGCCGGAGTCGGCAGGCTGAACTGCCCGTTTCCTTCGAGCCTGCCGGAGAAGCAGGCTTTGGCCGCCGTTGGGCAGGGGATATTGATGCACATGTACGAAAAATTTTTTTCGGAGTACTCCAAAAGCGTGGCTCAGGTACTCCTTACCCGTGACTGCTTCTCGGACCCCGAACGCTACCTCAACTCCCGCAACACGCTCTTTTCGCTGCTGAACTTCGGGGTCATCCCCATCATCAACGAAAACGACACCGTGGCGGTGGACGAGCTCAGGTTCGGGGACAACGACACCTTATCCGCGATGGTGGCTTGCAATATCGACGCTGACTTACTTATAATACTTTCAGACATAGAAGGGTTCTACGACTCCGACCCGCGTAAAAACCAGTCGGCCCGCCTGATCCCGGAGGTAAACGAAATAACCGCCGAAATGACGGAGAACGCCAGAACAAAGGGGAGTTCCTTTGCCAGCGGGGGAATGGTTACAAAACTCTCGGCGGCGAGTATGACCATGGCAAACGGAATACTGATGGTGATAGCCGCCAGCGACGAACCCAACGTCATCCGGCGCGTGGCGGAGGGAGAAAACATAGGGACTCTCTTTCTCCCTCGCCGCGACATTTGATACCAATTTGAAATCAAGGGCCTAAAGTTAGAATAGCTAGAAACAGTCTTGTTCGGCATTTGAGTTTCAGATTCACACCCGTTTGATCGCAAATTGGTATGAAGCGATGGAGAGGATGAAGTGAATAAAGTGAATAAAGTAAATACTTCCTGGAAAGATGAACTGGATTTAATGGCGCGAAACGCGAAAGAAGCCGCGCGGTTTTTGGCCGTGACGCCCACGGAAACAAAAAACGCCGCCCTTTGCGGCATGGCCTCGGCTCTGAGGGCAAACGAGGCTGAGATTCTGGCGCAGAACAGGCTTGACTTGGAGGAGGGAAAAAACGCCGGCTTAACGGACGCCCTTTTGGACCGTCTGGCCCTGAACCGAGCCAGAGTGGAGGCGATGGCCGCGGGATTGGAGGAAGTTGCCGCGTTCCGTGACCCTGTCGGCGAGGTGCTTGGAATGTGGAACGGGGATAAAGGCATACGCATAGGGCGGATTCGCGTGCCGCTGGGCGTGGTTGGAATGATTTACGAAGCCAGACCCAACGTCACAGCCGACGCGGCGGGCCTTTGCCTCAAGTCAGGCAACGCCGTGATTCTTCGCGGCGGCAAGGAAGCCCTCCGCTCCAACGCCGCGATAGCGCGCGTCATCTCCGCCGCCGCAACGGAAAACCACATACCCGGCGGCGCAATACAACTGCTGGATACGGCGGACCGCGACGCCTCCCTTGCCCTCATGCAGTCCGCGCATATCGACGTGCTGATACCGCGCGGAGGCGTGAAACTCAAGGAGTTCGTAACGCAAAACGCGCGGGTTCCCTACATCATGACCGGGGCCGGAAACTGCCACACGTTTATCGACGCCTCGGCCGACATTGACATGGCCACGGATATCATAGTGAACGCCAAATGTCAGCGTCCCGGCGTATGCAACGCCATGGAAACCCTTCTTGTTCACAAAGACATCGCGCCGCGCTTCATTCCGGCCGGGCTGAAGGCGCTTGCGGAGCGCGGCGTCGAGCTGCGTTGCGACGAAAATGCCCTGCTGCTTTTCCCCTCAGCCAAACCAGCCGCAGATGAGGACTGGGAAACGGAGTTTCACGACCTCATTCTGGCGGTCAGGGTAGTGGACAGCCTGGAGGCCGCGATGGAGCACATCCACCGCTACGGCACCCAGCACAGCGAGGCCATAGTGACGAACGACTACGCCGCGGCCCAGGTATTTCTTGCCGCTGTGGACGCCGCGGCGGTCTACGTCAACGCGTCGACCCGCTTTACGGACGGCGGAGTATTTGGATTCGGCGCCGAGATGGGCATAAGCACCCAAAAACTGCACGCCCGCGGCCCGATGGGAGTCGAGCAGTTGACGTCCACAAAATTCATCGTGTACGGCAGCGGCCAGACCAGAGGATGAAAGGAACAAAGGAGGGACGATAAAGCCAATGGGAACAGCAGAACGCTATCACGCCACATATTCGATTTCCTGGGAGAGAATACATCAGGACTGCAAGATTCTGGCCGCGCGCCTTCACCAGATGGGGACGTGGAGCCGCATTGTGGGCGTGGCCCGGGGGGGCCTGATTCCGGCCTCCATAATCGCGAGGGAGCTTAACATAAGAATGATGGATACCATATGCGTATCCAGCTATTCGGTCAGGACGCAGGGAGAAGCCAACATACTCAAAGAAATCCGCTCCGAAGACGGCGGCAAGGACTGGCTTATAATCGACGACCTGGTGGACACCGGCAAAACCGCCCAAATTGTGCGTAAAATCCTCCCCAACGCCTACTTCGCCACCGTTTACTCCAAACCCGAAGGGCGTCCTTTCGTCGATACATATATAATGGAAGTGACGCAGGACACGTGGATACTCTTCCCCTGGGACGCCGAGTACACGTACAGTAAACCCTTGGTGGAGGGTTAGGGAGAAACAGCTATTTACATTAAAAATCTGTAGAATATAATTTATCGGTAAATATCGCGGGGGTGAGGTTCGTCTGGTGACGGGCCCGGGCTTCAAACCCGGTGAGGGGTGGTTTGCGCTGTCCCTGGTGGGTTCGATCCCCACGCATCCCCGCCAATTTGAGGTAGATTTTTTGACTGAACGTATTCCGGTGGTGGCGGTTATAGGCCCCACCGCCGTGGGGAAGACGGCCCTTAGCCTGGAACTGGCCGCACGGCTGGACGCCGAGGTGGTGTCGGTGGACTCGCGCCAGGTCTATCGTTATATGGACGTCGGAACGGACAAAATATCGCCGTCGGAGCGGAAAACGGTTCTTCATCACCTGATTGACGTAGCCGACCCCGACGAGGTTTTCAGCGTGGCGCTTTTCGTCAGGCTGGCTCAGGACGCGGCAGCGCGTATACGGGCCAGAGGGCGGGCGCCGCTTTTTGTGGGCGGAACGCCGTTTTACTACAACGCTCTTTTTCACGCCGCGATGACGGCCGATTTGCCGGAGGACAGGGAAACGCGTATCCGTTTTGAAAAACTTGCGGAAGAAGAAGGAGCCGAAGCTCTCCACAGGATGCTGGCGGAAGCCGACCCCGAAACCGCCGCGAGGCTGCACCCCAACGACGTCAGGCGGGTGTCCCGCGCCCTGGAGCTGAACGCCCTCACCGGCACTCCGCCGTCGCGGCTCTACTCGTCCGGGGAAAAGGAGCGTTCCAATATGGACGTGCTGTACATCGGACTCAACCGAGGGCGCGCCGAGCTTTACGAGAACATAGCCTCCCGCGTCCGCAGGCAGTTCTCGTCCGGCTACCCGGAGGAGGTCGAGTGGCTTCTAAAAAACGGCTTCGACGAGCGTTTCCCGTCAATGCAGGGCTTCGGTTACAAAGAACTCGCCGCGTGGCACAGGGGAACCATGACTTTTGAGGAGGCGCTCGAAGGGGATATTCGGAGGACCAAGGCGTTTTGCCGCAGGCAGATGACGTGGTTCGGAAAATTTTCCCCCGCCCTGTGGCACGACGTATCGGAATACAGCGCCTCCGCCCTTCTGACCGCAGTTACCGAACCCGCGAAAGCGCACCTGGGACGCTGAAGAACATAAAAGCGGGAGGGGAAACCTCCCGCTTCACTATTCGCTGTATCCGCTAGAAAGTTTCCCTCCAGTACTGCATGTGCGGGACTACCGGGTCGAGGTCGAGTTCGTCGCTGCGGCCGGGTGGAGCGCTCAGCCGCCAAATCGTGTCGTCGGCGAAGAAGTCGAAGTCATCGCCATGCTCACTTTTGGCTTCGCCTGCCGCGCTGGGGCTCAACGGCTTGACCGCGAGGTAAAGGTCGGATACGTCCCTGCCTTCAACCTGCCTGGTGTAGCTGGTTATGCCCACGACCTTGACATTGTTGAACCTGATGGCATAGAGGCCATTCCCCCCGTCCCGTACGGGCGCGCCGGTCGTGGGGTCGAACGCGTACAGCCTGGTATACCCGGTGAAATCGCACCCTTCGGCTTGGATATCCGGGGTGAAAGTCGCGACGTAAAGAACGTTGTTGCCTGTATTGAAATGCGGCGAAGCCGAAACGTACTCCGCCTCTTCGGTTTCGTTTGCCGGAGCCAGACGCAGACACCAGCCATGGTCGTTTTCTTCGACTCCACTTTTAATCGCACCAATGGCGTCCTTGCGCGCATCTCCCTCACCCGGCAGATCATCTATGCGCAGTTCATACAGGTCGCCAAGATCAGGCGGACTGTTCGGGTCGTAAGACGGGCTTTCCACGTCTTTCAGCGCGAAGATGTACTGTTCACGGTTATAGAGCCCTTTTTGCCGCCCTTGATCAATTCCCACCGCCAGGAGGTCGGAGGTGCCGCCGAACAGCCACCGGCCCAGGCCTCTGAACCGAACGACCTCAAAGGCGTGAGTAAGGGCTATGGGCAGGCCACCAGCCTGCGTGCGTACGCGGAAAATGTTGCGGAGTTCCCAGTTTTCGGGCTCGTTTTCCATTTCGCAGTACAG
>Ga0099364_10007392_pt1 | contig 15690 bp, 4 predicted proteins | sample TergutTh196P3_FD_73070 | JGI IMG/M metagenome (GOLD analysis project Ga0099364, IMG submission 73070) | Microcerotermes parvus P3 segment gut microbial communities from Pointe-Noire, Republic of the Congo - Th196 P3 | ecosystem: Host-associated > Arthropoda: Insects > Digestive system > Gut ...
ATACCTGATTTCAAAAAAGAGGAGTTTATACCGATAGAGCCGAAACCGCCTCTCCTAATACCGGAAGGAGAGACGGGAGGCAAAGGAGGCTTAGGTACCGGAGGCGGAGGCATAGTAATCCCATATCCTCCTATAGAGCCGGATGTCAGGTTAGAGGTGGAATATTTGACAAGTGACGACTCCGTTCCGGCAAAAGAAAACTTTTCACTTGCCGGCGGCGTAAACGGCACTCTTAATCTTACTACCGGAGAATTCGTCACAGGTTTTACGGATGCAAGCACAAAAAAATCGGCATTAGCCTGCCAAATTTCGCATGTTTATAAGAAGAACAGCACAAATTACGGCTGCGGTAAAAATTGGCGTCTTAATCTTCATCAAACGCTGGTTAAAAATACCGCCGCGAACGTGGGCGTAGACTATATCTATACCGATTCCGACGGAGAAAAACACGGGTTTATAGAAACATACTATTATCTCAATGCGTCCAATAATAAGGTTACCGTTGATAAAAAAAACGTGACCGTTGAATTGGACGGCACTCTTTGGTATAAATCGGGCAGCGCGTCTTACGAAGTGTTTAAAGACCAGCGCACTGCAACGGGGATGAGTCTGTCGGCAAAAATGGAAGGATTTAAAAATGCCGAAAATTTGGAACAAAGGCAAAATGAATTAAAACAGGCAGAGGAATATTTTGACGCATGTAAAAACAACTTAAAAGAAAATGCGTCAATGAATATATCCGGCGGAACGATTTATAAAGAATTAAAAAACAGTTTTACCGGCGATATATTATCAGCCGCAAGTTTTAATACGTTTGTTTCCGACGGCTCCGCAAGCGGCAGAATGGTTTTAAGCAAAGGCGAAGCCATGCAGTATAGCTCCTTGCTTTTACAGAAAAAGCAGATTGAAGACCAAATTGACTCAATGAATAAACAAAAAACAGCATTGAACAACAATATAACTTCGTTGAACAACAATATAACTTCGTTGAACAACAATATAACTTCGTTGAACAACAATATAACTTCATTGGGCAACAATATAACTTCATTGGGCAACAATATAAATTCGCTGGGTAACAATATCAGCTCAATAAGTGTCCAGCTCACTGCCCTTGATCACCAATACGCCTCTTTGGTTACAAGCAGACAAGCATTAGACGACCAAAATAACGACAAAAATGCAACAGTGTATCAATATACGGCCCAGCGTACTAATTTAACCAGTCAAATCAACCATATCAGCGCGCAGAAAAGCAGCTTAACAACACAAAGAAGTGATCTCACAACGCAACGGAGTGATCTCACGAAGCAAAGAAATGATCTTACGACGCAAAAGAATGATCTTACGACGCAAAAGAATGATCTCACAACGCAACAGAGTGATCTCACGAAGCAAAAAAATGACCTTACGACGCAAAGAAATGATATTGACAAATCTATTTCAAGCGCAAACTCCCAGAAAACCGCCACAGAAGAGCAAATAAATTATATTAAGAACAAAGCCGCTGATAATTTAAAAGAACTCAAAAGGGTATTCAAAGAATATACAAACAAAGAGTTTGAACTTAAAAAATTGAAAGAGCAAACGCCCGTATCTTATCTTTCGGACGGCAATGCGTCTTTGTGTTTCAATGAAGCCGGAAAATTATGCGCTATTGCCGATAAATATAACAACTCTATTTCTATCGAATACGATCATAAGGGGCGCATATCAAAGGTAAATGACGGCAAGAGAGCTATAACATTAAAATACAATTTTTACGGCCAGCTCGTGTCAGTTACCGATTATCGCGGAAGAAGGGCAACGTATGCCTATTCATCAACTTCCGCTTCCGGCAATTTGACAAAGATAACATATTCCGACGGAAATACATTGGAATTTGTATATGCCGGAGATACGGTGACTTCAATTGCTTCATCGGCGGATAAAACAAAAACTTTACTGTCGTATTCGTCGAACAAATTGTCGAAAATAAACAATCAATCTATCGCAAGAGCAATAGCAGACGACAAAATAACTGAGCAGGGCAAGCTTGAGATAAGACCCTTAACGGGAGAGGAGCTGCCATCACGGCTGACCGCTGACGAAGTCATATCCATGCTGGCGCCAATCACGGTGTCAGTTACCGATATCAGCTATACCGCAAACGAATGCGCGATAACAACTGACGGAAAGCTGAGTTGGTATATAATGGACAGATTAGGCAACCTCGTCGGCGGATACGCCAAGCTTACGGACGGAACGCATAAGGAGCGTTTGTCTTTCAACTATTTTGACAGAGTCAATAATTGGCGCTATTCAGTCAAAGAAACTGACGATCCGATTCCGTTATCCAGAGGATCGCGGATTTTGACAATTTTCGAAGAGGCGCAAAGTTCCGCAAGGGAGAACACGACTAGATTACCTGCGGGAGACTCTCAAATTCCTAAAACTTTCGAAAGGGTGCAAGCTTTTACATCGGCCAATGAAGTACAGACTTTTTTGTCGGCCAAAGATCCGCAGGGCGCAGCGTCGGCAGAATCTTTGCAAATTTCAGCATTGTCTGATAAATTCAAAAAAGATTCTCCGGTTTTTGTATTGAATAATAAATCACGGACTTCTATTACTGTTCCTGCAGCTTCTTTGCCTGCCGGCAAAACCGAGTTTGTTTTCTCCGCGTATGCAGCGGCGGCAAACGCGCCGGTCACGGACATGCGCTTTGGGACGGCGTTCCGTCCTTTGCCTTCCGGCGGTTCGGATCAGAAATTTGAAATCGTTGCCGAAGTGAATTATAAAGATAAGCCCGCGCAAACGTTTGTGGCGTCTTTCGATTATAAAAATAAAGACAAGCAGTTTTGCGCGCTGCCCGTTACATTGGATAAATCGCTGCTTGCGGATTTGCAAAGCATTGTTTTAAAACACGTTTACACCGGCAGCGGCGCGGCAGCTTTTACGGATTTCCGTTTTGCGCCGTGCGAATGGGAATATAAGACATTTGATCAATTTAAAAACGTGGCTTATTCCGAGACCGGCACGGCACTGCTTAACAAAGGCGAGTCTTCAAACGCTTACACAAAGGCGTTTGTAAATTACAGCTATGATAATGATCACCGTTTGATACAGAAAAGATTGACCAATACGACAAACGCCGGTTCAGAAAATACGGTTAATTATGCCGTAAGCAAATATTATTACAATGATTACGGAAGCATTGCCAGGACTGAAAACTATGTGGAGGGCGAGGAAGGAACCATAGGCATTGTAGTAGAAGAAACGGTTTATAACGAAAAAGGAAATGTGATAAAGAGTTTATCGTATAATACTTTAAACAGTACGGCAAAGACTTATTCCGAAAACGAATACTCCGAAAACGGACAGCTTAAAGCCGAAATAGACGTAACCGGAGAAAATAAAACGGCTTTTGAATACGAGCCCGATACGGATGCAGTTCAAACGATAATCAAACCCGACGGCGGAAAGTTTTCTTACGGCAGGGATTATATCGCAGGCAAAGTTACCGGCATTACGCAAAGCACGGAATCAGGCGAGGCTAATTCTATTGAAACAAAATTTACATGCGGCGTTGTTACACGGTTAAAAAGCGGTTTAAATACTGTTAATTACGAATATGACGCCAAGCGCAGAAAAACCAAAGTATCGCTAAACGGCGCCGAGCATGTTAAATACGCGTATGCTGAAGATACGATGTCCGATAAAATAAACATAAATGATATTGAATTTGACGGCGTAATTTCGGACAAGGTAACGGCAACGTTAAAAGGCGGAGCTTCGCCGGATATCGTAACGGAAGCAGTAACGGACAAACGCGGTAATTTGATAAGCACGATCGTAGACGGAAATGTCCAGTTCGCCAACAGTTACGACGATTCCGGTATTTTATTAAAAAGCGCCGATAATATAACGGGCAGCACGTTTACTTCAGACTACGACGATATTAATAAACGCTCAACAATGTCAAGCAGGTCAGCCGGGACAAAATCCGGATATGAAGATTTAGCCGCAGTATCGGAAAACTATGTTTACAATGACCGCGGTGAATTGAGCGAATGTACTGTCAGCGTAAACGGAACAGCAGCCCAGACATACTTACATTCATATAAAAACGATGCCTCAAGAAATTTAGATTTCATGACCCTGCCCAACAATCTGATATATAAACCGCAAACGGACGTTAACGGACGCAAAACCGGCAAGCTTCTGACAGACCTGAGCGGAAACAGTAAATTCGGCGAATATATTGATTACCGTAAAGTCGGCGACCATACGACAGGCATGGTATCGTCAATAAAATACGGAGAAGTCAAAGGCGGGGAGTACGTTATCGGAAACGGATTAAATTACAAATATGACGTATGCGGAAACATCTCCGAAATATGGGAAAACGGCGAGATTGCCGTCGTGTATACCTATGACAAACTGCAGCGTCTTGTACGCGAAGATAATAAGTCAAAGGGCAAGTCGTGGTTCTACTCTTATGATAATAACGGAAATATATTGTCTAAGAAAGAAGCGGATTATACAAGAAAACCGGCGGATGAAATAACTGAATATAATTACAAAAAGCTTTATTCTTATGACGGCGATAAATTGACGGACTGCAACGGCGAGAAATTTGTTTATGACGGTTTCGGCAACCCTACGACATACAGGAATAAAACTTTAATGTGGCAGGAATGCAAACTGGCTGACTTTAACGGCATAACCTTTGCATATGACGGCTACGGGCAGCGCGTAAAGAAAGGAAATGTCGTATATACTTATAATATCGGCAAAAAATTACTGCGCCAGAGCAATGGGACTGATACCTTAGAATTTATTTATGACGACAGCGGTTTGTGCGGAGTTAAACACGGAGATAGGCAATACATTTACCGTAAGAACCTGCAAGGCGATATAACGCATATATTTGATATAAACGGAGGGCTTGCGGCATCTTATAATTATGACGCGTGGGGAAATCATACGGTTTCGGATTCCGAAGGCAATCCGGTAACTTCCGAAAATCATATCGGAAATCTGAATCCGTTTCGTTACCGCGGATATTTGTACGATACGGAAACTAATTTGTATTTCTTAGTGAACCGCTATTACGACCCTGAAACCGGTCGCTTTATTTCGCAAGACAAGGTCTCTTATCTCGATCCGAACACGGTTAACGGTTTAAACCTTTTCATTTATTGCGGAAATAATCCGGTTATGTATGTTGACGAAACAGGCTGCAGCTTGAAATCGTTTTTTAAAAAAGTTTGGAACGGGGTAAAAGCGGTTGGAAAGGCTATTGGAACGGCTGTAGTCGGTCTTGCAAAAACGATTGGATTGGTTGTAGCCGGCGTAGTTATGGCGGTGGTCGGCGCGGCCGTTGCGTTAGTCGGCATAGCGCTCTCCGGAGCTGCGTGGTTATTAAATTCACGGGCACTTGCTTCATTCTCGGGCAAAGTATTTCAGGTCGGAGTTTCATTGTCAATGTATGGAGGTTTTATGACAGCTGCTGCTTTCAGCTCTGCAATTTATAACGATATGAAAGCAATCGGCTGGAATCCGTTCAACTCAAATGAGGAGGCTGTTCTAAAGTCGAAATACGTATCTTTCTACAAAGGAATGCCGGTAATTAGAAAAGACGGCGGAAGATCGGGCTCTTTCGGGATAATTCTTTTAAAGCGTACTGAAGACGGCGTAAAAACAGGCGAAGTGGACGAAAACGGTTATATGGCAGGTTCGCATACTCTTAGGCACGAATGGGGGCACGGCGTCCAGCAGTGGAATATGGGGCCTGTGGCCTATGGATTGAATGTGGGAATTCCTTCTTGGAAAGAGTGGGGGCCGTGGGCTGCAGACGACAGATATTACGACGCGCCGTGGGAAATGGATGCAGATATATTTGGAGGCGTTCCGGCTGATTCGACAGTTGGCGGCCGATACGGCGACCGTAATCCGGCGAATGCCGCCGAAGGCCTTGAAGGTTTAAAGTTTTATGGTTTTGGCTGGCTCTCATTTTTCTTTTAACTTGACAATAGAAGTGCAGAGTGGAAAGTGAAGAGTGAAGATACGGCAAAACGGCGGAGGCAGATAAATATAGCAAACAGGTGCAAAAAGAGCTTGATTCTAAGCTGACGAAATACAGAAAAAGATTGACGAAATAAAAAAACTTATTTCGGATAAAGAAAATGAAATAAAAAAGTCAGCAGCAGCTTCTCTGACTTCTTCATTGCCTGCGAAAAAAGAAACGAAAACTGAAACGGAAACAGAAGCGGAAAAGAAATAAATTTAAATCGGAGGGTTTATGGCCAAAATCGTAGATTTGGAAGCCGCTAAAACCATCGGGAAGTCGTTTTTGATGCAATCAAGGACTAAAGCCATTGATAAAGTTATTGATGAGGGGAATGATAAAAAAGACGCTGATTTAAAACTTGTTTTACGCGTAGATTCCGTAAATACCTCTTATGATACGATAGAAAAAAATAAAGATGCTTTAGAAAAGAATATTAAGCTTAAAGACGAAGGAGAAGCATGTTTTTACGTTTTCAATTCTGACAGCGGAGGTTTTGTGATAATTTCCGCGGAAGACGACAACGAAGATAGAATTCTCGGATACTCTTTAAGCGGACATTTTGATATAAACAACTTTCCTCCCGTTCTTGCGGACTTTTTTGAGGGTTACCGCAGAGATATTTTGAAAAAGAGAGAAGAAAATAGTTCGCAGCCGGCAATTTCACCGAGGAAAGCTCCTACGAATGTTCCTGATGTTGACGTTGTTGTAGCTCCGTTAATAAAAACGACATGGGGACAAGAGATATATTATAACTACTATGCTCCGTTTTATTATCCGTCCGGATGTACTTCCGTGGCTATGGCGCAAATTATCAAATATTATGAATGGCCTAAAAAAGGCAAAGGGACTAATACATACGATGATTCATCAACTCCATGCTGGAATTTTGAATATAGAGATAAAAATTGTCCGGGACTTACCTACAAAGGGCGTGATGTGACGGCAGATTTTGGTAATACAGAATATGATAAGTATTATGATATGATGCCGGCATCCTTGCCTCGGTCAGACGATGAGAATAAATATATAGGAAGGAAAGAACTGAATGATGTGAAGCCGTTAAATCCGGTGCCGCCTGATATAAAATCAGTTGCAATGCTTATAAGGCATTGCGCATTAGCTGTTAATATGGACTATTGGATGAGCGGAAGCCATGTTGACTTAGGTATGGGTGGAGGAATTGGCAATATTTCATATGTAATGGGATTGGACGGACTATATAAGCACTTCAAATATAATAAAGCCAATACTTCATATAAAGCGACCGTTACTAATGACAGCGGCTGGAACAAGAAATTAAGAGACTCTCTTGATAAAGGGTATGTTGTGCCTTATTATGCCGCAATGGCTCATGTTTTTATTTGTGACGGATATGCAAAAGGAGATTTGTTTCATTTCAACTTTGGATGGCGTGGAAACCAAAACGGATATTATAAATTTGGAGGTCTTCATGTTGACGGAATTAATTACGATATATTGCCTTATGCTTCTTTTGATTTAAAACCTGATACAGACATTTGTTTTCTTGACGTGCAATGCGGTATTAAGAGTCTTATTCCTTTAGAACCTGCCGCTTATGATTTAAGCAGCTTTGTGATATTTCCTTACGGCAAAGTTCCCGTTGCAAAAGGATATAGCAGAAAATTTAAATTATATGACAGCAAGTCGGCGGCAGGCAATGTATACGAGATAGATTGCATAGATTATAACGGAACAAAATATGCGTTTAATAATAATAATCCCGAATTTACGGCAAATGATGTCAGAAATAACGGAACTATAGAAGTATTGGTTAAACCCATATATAATTTTGAAGTCGGCGGAGTTGAATATAAAGCGCTTAGTTATGACACTGCAGCGGTGATTTCGGTAAAGCCCGAAAATTTAAATGTAGTAATTCCGGAAACGGTTAACTATAATGGTCAGACTTTCAAAGTAATGGAGATAAAACAAGGAGCTTTTAACAGTAATAAAACAGTTAAAACTTTTAAAGCCGACTACGTAACAAAAATAGAAGATGATTTGCTTAAAGACGCTTCGGTTTTAGAAACCGTTTCTGTTAAAAAAGTGAACACGATCGGTTCTTATGCTTTTTACAATTGCCGAAACTTGCAAGAAATTGTAATGGACAACGCAGAAAATATTTGGGATTATGCTTTTTACGGGTGCATCCGCTTATCTATGAAACCCGGAGCATTGAATTCTATTCGCAATATAGGTAAATGTGCTTTTGAAGGCTGTGAAAAATTAAATATAGATGTGAACAATACATATCTTCGCAGCGTGGAGGCAAATGTTTTTAAAAACACCAATATCAAAAGCGCAGTATTTTTAAATGTTTTAGACATACAAGAGTATGCTTTTTCAAATTGTAAAAGTTTGATTAATGTTAATATCCCGAATGTAACGGAGAAAATAGGTATCCGGGCATTTGAAAATTGTACCGGACTAGCAGATGTTATTGCCGGAAATGTTAAAGAAATCCGCGAAAGCGCGTTTTCCAATTGCAGCAAGCTGAATAATATCAATTTGGAAAAAGTCGAGTATATAAGGAAACAGGCATTTGAAAATTGTACCGGACTGCCAAAGGTTATTGCCGGAAGCGTTAAAGAAATACGCGAAAATGCGTTTTCAAATTGCAGTAAACTGGATAATATCAGTATGGAAAAAGTCGGGTATATAGGGAAACAGGCATTTGAAAATTGCACGGGACTAACAAAGGTTATTGCCGGCAACGTTAAAGAAATACGTGAAAGCGCGTTTTTCAATTGCAGTAAGCTAAATAATATCAATATGGAAAGAGTCGAGTATATAGGGAAACAGGCATTTGAAAATTGTACCGTACTGGCAAACATCGGCAATATGAGGCACGTTAAAGAAATAGCAGAATCTTCTTTTAAAAATACGCAGATCAGTTCAATCACATTTCCTTATTCCCTGCAAAGCATAGGAAGTATGGCATTTTCAGGATGTGTGCAAATAAGAAAAATAGAGTGCTTTGCGGATAATCCGCCGATATGTACAATAAACTCTTTTGACGGAGTAGATAAGAGTATTCCGGTGTATGTGCCTTTTGACAAGGAAGGAGAATATAAAAAAGCAATAGGATGGAAAGATTTTACAAACTATTGCAGAACTGAAATTATTGAAAAAGGAATAAGATACCGTATAGATACCTCTAATACGGCGTCTGTTATAGGTGTACAAAGAGGATATTTCCCTGTAACCGTTGACGATAATGATGACGGTGTGGTGTTTTCTATAAATAGCGGAGTGCCTATATTTCCGGAGCCGAAAGCAGATATCAAAGGTACAGTGGAGTATGCAGGCAGTATTTTTAAGGTTGTTGCTATAAAAGAAAAGGCATTTTTGAATGAGAAAGGCATAAAATATGTCTCAATCGGAATCAGAAATCCTGAGGGAGAATATTCCATAGAGGCTAATGCTTTTGAAGGGTGTATCGGAATAAAAGCAATACTTTGCCAAAGCAGAGAGCCTTATAAAGTGCCGGATATAGACGTATTTAAAGGCCTTTATAAGACTGTTGAAAGCAGTGTAAAACTTCTGGAGCATGTGGGTTTGTATGTTTCGAGTGATTGTATAGAAAGTTATCAAAATGCGGACGTGTGGAAAGAGTTTAATATAATCGGGTATATTGATAATAGGGAAATAGGAATCCCAAAAATCCCGCCATTGCTAAAAAGGAAAAATTTTTATATAAAAATCCCGCCATTGGCAATGAGAAAAAAATATTTTCGTATAATTTGCGATATTTTAGACATAAGCACAGTCATAAGATTTCAGGATTTAGCGGCATTGATAACTAAGTATCCCGTAGAAATGGTTGAGATGTTTAGAGATACGATAATAACCTCCGAAATAAATATAACAATACCGAAAAAAATAGAAAGCCGGTATGAAGGTTTTTTGCGGGTAGAAAGCGCGTTAATTAAACAGGGTGCGGAAGCGCTGAAAATTATTGAGACTTTTGCGCATGAAGATGTGAATGTTATTAAAGAAGCGTTTGCAAAAAATGTAAACGTAAATATGAATGTGGAAATTGCGGAACGTCCGGCGTTGAATATGACAAAGAGTGTTTCATTGAAGCAAGAAATTGAAGATGACTCCGACTATGGAACGTATTTCGAACAACTTGATTACAATTTACAGACATTGGAAAAAATGCTGAATTTGCAAAGGAAAAGATATTTTGTGTCAAAGGCAGCGCAAAAAGGCGGGGAACGCGAAATGCATGTGGAGGGCTGTAAGTTTATGCGCGCGGAAGAAAATATAATAGAGCTTGGAACTTTTATTTCAGAGGAAGACGCATTGTCGGAAGCGCAAAAACATTACACGAATGCTAATGGCTGTTATTATTGCTGCAAGGCTACGGATACCGACAAACTTAAATTGAAAGAAAAAAAGTAAAATGGGTCAATGTCACGGTGCTGTGTCACTTGACTCATTGTCAAGTGAACGTCCCGTGACCGTTACAGAATTGAAGTTAGCAATGACTGTGATGCATAGATAACGGCAGATGCAGAGTAGCGAAGCAGCGGCAGAAGTTTGGAGGTTTAGAAGTTTGGAAGCTTAGCAAAAGCAGTTGCAAAACTTCTAAACTTCTAAGTTCTCCAAACTTCCGATTTTCCGTATCTCCACTTTTCACTCTCCGCTCTGCCGTTAAAAGGCGGTTTTGTGTTTTTCACTTTGTTCAGGGATATTCTTAAAGTTTTGCAGAATGACGCGTCTCCGGTGCAGATAGCTTTTGGGGCGGTGCTGGGCGTTTTTTTCGGGCTTGTGCCCGGGGTTTTAATGAAATGTTTTATTTTTGTTTTGATAATGATTTTGCGGGTAAATATCGGAGCGGTTTTTGCAAGCGCTGCGGTTTTTGGGCTGATAGGACTTTTTACGGATCCTTTATCCGATAAAATAGGATACTTTATTTTAAACACGGACTCATTGCTTCCGTTTTGGATTTCTTTGTACAATGCTCCGGTCGCTCCTTTTACGAAATTTAACAATACGGTCGTTATGGGAAATATAGCGCTTTCGTTTATTTTCTTTGTACCGGTATATTTTCTTTCAAACGGGTTCATTGCTTATTACAGAAAGAATTGGCGCGACAGAGTCGCAAAGTGGAGAATAGTAAAACTTCTTACTGCAAGTTCTGTTTCTTATAAAATACTAAAATAATAGTTAGTAGTGAGTAGGGAGTAGTTATTGTGCGGGGCAAAGCCCCGCTGATAAACAGGTGCGCGAAGCGACTCACTACTCCCTACTACCTACTCACTGCCGTTAAAAGGGGATGTAATGAAAATATTCAGACGGGCATTTATTGTCCCTACGGCAGTAATTATAGCTCTTATTTGCGTTTTCTTTATTTTTTATTTGGACATTTATCTTAAAAAGACGGTTATTTCCGCCGGCGAGCTTATTTTCGGGGCAAAAGTTGAAGTCGGCAGTCTGCAAACGAAATTTAAAGGTTTGTCCGTAAACATACGGGACATAAAAATCGGCGATAAAGACAATGAGTTTAAAAATCTTGCCGATATAGACCATGTTAATTTCGGAGTCCGCTTCATACCGCTTCTTTCAATGAAATTTATAATAGACGATATGACTGTTGACGGCATTAAATGGGGCACAACAAGAAAAACTTCATGCAAACTTCCTCCCAAAAAACAAAAAGAGGCAAAACCCGACGAAGAATCATTCGCTTTAAAAGCCGTAAAAGAAATGAAGGAAAAAGCCGTTGAAGAGTATAATGCTTTCCCGAGCGTTCGAAAGTTTGGCACGATACAAAATCAAATAAAGAATTTCAGCCCTCAGAGCATAGTGGATATGGCCGGCATACAATCCTTAAGAAAAGTTCAGGACTCTTATGTTGACCTGATGGGCAGAACCGATGCATATAATAAGAAAATTAACGGGTTTGACGTAAAATCGCAAATTGCCAATATTACGGCACTTACCGACGCTATTTCGAAAACGAATATTAAGGCTGCCGCGGACGCGCAGGCATTGAAAGATAATCTCTCAAAGCTTAACGAAGAAAAGAAGAATCTTGAGCAGACATATGCCGATTTAAAAACCATAAAAGACAGTCTGGTAAAAGACGTGAAAGAGCAGCAAAATGCTTTCAAAGACATATCTTCGCTTATAAATCAGGATGTTGACAATATAGCATCGAAGCTTTCCGTGCCTTCTTTGGACTTAAAAAACGTAACAAGGGTGCTTTTTGGAGAGATTTGGATGCGGAAAGTTGATAAAGTACTCTGTTATATGAGTCTTATAGAAAAATACATGCCTGAAAAGAAGCCTGAAGATAAAAACAGTCCCGAGCCAAGGGAAAGAATGAAAGGCAGAGAAATTGTTTACCCGATTCAAAACAGACTTCCCAAGCTTTGGATAGTCAATATTAAACTTTCAGGAACTTCAGGAGGGGAAGGCAAAGAAGGCGTTCCGATAACTTTCAGCGGTATCGCAAAAAATATTTCTTCCGACCAAAGACTGGCAGGTCAAAAAACAACTTTTGAAGTTAAAGGCGATGATATGAACCAGACGCTTACGCTTAAAGGAAGTTTTAGCAGGATTACAGATATTGCCGAAGATATAATTTCATTTACAATGGAAGGCATGGACGCGGTAAGGCTTGGCATTCCAGCAAGCGATTACACTCCTTCATTTAAAGAAGCCAAAGCCAAAATTTCCGCTGAATTTATGGCGCTTGGGAGTGATTTTATAACAAAAGCCGGTATTTATATTAACGGTTTGCAGTATAGTTCTGTCTCAAGGGATTTTCAAGGCGCGAGTCCGGAGCTTATAAGATATGCTGACATGCTTTGGCAGGATATAGATTCAATGAATATTGAAGCATCTGTGTCCATACTAAAAGACGAAAGTATTAAATTTGATTTCACTTCAGATATAGATAAACTGCTCGGCCAGAGATTTAATAATATAATCAATGCGGCAATCGGCGACGTTAAAGTCAGAATAAGAAAAGAAATCACCCAGTATGCCGACTTGCAGATAAACCTTTTGCAGGCAGAGGCTGACAAGTACGGCAGTCAGATACAAAAAGAGCTTGAGTCTAAAATGAATGATATACAAAAGAAAATTAATGAAATAAAAAAACTTATTACCGATAAAGAAAACGAGTTAAAAAATTCCGCTTTGCCGTCGGCGTCGCCCATATTGCCGATTAAAAAATAAATCCGGAATCCAGACACGGGCTTTGCCACTGCCGTTGTCGAACTGCCGGACTTCTGCCGTTTTTTTCTGAAAAATCTCAAAGACATATCGGAATAGCGTCTTTTAACAACTCTCGGGCATGACGGGCTTTTCTTCTATTTGCGTTAACTCTCTCCCTTGAGCCCTTACTTGCGGGTAAGGGTAAGCGCTTAAGTTAGGGATTAAACTTTCAGAAACGGCAACCCCTCACCATCTGTTCACTGCGTTCACAGTTCCTCTCCCGCAAGGGGCGAGGAAAAAGACACGACAAACGCATGAAAGCGATAATAAAATATTACTCTCGTCGCTGTCGTCTCCCTCGCCCCTTGCGGGAGTACATTATGTCCTGCAGGAAGACATCATTGCCGTTCTTGCGGCGATAATTCCAGAATTTCACAAATTTTTCACAGTGAAAACATTTAGATTTTTACCCTTTAATATATAATTTGGCGTATGGGAACAAGAAAAATTGTGTCAATTATTATTGCTTTATTTATAATGTTGCCTTCTTTGGCAAGAAGCGTGAATGCCGAAGCGGCTGTGTCTTTATGCGTAAACAGCGGTATTATAGGCTATTATAATTCCATATCGAAAGCGGCTTTTGACATGGTTAATGTCGTACTTCAAGATTTTTCGGATATTGCAAAGACCTCTTCAAAAAAAGAAGTTCCGCAAAAACCAGAAAATGAAAATAATCTGGACGGTAAAGCAATAATATCCGACGGCGGCATTCAAAAAACTTTTAAAACTAACCTTTTGCCGGGAATTCCGTTGGCTTTTGACATTTCAAAAGATATATATGTGTCGAAAGTTACGGGAGACGGCAATTTTGTTTCTCTGGGCTGGATGATTCTTTTAATAAGCATGTTTATTTTATCTATAAGAAAAAAAGATAATTGTGAAGTATCATTTAAATATTCAATAAATAAACACCCGGTATTAGTATAGGCCGGGTGTTTTCTTTTTGGCGCATGAATGCCACAAGCAGTGCTGGTGGTTCCAAAAAGCTTTAGCTATGAATGTGCCGTTAAATCCGAGCGAAGCGAGGAAAACCGCCTTAGCTGTCATCCCCGAAAGTTGTAATCGGGGATCCAAGTTAGTCGTTGAAAGACACAGGTAAGAAAAATTTATATTAAAAATGGATTCCCGATAAAAGCATTCGGGAATGACAAATAAGAGAGTGGCTTAGTGGGAGACAAAAGAATTATAAAAGCAACCTCTGCAAAAGAAAGGCTCTTTGGCAGGTCTATAGACCTTGCAGCTAAAATGCCCCAAGGGGGCAGTGCAAGCCGCCGGCACGGCCGGTGGTTATGACTATAACACGGCTTTATTAATTATTCTTTATTCTTTATTATTTATTACTTATTTTCTTTTCATTCTGCCTTTAAGCTTATCCAGACTTTTCAAAACTCCCGGACCGATTTTTTTTACTCCGGCAAGAAATAGTACTGCGGTTTTAAAATCTTCATACATTTCAGGCTCGTAGGGCAGCCAGTTAATTTCGCTTGTGTTTTTGGATTTACTCTTTAAAACAGATATTTTATCGGAAAAAAACTGTACGCCTTCATCGCAGTGATATCTCCCGTATCCGCTGTCTTTAAGCCCTCCGAAAGGAAGGGCGGGCTCGGCAACGCCTTTAATCCATTCGTTAATGCCTATGGTGCCGGCCGTAATATATTTGGACATTTTTTCCGCTTTCTTCAAATCTTTTGCCCATATGCTTGCAGCAAGGCCGTAGTCGCAGTCATTAGCTAACGCAATTGCTTCTTCTTCCGATTTATACGCAGTCAAACAAACCGCCGGAGCAAAGCATTCTTCACGGAATATTCTCATTTCAGGAGTAACATTATCAATTATTACAGGCGACAGAAATTCATCGCTTTTTTCGCATTTATATATTATTTTCGCTCCTTTTCCCACGGCATCGTCGATAAGGCTTTTAAGATACGGAATTCTTTCAGGCTGTATAAGCCTGCCGTAATCGCGGTTTAAAACTATTTTTCCGGCTTTTTCAACCAGCGCAGCAGTAAATTTTTCTTTTATTTCAGCGTCAATTAAAATCCTGCTCATTGCCACGCAAATCTGTCCGTTATTTATGAATGCTCCGTAAATAACGGCATTTGAAACTCTTTCTATGTCAGCATCACCGCATATTATTGCCGGCGCTTTTCCGCCGAGTTCCAAAACCGCGGGTATAAGCAGCTCACCGCAAAGTTTTCCGATTTCCCGTCCGGTTTTTGTGCTGCCGGTAAACAGAACTCTTGCGGGTTTTTGCCTTATTGCCGCCTGCACGACTTCAGCTCCGCCGTAAATACACTGTACGCCGTTTTCGGGAAAGCCCGCTTTTTGAAACAAAATTTCAATATATTTTCCTGTTTCGGGAGTAGTTTCAGAAGGTTTTAATA
>Ga0099364_10007393_pt1 | contig 15688 bp, 22 predicted proteins | sample TergutTh196P3_FD_73070 | JGI IMG/M metagenome (GOLD analysis project Ga0099364, IMG submission 73070) | Microcerotermes parvus P3 segment gut microbial communities from Pointe-Noire, Republic of the Congo - Th196 P3 | ecosystem: Host-associated > Arthropoda: Insects > Digestive system > Gut ...
TTATATCAGGTAATCTCTGCCGTCTTCTGTAAATTCGCGGATCAGATCCACATTTTTTTGCGGCGGTTTAGCAGAAAAATCAGGAAAACCGGAAAGAGTCGTGTTAAATGTATTAAGCTTAAACTGGTTAGCTGTCCAGTTTGTGGTAGAAAACGACCATGCGTATATCTTATCACCTACGCGAAGCAGTTCCTGCGCCCAATCGCCGTTACCCATTATAGAATCTGTACTTTCGCTTGTATTTAGATAAAATTGAAGATTCCTCGGGTCAGGTTTGTTTCCGGTTAAAGTCGCAAAAGAATGATTTTTAAACCCACGGTTGCGGATGTTTAACCCGTATTGTCCGTAATTACCCGAAAAGTTATCCAAATTCCCCGTCAGAGTATCTGAAAAAACAAATAATGTTTTGGTTGAATCGTCAGAAAGTCCCGGACGTTTAGCTCCGTTTGTATTAAGCGTGTAAATGCCGTCTGCCTGAAGCCAGCCTTCGCGCGCTCTTTTTCCCGTGCCGCTGGTTTGATAATCAAACGACCCTTCGTTGGAAAACATTGCCGACCAATCGCGGGAGGGTTCGGATGCCCAGCTTTCGGTTGGATTCTCGTCGGTAAAGACACGCACCGCTGAAAGGCCGAAACCGTCACCACCGTAATTTCCGTCGGTGTTTTTTGGTATAATTTTAATATGCTGCGCGCGAGCTCCGGCAAAATCAATAATCAAGTCGCATTTTCCCGGGATACCGGCACTTCCGGCCTCGGGGATTGTGAAATCACCCAGTGTTATCCAATCCCGTGTATTTTGGTAATTAATGCCATCCTCATTGTTTTGATACGGCTCTTTTACGGTATACCGGATCGTGATATTCTGCATCCCTGAATTTGTCCTGTCTGTTTCGTTATAATTCCAGATCCCCATTTTGCCGACGGGATAATTTCCGTCCAGATTTATTACTACGAATGAATCGTCCGAATCTTTTTCCGAAAGCCACATGGTGCTGTTTTGGCGCGAATGCATGGCGGAAGAGCTGAAAAGATCGCTCAAGCCATAGTTGTTAGTAAGGTTATTCGCATTAAAATCTGTTTCATCAACCCCGGGAGCCCGGGCGGTCGCAGCAAGCAGGGAACCTTTGTCAGGACGTGTTTTGAATCGGAAAAACCGCACTTCGGATAGTCCGTAAGCGTTTCCGCCGTAATTGGTTACAGGAACGATACGGACATAACGCACGGAAAGCCCGCCGAAATTAACAGGGGTGCGATGACCGTCGTTAAGGTTATTCGATGAATTTCCGCCGTGTTGGTCGTTTTCTTCCTGCACGGCTTTGGCTAATTCAAAATTTCCGTCTTTCAGATTGTACCAGTTTTGCTTATCGGTCGAATATTGAATTTTTATATTTTTCATACCATTTCCGGATTGTCCTGCGGCATTATAGTTCCAAATATACATATACCCCAGAGCTTCAACTCTCGGGAAAGCAAATATGATCGCTCCCTGTTCTCCCGGCATGGTTGTTTTGTACGAATCGGATTCATTTGTTCCATGAAGATGTATATACGAATTCAAACCGCTCATACCCTTGTTGTTGATCAAAGGGCTTGCAAAACCCGGCGAAACAGATTCGCAATTAATAAATGCTCCCGGCATCGCCCTGCCGCGCGGATCGCTGTCTTGGTCTGCTGTCATAATATAAACCTCTTCCCCGTCATAGTCTGCCAATCCGTTGAACAGGCTGTCCGTAAACGAAACTGACAATACCGTAATGAACGTAATAAACGTAATAACCGCAAGGATTTTTTTTAATTTTTTTCGCATATTCATTCTAATACCATTCCTTTCAGGGACTAAGAATATTCATATCGTGTTTCGATGATATAAAGCTGTAGGATTCAGACAGATTAATTATACATCAAAACTACATACAAATCAACAAATTTTGTGGTTTTTACCCGTGTCAAGTTATTGTAGGGTAACTACTCAGCTATGCCAACCCCAACCCACTAGCGAAAACACCCTTTACAGCCACAAAGGGCGACACCCCTTGCTTGACAGCGGTTTTGGTAATGCTCATCAGATTGGCAAAGATTTTTGCCCCTTGCAAACTTCCGAAACATCCCGGCACCTTTCCCTTTGTTTTCACCATACGCAAATCACGTTCAGACAAATTGTTGTCGAACGGCACGGCAAAATCAGCCGCAATCAACAGATGATTTTCTCTGTGTTTTTTCAATCTGTTCAAGAGCCTTTTCTCTTCTGTTTTGTAAAACGCTGAAACAATCTCGTCAAAGCGTTTTCGGTAACCGTAAAGGCCGGATTCTTCAAATCTTGCTGCCCCTATCATATCAACAATCCGATTGGACGAAACCAGCCCTTGACCTGCCAAGGTTGCAGCAAAAGCCTTGAGATCATCCGCCGGGGATTTTTGCATTCCCATAAAAACGGTGTTCCACCGCTATGGCTTCCACTTTTATGTCAATCACAAATAAAGTTAATTCTTGATTGTGGTTGAGCAGATTTATCGTGGTTTTTATGCGGCTTTTTTATACTTATTCGTCTCGGGCTTTTTTATGTTTTTCAACTTTACGGATTTGTTGATTTATCTTTTCTGTCACAGAGGGGAGTGGTGGCGGCGTAGCTGAGTAGTTACCCGCAGGGTGAATTTTGCGCTTTGCATGTTAGCGGATTTTTTGCGTTTTGGAACAATTTCGTTTGTACGAGCAAACCCGTCATATCGTGATTTGTGTTTACCAAGCTTAGGTCTTGATCTAAACTTGACGATAAATTAGTTTGGTATTATAATGGGGGTGTTGAAAAACAAAGACCGTTTATTAGATGCGTTGGATTTTCATTTACCCAAGAAAGGTATAAATCTGTTTAAGGGGATGGAGCAATGATTAAAATGCAAAATGTCGTCAAGCGTTTCGGAGAGAATACCGTGCTTTCCGATGTTACGTTTGAAGCCGAAGAGCGGAAAATCTTCGGACTGCTCGGCCCATCGGGCGCAGGAAAAACCACTATTATCAACATATTGACAAAACAGCTTAACGCTGACAGCGGCAGCTTTGACACAGGCGCAACGCTCTTTGAAACAGGGCTTATGCTTGATACCGACGGACTGTACGGCCGTTTAAGTTGTCTTGATAACCTCAATCTTTTTGCGGACATTTACGGCATATCGCGCAAAAAAGGTGTGGAAGCGTTACGGAACGTCGGGCTTGCGGATGCGGCGAAAAAGTCCGTCAATGCGCTATCCAAAGGTATGCGTCAGCGATTGGCTTTGGCGAGGGCGATTCTGCATGAGCCGAAAGTATTGTTTCTTGACGAGCCGACAAGCGGACTTGACCCTGCCACAGCAAAAGGCATACACAAGCTGATACAGGGACTGTGCGCGGGCGGCTCGACGGTGTTTTTAACCACCCACAACATGGAAGAAGCTGTGAAACTGTGCAATCATGTCGTGCTGTTGCATCAAGGGAAAATCGTCGAACAAGGTGTACCTACAGAGATTTGCGAACGGCATAATTCCTACAAAACAACGCCGGACTTGGAAGCGGTCTTTATCAAACTGACGGGGGTGGAATTAGAATGAAAAATAAATGTAGGGAATGTACCCCTGCGCGTCCCGTCAAAAAAACCGCGCGTCCCATCAAAGCAGTCTTCACAAAACAGGCGAAGGATATGTGGGGGAACCCTATCGCGCTTTTGCCGTTTATAATCTTTCCCGCTGTTGCATTGATTATGACGGAGCTTATCGCAAAGGGAAACGATGATATTAATAACAGTATGTTTGTCACCTTGATGGCGAGCATTTTCGCCGGATTTGGGTTGTTGCAATCTGCGGCGGCAATTATTTCTGAGGATATCGAGCATAAAAGTCTTCGTTATCTTGTAATGGCAGGGGTAAAACCGCACGAATATCTACTCGGAATAGGCGGTTTTTTATTTGTTGCGGCGACAATTGTATCGGCTATTTTCGGACTTATAGGCGGATTTTCGGGTATGGAGTTATTGAAATTTTTGACAATAATGGTAACAGGCGTTGCCGCTTCAATAGTTCTGGGCTTAACCATAGGAATGTTGTCCAAAAATCAGCAAGCGGCGGCGGCGATGTCAATGCCCGCGGCGGTAATCATCGGATTTACTCCGATGATTGCAAGCTTTAATGAAACAGTGGAAAAATTCGCAGGGATTTTGTACACACAGCAAATCAACGTAATCGTGAACGATTTTTCCGCACCTCTTGCAAAGCCGTTGTTGGTGATTGCCGCGAATATTGCGGTTTTTGCGGTGCTGTTCGTGGTTGCTTATAGGAAGAAAGGGTTGAAATAAAAATTAAGAAACGGGGAACAGGAATGATTGAGATTATTAACGCCGTTAAAACATACGGCACGGGCGAAAGCGCGGTTAAAGCCTTAAAAGGCGCGTCGCTTACGATTCAAAACGGGGATTTTACGGTTTTGCTTGGCGCGTCGGGTTCGGGCAAGTCCACGCTTCTGCATATAGCGTCGGGATTGGAGCGTCCCGACGGTGGCTCGGTCAAGTACGGCGGCACGGATATATCCGCCCTGCCCGACGGTAAGCTGACAGCGTTCCGAAAGGAAAAGGTCGGATTTGTTTTCCAGCAGTATTATCTTCTGCCCAATTTGAATGTGGACAAAAACGTGAAAATGGGCGCGGATTTAGCGGGCAACCGCGATTACCGCAAGATTATCGAGGCGGTGGGGCTTGGCGAAAAGCTGTACAAATACCCGTCCGAACTCAGCGGCGGTGAGCAACAGCGTGTGTCAATAGCGCGTGCACTCGCAAAAAAACCGCAGGTTCTGTTCTTGGACGAGCCGACCGGTGCGTTGGACGAGGAAACCGGGCGGCAGGTTTTGGACTTTATCTGCAAATTACAAAAGGAACTCGGCTTTGCAATGGTGATGGTCACGCACAACGCCAATATCGCGGAAATGGCGAACACGGTGGTAAAAATGAACAGCGGCAGAATCGTTGAAACAATCGGCAACGAAACACAGAAGTCCGCTTATGAGATTGGGTGGTGAGCGTATGATAATTCGACCGAAAGACGCCGCGAAGTTGCTTGGAATTGTAATCATGTGCGCTTGCGCGGTTCTGGTCTGCACATTGTTTTTCAATTCAAATATGGACTTAGCGCAGATAAAAGACCAAATTACAGATCAAGAAGCCTTGATATTATATGAAATAACCGTATCGTCCGGGAATATGACTTCTGCCGTGACAGGCGGCGCGCTCGGAATTACCACCGTTATTATGCTGTTTTTCTATATTAAGCACTATATTGACACCCATAAATCGGAACTGGGTATTTTGAAAGCGCTGGGCTATTCAAACTTCAAAATAGCCAAGAGCTTTTGGGTGTTTGGGTTGAGTGTTTTTATGGGAACCGCCATAGGCTTTGGTCTGTCGTTTACGCTCATGCCGAAATTTTACCGCGATATGAGAGGTGATGGATTGCTACCGCCTGTTTCTCTGCATTTTAATCCCATTTTGGTTTTGTACTTGATTATCCTGCCCACCGTTGTGTTTGCTCTATTGGCAGTCTTTTACAGTTATCAAAAATTGAAACGCCCCGCGCTTGAACTGATTAAAGGAAAAAGCAAAGTTAAAATCAAGAAAATCAAGCAAGCAATAACAACCGACACAACCTTTCTGCGTGACTTAAAGCAAAGCACGGTGAGGAGCCGAAAATCGCTGGTTTTCTTTATAGGGCTTGCCGCCTTTTGCTATTCGGCTACCGTGGTCATGTCTTTCAGCATAGACGAGGTTGGCGGAGCCGAAATGATGGCTGTTATGATGGCGGGAATAGGACTTGTGTTAGCGGTTACTACGTTGTTTATAGCTGTTACCACCGTAATTAAAAGCAACGGCAAAACAATCGCCATGCTCCGAGTATTCGGATATTCAGACCGCGAATGTTCAGCCGCAATTCTAAACGGCTACCGCCCTGCGGCTTATATAGGTTTCGCCCTCGGCACGGCGTATCAGCACGGACTGATGTTAATGATGATATCCTTGTTTTTTGATAACGAGGCTATCGAACTGCCGGATTACAGCTTTCATATACCGGCGTTTTTGTTCGCGCTGGTTTCATTCGTTGTGATGTATGAAATCTTCATACGGGTGTACAGTGCGAAGATTAAGAGGATTCCGCTGAAAGAAGTCATGGGGGAGGAATAATAAATGACCAAGACAATTCTTAACGTAAAAAATCTATCCAAAAGCTACGGTCAAGTCAAGGCTGTGGACGACCTGAGCTTCGCTGTGCCGAAAGGCAGTTTGTTCGCCTTTTTGGGGCAGAACGGTGCGGGCAAGACTACCACCATCAACGTATTGATTGGACTGCTTGCCAAAGACGGCGGCGAAATAGTTTATGGCGACGGCGGGACTTACGCTGATTTTAAAAACAAAATCGGCACGGTCTTTCAAGACAATATTCTTGACGAAAACCTCACGGTTGCCGAAAATATGCGGTTATTCGGTGTGTTGTACTTAAAGGATAAAGCCGAAATCGAGCGGAGATTTGATGAAATTGTGTCGCTGCTCACAATGGAAAGTTTTCTCAAACAGCGGGTGAAAACACTGTCGGGCGGTCAGCGGCGCAAGACGGAAATTGCCCGCGCGCTGTGGTGTAGACCGGAAATTTTGTTTCTCGATGAGCCGACGACCGGGCTTGACCCCAAGACCCGTATGCAAATGTGGGACGTGGTGAATAATCTCCGCAAAAACACTGGAATGACGGTCTTTTTGACCACTCACTATATGGAAGAAACCGCCGATGCTGATGAAGTCGTCATCATTCACAAGGGCAAGAAAGCGGCACAGGGAAGCCCGGCGGAGCTTAAATCACAGTATTCCTCCGACCGCTTGCTGATTACCCCGAATGAAGGTGCGGCGTACACAAAAGAAGTAACCGATACGAAAGAAGCCATTGATTTTTTGCACCAGAACCGCAATAATATCCGTTTTTTTGAATCTAAAAAGGGTACGATGGATGATGTGTTCTTAAATGCTGTGGGAGAAAAATTAGAACAATAGCACGCACATTGTTTCGTTGGCTTCGTTTGCCGCCTTGCACTGCACGCACTCTTGCCCCAATTTGGGCAGAAAGGAATTTTTATAATAATGAAACAAATCCTTGAACTTACTAAACGCAATATACGGCTGTTTTTGCGGGATAGGGCGACGGTTTTCTTTTCGTTTTTATCCTCGATTATATTGGTTGCGCTGTATTTCCTGTTTATCGCAAGTCTTTTTATGCAGGGCTTCGAGCAAAGCGGCTCGGGGTTGTCAACGTCTGATGTCAACTTTGTTGTATATCTCCAAATGATGGCGGGCGTGCTGATCCTCAACTCGCTTTCCCTCTCCCTTGGCGCGTTCATCACGGCGGCAAAAGACTTTGAATCCCGCCGGGTTGACAATTTTCTGCTAACCCCACTCTCGGCAGGAAAGCTGCTCGCTTCATATCTTTTGGGCGGGTTTGCGGTGTCTTTCACGCTGAACGCCTTGACATGGTGCGGCGCAGCACTTTTGATTGGGATTTTGACCGGACATTTCATCACCGCCGCCACGCTGTTTACGGGACTTGGAGTATTAGCGGTCGCCTCGGCAATAAGCGGAGCGATTATGCTGCTGATCACCGCCGTTATACGATCGAGCGGTGCATTGGGTGTGATTAGTGGCATTGCAGGGACGTTTTTCGGGTTTTTATGCGGAATTTATATGCCCTACTCCAACTTGGGCGAGGGAACGGCAAAAGTCGGTTCGCTTCTTCCGTATACACACCTTACGATATGGTTCAAGCAGGTCGTACTCGGCGATGCATTCGAAAGATTGAACATCACAGGAAAATGGATTGAGACCTTGTTAGATGAAGTTTTTTCGGCGAAAAATTTAGGGCTTGCCGGGTTAGACATAAGCCTGTCGGTTATGTTGATTCTGTGCGGCGTGTTTGGCGTTGGTTGTCTTGCCGTTGCGTTTGTTGTGTTAAGGAAACGGATGAGGAGAGCGGACTGATATGATTTACGAATACACGCTCAAAACAGAACGGGAAAACTTTTATAACATAACCCCAAAGGTGAGGGAAGCAGTCGCCCAAAGCGGCGTGACAGACGGCATCGTTGTGGTTTTTTGTCCTCACACAACCGCCGGAATTTCTATCAATGAAAACGCCGACCCTGATGTTGTAAGCGATATGCTTGTCGGATTGGATAAAGCCTTTCCCGACAGACCGGAGTTTCGCCACGGCGAGGGTAATTCGGCGGCGCACCTGAAATCATCAGCAATGGGTTCAAGTGTGACGGTCATTATAGAAGGCGGGAAACTGCTCTTAGGTATTTGGCAGGGGATATTTTTTACGGAGTTTGACCCGCCGAGGAATCGGAAATTCTATGTAAAAATACTTTAACAGGAGTAAATAACCATGCGTTATGAATTTGATAGCGAAATAAAACGTCTTGACGGTAAAATAAAATGGAGCGTGTTTTACTTTCCTTATCAAGCTATGGAGCAATTCGGCTCAAAAGGAAACATCCCTGTTTGTATAACTGTTGACGGACATGAATTTGACCATATGCTGCTGCCTTCAAAAAACGGGCACTATTTGGTCTATAACGAATTTATCAAACGTGCAGTTGACAAAAACATAGGTGATATTGTTCACGTTACTTTGGAAAAAGATACGAAAAAGCGTGAGGTTGTCGTTCCCGATTTTATTAAAGATGCTTTGAATAACGCTGGAATATTGGATAAATTTATTAGTCAACCCGATTACATAAAACGCGAGCAAGTAAACCATATTGGGATTGCTAAAAAAGATGAAACGAAAGCTAACAGGATAAACACACTTATAAAACGGTTGGAGCAAGGGATATGATACCCGCAAGACGTAACCGACCCGGGGATTACTTTGTGTTGAAGTTCACGGCGGTCAAGGGGCAGTATTACAGCAATTTCAAGAGTGAGGATTTTGAGGCATGAAAACACTATTCCTATACTATTCCTACAGCGGCAAAACAAGGGCAATCGCCGAGAAATTCGCCGCGCAGGAGTCCGCGGACATCGCGAAAATCAAGGAAAAAGACTGTGATTTGGAAAGTTTTGAGGATATTAAGGCATGACCGACTACACCCTCACCCGTTCTAAACGCAAGACCGTCGCGCTTTACATCCGCAACGGAGCAATCGAAGTCCGCGCACCGCTGAAAATGCAGAAAGCGGACATTGACAAATTTGTGGCTTCCAAAGAAAAATGGATCGCCGATAAGCTGATGCAGTCAAATGAAAGACAGGCGCAGCGCGAGAGCTTTTCGCTCACATATGGCAACACTGTCACCTATCGCGGACACGAATACCCCATTGTCTCCAAGGACGGCAACCGCGTCGGCTTCGATGACACGGCGTTCTATATGCCGCCTAATCTCACGCCCGAGCAGATAAAATACGCTTGCGTTCAGATTTACCGTATGCTGGCAAAGTGCGAATTAACGAGCAAAGTGCTGGACTTTGCCAAACAGATGAACGTCACTCCGATTGCCGTCAAAATCAACAGCGCGACTACACGCTGGGGTAGTTGTTCCGGCAATAAAAGTCTCAACTTCTCATGGCGGCTGATTATGGCAGGTGATGATGTGATAGATTATGTGGTGGTTCACGAGCTGGCACATATTACCGAGATGAATCACTCGGAGCGGTTTTGGACGATTGTGGAGGGTGTTCTGCCGGATTACAAAGAGCGTCAGGCGCGATTGAAGGGACTGCAGAAGGTATTGAGTGTTCAAGATTGGGAGTATAGTGCAGAAAAAGATGAGTCCGAAAGAGAAGAACTCTGCGAAGCAGTTGTCGTTGTTTGATTGAAATTGGGAGGGTGATAATATGCACGAGCTAATCGTCAAAAAGTCCCGCTTCATCGCCTACGCTAATGCAGTTGATAGCGAGGAAGCCGCTAAGACCTACATCGCCGAAATTTCCCGCCAGCATAAAAAAGCACGGCACGTTGTGTTCGCTTATGTGACCCCAACTGCCACCCGGCATAGCGATGACGGCGAGCCTCACGGCACGGCGGGACTGCCGCTGCTGAATTCTATCCAGCGGCGTAATATGGAGAATATAGTTGTAGTTGTTGTGAGATATTTTGGCGGGGTTTTATTAGGTAAAGGCGGACTGATTCGTGCCTACGGAAAAGCGGCAGGAATGGCTTTGGAATCGATGCTGGGAAAGGATAAATTGTGAGTATGCAATTTGCAGGAAATTTGCAAAAATCGGTTGCAAAAGCTCATTTGCAACCTCAGGTTGACAAAACGCAAATCCCGGTTGGTGGTGTAACGAATCCTTTTGCGTTATGCTTGCAGCGGAACACCGTTCCAAATAAACGGAAAGAGGATTGATTATGTTATTCCATGACAAACTGCAAAAATTACGCAAGGGAAAGGGGTTATCGCAGGAAGCGTTAGCCGAAATGCTTGATGTTTCCCGTCAGGCAGTATCAAAATGGGAAAGCGGGCAGACATACCCGGAAACCGAAAAGATGATGGTGCTCACCGATATTTTTGGCGTTACGCTTGACAGTCTGATGAAAGACGGCGAATTAAAAAGCGACAGCCAAAACACAAGCTCCGCACCGTTTTGGCAAACAAGGGGCAGCTATTTCGAGTACAAAAGCAAGCGGACTTTTCGGGGGCTTCCGCTGGTTCATGTCAACATCGGTTTCGGCATGAAAAAGGCAAAAGGCGTTATAGCCATCGGCAATATCGCACAAGGCATTATTTCCATCGGCCTGTTGTCTATGGGGCTGCTGTCCATCGGGCTGCTTAGTATTGGGTTGGTTGGAGTTGGGACATTTGCGCTTGGACTTCTGCTTGCTATCGGCGCAATATCTATCGGCGGAATTTCAATCGGCGCGGTTGCCATCGGGATATTTACGCTTGGGGCGGTTTCAGTCGGCGTATATTCTATCGGTGCAGTAGCTGTGGCTTCCCGTGTGGCAGTCGGCGATCATGCCTATGCTCCGATTGCGGTAGGCAGAATAGCGAAAGGTGCTCAAACTTTTATTGATACATCGGGCGGCAGAAGCGTAAACTTCGCAATGATAAACGGCGATGAAGTCAGACAGGCAATCGTGACTGAGTTCCCCGGCACATGGAACCGGATTGTAAATTGGCTAACTTGGTTTTTAGGATAAAGCACAAATGAGCGGAGGTGGACGGAAACACAATGACCGATAAAAACAGATGCCCGTGGGCAATGTACGCTGGCAGCGGCACGCCGATTTATATAGACTACCACGACAGCGAATGGGGACGGCAGGTGCATGATGATCGCAAGCTGTTTGAAATGCTCATTTTAGAGGGCGCACAGGCAGGGCTTGCTTGGATAACCGTTCTGAAAAAGCGTGAAGCGTACAGAAAAGCTTTTGACGGCTTCGACCCTGTAAAAGTGTCGCTTTACAGCGATGCGAAAATTGAGGAGCTTATGGCAAACGAGGGTATTATAAAAAACCGTTTGAAAATCAACTCAGCCATAACCAACGCTAAATTGTTTCTTGAAGTCGTAGAAAAGCACGGCAGTTTCGATAAATTTATTTGGAGCTACGTTGATTTTGAGCCAATCGTCGGGCATTGGGAACGTATCGAGGATTTACCCGCGACAACTCCGCTGTCCGATAAAATCAGCAAAGACTTGAAAAGGATGGGCTTCAAATTCGTCGGCTCGACGATTATTTATTCCTTTATGCAGGCTGTGGGCATGGTGAATGACCATGTTAAAGATTGCTTTGTTTATGGGGAAATAATAAGGTGTTCGGATGAGAATAATCTGTCAGGAGTTCAGTAAAACAAATGAGTAAAAAGAAAAAAACCAAAATCAACCTAAAAAATCTACTGCCATGTGCTTTAGGCGCGGTATTTGGGCTTATGATTGTCTTTATCAACGGACGTAACACGGGAGCGGAGACCGCCGCCGAAGGTTCTTCACTTGGCACAGCACTACTTGCTATACTGCTATTAGCTGCATCGCTGTTTATCGGCTTAATTCTGCATATAATTTTGCACGAAGCGGGGCATTTAGCCGCGGGGCTTTTAAGCGGTTATAAATTCACTTCTTTTAGAGTTGGCAGCATAATAATTAGCAGGCAAGACGGAAAGCTGAAATTTGGGAAATTCTCCATTGCGGGAACAGGCGGGCAATGCCTGATGTCGCCGCCGGAACCCACGAACAACACCTACCCTTTTGTGCTGTATTATCTCGGCGGCGGACTTATGAATTTTATTGCAAGCGGTATATTCATTGCAATTTTCCTGCTTACAAAAGATGCTTTTCAATATTCGGGAGATATTTTTATCGCACTCGCCGTAGTGGGTGTGTTTTTGGGCCTAATGAACATACTTCCTTTGGAAATCGGCGGAATTGCCACGGACGGCCACAATGTTGTTTCGCTTGCGAAAAGCGAAAAGACCCGGCAGGAATGTTGGATCTTGCTCACTGCGAACGCGCTTATTTCTTCAGGCGAAAGGGCGAAAAACCTACCCGTAGAATGGTTCGTTTTCCCGGACGATTACGACAACGACACCTTATCGGCTAACGTCGCCATAATGGGACTGGCTCGATTGATAGATTGCCATAAGTTTGATGAAGCCAAAGCTTTCGCCCAAACCATCCTCAGCAAAAGCGATAAGCTCGTAGAATTGCTCAAAAACGAAACCCGCTGTGAATTGTTGTTTCTTGAAATAATAGGCGAAAAAAGACCGGACGAAATAGAACGTCTATTTACCCCGGAACTCAAAAAATATATAGCGGCAAGCAAAACACATCTATCCAAGCATAGGCTGATGTATGCTTATGAAAAACTTGTTTCGCAAAATGACGAAAACGCCCGGAAAAGCCTTGCAATCTTCAACAAAATATGTCTTACTTATCCTTTTGCGGGCGAACGTGAGAGCGAAAAAGAGTTAATCGGTATTATTGATAATTTAGCCGGGGGAATATAGAAAAAGGAGTAAAAAATCATGCGTGACGCGGAAAAAACCATCGGCAACATCATAGACAATCAAAAAATCTGCCATCTTAGTTCTGTTGACGGCGACGGCTTCCCAAACACGAAAGCCATGCTCAAACCGAGAAAGCGGGACGGCATAAAACATATTTACCTATCCACCAACACATCGTCAATGAGGGTGGCGCAGTTTCGGGATAACCCGAAAGCGTGCCTGTACTTCACCGACAGCCGATTTTTCAGGTGTGTAATGCTGCTCGGAACGGTTGAGGTCATGGAAGATGCCGAACACAAGGAAATGATTTGGGAGAGCGGCGACCTGATGTATTACCCGCAAGGCGTAACCGACCCGGATTACTGCGTGTTGAAGTTCACGGCGGCCTGTGGGCGGTATTACAGTAATTTCAAGAGCGAGGATTTTGAGGTATGAAAATTCGGAAAATGAAGATAGCTGATTATGATGAAGTGTACGCTCTCTGGCGCAAAACGCCCGGAATGGGGCTTAATGACATTGACGACAGCCGCGAGGGTATCGAACGCTACCTGAAACGCAACCTGCGTACTTGCTTTGTTGCTGAACTTGACGGCGAATTGGTGGGGGTAATTATGGCAGGGCATGACGGTCGGCGCGGATATATTCATCACACCTGCGTTGTGCCGGAATTCTGGAACAATCAAATCGGCACACGGCTTGTCGATGCCGCACTCGAAGCGTTACGCACGGAAGGTATCAGCAAAGCCGCGCTTGTAGTTTTTGAACGTAACGAACGCGGAAACGGGTTTTGGGAGCGTATGGGATTCACGGAACGCCCTGACCTTGTTTATAGAAATAAAGAAATTGTGAAATTGGAGCGGATAGATACATGATACTAACGCCAACCAAAAAAGGAAGGTGTAGCGGTTTGCAAATCTTAGTCGATGCCGATGCCTGCCCGGTCAAGCAGATTATAGTCCGACTGGCAAAGCAACGGAGTATTCCCGTTACCATGCTGATTGATACTTCCCACGAATTGAACGACGGTTACAGTAAAATCATCACGGTAGACAAGCAAGCTGAGAGCGTAGATTACGCATTGATAGGGCTTTTGACCCGTGAGGATATTGTGGTCACACAGGACTTCGGGCTTGCAGCGATGGTGATTGGCAAGGGTGCGAAAGCGGTCAATCAAAACGGCATGATTTTCACAGACGACAACATGGATAAACTGCTGATGGAGCGCCACATCGGGCAAAAAATCCGCAGAGGTGGCGGTAGAACAAAAGGCCCCGCCAAACGGACGAAAGACGATGACGCTCGGTTTGAGGCGGCGTTTGAGAACCTAATAGCGGAAACGGAGAATAAACGATGGGCTTAAACAAGTATATCGCAAAGCAGTTTAGCAATCCGACCGGGTTGGGCGGTCGGCTCATATCCCGCATTATGAACAGTCAAAACCACGGTCTGTATGACGAAACAATCCGGCTTTTATCACCCACTGATTTTGACAAGGTTCTTGATATTGGCTGCGGGAACGGCTATATGCTGAATTTACTCGCCCGTCGATATGCTTGTGATTTTACTGGCATTGACACCTCGAACAGTGCAATAGCGGATGCTTCAAAGCGTAACCGTGAGTTTGTGAGCGATGGCAGGATTAGGCTCTTATGCGAAAACGCAAGTGCAATGTCATTCCCCGATTCGTCTTTCTGTAAAGCATACACGGTAAACACGGTGTACTTTTGGAAAAATCTCGACAAAACTATGACGGAAGTCTGGCGTGTGCTAAAACCGAGCGGGCTTTTCATCAATACACTCTACACCAATGAAACGCTGTCCCGCTTTTCACATACACAGCATGGATACAAGCGATTTACGGCGGAAGAATTAACCCACGCGGGAATAAACGCAGGATTTAACGCTGATGTAGTGCCGATATTGGGCGGTGTTGCATACAGCGTTAGGTATAGAAAAATTTAAAAGGAATAAAATTAAAAACGTAATGTTAACTTAACATTTCTCACGCATATAAAAATTGACAGGCAAAAAAAACTAATATACAATCACATGCGTGTTTTTTCAAGAACATAAATGCGGTTTCATGCTGCGCATATCTATCTTTACGTACGGGTCCGATTATGCTGACCGGGAGGTTATGTATGCAAAAAAACGAACATCCTGAGTATCCATTCGAGCTTGATAGATTAAAAACCATTCTCTCTTACCTTCGGCTTTACCTCGGCGCCTCAAGGAGAAAAAAGACCGCGATAGATCAGGACCTTGAGTATTCGATCAAGCATTACAACCCGGATAATGTCGAGCAGTTTCACGAACTGACGTTAAACCTGCTGACCCAGTCATATCTTGAGCAAAAGATACGCGACATGGAACGCGCGCAAAACAAGCCCTATTTCGCGCGGATCGACTTTAAGGCCGACGATATGCCCTCTGAAGAAATACATTATATCGGGAAGATGACGTTCTTCAGGCAAGAAGACAACGAACTGCTGATTACCGATTGGCGCGCGCCCGTATCATCCCTGTATTATGAGGAACGGCTCGGAAGGAGTTCGTATGAATGCGAGGAAGGCTTAATCTCGGGCGAACTTAAGCTAAAGCGCCAGTACAGCATCGAGGACGGGATATTAAACGACTTGACGGACGTCGATATCACGACTAACGACGATTTCCTCCAAGCCGCCCTCGGCGCGA
>Ga0099364_10007394_pt1 | contig 15686 bp, 15 predicted proteins | sample TergutTh196P3_FD_73070 | JGI IMG/M metagenome (GOLD analysis project Ga0099364, IMG submission 73070) | Microcerotermes parvus P3 segment gut microbial communities from Pointe-Noire, Republic of the Congo - Th196 P3 | ecosystem: Host-associated > Arthropoda: Insects > Digestive system > Gut ...
CTTTTGTGTTCATCTACAACAACTCCAATTCGTCTTGAATTTACACTTGTGCTTTTTCAAGTCTCTCGGTGTTATTGTAGTGATTCAAAATCATAATTTCTATGTGTCGACTTATTTGACGCTTACGCTTAAACGGTGGCATCATAACGACATTAACAGCGGACACGACATTTACTCCGGTATGAATGGTTCAGCTAACGACCTGTTGAGCGCTTTTGCGATAAGGGTTTCCCTGATAAAATCCACAGGCAGGTCGGGATTGTCCATAGCAGCGCGTCCTATTTTAGCCCAAAATTCAATCTGCCCGGCAATGGAACGATTCTCTGCTTCAGCTGTCCATTTGGCGACACTGTATAGCTCTTCGCTGATTTTTATGGATCTATGACTTGTCATTGTATGCGACAATACGATCACCTCCACCATTGCTACAAAAATAGCATTTAGCTAACAAAGTGTCAAGAGTTAATATATTTCATAGTATCGCTAATTATTACGAGAATATTACCGATATAAAGCAGTGATAACAAGGCTGCACAGTTTATTCTTGACTATTTTTGACCTTTTGGTAAAATGACCGGGTAGGCAAATTTAAGAAGGCAGTAGGGGGATTTTTATGTCAAGTTTAACTCGCGCGATTGAGATGTATTTAACTGAGCTTTTGAATGAATCTAGTACTTCTGAATCAATGTTATCAATAAGGCGAAAAGAACTTGCCAAGACTTTCGGTTGCGTTCCCAGCCAGATAAATTATGTTTTGCGCAGCCGTTTTACGCAGGAACAGGGATATATTGTTGAAAGCCAACGCGGCGGACATGGATACATAAGAATTGAGAGGATAAAACAAGACACTTCAGAGGACAAGCTAGACCATCTTGAAAAAATAGTGGGAGAAACAATATCATGGCAGGATGCGCGCAGATACCTGAGCGCGCTGCAAAAACGCAGTCTGATAACTGCCCGCGAGAGATTATTAATTGAAGTGGCGTTGCGTTATTGCGATGAACTTGGCGACTCATTGTTTGATCTTTCTTCTCATAAAAGAGAAACCATTCAGGCGGAATTGTTGAAGAGAGTTTTGCGCAGCATAATGTTGGCTTAGACTCAGAAAAGAGTTGATTATAAATGTGGCAGTTTTTAACTTCCCTTGGCGTCGACCTTGCGGAGGTGCAGCGCGAGACTTCTTCGCGGAATAACGCCGACTTAAATTCAGAAAAGAGTTGATTATAAATGTGGCAGTTTTTTACAGAAAGAGCTAAAAACGCTATTCAGCTGGCTCATCGGAAAGCGTTGGCCTTGGGGCACTCAAGGATAGAAATAGAACATCTTCTTGTAGGCTTATTAGAGGAAAGCGAAGGCGAAGCAGCTCGAATTATGCTTTCGTTTGGCGTCAATCTAAAAAACACTTTGATTAATCTTGACGCTTCATTTAGTCATTGTGCTCCAACACTAAAGCTTACTGATTTACAATTGAGCGATAAACTTAAGAAAACCATTGATTACGCTATGCGGGAGGCGCGCAGTTTTGGCGTCAACCATGTTGGTACCGAGCATCTTTTACTTGGTATACTTCTACAGCCTGAAACTTACGCATGTCAGTTTTTAACTTCCCTTGGCGTCGACCTTGCGGAGGTGCAGCGCGAGATTTCTTCATCGCTTTTGATCTCTAACGGAAGGAGAGTAGAAAGGCTCAGCGATAAGATTAAACAAAAAGCCAAGACCAAAACTCCAACGCTTGATCCACTTGGTATAGACCTTACGGCTCGGGCAAAGGAAGGACTCCTTGACCCTGTAATAGGTAGAAGCAAAGAAATTAAGAGGGTCATGCAGGTTTTATGCCGAAGGACAAAATGTAATCCTGTCTTAGTGGGCGACCCGGGAGTAGGGAAAACTGCTGTAGTGGAAGGAGTTGCACTTATGCTCGCTTCCAGTAACGCGCCCCTGATTCTTCAAAATCGCCGAATAGTGCAGCTCAATGTTGGAAATCTTGTTGCGGGGACTAAATATAGAGGAGAATTTGAAGAGCGTATACGTAAGATAATAAAAGAAGTCTCCGAGTCTAAAGAAGTTATTTTATTTATAGATGAAATGCATATGCTTGTTGGAGCAGGAAGCGCAGAGGGCGCTATGGACGCTGCAAACATGCTGAAGCCTGCCCTTGCGAGGGGAGATTTTCAGGTTATAGGAGCAACAACTCAGGAAGAATACCGTAAATATATTGAACGCGATGGGGCGTTGGAGCGGCGCTTTCAGCCGGTGAAGATAGAAGAGCCTACAATAGAAGAATCTGTCCGTATCCTTTACGGGTTGCGAACGCGATATGAAGAACATCACAGCGCTGTAATATCCGATGAAGCCCTCTATGCGGCGACAAACCTTTCGGCGCGATATATACGGGATCGTTTCCTCCCCGATAAGTCTATTGACCTCATAGATGAAGCCGGCGCGCGAGCCAGGCTCAGCTTGATGGAAGAGCCTATTATCATTAAAGAGATGGAGGAAGAAATAGCGGAAATCTGTCTAAAAAAAGAATCAGCAATAGCAGAACAGGATTTTCAGAACGCATCCCAGTTACGAAACGCTGAAACCAGCCTTGTTGATAAATTAGAAGAAGCGCGGAAGGAATGGAAAATAGGAATTAGCGAGGATAAACCCTATATTTCTGAAAATGATATAGCCGAGATAGTATCTGAATGGACGGGCGTTCCGGTTCAGCATATAACCGAAGGAGAAGCTTCGCGACTCCTGCGGATGGAGGAAGAAATTTCGTCGAGGCTTGTAGGTCAGGATGAAGCGGTCGGCGTGGTAGCCAAAGCTATCAGGAGAGCAAGGAGCGGGCTCAAAGATCCAAAGCGTCCAATAGGCAGCTTTTTGTTTCTTGGCCCTACTGGAGTAGGAAAAACTGAACTCGCGCGCTGTTTGGCAAAATTCCTCTTCGGAAATGAAGATGCTATGATTCGCATCGATATGAGCGAATTCATGGAAAAGCATGAAGTATCAAAACTAATGGGAGCTCCTCCGGGATATGTAGGACACGATGAAGGAGGCAGACTTACAGGAATGATAAGGAAGCGCCCATATTCGGTGGTACTTTTTGATGAAATAGAAAAAGCTCATTATGATGTGTTTAACCTTCTTCTTCAGATATTGGAGGATGGTACTTTGACTGATGGGCAGGGCAGACGGGCGGATTTTAGAAATTCGGTCGTAATTATGACAAGTAACGCTGGAGCGCAAGAAATTGCAAAAGACTCTCCGCTTGGGTTTTCATTAAATAGTAATCAAAGCATTCAAGGTTGGGAGCGCGCTAAAAAGAGTATCCTAAGCGAGGTAAATCGTTTATTCAGGCCGGAATTTTTAAACAGGATAGACGATACTGTTGTGTTTAAACCGCTTGAAAGAGACGAGCTTATGCGTATTGTTGAGATAATGCTTTCCGACGTTGAAAACAGGCTTAGCGATCAGGGAATAGGAATTGATATCTCCGACGAGGTAAAATCAATGCTGATAGATAATGGATTCCAACCTAAATATGGGGCTCGCCCGCTCAGGAGGGCGATTCAGACGATACTGGAAAATCGTCTGGCAGACTCAGTTTTAGAAGGTAAAATTATAAAAGGCTCCCATATTGATGTCACAATGGGAGATAACGGAATTTCGTTTATCGCTAAATAGACAAAAAACAGTTATTAGTTCTCAGTACGAAGTAAAGCGGACTTGTGTTTATTATTGTAATAATAGCATGTGATCTAGAACTGGGGGAGAATAATTATGATACTTGACATACACGTTCACACGGAGGAGTATTCTCGGGACTCTCAGTTGCCGCTTCGCAAGATTCTGTCATCGGCAGCTAAAATCGGGTTGTCTGGCGTATGTATAACTGATCATGAGACGCAAGCGCTTTATTCCCAAGCGGGAATGCTTAGTAAAGAATCAGGTTTACTTGTGATTGTTGGTTTGGAGTATACATGTCAGGAAGGACACCTGCTTGTTTTTGGGGCGCCAAATTTGCATAGGTCTCAATTGCCTTTGAATAGCGCTTTAAAGGAAATAAAAGCGCAAGGAGGCATTGCAATCGCGGCTCATCCGTTTCGCTGGGATAGCCCGCATATGAGCGACGCAATAAGGGATAACGCCTCTTTATTAGATGGAGTAGAGGCTTTTAACGGCGGGGCAAGCGCGGAAGAAAACTTGCTTGCTTATGAATTTGCAAATGAAAATAAACTCCCGATACTTGGAGGAAGCGATGCGCATCACGAGTCAAGAATCGGACGGTTTGCGACAGATTTTGCCACGCCTGTGAAAGATGAAAAGGATTTTATCAGAGCAATTACAAGGGCTAAAACGATAAAAAAGGAGTTTTTAAACGTAAACGCGCTCCTTCGTAAGGGAACAGACTTCGTTCCGGCTTACATGTATGAAAAACGATTACACGACCGTTTATCTCCTCCGCATGTGCATTCGATAAAAGATGTGTTAAACGCGCCTAAGGACAGGTTTTCTGTATAGGAATGACCCAACGTTTTCGAGCCCCAGAGACTTATACTCAAATATTTGCTCGGTTGAGCCTACAAGAAAGTACCCCCCCTGGTTCAGGGCATCTGTGAATTTTTTATACAGAAGGGTTTTTGTCTCAGGGGTAAAATAAATAACCACGTTTCGGCATAGTATAAGGTCAAATGCGTCTGTGAATTTATCCTCGATCATGTTCATTTTTTTGAACGTGACTCTATTTTTAACTTCACGGGATATTTCGTATGTATCTCCTTTATCTGTCGTTGTAAAGAATTTTGAAAGGTATTCGGCTGGTACGTTCATGAGCTGACGTTTGAGATATTGCCCTTTTTGCGCTATCGCTCTCGCGCCGTCGTCAATGTCAACAGCAAGCACCGGAACATGCGGATCAAGTCCCAAAACTATTGACAGGATTGCAAGTGAATACGGTTCTTCCCCCGTAGCGCATCCGCAACTCCATAGCTTAAGTCTTTTATTCCCTCTGAGTTTTACTAGTTCCGGTAGAACAGTATCTCGTAATTTCCACCATTGGGCGTCGTTCCTAAAGAATTCTGAAACGTTTATCGTAAGATAGTCAAGAAACTCCCGTAGTTTCTTATCATCTTTTTCTATCATTTCAAAGTATTTATTGTAATCCTTTATGTCCCACCGTTGCATAATCATGTGAACGCGGCGATGAATCTGGTTCTTGTATGAGTTCAGATCAAGTCCTGTTATTTTCTTTACCTTTTGCTTAAAGGTATCGTAACCGGGACTATTATAGTTTGCGTTTTCATCTACAGTAGCGGTAGGACTCATTTTATCATTCCTCCATTATTTCTTTTTCCTTTACTTTTTGGATTTCTTCAACTTTTTTAATATATGCGTCTGTGGAATCCTGAACTTCCTTAGAATATTTCTTTAAGTCGTCTTCTGTTATTTCGGATTCTTTTTCTTTTTTCTTTAGTATTTCCACTGTTTCACGTCTGAGATTACGCAAAGCTATTTTCGCATCCTCAGCTTTTTTTGCCACAAGCTTTGTCAGTTCCACTCTACGCTCTCTTGTTAACTCGGGCATCGTGAGGCGTATGTTTTCGCCGTCATTATTCGGGGTTATTCCAAGAGGAGAAGTCAGTATAGCTTTTTCTATATGCTTAAGGTTTGATTTATCAAATGGAGCTATCAGTATTTTTCTGTTTTCATGTATGGATATAGTAGCCATTTGTTTTATTGGCGTAAGAGCGCCGTAGTAATCAGCTTTTATATCAGATACAAGTCCCGGGTGCGCTCTCCCCGTTCGAATTGCAATGTATTCCATTTTTAAGAATTCAAGAGTTTTTTCCATCTTCTCGCTCATTGATTTTATTTCAGCTTTTGACATTGTTTTCACTCCTCCGATACTATAGTTCCAATCTTTTCTCCACGAATAAGGAAGCCTGCGAGATTTCCTTCCTTTAGTATATTAATTACGACTATCGGTATTTTGTTATCCATACAAAGAGAGAATGCTGCCATATCCATCACTTCAAGCCTTTTAGTGAGCGCTTCCTGATAAGACAGTTTGTGATAAAGAACGGCGTTGGGATCAGTTTTGGGGTCTGTATCGTATATCCCATCAACTTTTGTTGCCTTTATCATACAATCGACTCTGATTTCCGAAGCTCGCAGCGCTGCGGCTGTGTCTGTAGTGAAATATGGCGAGCCCGTTCCCGCCGCAAATATGACTATTCTGTCCTTGTCCAAGTGTCTTAACGCCCGTCTTCTTATGTATGGTTCAGCTATTGCCCTCATGTCTATCGCAGTTTGGACCCGCGTAGGGACATTCATTTGTTCCAAAGTATCCTGAAGACAAAGCGCGTTTATCACAGTTCCCAGCATTCCCATATAATCAGCCTGAGAACGCTCAATCCCTAATTTTTCAACTACTTTTCCCCGTATTATGTTTCCGCCTCCAATGACCAAAGCGAGCTTGATTCCGCTGTTATATACTTCGCATATCTCCTTGCAAATCCGACGCACGGAATCAAAATCGTACCCAAATTGATTACTTCCCGCAAGCACTTCACCGGATAATTTCAGAAGCGCGTTATTAAATCTATGCATACGAGCTCCTCCTTTACAGAAAAGAGGCTGTAACAAAAAAGTTGCAAAAATTGTTTCAGCTACTATTGTTATGCAACAATACAGCATACGTAATTTCGCGCGGGGGACGTCGTCTTAGGGGAATCCCCGCTTTGTTACAGCCTGTTTATCTTAAGTTAATACTACTCGCCAATTGAAAAGCGCGCAAAGCGTCGAATTACGATGTTTTCTCCTAATTTTGCTATATTTTCCATTACCAAGTCGTTTATTTTTTTATCAGTATCGCGGATGTATGCTTGCTCGACAAGGCAATTCAAATCAAAGAATTTGCGGATTTTTCCTTCAATTATCTTATCTATTCTATCCGCAGGTTTCCCCTCATCAAGGAGTTGCTGACGATATATAGCTTTTTCGCGTTCGATATCCTCTTCCGGCACATCTTCCGGTTTGAGATAGTACGGATTTGCCGCCGCGATATGCATTGCTATCTCTTTTCCAAGCTCGTTAAACTCGTCGGTTTTTGCTACGAAGTCAGTTTCGCTGCTTATCTCAACTAACGTTCCTATTTTGTGAGTGTTGTGAATGTAACTAAAAACGCGACCGTCTTTTGCTGCTCGCGAGGCTTTCTTCGCTGCTTTGGCAAGTCCTTTTTCGCGCAGGTAGTCTATAGCTTTTTCAACATTTCCCGAAGTCTCAACAAGGGCGGCCTTACAGTCCATCATTCCGGCGCCCGTCCGTTCTCTAAGCTCTTTTACAGCATTTGCAGAAATATCAGCCATCTAAAATCCTCCCGTAAAATTATTGCTATCTTTGCAATAAATATATTTTATTCATCGTCCTGATTATCATAAGTCTGCGTCAAGCGTTCTTTAACCTGCAAGAGGTCCTCTTCAGTCAGATCCGCCATTTGCTCTACTTCTTCTACTTTTTCTATTTCTTCTACTACTTTTTCCTCTTTTTCTTCTATTACTTCTTCTTCCGTTTGCACTTCTTCTATTGGGGGCGCAACTACATGATCCTCGCCTTGATGTCCTTCAATAACTGCGTTTGCCATAAGACCTGTAATAAGCTTTATAGCGCGGATTGCGTCGTCATTTCCGGGAATTGGAAAATCAACCACGCCTGGGTCACAATTAGTGTCAACTATTGACACAAGCGGAATACCAAGCTTTCTTGCTTCGGCGACCGCGTTTTCCTCGCGCCTCGGATCAATGAGGAAAAGTGCGTCAGGAACGCTTTTCATCTCTGCTATTCCGGACAAATATCTTTCAAGTTTTGCCTGTTCTTTTAGAAGAACGGCTTTTTCTTTTTTTGAGAATTTTTCCCAGGTATTGTCTTCATCATATTTTCGAAGTTCAAGCATACGGGTGACGCGGCGGCGAATTGTCGGGAAGTTGGTCATAAGACCGCCCAACCAACGCTGATTGATATAATATTGTCCGCAACGCAACGCTTCCTCTGCTATCGTATCCTGCGCCTGGCGTTTTGTTCCTACGAAGAGAACAGTTCCTCCTTCCTCCGCTACTTTTCGGATAAATTCATAGGCTTTTTCAAGTCCGCGTACGGTTTTTTGAAGATCTATGATGTAAACTCCGTTACGTTCGGTGAAGATGTATGGTTTCATCTTCGGGTTCCATCGCCTCGTCTGATGTCCAAAATGGACGCCGCATTCCAATAACTGCTTCATACTAACAACTGCCAAATGTTTCCCCTCCTATAATTTGTTTTTGCCTCCATAAGGGTCTTGATCCAATCCGGATCCAACTCGCGGACACGCCCGGATAAACTCGCCTTATGTGTGTTATAAAAAGACACCTCCTAAGTATATCAAAAAGAACGCGAAAAATCTCGCACTATTGAAATTCCAAAATTCCGGTCTCAAGCATAGACTTGCATAGTGTAGTAAAAAACCTTATCATAGAAACTGCTTTAACATGTTTTCTGTGTCGCTGATTAGCTAATGAGATTGCCGCATATAGCGTCACGCTAGTTATAAGTAAAGGTGGAATAAGTTTGAACGTAATAAGTAAATGCTTATTTATACTATTGGCGTTTATTATAGCAGGTTATGGAGTATCCGGCTCTTACGCCGGAGAACCTGAAGTGTCGTTATCAATTTCCACGATAAGAACAGGAAAAGACGCTCGTAAAGTGACGGTAAATCAAGTGGAAGTTATTCTGCTTAGAATTCTTAAAAAGCCCGGCTACTTGTTAACAGGTGTTGATAAAGTTGAAGGAACTGTGTTTGACGGGAATGGGAATAAAATTATGGATATAGAATTTGTTGATAACGGAGAGGGATCAAAAGGCGAAGGCAAGGCAATGGATGGTCTCTACTCAACTATAATTATATTTCCAAGCGAGGGTTCATACACCATAGAAGCAGCTTTAGAAGTAAATGATTACCCTCTCAGAGTGACGCGTTTGGGTTCATTGCCTCCAAAAGGAGGATTTAGCAGAGCAGAGGCCTTGGGCGAGCCTATCAACATGACTTTTAACCTGGCGGCTTCATTGAATGTGGTGGCGGATTCTACAGTAGAAGTTTTGCCTATTCCAACAGGTATGCTCAAATAAAGGCGTTTCGTTTGTATATTTTATTTAATTTATTTTAAGGAGTGTAGAGATGTGAATAATTTTAGAAAATGTTTTTATTTATTTGTGATAGCAATTTTATTTATCAGCGTCAAAGACGCGTCAGCGAAATTTATTTCAGAGGAAGAAGCGAGAGTGGTAATAGAAAACTGGCTTAAGATAACGCCAAGTGAATCTCTTGGGTTTAAAGGAACGGAGATTCGGGAAGTTATGCGTTTTGAGTCGGGTCGTTACGGAAATCCCGGGTATTATTTAGCGCTGCTTGAGCAGGATGGCTGGGTTATAGTCCCCGGAGACGACGGGTACGAGGCAATTATTGCATTTGGAGAAGGGAGCTTTTCAAGGGAAGAATATGAGCTTTCCCCATTGGCAGATTTTTTAAGCGTCAATGCCGATTTGGAAGATGCTTTGTCGCAACCTTCCGCGCTAAGCGATAATCGCGATAACGCGCAGGAAAGCGACAGCGTCAAAGCGGCAATTAACGGGAATTCAGCGCATAAACAAGCGAGAGCTGATCGTTGGAAAACTTTGTCCACGCCAATTATAAAAAATAATGATGGATATGGCGGAGATGTTGCTGCCGACAATAAAATTCCAGATAGAGTCGCAGAATTAAATATAGCTGTTGAACCTATTTTAGGAAGTAACACTTGGAGTCAGGGGTATTTGAATGGTCTCCCATACTATAATTTTCATACACTTTGGGATATAGCTCCTGAAGAATCGCATAGATTTCCGGTAGGGCACGGAGCGGTAGCGACAGCTCAATTGATGAGCGTATTTAAACACCCGTCCATATCTCCAAAGAGCGGCGATATTCTAATAGGAACACCGTTTGAAAATACAATAACTGTACAAGGGGATGTTGTAGGTTTCAGGGTATTAGAAGACTTAACAGATTTTGTTGGAACCCCTGTGCTGCGCACCGGAACAATTATTACGCTCTACGGAGATATCATAGTTGAAGACGAAATATTACCTGAATGCGTTATTATCAAATCCGAGACCCCCTCCTCCTTAACTGTTGAACTCCTTGAAGGCGTTATATACAATGATAGAAGCATCACTGTCACTATCAGAAACTTTCGACGCATAACGCCTCTAATAGTGCATAACGCGCGGATAAAGGGCGGAACGGCAGGAAAACAGAATAGATTCGATCCTAATGTAGCTGTAGGATATGACTGGGATTTCATAACGCCGGAAATCAAAATTGGCGTACATGATCAGGATCTTTCCGATGATGGAATGTCAGATAGTCATACTGATAGAATTAGGCATGAAATAGCTTCTTTGCTTTATGACGTTGGAGTCCTTTTGGGATCCGCGTACACGAAAAGCGAAACTAAGTCGGTACTTGATGACGTTCCCAAAATACTCAAGGATAATCTTTACTACCAGAGCGCATTTTATCATCCAATGGCGTATAACAATAACATAACGCCTGCCACGATAAAAAATCTACAAAACAGGATCAATCCAAATCTGGACTTTGGAGTTCCTGTAATACTTGGTACTGGTACTAAAAGTGGCGAAGTATTTACCGACGCGCATATATTTGTTGTTGACGGATATAGCTATCATAAAACCAGCGAGCAAAATGAACCGGAATACTACCATCTTAACATGGAATGGGAAGAGTCGCCATCGCGCGGCTTTTGGTATAACCTGACTAACATGCCTGTTGTTGCGTCGCAAGACTCCACAATGCCGTTGTCATCCGATGATGAAGCTCCATCTCCGTTTATAGGAATAGTTTTCAATGTAATGCCGGAGAGTAAGGATGTAGAGTTAATTACCGGACGACTGGCTATCTCGGAAGATTTTAAACCAAGTCTTGAGCTTTCTCTAAAACTGGAAGGAATAAATGATCCTTTAATTACTAAAGTTAAAGAAAACGGGGGGTTTGCGTTTAGCGTTCCTTCAGGGAGCAAGATAAGCGATGTTGTTATTATTTATGAAGATGAGACGGGTCAACTAGAATCTAATTCAATACTTGAGAATTTTGTAAAAGCCGGGCTAAGTACCGATGTTGGTACGACTGATAATTTGGGAGATGCGGAAATAGGACATTTGGAAACCGGTAATCAATACATTATGATCAAATAATCTCGGGCTTTTGCTTATATATTTCGTGTTTCCATTCTTTTATGTGCTTTTTTATTGCCATGAAGCTTTGTTCGCTCATGGCATGTTCCATTTTGCACGCGTCATTTACGGCTGCTTTTTTATCGACTCCCAAGTATATGAGCCAATCGGAAATTAGAATATGTCGCTCAAACATTGATTCCGCAATTTGCCGCCCGTCTTCGGTCAACGTGATATAACCATTGTTGTCAATTTCAATAAAACCTTTTTCGCGCAGGTTTTTCATGGCGACGCTCACGCTCGGCTTGCTAAAGCCGATTTCGTTTACGATATCTATAGACCGCACATGATTGCCGCCCTGCCCTAAAATAAAAATCGTTTCTAAATAGTTTTCAGCCGATTCGTGCGTTTTCAACACGCTTGCTCCTTTCGCGGTTAACATAGGCTAACCATTCAAATCATCTATATTATGGTTCGTGATATCGTCCTCAGTGCCCTCTTTTCCATCCGGGCCACAACTTATTATATCAATCGCGCCTTCTTCGCCGCGATTGCGGTAAATAAAAGGATTCTTCCACGGATCCGACGGCAATTTTTTATAGTATCCGCCTTCCGGGTAATCCTCCGGTTGCGGGTCTGTCTTCGGCTTGGTTACAAGCGCCTCAAGCCCTTGTTCTGTCGTTGGGTAAAACCCGTTATGTTTAAAGTATATTTCAAGCGTTCTTTCTATCTCAACAATCTGTATAACTGCAATATCGCGCCGTGCATGACCAGGAACTGGTCCTGGAGGAATATAAACTACAAACATCGAAAGGAATACTGCTACAGCAATTGAAATTATAGTAATTCTATCGACGCTACTCTTATCTCTTGTAGTTTTACTCAAAAAATCACATCCTTTATGGCAGAATATATAATTTTACAGCAAAATTGTATTATTTAACCGATTGACAATCAAGTTAGTTTGTGCTAACTTCATGTTAGTTGCAACTAACTCAAGGGGGCGAAAAATGACTTTAAGAGAATTGTGCGTTGGACAAAGCGGAAGAGTTTTGGCGGTTGGCGGCGAAAAGGTACTTAGGCGACGGCTCTTGGAAATGGGTATTACGCCCCGAACCGTTATCACGGTAAAAAAAGCAGCGCCGATGGGTGATCCTATAGAATTACTGCTGCGAGGGTATGTTTTGACAATGCGTTTGGAGGATGCGGAAAAAATCGCAATTGAGGAAATAACGGCATGATACTGGCGCTTGCCGGAAACCAAAACAGCGGAAAAACAACGCTGTTTAATCAACTTACAGGATTAAATCAGCGCGTGGGAAATCTCCCCGGCGTGACAATGGAACAAAAAATTGGCGGTATTATAGGACATGACGACATATCCATCGTCGACTTGCCCGGCATATATTCTCTTTCGCCTTACACAAGCGACGAGATTGTTACCCGCGATTTTCTGCTGAAGCGTAAGCCGGACGCTATTATCAACATAGTGGACGCTACCAATATAGAACGTAATTTATATCTCACGCTTCAGCTCATAGAACTGCAAATTCCAATGCTGCTTGCGCTTAATATGATGGACGAGGTGCAGGCTAATAACGGAAGCATTGATATACTTCATATGCGCGAAATTCTTGGCATACCGATAGTGCCTATTTCAGCAATAAATAAACAGGGACTTTCCGAACTCGTGCAACAGACCATTGATATTGCTCAAAACCAAAAAAAGCCGGAACGTATTGACTTCTGTTCAGGCGCGGTACACAGAGCTATCCACGCAATCACACATCTTATCGAGGATCATGCCGGACAGCAAGCTATCCCCGCGCGTTTTGCCGCGACTAAACTGGTGGAAGGCGACGACATTATACTTGAAGCTTTGTCTCTTTCCGGGAATGAAGTGGAAACAATAGAACACGCTGTAAAGGAAATGGAAACAGAATTAAACACCGACAGAGAAGCTGCTTTGGCCGATATGCGATATCAATTCATCGAGGAAGTGCGCGAAAAATGCGTTGTAAAAGTAAAGGAGAGCCGCGAATACCGACGCAGCGTGATGTTCGATTCCATATTAACCCACAAGATACTGGCAATTCCCGCTTTTTTAAGTATCATGCTCACAGTTTTTTGGCTCACATTCGACGTTTTAGGAACTCCGCTCAGCGAATTATTTGTGTTGGGAATAGAAGAATTAAGTGGTCTTATTGGGGGCGCTTTACAAGCGTATGGATTAAATCCCGTTCTCCAGTCATTGATTATCGATGGAATATTTGCTGGCGTTGGCGCGGTTCTTAGCTTTGTGCCCATTATTGTCACGTTATTTTTCTTTTTGTCTATACTGGAAGACAGTGGATATATAGCGCGAGTGGCGTCTATTATGGATAAACCGCTTCGTAAAATCGGGCTTTCGGGACGCAGTTTCGTTCCAATGCTGATGGGTTTTGGTTGTACCGTGCCCGCTATTATGGCTACGCGTACATTGGCAAGCGAACGCGATAAAAAAATGACTATTTTCCTCACGCCCTTTATGAGCTGCAGCGCGAAAATACCAATTTACGCGTTATTCACCGCCGCATTTTTTCCCGATTATCAAGCGTTATTAATGATAAGCCTTTATGTGATAGGTATTTTACTGGGGGTACTCTCGGGGTCTATTATGAACAGAACAGTATACAAGGGCGCGCCTGTCCCATTTGTGATGGAGCTTCCGAATTATCGGCTTCCATCCGTCAAAACCGTGTTGCTGCTTTTATGGGATAAAGCAAAAGACTTTATACAAAGAGCCTGTACAATTATTTTTGTCGCTGTTGTCGTTATCTGGTTTTTACAATCATTCGATATGCGCTTGAACTATGTTTCCGACAGTTCGGACAGTATGCTGGCGGCTATTGGGCAGACTATCAGCGTGATATTTACTCCCGTCGGCTTTTCGGATTGGCGCGTTTCAACAGGGCTAATTACGGGGTTCATTGCCAAAGAGTCTGTTATTAGCACATTAGCCGTTTTGACAGGTGTTAGCATAACAGAACTCAATAACGAGCTGCACACTTTGTTTACGCCGCTTGCAGCGTTCAGCTTTTTAGTGTTCACGTTACTATATACGCCATGCGTGGCGGCTATCGCAACAGCGAGGCGCGAACTCGGCAGCCTGAAAGGAACAACGCTTATTATACTGTATCAGACGGGTTTAGCGTGGCTGGTTGCGTTCGTCGTCTATCAAACAGGGCAATTATTAGGGTGAGAACATGAATATTTTAGACTATGTCATTATTGTCATCCTTACTATAGCCATAGTGTATGCTATCGTTTGTATATTCAGTAGAAAAAGACATTGCAACAACTGCTGTGAACGTTGCTCATACAACAAAAACCGTAATTACTCCTGCGGGTCGCCCAAGACGTAGACAATAGACTTAAATAAACTTGCATTCTCGTTGATGGCGGCTTGACCACCGGCAGTGGAGCGGACGCCTTTTTCCATAGCCATAGCCAGATGCTTTGAGAAATCCGTCAAGTCCTTGACGGTAAGGGTTTTTATTTCATTGAGAATGCCGCGTTTATAGTCGTCGGGATAGCCTTGGTATTTATTCAGCATGGCATTAAGCGCGCCGTTGAGTTCTCCTTCCGGGACAATCTGTTGAGAAAAAACGCTGATTATATAGCGGTTGATATCTTCCTGAGTTAACCCGTGTCCGGCGGCAAAGTCAGCCATTCCATCGTAAGCAGCGAAGGTCTCGGTAACCGAAGGGTCGCGGTAGGAAACAAATCCCAAGCCGTGTCTGCTGGACAATGCCCAGCAGCTGTAAGCGCCTATCGTGTACCGAACCGCAGGCGTAAGGTAAGCGTCAGACATTATTTCCATTATAGGTAGGAGCTTTCCGCTGTACTCAAGTCCTATTTCGTCAAGAGTTGCAAAGGCGACGTTGTACTGCACGGAGGTTTCGACTATCAGACCTTCGGATTCAACCGGTCTGGGTATGGCGTCGAGGCTGGCGCCTATCGCGGGATCGTCGGTTAAATGCCCGAGCAGGGTCTTTGCGTTTTTCTCAAAAATATCTATGCCTTCGGCGTTGCCGGTGAACATCACGACGGCGCCGTCTTTGAACTTGATCTTGTCGCGTACGGCTTGAAGCTTGGCGGTAAAAGCTTCGGGGTCATTTTCAAGGAGCTTTTGCGCCTCGGATAAAAATTGGTAGTAGGCGACTCCGCGCATATAGTCGTTGTATGCGAAACGGGCGAAGCGGTTTGCTCTTGCGCGGGTGTATGCAAGTTCTTCGGGCCTGTTATTGATGGAGTTGCGGGTAGAGGCTTTAATTCGGGCACCAACCCCCGATATTGTATTTACGTCTGAAATATCAGTGTTTAGGAGCAAATCTTGAACCCGCGCTACGGTTTCATTGTATTTTCTGTTGACGCTGTACCATTGGATA
>Ga0099364_10007395_pt1 | contig 15686 bp, 18 predicted proteins | sample TergutTh196P3_FD_73070 | JGI IMG/M metagenome (GOLD analysis project Ga0099364, IMG submission 73070) | Microcerotermes parvus P3 segment gut microbial communities from Pointe-Noire, Republic of the Congo - Th196 P3 | ecosystem: Host-associated > Arthropoda: Insects > Digestive system > Gut ...
GCTTTTTAGATGAACGCGAAATCTCAAAAGATGTTCGAAAACGCATATTGACACGCCTATCTGATGATGAAAAAGTCATTGCCGTTCTTGCCGAAACCCGCCCCGAATTTGTGACAGATGAGGCTGCAAAAGACTGTTTGAGTGCAATAAATAAACCCTTTGAATTTGCATACGGTCTTGAAACAACATCTGACCGCATTCGAAAAGAATCCATCAACAAAGGCTTTTCGTTTGAAAAATTCAAGCAAGCGGCTGTTATTGCCCGAAAAAACGGCATTTACACAAAAGCATATCTCATGCTCAAGCCACCGTTTTTGTCGGAGCGCGAAGCCATGCAAGATATTCAAAAAAGCATTGATGAAGTTTCTCCATATGCTGAAACTGTTTCCATTAATCTCTGCAATGTCCAAAACGGCACATTCGTTGAAAAATTGTGGGAAAACAAAGAATACCGCCCGCCGTGGCTTTGGAGTATTGTTCACATTTTAAGAGAAGCAAAAACAAAGCACCCGAATCTTTATTTGATGTCCGACCCGGTCGGCGCCGGCGCCAAACGTGGTCCGCGCAACTGTAAAAAATGCAGCCATGATGTTGCCGATATGATTCGTGAATTTTCAATCAGCCAAGATGTCAAAACATTGGATAAAATCATATGCGACTGTCAGCTGCTGTGGGAAAAAGAATTGATTCTGGATGATATCGTGTTTGGAACACCGATTTTGGAGTGATTTGATGACGAAAAAAAAGATATTTGAGAAAAAAATGTCATCGGATGTTGACGGCATCCGATTCGCAACACCTGAGACAGTAGCAAAATACCGCGCAGCACGTCTTTCGTGTCAAACGATTGCCGACATCAGCTGTGGTATCGGCGGCCAGACCATTTATTTTGCCATGCGCTGCAAGCATGTGTATGCCGTTGAAATTGATACGATTAAAATTGATCACGCTCGAAAAAATTGTGAAAAATACGGCTTGACAAATGTGACATTCATCTGCGGCAACGCCCTTGACCCCAAAGTGATTGAGCAAATTCCGCCGGTCGATATTGTCTTTTCCGATCCGGCAAGGCCCCCTGAAGAAGATATACGCCAAACCGATTGTCTCCGCCCCGAAATTCCGGCAGTTCTTGAAGCATACGCATCCGTTTCACAAAATTTTGCGTTTGAAGCACCTCCTCAAATGCCGCCGGAACGCATTGATTTTGATTGCGAAAAAGAATACATCTCACTCAACGGTGCGCTCAACCGATTAACATTATATTTTGGAAAACTCAAAAAATACGAAAGAGTCGCGGTCTCTTTGCCTGACGCCAATGCAATCGTCAAGGCGCCTATGGAGTTGCCGCCGTTGGTTTACACCGACAAACCGATGATGTTTATGTATGAGCCGGATCCGGCAGTGATTGCCGCCGAATTGTTAAATGAACTCGCAGATGATATGATTCGGTCAATGGGAAGTCATGTCCGCGTCATGAACATTGACAAAAAAAGAACGCTTCTGACGTCGGATTTGCTCACCATGAATCCGATGAATAAAAACAATTACATTGTCCTTCGAACCATGCCTTTTGGCAGTGAAGAAAACAATTTGGAAATCAATGAATTTCTTAAAAAAAGCAATGTTGGAAAAGTTGTTTTAAGAGGAAATATTGACCCGAAAGACTATTGGGCGATTCGGAACAAACTTGAAGACGGGCTTACGGGAACAAAAAACGTACATTTGTATCTGAAAGGGGCAGAGGCAATTCTCTGCGAATTGATATTATGATTTGAAAAAACTCGAACTTAGCAGAAGGCATTAAAAGACATTAAATGTTTTAAACTTGTAAAAATGTGAAAAAATCAGGTGAAAAAATTGACCGAAACAAAGAAAACAGATATTTTGGAAAAGGGCGCCATCATTCAACGTGACGGCGAAACATATGCCATTGCACCGCACACCCCCGCCGGATTATTGACGCCGGAAATATTGCGCAAAATTGCGGATGTTGCCGAAAAATACAAGCTTAACGCCATTAAACTTTCATCATCCCAACGCGTTGTTTTGGTTGGCTTAAAAGAAGAAGATATCGACGCTGCTTGGAAAGACTTGGGTATGAAACCCGGCTCAGCAATCGGCATTTGTGTCCGAAGTGTCCGTATCTGTCCGGGAACGACATTTTGTAAGCGCGCCCGACAAGATTCGCTGGGTCTTGGGTTAAAGCTGGATGAAAAATATCACGGCATGTCGCTTCCGGCAAAGCTGAAAATCGGCGTTTCGGGCTGCCCATTCTCATGTTCAGAATCTGCTGTTCGAGACATTGGATTTGTCGGCGATACGAACGGATTTAAATGTTATGTCGGCGGCAGTGCCAGCGCAACTCCGCGCATCGGCGACTTGATTGCAGAAGGACTGTCAGAAGATGACGCGTTGAAATTGACGGACAAAATAATCGGCTACCTCAAATCCAAAGATTCTAAAAAAAGGATTGGGCGGTTAATTGAAGAAATCGGTCTTGAAGCATTCAGAAAAGAAGCGGGCATTTGATCCGCTTTTCATTTTTTCTTTTTATTTTTCTTTTTATTTTCCTTTTATTTTCCTTTTATTTTCCTCTTTGTTTTTTTCACTCTTCACTTTTAACGTGAATAAATTTTTATTAAAACGTCTCCTTTTTTAAAATAGAGATTTATGCCGACAACTTCTAAAAACCAAAAGACCCCTCCGATTGATATTTCCAACATTCTGGCAAAAAAAGCGGATGCTTATCTGATTCACGGAGATCTTCACAATACGGATTTATTTTATGCGGCACGCTTTTTGATGTCGGATCCGTTTTCATACATTTTGACGGCATCGGGAGAGGAAATGCTTCTGATTCCGGATATGGAAAAGGGGCGCGCTCAAAAGGAGTCTAGAGTCTCGGATAAAAATATTAAAACGACGTCGGATTATAATTACCGCAGTCTTGTCAAAGAAAAAAAGGACACAAGTCTTGCTTATGCTCTTGTTTTAAAAGCGGCGTTGGCAGAAAAAAACATCAAAACTGTCGCGGTTGACTATGATTTTCCGGCGTATTATTTTGATGCCCTTCAAAAAGAAGGGTTAAAGGTCGTTTTGATGAAAAATGTTTTTGATAAATCAAGAGCGATTAAAACGAAGGATGAGATTTCAAAAATTGCAGAGTCGCAGGAAGCTGCCGAAAAAGCTATGGCTGCCGCAATTTTGATGATACAAAACTCAACCGTTGAAAAAGAAACAAAAAGGCTTTTACATAACGGTTTTGTACTTACAGGAGAAATGGTTTTAAAAGAAATCGCCCGCATTCTGACGGAAAATAACTGTCTGGATGAAGAAACAATTGTTTCCTGCGGAGAAGACAGTGCCGATCCGCATGGCAAAACGTACGGGGATTTGTATGCACAAAAACCGATTGTTATTGATATTTTCCCAAAAAACAAACAAACCCGTTATTTTGGCGACATGACGCGAACCGTCATCAAAGGAAAGGCAACACCAAAATTAATAAAAATGTATGATGCTGTCAAAACGGCTCAAGCAATCGGTGTTTCAAAAGCCAAAGCAGGCGTTACTTGTTCAGATGTTCACAATGTGGTGTGTGATTCTTTAGAAAAATCCGGATTTGATACGTATCGAAGCGGCTCAAAGGTCGGTTTTATTCACACCACCGGACACGGCGTCGGTTTGGACATTCATGAAACGCCTTCTGTTTCGGACAATCCGCACGTTTTAGAAGTCGGAAATGTCATAACGATTGAACCGGGACTTTATTATCCGGGGATTGGGGGCATTCGAATCGAAGACACGGTTGTCATTACAAAAGACGGCTGTCTGAACTTGAACAAAATGGAAAAAGTTTTTGAAATTTAAAAGAATAATAATTATATCAATCATAAAAATCATAATATTAATTACAATATCAATTCAATCAATCATATCAATTATAATCAATCATATCAATCACAAATGAAGGGGGCTTGTAAAGATGGTAAAATCAAATCAAAAAATTCCATATACAGAAGAAATTTATGATAAATACAGGGCTGCCGGTAAAATTCATCAGCAAATTATGGAAGAAGCACGCGATAAAATTAAAATCGGGATGTCGCTTTATGACTATGCTTGTTTTATTGATAACAGAATTATCGAGCTTGGCGGAAAATCGGCTTTCCCTGTGAATATTTCAATTAACGAGGAGGCGGCTCACGATACGGCTGTTTTGAACGATTCCCGTATTTTTGGGGAAGATGTTGTGAAAGTGGATGTCGGCGTTCATATTGACGGCTACATTGCTGACGGCGCTATGACAATTGACTTGTCGGGAAAACAAACCGCTTTGGTAAAAGCCTCTGAAGAAGCTTTAAAGGCTGCCATTGATATAATTAAGGCCGGCACAAATACGTTTGAAATCGGTGCGGCTATTGAAGATACAATTGTAGGTCTTGGCTTTCAGCCGGTCCGTAATTTGATGGGACACGGCGTTTCTCAATACATGGCGCACACCGAACCGTCTGTCCCAAATTGCCGGTTCACACACGGAACCGCAGAATTGAGAGCCGGAGAGACAATTGCAATTGAACCGTTTGCAACCGACGGAGAAGGCTATGTTGACAACGGCCACATTAAAGAAATTTATTCTCAAAAGCAGCGTAAATCCACGCGACTCCCTCAAGTTCGAAAAGTGCTTACCCAAATTGAAGAATACAAAGGACTTCCATTCGCAAAAAGATGGTTGGGCAGCGACAAAATAGAATTTGCCCTCAACCAGCTGGAAAAAGAAAATATTTTAATCAGTTATCCTGTCCTTGTTGAAGTCTCCGGCGGACTTGTGTCTCAAGCAGAACACACCGTTATTGTGACGGAAAACGGCTGTGAAGTGACAACCCGAGGATGAAAAGGAAAAACAGAAAATGGATGGGAACCGGAGCAATGAAAATGGCAATTGAAAATATGACCGCAGCAAAACTGACAATTGAAGGAAAAGAATTTGACGGCTTTTCAATCGGTTTAGATACCGCCCCCTTCTTGTTGATTCGAGCAACAAACGGCTCATTTTTAGCCTGCGGATTTTTAGATATTGCTGCTGCCGACAAATTGAATTCCTGTGCCGCAAAAGTCAGAGGTGTAAAAACGTTTGACGATATGATGGCGGCGGAAATTGTTGATGTGAGTCCTGCTGCTGAAAAGAAGGGAATCAAAAAAGGAATGACCGGAAAAGAAGCGTTGCTATTGTTCTAAAAAAACGTTTGGAACTTTGCTGATGCTTTAAAAAATGTTTGGAACTTTTCTGATGCTCTAAAAAACGTTTGGAACTTTGTTGATACTCCAAAAAAAATGTTTGGAAAAAAGGTTTTACTGACTAAGAATAAGAAAGGATAAAAAAATCCAAAAGAAAAAGGAAAAATCATGCCCTTTTCCGATGCTTTGCGTTTTAAAGATTCGGCTGTATTTATTGATATTGAAGTGACGCCGGGATCAAAAATCGTTCAAATTCCAAGCGGTTACAATGAATGGCGAAAGCGTATTGAGGTGAAGCTGTCAGAGGCGGCTCAAAAGGGAAAAGCCAACGAACAGCTGATCGAACAATTTGCGATTCTTTTTAATATCTCGTCAGCTTATGTTTCTTTGGAAAACGGGTGGACAAACTCTAAAAAAACACTTCGAATTGACGGCATTTCCCTTGAAGCTGCTAATAATGTTTTTGAAAAAATTTTTGAGACGAAATGAAAACACAATCCAAATTCTCTAAACCGGCGCATTCGGCTAAATCTGTCACACGAAGAGAACAAGAAGCGCTTGAAGAGATTGAAAAGGTTCTCACAGAACTCATCGGAACCGACGAAAATGGCTCCGATTCTTTTTTAATCATTGTTGAAGGCAAAAAAGATGCTTTATCCCTTCGAAATTTGGGAGTGGCAGCTGAAATTTATCCCTGTGCCAATCAGCCGGCAGCCGCATTTTGTGAACAGATTGCAGAGACAAAAAAGAAAGTGATTATTTTAACCGATTGGGATCGAAAGGGCCGGATTTTAGCCTCCCGATTCATTCGGCATTTTCAAAACTTAGGAGCCTCTTATGATGAAACCTATAGGGAGAGGCTTCTTATGTACACAAAAAAAGAAATTAAAGATGTGGAAAGCCTTTATTCCCACGTTACAAAGCTGAGACAAAAATGCCGACATATGTCAAATGAAGATGATTTTATTGATGTTGAAGGATTTTGACTTTGAAGAAGATTTTTGACATTGAAGAAGATTTTATCATTGAAGAGGATTTTTGACTTTGAAGAAGATTTTATCATTGAAGAAGATTTTTGACTTTGAAGACGGCGGCAGATTCGTTTTTCACGATTGGAACAAAAACGAAACATCATTTTAAATCGCTTCAATCAAAACGGGGGTACCCCTTTCCCCAAATCATCAAACGCTTGTCAGGAAAAACGTACCCCGTTCTTTAATCGCTTCAAGAAAAAGATGTTTCAAATTTTAAACAAAAACAAAATCGATCCCTTGAAACCTCTTCCTCAAAAACATCCAAACCCCCTCAAATTTTGTTTTCAGTAGCGTAGCGGATGAAAGCAAAATTTGAGCGTTTTCAAAAAAAAATATTGTTTCTATGATTACTGCTACTGCTTTTGATGTTACTGTTTCTATGAGTTCTGCCGCCATCTTTTTTGATATTATTGTTTTTATGATTGCCGACGCCGTCTATAACTTAAAACAAAAAGCGGTTTTGTATTTTTTTATTTATTTTTTATGGGTGTGAAGCCGTTCGATTCAGCCGCCTTGAGGCGACTGATCGAACGGGTGGTTGATTCGGGTTTTATGGTTAAAGAAAAAATGAAACATCATTTTTGTATCACATTAACAAGAATGGGGGTACCATTTTCCCCAAATCATCAAACACTTTTCAGGAAAAATGTACCCCGTTCTTTAATCGCTTCAAGAAAATGATGTTTCAGGTTTTAAAAAACATAAGAAAAAGGGGTGTTTCGGGTTTTAAAAAACATAAGAAAAGGGATGGTTTATGTTTAAAACAACGCAAAAGAAAAAAGCAAAACGGAACGTATGATGATGAGAAAAAGGGATGAGAAAAGGGATGAAAAAGGAATGGGAAAAAGGAATGGGAAAGAGATGAGAAAGCGAGGTTTAAGGTTTGGAGGGTTTATTTTAAAAATCAGATTGAAACTTGAGTAGAAATATCAACAACAGGACCCTCAGTTGCATCAATTTTAGAAACAGTCAATAAATTTCCTTTACGCTCAATTAATGTTGTTTCGGTCACTTTTAGTTGGTGGGCGCCGTCTTTACATTTGTGGACAACGAGAAGTTTTTGTCCTTTAGCGGGATTGTTACCGAATTTTTGAACCATATTTTCAACTATTTGCTCAAATTCGGAATAAATGATAATCTCTGTTTTATTTGCAGATTTTCGGATACTGCCAATCGGTTCGACCGTCAAAAGCATATATTCTTTGCCAACCTTGTTTTTTGGTAAAAGTAATTGGAAGGGATTTGAAATAAATAACGGAAGGGATAACGGGAATAAACGATAAGATAAAACCAACAAACACAATTTGCCACAATTTCTTGTTCGTTATTAGTCGATAATGAAGACCCAGATATATATGGGTTTCGTTTATAGACGAAATAAGATTAAACGGATCGTATACCAAAAAACGGATCGGACAAAAAAATTATGAGAGGTCCGATAATTGTTTTCATACTTGGAAGATTTGACAATGAAAAATGTCGAAAAAATAGATAAGTGTCGAAAAAATAGATAAATGTCGAAAAAACAGACAGGTGTCGAAAAAATAGAAATCAATGAAGAAAAATTTCCTTCATTGATACAGACGAACTTCTCGTGCTTCTGTTTGTGGCGGTTCTGTGTTTGAAACAGATCCCGGTGCGTAAATGTTTAGCATATCCCCTGCCTGCAAATCAGCAACAGTGAGATAGAATTGTGTGGACGAAGAAAAAGTAAACACCATAACGGTTTCAACATCGTTTAATTTCAAAGTGATTGTACCTGAATTTGAATTATCTTCATCCGGTGCGAAATCTTCCAAAACGCCGTTGTAAATACATTTGTCGGCATCCGGCAATAAATTAACGAGAATGGCTGCCGACGGACTTTGACCCTCTGTCGGTCCATAGTAAACTTCTAAGTATCTGCCTTCTGTGATTTCAGATTGATTGAATGTTATGTTGGTACCGTTTGTAATCAAAAAATTCATTGTTTCGGCACCGAAATTTGTACCGTCGGCTTGTCTAAGCAAGACATTCAATTGACCGCCATCATCTGCAGCCTCGACAACAGTCCCGCGATACAAGGCAGCATCTGCAATCGGTGGAATGGTTGTGTTATTCGAAGAATTATTTGACGAATTGTCTGAATCGGAATCCAAACAGCCGGCGATAAGAACTGTTCCCAAAATCAGAAACAGACAAGAAAACATGAGCAATTTTTTCATATTTTTCATTTGAAACCCTCCCTCCCAAATTTAACGATTGGGTAGAAAATAAAGGGAGGTAGATTATATAAATTTTTTTAAAAATGATATGGCAGAAATAAAAATTAGTGAAAGGGAAAATGAAGAATGAAAAAAAGAAAGGAGGAAAAAGAAAAGAGGAAAAAGAAAAGAGGAAAAAGAAAGGAGGAAAAAGAAAGGAAGAAAAAGAAAAGAGGAAAAATTAGAGAGAGGAATTAGTTTATAGGGATTGGTCTATAGGAATCAGTTTATAAGAATCAGTCTATAGGAATTTAGTTTAATACAACAAAAAGACCTGAGTCCATGATCTTATAAGTTCCGTCGTCACATTTTTTGAGATAAACGAGATAGTTTTGACCTTCTTGTAAATCCCATACTGTTGCATAACAACCATCCATTATGTAATTCTCTGCTTGCCCGCCGGAAATAATAACCGTAATTGTTGTCAGATTATCTCCTTTAACTAAATTATTAACTTCAAAAATAACGGGCGTATAAATGTAATCTTCACCACTCTGAATAGAAACACAACTATGCACAACCTGAGTTCCTTCAAAACCGTAAATACATCGGCCTACCTGCGTGCTATTTAATCCGGACGGGGGTTTTTGATCAGCTGTTGACCAATAAGATGAACCGATATCAGCAAGTTTGCCATAAAAAACAATATCGGATTCGGATATCAAAGATTCATTGGAATAACCGATAGACGAATAATTTGTCCATGGCTTATACATGATCAAATCACTGTCCTGAAAAGCACTTACAGGAAAAGTGGGGATAAATGGTTCGATGTCTTTGTTAAGCGGATTAACCAAATCGTTCTTATTAGATTCGGTTGAATCGTTTGATGAAGCTAAACAGCCTGCTGCAAAAATAACACAAATTGTTAGTAAAAGTAACTTTATCTTTTGTCTCATCTAATTCCTCCTGAAATAAAGCCGTTTTTTAATATCAATAGACTGTTTTTTTAATGAAGTCAGATAATTTTCATCATTGTGAAAGTGTATTAAAATTTTAGAGCATCACCTTTTAATTGAATTGTATATCTTTTTCATGAATTCCTGAAATGAACCCCAAATTCCGGAGTCGGCGTGCCCGCTATGGTCATCATGCCCGCCACTACCGTGTGGAACGTATTGGCCCCTAAAAGAATTAATGAAAACACCATTTTCATTTTCAACAAATTGAACTTTTTCATCATCCGGACTAAGGAAAACATCACCATCCTCATCTTCAGGATAGTAAGTACCACATGGAAAAACAATATAATGTTCCGGACCGACATCTTTTGTAGAACCGTCATCGATACGAAGGAATAACATCATTCTTTCTCCTATGTTATAATCTTCAACATTCAAATCTCCGGTCTCCATACGAAAAGCGCCGACTGTTCCGCTAAAAGAACGAATAATAATCTCTTGGGAACTGAATGAACCTTTATAACTTTGTTCAACTAAAAAAATCATATCGGTGTATATTGTGTCCTCCGGAAAATGAATACCGTCTTCAGAGTAATAAAAGACTTTGTCCCCATGTTCATTTAACAATACATCAACATGAACACCTGCAGGTTGTGATCCATCGACAGTACAACTCCATTTGGTGGTATCCTTCTGGATAATCTTTCCGACAACAACGTAATCGCTTTTTTCAATCAATTCATCGGGCGTATAACAGGGTAAAGTTCCGCCATATGTGATAAGAAAAATAGGATAACCATCTTCAGTAAATTCGGTAGCGTTTACAGTAACGGGATTATGTGATAAGCATAAGAATAAAGAAAAACAGAACAGGAAAAGGATTCCGATTCTTAAAATATCTTTCGTTTCCATCAAATCATCTCGTTAATAAATGGATAAATTGCTTTAAGCGCATCTTGATCATCTGTACTTAAAATTCGCTTCCGAGTCGATCCTTTAGGTATCGTATCATGCATTGTTGTGTCGTGAATATTTGAATGACCAATGCAAAGCGTGTGACCGAGTTCATGCGTTATGACACTTTGAACATCATAGTGGTTAGGGGGGCAAACATCTTCAGTTGACCATGAATAATTCGGATTGATATAAATTTCTGAAAAGACTTTGTCATATTTCTGAGTCGTGGAATTATATTGTCCCCTTGTATTGAATTCCTCGGCAAGATAATCCGGATCTGAGAAAACGAATTCGGAAGAAGCAATTTCAATTGTGACATGGTTAATCATTGTCCTATTGACCAATGTCACATTCGCCCCAACATGATTCCAAGTTACCATAGAATTGTAGGCCGGCCTTTTCCAATCATCCGGAAGTGAACTATAATTTACTTGCACAGTGTTAACATACCATTTGTCGTCACCGATATAATATGCAGAAGAAGCATCGAGCGCAGAACCAAAAAGATAGATAAGGGACATTAAAATAACTAATTTGAAAGCTGCTTTTGTATAGTCCACTCTTATCACCCGATATTGAACAAGAACCCGATTCCAATTTTTAAGTTATATTTTGTTCTCATCAAATCAACTCTTTATTATGGATAACGCGCTTTAAGCGCATCTTTATCATCTGTACTTAAAGTTCGTTTCCAAATCGTTCCTTTAGGTATCGTATCATGCATTGTCGTATCAATAATATTTGAATGACCAATGCAAAGCGTGTGACCTAATTCATGTGTTATGACGCTTTGAACATCATATTGATTCGCAGGACAAGTGGGTGCTGTAGACCACGAATAATTCGGGTTGACATAAATTTCTGAAAAAACTTTGTCATATGTTTGAGTCGTAGAATTATATTGCCCCCTTGTATCAAATTCTTCTGCAAGATAATCAGGATCTGAAAAAATAAATTCGGAAGAAGCGATTTCGATTGTGACATGGTTAATCATTGTTTTATTGACCAGCGTCATATTCGCTCCAACACTATTCCAAGCGGCCATAGAATAATATGCCGATATTCTCCAATCATCCGGCAGTGAACTATAATTTACTTGCACAGAGTTAACATACCATTTGTCGTTACCGATATAATAGGCAGAACAAACGCCGAGAATGGAAATAAAAAGACATGCAAGTGACATTAAAGTTATCAATTTGAAAGCTTTATGTTTATATTCCATAATTATTTCCTGATATTAATGATGAGTAATACCATGTATTTCTCTGACCATTATACTTCTCTGCATGTGTATTTTGAACAAAAATAATGGTATTAATTAAACCCCCGTTTAATACTAAAAAGGAATAGTATTTAGTGGTATTAATATTTTTTTAAAAGTTATGAAGGGTATATATACATAATTATGTATTTTAAATAATTTTATTGTTTATCCCCTTTTATAAACAAGGGTTTACATTAAATGGGTTTACAATTAAAATAAAATTTAAAAAAAGAAAGGAAAAAAAGAAAGGAAAAAAAAGAAAGGAAAAAAAAGAAAGGAAAAAAGAAAGGAAAAAAAAGAAAGGAAAAAAAGAAAGGAAAAAAGAAAGGAAAAAAGAAAGGGAAATAAAAACGAAAAATGAAAGACATCATTTTTTAATTAAGAATATGCTTTTCATTAATTCGTTAAATGAAAACCATACTCCTTTGTTAACTCCATTACCATTTCCAACGAGTTTACCGTTTTCATCAAAAGAATTAACGAAAACCCCATTTTTGTTTTCAACGAACTGAACTTTTTCATCAAAAGAATTCATGAAAACGCCCTCTTGAGGGAAGAATACACCGCATGATAAAACAACATAATGTTCCGGACCAATGTCTTTTGTAGAACCGCTGTCCTTACGAAGGAATAACATCATTTCTTCTCCCTCTTTATAATCTTGGGCATTCAAACCGCCGTCATTCATACGAAAAGCGCCCACAGTTCCGCTAAAAGAACGAATAATAATCTCTTGGGAATCAGGGTCGCCTTTATAACTCTTTTCAATCAAAAAAACCATATCGGTGTATATTGTGTCCGGCGGGAAAGTGACACCTTCCAGGCTGTAATCAAAGACTTTGTCCCCTTGTCCGTTTATTGATTCCTTAACTTGAACACCTTCGGGTTGTTTTCCATCTTCCGTACAACTCCATTTGGCTTCTTCCTTTCGGACAATATGTCCGACAGCAACGAGATCACTTCTTTCGATCAAGTCTTCATATGTGTAATATGGCATACTGCCGCCATAAGTAATAAGATAAATCGGATAGCCATCTTCGGTAAATTCGACCGCATTTACAGTATCATAAGGCAAACACAAAAATAAAGCAAAACAAAACAGGAAGCAGATTCCAATTTTTAAAATATACCTGGTCTTCATTAAAATCCTTCATTTACGGGAGAGATAAGTTGCTTTATATTCATTTGTTGCAAGTGAAAATACCGGACGTTACAAAAATTACATGATTAATTATTATATTTCATAATAACGTTCTGGTATTAAAGACTTGTGTATAATATCACTGTACGTCTCTGCTTGCGTATTTTAAAAAAAATAGCGAGATTAATATCAAATTCAATAATATTAAAAAATGATGAAAATAAAAAAGAAAATAAAAACTTCGGAAAAATCCGAAGCTTTTCGTTTTTAAAAATTTAGTCCAACTCGAATTTGGTACCGTAGTGGAGGATACCGTTTTCGCCGTCGCATCCGAGTTTTCTAAACACGGCATGGACGCGTTTTCCAATATCGACTTTGTCGGGTTCATCCACAATTTGAGTTGTCAATTTGGCGCCTTCGTCTAATTCGACAATGGCTAAGACGTATGGAACCAAATCATTAAATTCATCAGAGGTGGAGTGAGTGACTGTGTATGTCACGATCGTTCCTTCGCCTTTGAATTTGTAGTGCTCCATATCGCCTTCACGGCGGCATTCAGGGCAGAGATTTCTGACCGGATAAAAATATTTGCCGCATGTCTTACAGTGTGAGCCGATGAGGTTGTAACGGCTTTCTTGTTCTCTCCAGAATCTTGGTACTGACATCTAAATCACCTCTCATTTGAAAAAATATGAACAACGGACGTGGCACCTGAACCGCCGATGTTGTGCATCATGCCGTATTTGGCACCGCTGACCTGACGTTTGCCGGCTTCACCGCGAAGCTGATGAACGGCTTCAACGGCTTGCTTAACACCCGTGGCACCGACGGGGTGACCGCTGGATTTCAAACCGCCTGAAGGGTTGACAGAAATTTTGGCGTTTAATGCGGTTTCACCATTAAGGGTTGCTGGACCGCCTTTTCCTTTCTCAAAGAAGCCCAAATCTTCAATCGCACAAATTTCGGCAATTGTAAAACAGTCGTGGACTTCAACAAAGCTGATGTCTTTTGGCGTCAGTTTTGCCATTTCATAGGCACGTTTGGAGGCAGCAACGGTTGCGTCCAGTGTTGTAATGTCTCTTCTGTCGTGAAGAGCAATCGTATCACTGGCTTGCGCACTGGCTTTGATGTAAATCGGCGCATCTGTGTATTTCAAAGCATCTTCTGCCGGAACCACAACAACCGCTGCGGCGCCGTCTGAAACCGGCGAGCAGTCCAAAATGCGAATCGGGTCTGAAACCATGATGGACTTTAAGACCTGATCAATCGTAATTTTGCTTTTGAACTGAGCAATCGGATTGTGCATGCCATTTTCGTGGTTTTTCACGGCAGCAGCAGCCATTTGCTCACTGGTTGTGCCGTATTTTTTCATATGCAATTTAGCAATCATTGCATAAATGCCCGGGAATGTCGCGCCCTGCATGCCTTCCCATTCACGGTCAGCTGCAGCCGCAAGAGCGTCTGTCACGCCGGATGAGGAAATATCTGTCATCTTTTCGGCACCGGCAGCGACCACAATATCACTGTAGCCGGATGCAACGGCTTGAATGGCTTGACGAAGCGCCAAACCGCCGGAAGCACAAGCCGCTTCCACACGGGTGGACGGGACATGAAGTCCTTTTGCCAAACCGGAATAATCCGCAATTAATGCACCCAAGTGTTCTTGTTCAACAAATTTGCCACCGCTCATGTTTCCAATATACATGGCGTCGATTTTTTCACCGGTAATACCGGCATCTTCAATGGCGCCGACACCGGCTTCAACGACGAGGTCTCTTAACGAGCGGTCCCAAAGTTCTCCAAAGTCTGTCGTTTTTGCACCGACAATTGCAACTTCTCTCATTTTTTCACCTCATCCAAACTTAATTTTACCTTTGTGGTGCGCATATTTGGCATATTCCAAATAAATCGGATTTGCCAGCAATTTCTGAACAGATGGTGCTTTGGAGCGGACTTCTTCAATCTTGTCTGTCACAACGATGCTGTAAGAATCAGATCCTGCGCCTGAACCATATGCTGTTGCAAAAATACGGTCACCCGGCTTTGCAATATCAAGTGTTGCCGCAAGACCCATCAAACAGGAACCGGAATAGGTGTTTCCAAGTTTTGGAACAACAAGTCCGGGCTGGATTTGTTCTTTTGTGAAACCAAGCATTTGAGCGGCTTTTTCGGGGAATTTGCCGTTGGGCTGGTGGAAAATAGCATAGTCGTAATCTTCTGCTTTTGTGCCCATTTTTTTCATTAACCCCTTGGAAGCACTTATGATGTGATTGAAGTAGCCCGGATCTCCCGTGAAACGTCCACCGTGTCCCGGATAGGGGCGGCCTTCACGTCTCCAAAAGTCAGGCGTATCGGTCGTATAGGAAAAAGTATCTTCGATGATTGCAATCAATTCCGATTCTTTGCTGCCGACAATGAAGGCAACACCACCGGCGGATGCCGTATATTCAAGAGCGTCGTTTGGAGCGCCTTGTGAAACATCGGCACCGATCGCAAGTCCCAAGTCAATCATTTTTGAGAGCGTCAGTCCCATACACACTTGAATTGCAGCAGAACCTGCTTTACATGCAAATTCAAAGTCTGCGGCGGTCATGTTGGGTGTTGCACCAACAGCTGCAGCCACAATCGTACTTGTCGGCTTTACAGCATAGGGGTGGCTTTCAGAACCGGTATAAACAGCACCAATTCTTTGTGGGTCAACACCTGCGCGTTTGAATGCATTTCTTGCAGCTTCAACGGCAATCGTGGCTGCATCTTCATCAACGTCCGGAACGGATTTTTCATAAACCTTGAGTCCGGCTTTTAAAATTTCGGCATCTCCGCCCCAAACCTTTGCAATTTCTTCGGTTTTAATTCTGTAGCGGGGAATGTAGGCACCGTAGGAAACAAGTCCAACTGTCATTT
>Ga0099364_10007396_pt1 | contig 15685 bp, 11 predicted proteins | sample TergutTh196P3_FD_73070 | JGI IMG/M metagenome (GOLD analysis project Ga0099364, IMG submission 73070) | Microcerotermes parvus P3 segment gut microbial communities from Pointe-Noire, Republic of the Congo - Th196 P3 | ecosystem: Host-associated > Arthropoda: Insects > Digestive system > Gut ...
GGGATGGGAGCGTATGTAAATAATTTTAAACCCGTCTCCCCGCTTCGCCCCGCCGCAAACGCCACATTTATAAGACAATGAAATTTTCCCGTCAGGTGTATACGAATAAATACGTTCAGTTGGTACGGTTTCGTGTAAACCGACTAAAGCCGTTAGTGTTTCTAACAATCGCTCAAATTCGCTTTCGCTAAGTTTTGACACATTAACCGTGGGACACATACTTTGCAAAAACTGCACCTTATTACCAATAATTCCATTCTTGACAGCATATTCATATAATTTTGTACCGGGGTATGTTTTGATGGGGTCTAAATTAATTCGATATTGAGGGTGTTTCAACCACCATGAAATAGTGTTCGCTGCCGTTTCCATCGTTTCTTCAACGTCGCCGAATATAAAATTGCCTTGGATTAGTATCCCTGCCCGGTGTGTTATTTCGAGGACTTTTTCAATCTGCTCAATTGTAATATGCTTATTCATACTTTTCAGAATGTTATTGTCCGCGCTTTCTAAACCAAAACTTATTTCTCTCACGCCAATGTCTTTTAAATGTGCGATAATTTCCTCATCTACATCATCTACCCTTAATTGTAGCCCCGCACATATTAAGTTTTCATAAGTTTTCATGCGTTTGCAAAATGCCATAAGCCTTTTTTTATCACGCGCAAACAACTCATCATATAGGCCAATTTCTTTTAAATTCCCATATTTTTCGACCCAGTGATCAATTTCATTGAAAATACTATCGAGACTTCTCTGCCTATACTTTGTCCCGCTTGGGTGATAGCAGAAAGTGCAATTATAAGGACAGGAACGACTGGCAACAATTGCCATGCCTACGATTGAAGCAGGGTCTGTCCCAAACCCAAGCAGTTCGTAATCGGGATAGGGAATGTCGTCGATGTTCTGCATTTCTTTTCGGGCTTGCGTCTTAATTAGTTTGCCGGCATTCAAAAGTGCGGGCGTTGAATCATTTATTAGTGAATCTCTAAAAATAATGCCATTTATCATGTTTAGATCAGTTTTGTTTTTCAGCGCATCAGCCAGTTCGCACATGGTTACTTCCCCTTCGCCGATAACACCTATGTCAATATCTATATTTTCCATGATAAGTTCCGGTTCTGTACTTAACAACCCACCACCAATAATTATCACCACTCTTTTTTCAAGTCTTCTTAAAGATAGGACAATTTCTTCGATTTTCGTATATTCTCTTGAAAGGCCGCCCATACATACGACGTCAATGCAACAGCTTTCCACCTTGTTTTTTAACGCTGCATCAATATCATCTTCGTAAAAAAGATTTAAACCAAATGTATTATATCCGTGCGCTTTCAAACTAGCGGCCACATAAGCCACACCGGGTGGGTAAACGACGTAACCCATTGTTCTCGGAATAACAAATAAAAAGTTCACATCAGCCTCTATTCTGGTGTTGCTGGTACAAACCACCTTTTTGTGTTTAATAAATGCTTTTTATAGGATTAGATATATTCATTTCTTTTATTTGCTCCAATATTTCATCCCGAAAAAGTGCGGCGAGGATAACGATTGTTGCGTCAAAGTTTTTAATTACATTTGGACTTTCAATTCTTATTCCGTTAATAATCATTCCTTGCTTTTTAGTATCATTATCAACAATGGCGACTATGTTGCATTTTTCTAAGCCTTTTTTGAAAAGACCTAAAGTATAAGCGCCGATTCCCCATACAACAATTTCTTCTTGTGATATAATTAATTCGTTTATTTTATTACTTACATCATTTTTATAAGACTTTTCTATATATTTCTTCAAGTTAACAATAGCTTTTCTGTCGGTTTCTAATTGAACATCCGTTGTTATGTTTCCTTTTCGTAAAAGAATTGATATGCAAGGATACCCATTGATTATTTTTTGAAATGACTCCATCATATGTAAGCCATGTGTTTTTCCTAAATTGATTAAAGATTGCTTTTCGAAGTGGTTGATGTGTTCTAAATCAAAGTAATAAAATGGTTTAATATAACAGTCTAAATACTTACTCATATCTGGCACATCAAAATAGACCATTCCACTGTCATTAAGTACATAGCAAATATTTTTCATCGCATTTTCAATGTCGTAAATGTGTTCCAGCACTCCAGTTAAAAATACCAAATCAAATTTTCCTATAAAATTTTCCGGCAAAGAAAATAATCCGCCCTTGAAGCACTTAACCCCCATTTCACTAACGTTTTCGACACATATTTCAGACATATCTATGCCGCTAATCTTATGAAATCCATTTTCTTTCAATAAATATAAGAGGCCGCCATTTGCGCAGCCTATATCTAGTACTTCAAAATCTTTATTGATAAACCCCTCAACTTCGTTATAAAACACTTCAAATTTTGTCCTGTCTTTTATACCTCCCGTAGACGATGAAAGGCATAAATTTTCATATTTTGAATTATTTTCATAATAATTATCGAAAATAGCTTGCGAAGCAATCATATCGCTATATACAAAGCCACATTTGTCACATTCGACTATATTGTATACATCTGGCAAACCCTTGTAGTCGTCGGGTATATAAAATTCTTGTTTGTATAACAAAGTCACTTTGCCACTGTTTCGGCAAATAGGACAAACTCTGTTTGGTTTCATTGATAATGCTCCTTAAAAACCTAGCAATAATATCACCGGAAAAAAGCTATTGTTTATTTCTTAAAAGTTGATTCGCTAACGCAGGAAAAGTTTTATCATGCGTACCTTGGATATAATAACTTTTTCCACCGTCCGCTACTGTTCTTGATAAAATAGTTTTCCACGGTCTGAAATAATAACGCGGGTCGCTTTTCGATGGGGCTAAACTGTATTCATCGTCCTCTATCGGCAATAAATCAAATACTGCCGTTGTAATTTGGGATATTTCACGGTTTTCCTGTTTTGCTACATTCCGAGCCATGGCAAGACATTTTAAATAAACTTCAGGCCCTGTTACCGCTGAACCAAAATTCAAAAAAACACCGTGCTCTAAATTGGTTACTGTTTCGGCGTAAATCAAAAAATCTGTGTATGAAGTTTCTCCTAAGACTTTTCCGTCGCAATTCGGGTGTTCATGAATTATATCGCAGCCTATGCCTATATGAACAGTCGCGGGGATTTGGTTTTTATATGCGGCAGCTAAAACGCTTAGAGTCCCGTGAGGGAAATTGTTTTCGTGGATATATTTACCGATGGCCTCTCCCGCTCCGATTCCTTTCTCATAACCGTCTTTTAACGCATCATTTATACGCCCGCTTTCCTCCCATAATCCAAACTGTCCGTTGCTAATATATTTCGCAACACTTTCACATGTAACTCCTATAAGGGCAAGTTCAAAGTCATGAATTGCGCCCGCACCATTCGTGGCGAAATGCGTAATATATCCCTCTTCCATTAGTTTTATCATCAACTTCGCACACCCTGCTCGGATTACATGCGCTCCGTACATGAGTATGACTTCCGCTCCTTTTCTTCTCGCGTTGATAATATCATCAGCCAGTTGATTGATTTTGGGATTGTCAAAAGGTACGCGCTCTTTGTCGTCAATATCTATGATGACGGATAAATCAAGATCACTATTTCTTTCACTTATCGATAATATTTTTAGTTTATTGCGGTCAAACTTTTTAAACGGCATACAATCTCAGTCCTCATAAACACTCTACACATTCTTCAAAACCTCAACCATTGCGATAACTAAAGCATGAATATATACCATATGCGCATCTTCGGTGTTTTCCATTGAATCGGTGGGTGCGATAATATATAAATCGCAGAAATCCTTTATTTTTCCTCCATCTCGCCCGAGAAAACCGATGACACATATTCCGGACTCCTTCGCATATTGAGCGGCTTGTACAACATTCGGCGAATTTCCGCTTCCTGAAAAAACAATAAGCACATCTCCTTTTTTACCCAAAGTTTTTAACATGATTTTATATATTTCTGAATACGAAAAATCATTCGCAAGACAAGATACAACCGAACTCGAATCACTAAGACATACGGCCCTGAATCCCTCTCGACCATGAACACTACAGCCTTTTATCAAATCGTTTATCATGTGTGAGGCTGTCGCAGAACTCCCACCGTTACCCGCAGTAAAAATCATTCCGCTTTTTTCTTTGACTTCAATCAGTTTGTAAGCAATGTCTGATAACGCTCTCATGTCAGATTGATCTATAACTTTTACAGTATTTTGGAAATAATTATCAATTATTTTGCATAAATCCATTTTATTCAACCCCATATGTGCTTTTATACCACTCAATTGTTTTTTTTATACCGTTTTCAAAACTATATTGCGGTTTGAACCCTGTATCTTTTTTCAAAGAGTTTATATCTGCGCAAAGATACATTGGTTGATATGGATAATAGTCTTTTTCACCGAAACCCAGTTCGGAAAAAGGGTTTATTATATCTCGTATTATTTCAGCATATTCACGTAAGGGTCTGGCGTTACCGCTGCCTATCGGATATACTTTTCCGTCAACACCCTTTTCTGCAATGGATAAAAACGCTCGGGCAGCATCGCGTACATACATATAATCCCACAATTGTTCACATTTTGTTAAGGATGGTTTTTCACCATCAAAAAGTGTTTTTATCAAGTACATAATAAATGTGCCTGATAACATCCCTTCTCCATACACACTTAAAATGCGGGCATAACATAAACGAATACCTAATTGCGAAGCCAATAAGCAGGACATTTTGCCTGCCGCGTATTTCGCTATACCATAGCCGCTTTCAGGGTTACATTTGGTATCTGCGTCAAGTTTTTCCGTTACCCGTCCATATTCCGCTTGAGAACCCGTATATACAAAAGATTCACAACCGGCTCGTATAGCGGCGTTTAACGCATCCATGGTAAACTTAATATTATTTATTTGGGTGTATACATCATCACGCCTTTCAGAATTAGTGCTTTGCCACGCCATGTGAAAAAACGCATCGTATTTTTTATTAAAAGACAGACTGTCATAATTTTTAATATCACACTCTATGACATCAATGTTTTTATCCGTTAAAAATTGACTTAAATTATTTAATTGCGGAGAATTTTTGCGAATTACGGTTGTTACTTGCATATTCTGTTTCAGGGCTTCTGCAACGGTTGCGGCGCCGATCATGCTGCTTGCGCCTGTAATTATTATGCTATTCATTTACTGTTACCCCTTTACAAAAGATAGTTATATCGTTTCGCGAATTCTCTGCCCACCCTGATTGCTCCCGGACAATCAAATCTGCTTAATATACGTCCCGGTATTTTCGACCATTCATAAACATCTTCCGGACATACTGTGTGTATAATAGGACTTACCAATTCTTCAAGCATTTCTTCGATTGCTTCGATTATTTCATCTGACGAATTATACTTAACACTAAAGCCATTTTCAATTAACACATTTGCATCCAATGCCAATGCTTCCGGTGTATTTACTATTTCGTCAACAGTCAGCAAATTTCCATCAAGATTTTTAATTAACCTTGGTAAGATTATGGCTCCCGGATCCCATAATTGAAAAACCAAAGATGCATTTGTAGCAATGGTAGGGATGCCAAAGAGATGAGAAATGTGACTTGGACCCGATTCACAACCAATAAAAAATCTACATGCAACCATAACATAAGTGTGCAAAAACCCGTCGTCATTGCTTACTACTTGTGATAAATCAACAACATTCATCATATCGGGCAATGGTTGCATCGACAAATCACCTATCCGTATCACATATCCGCCCATACTTGTAATATAATTAATGGCGGGTATATAGGTAGATAAATCACAATTCCTTACATTTTGATTAACAAAAATCAAATCATTTCTGACGTGTAAACCAACAAACCACGCATCGGATGGAACGCCATATTTAGATAATTCTTCTTTTCCTCGGTTTATTTCCGTATCGGACAAAGATAAAATCGGATCATACCCCCTGATTCGCCATTCCCGTTCAGCTATAGCATACGCTACAGACAAATGATAAAATTTATTATCAGTAAACTTTATGTTAAAAATATTATATTCCATATGCCTGATATAATCAGGCATAAACATTTTTTTAAGATTCGCATAAGGAGCAAGAGCAGAAACCTTGTTTGCCAAAAATTTATTATACTTGCCAATTCTGGTATCCATGTAAAAATTGAAATTCGGGATTAATCCAAGCACTTTCATTTTATGAAACATTGCTATAAACCCATAATGACCTATGCAATCATAAGTAGAGCTAAAAAATCGCAAACTCATATCGGCAATATTATTTTCTTTCAGATAATTAATATCAAAGTCATGATATAAATCATCCCATTCATCATATGCTTCTTTAAGTAAGCCCTTATTATGCAAAGCATAATTTTGCGTAAAAATTGGAGGGAAAGCAAACATATCAAACATATTTTGCAACTTATCATTATCATATATTCCATAACCGCAATAACAGTTTATTATTCTCGCCGGAGATATCCCCAAATCATCAATCAAATACACTAATACATTGAGTATGCCTACAGGACTAATAGTAATTACTATTGGTACTTCCGGATATACTGCTAACATTGCCGACGGAGGTAGTATCGGATGTCCATAAAGAGTTTTTGATTCCATTTCTTCAACCGCGCGATCGCAAAAACAAAGAGGTTCATATTTATTGCTTATTTCAGTAAAATAATCTTTTGCGTATTGTCCCGCGCCATAAAAAATATATTTTTCCATATAAATCTCCTACATAAAAGATAAAGCAATATTTGCGATACTTTTTGAATCTATTTTTATTATAAACGCCTATTATCCTTTATAATTGTGCGTATAAAACTATTTCTAGCGTGCTTTTATAAGCATGATTTCTTAACGTAAATCTATATTCCGGGACAAGGCTTTTAATATAAAGCGGAATATCCCACAAATCTTCGGGTTTATGATAAACGCATATCGCAAGTTTCGGTTTCAATTCTTTGATAATCTTTTTCGCACCCATAAGCGCCGCCATTTCTGCTCCTTCAATATCCATTTTAATTAAAGTGGGGGTTATATCAAAAAAATTATCCAACATGACAACTTCTATTTCGTTATCTCCGCTTTCATCTATTCCACAACGTCCCCTGCTGCCATCAAAGCGAAGTGTTGTATTTTCACTAAATAACCCCTTGTTAATCAAAACTAAATTCTTGAATTTTTTGGTGTTACGAGTCAATTCCTCGAAATTTTTTTCATTAATTTCAAATGCAATTATTTTATTATATTTATTATCTACTGCATTAGTAAATTTGATTATTGTATCACCGTTAAATGCACCTGCGTCAACATAAACCTCTTCTTCGTTTAATGTAATATTTTGCTTACCAAAATATTCTACAGGGTCATAAGTTTCATTAAGCAAATTAATTTGACCTGTTAACCGTGCTTTTAATAGATTTTCAAATAGTAATTTAGACGTTTCGTCATTTAAGAGTGAGTAAGTATCAATTATTTTTTCCTTAATTAGGTGCAGGTCATTAATAGTTGTAGTATCGATTATTAATTCGGGATAATAAATAATATTTTTGATACCATTTTTAATTAGCTTAGGATTGATTAAAGAAAAAGCAAATGAAGCAATAATGTATGTAGCATTTACGTCATATTTCATTAATGCGTTTTCAAAAGTCAATATTTCTTTTTTACATTGTCTTTTTTTATCATTAGTTATGTCGTCGTCAACGAAGCAAAGAATCTTGTCAGGGGAAGTATTTTCCACAATTAAATCGTATAATCGGCACCCCCCTGTTCCGGCACCATATATAACGATGAGTTGATTTTCTATCCTTGATAATAAGTCAGCAAGCTGTTCTTGGAAAAAGGAAGTATGCGCGTAATAGTTTTCTAATTTTAATAACAAGTCCATGTTGTAAACCTCCCTCTTTTTGCAACCGTTACACATTTAAAACCGTTGATAAATATTTTAGCATCTTTATCTTCTCAATAGATTCAGAATTACTTATAACGTTAGCGATAATCGCGCCGGCGACATTCCCCAACAATGTTGAAATTTCTATAGGTACGTTTAAATAAGAACACAAACACGCGATTGAATAAAACGCATCTCCGGCGCCGACTGTATCTATTACTTTCAATGTTATTGCGGGGCATATAAACGGTATTCTGTCTTTTCCGATACCTATAGCTCCGGAAGACCCAGTGGTTAAATAACCGTAGTCCGCTTTTAACAACTCTATAAGTTTTAGTAGTTGCTTTTCTTTAGTATTAATCCCCCCCAAGGCCAAGAAAATTTCTCTTTCATCTAAAGAAAACATATTACATTTCCGGTACTTAGTAATGAGATTCACCCCATAATTTGATGAGTTGGTTTGACAATTAATGCAAACATACTTACCGCTGTTATATATAATATTCATTGTCTTGTCATCAATTAGCCCGTGACCGTAATCGCAGACCACTATGACATCACTATTTTTAACTCCTGTATTTAACTTTTCATAAAATGTGTTTTTATCTATATTTTTTTGGGCATTGTCGTCTTGTAAATGAGCTACAGCGAATATTTTGTCATAATCTTCCCTAATACCATTTTGGGTAATATATTTTTGTTTAATAATTGTCTTATATAATGGATTAAAATCTAAATCTAAAGACGCTTTATTTTGTGGCGCGTTTACTATCAAGCTTTGTATGTTTGCTTCAGTACCAGCCATAGAACATAGTGTCACCGCGTTTGAAAACCCTGCGAGATGGTTCGCTACCGCCAAAGAGCCGCCCAAATAACGTTCTGTGCTTTTATACCTAACGGACAGAGCCTTATCCTTTGACATTAAACCTTGTATATCACAGTGAACATACTCATCTATGATAATATCTCCAACCACTAACACTTTTATTTCGGAAAATCTATCTATAAAACATCTAATATCGTCTAATGTATATCGACTGCTTATTGATTTAGCTAATTTGATTACATTATCGGGCATGCCTGCCATTCCGGTATTTATTAACCTGCTAGAACTAAACTTTTGCGTTTCGGTATAATGCACCTGCCCGCCATATTGCATTACCCGTTCAGCTTCGTCGCTTATAGTAGCGATGACATCCTGTTTACAATCGGCACCCTTGACATAAAAATCCGGTTTTATGATATCAATAACTTCCAATGCCGTTTTTTTATTGCTTATAACGACATGATCGACGATTTCGAGAGCTGATAAAGCAAGCAGGCGCATATCATCATTGAAAAAAGGTCTGTCGGGACCTTTGTTGACATATTTTTCTGTTGTTATAGTAACGATTAAAACATCGCCGAGTTTTTTTGCTTCTTGGAAATGCAGTATATGCCCAGGATGAACCATGTCAAACACGCCATGACAATGAATGATTTTTTTATTCTGTGATCTTAATTCCTTGCATAGTGCCTCTAACTCATTATGAGATAAAATTTTTGATGACATAATACACCTCTGTAATTATTTTATGTCCAACAGTAAAGAATTGTATCGCTATAATCCCTTTTCATCTTAGTATGCTCTCCTTCTTCATTACATTTTCCAACTCTTCTCTTGGTAATAACGGAGACATATCTTCGATCGGACGAGAGGCAATTTGACCATCTTCTTTGATATAGTTTGTCTGTCTGGGTAATATTTTCTGATTTATGTCGCTGTTCACACGGCAAATAACAGGGCCATCATATAGAAGCACGCTACTAACTGTTTCTTCAATGTCGCTGTCGTTATCAATATCGTACGTTTTAATACCAAAAGCGCTACTGACATCAATTATATCCGGGAGCGTCAAGCCTGATTCCTTAGTGCAACCGCTAAGTCTTTTATCGAAATTATTTAATTGTGATGAATAGATCATTGAATATCCTTCGTTATCTAAAACAAATATTTTTACCGGTAGGCGCAATCGTTTTAATGTTTCTAACTCTTGTATATTCATAAAAAAACCGCCGTCACCCGTGACGCAAACGGTTCTGCGTAAATTTGATGCCAAGCATGAGCCTATGGACGCAGGTATGTCGAATCCCATAGAAGCCAATCCTTTTGTTAAAAAAGCTCGCTGTCCTTTTTTAATTCTGAACACCTGCATGGAAATATCAATAGCCGTTCCCGAGCTGGTAAACTGGAAAATATCATCATTATCCATTTTTTCTGTTATTTTATCGATTAGCTTATAGGTATTTACATGATTATTTGAGGGCGATTGTTCAGGAATGAAAATGGGATATTTCATTTTTAGTTCTCGGCATCGCTCTATCCAATTATCTCTATTAATATCCTTTATTTTTTCTTTATGTTCGATTAGCATTGATATAAATGACTTTGCGTCTGAATGTAGAGTTAAATTTGGGTTTACATTCTTCTTTTTCATTTCATTTTCATCAATATCAACCATCACATGGAAAGCGTTTTCCATAAAACTCTCAAAATTAAATCCGGTGGAAAGCAAATTAAGTCTTGTTCCAATCGTCAGTACAAAATCGGCAGTTTGCTGTATAAAATTAGCGTGTCTTTGTCCAACTGCTCCGGGTCTTCCGAAATATAAAGGGTGCTCCTCTTCGATTAAATCAACCCCATTCCATGAGGTCAATACCGGGATGTTTAAGATTTTATATAGTTCTCGTACGATTTCCGTGGCTCCTGATAATCTGACGCCATTTCCGACTACCAACACGGGACATTTAGATTGATTCAATTTACTTATGATAAAATCAACTTGTTCTGGATCGATAACTGGAGATTCATATTTTTCGGCAAATCCCTTTAATTCTTCCGGCTGTATTTGAGAAGCCTGCACATCAAGAGGTATATCAATCCACACCGGGCCGGGGCGACCGTTCTTCGCAATCATAAATGCTTTTTCTAATTCATATTTTATATCTTTAGGATTTTCAACTTGAACGGCGTATTTTGTTATAGATGAAACTATCGATATAATATCCACCTCTTGAATACCAAACTGACGCACACCTTGATTGCCAATCAAGTCATCCTTTTTGACTTGTCCTGACAAAAAAATTACCGGGGTTGAATCTATCCAAGCCCCGGCAAGACCGGTTATAGTATTTGTGCCGCCCGGCCCGGATGTTACCATGCAGACACCGACATTTTCAGTTATTCGGGCATATGCTTCTGCCGCAATGGCCGCCGCCTGCTCGTGCAACATACAAACGCCCGTCACGCCATTCGCTTTACCCAATGAATCGTTCATGTGCATAGCGCCGCCGCCCGGCAGGAAAAAGATATGCTTTATTCCTAAATTTTCAATAAAACTGACGACATAATCAGAAACTTTCATATTGCTTCATCCCTTAGCTATTTACCTGCTGCCGTATGTTTATTATACTTAATTAGTTGATCTATCAATTCATTTTTCAAGTAAGTAAGCTCATAACCTCCGGTGAATCCTTTCTTTTGCAAATAATATTCAGTTGAGAGATTTCCGTCACGCCATTTCCCGCCCAGTCCAAGCAGTGTAAAATCAGTATAATCCACTCCGGCAAGCAAAGCGGTTTCCGTCAGTTGTTCAGCAGTACCATTTTTATCATGAAAATGCATACCGACTTGTATACCGGCAGCATGGCAGTTTTTGATTGTTTCTATCACATATCCTTCTGTCATCACACTTTCTGTATCAGCGAAATATATGACGGGGATATTATTCGTCACGGCAAAGTCAATAAATTCTTTATTTTTTTCGGATGTATTATAACCGGCCGAAGTAAAATTAATAAAAACCTCGTATCCATGAGCTATAACATCATCCACTTGGCTTTTTAATACATCTAAATCCGTTTCTTCCGATCGGGTTAATATACGTATAACATCAACAACACCTTTATCGCGGTAAGCAAGAGGGGTCATGGGCCTTTGTATGTCACGCATGGCAGATATTTTTACCCTGTTCTTGATATGGCCAAATATTTCTTTTATTTCTTCTTGTTTTTCAGAGCAATATCTAAATATTCCTCTGTCCTTATCATGATTTGGGTCATGGAAAAAGCCCAATTCGAGATAATTAATGCCTTTCCCTTGAGCAAAGATGTATAAATCCCTGCAAAAGCTGATATCAAAGAACCAACCTGTTTGATACCCTATTTCTCTCAATGTGCAGTCAAAAACCTTGGGTTTCGTCATCATAAAACACCTCCTTTTATTTTGCGGTATTGTTATAGATATTCGCAAGATTAAGATTATAACCCAGCAGTAATTTTTGCGTTAGATCATGGCATTTGGAAAAATACTCAATAGATTTATCAATATCCCCTAAGGCTTCATGGATTTGACCTAAATAGTAATAAGAATATTGCACCGAACGAGTACCGGTAATTATATCGCTTAGGTATTTTGGATTCAAAACAACATCGAGGTAATTTTCAAAACATTCTCGTGCTTTTTCATGCTCGTTTTCGAAAAAATACGCTTGACCTCGTAAATAGTTGGCACGGAAAATGGACACATCGCTGTATTTTATAACATCATCATATTGTTTTTTTAATATCATTTCATGCATTTTACTTGTTTTAATTATTTCAAGAGGGTCATCACATTCGGGGACTTCCGTTTTTTCAGGATGGCTAAAGCCTTTTGCATATGTTGTAAAAAACAATATTTGTATATACATCATAGAATTACCAAGCATTAGCCTTTCATAATATCCAATTTTTTCGGTAAGTTCTATTTTAACATTGCCATTTAGGGCATTATCAAAAAGAGGGACAAATTGTTTCCATTTTTTATTATCTGTTGCTTTTTGCAAATACGATGATGCATACGCAAAACAATCGCATACTATGCCTTTCGCTGTTTCTCTGTCTTTTATTAAGACGCGGCGCATTTCTTTTATCAATATAGGGTTAAACGGCCCAAAATCGCCATCGTCCAGAGTTAGGGCAATAGAACATATCATTGAAGTGTAAGTTATAAGCCTGTGCATAGATTGAAGTAATAAACTATCCCTAGATATACTATCATCGGAGAAGTTACTCAAAATAAAATCCACATTGGCTGTAAACAGTTCTTTTCTGAATTCCGGCCCCAATCCATTCCATGTAATTGCATCAAACGAGATTTTTTTTGATTTAGGGGTTTCTTCTAATTTTCCCATGGCAATCAAGGGTTTTCTTTTTATCATTACTGTATTATCTTTTGCGATGTCTAACAGGATTTGATATTGCGATTCTTCGCAAATCCCCAGTTTAAACCTATTATTAACATAATTTTCAACTGTTCCGTATTCATCTAGTTCTCTTAGTTTGAAAAAACGCATATTCAAAACATGGCCGGTTATATGTCCGCCAAAACAAAATGCTTGAAAATAAGAATCGTAGCGATTTTTAGTTTTATAATCAATAAAATTATCGTTTATCGGCGGGAAATTATATAGAATAGCACCGATATTATCTTTATCAGCCGTCAATAAAAAATCTAAATAGTGCGGAATATTTTCAAGACATACAATATCTTCATCGCTCATTAAGGCGGCAAACATTCCGTTTGCTCTTGATACCGCGAGCGGCCAATTTTGCGCCAATATATTTTTTTCGTTGCTAAATATTTTTAATCGTTTATCGGATATTGATTTTAGTAATTCAAATGTGTTATCAGTTGAGGCGTTGTTAGAAACAACTACCTCAATTTCATCGCTCTGATGACTAAGGATATGCGTCACACATTTATATACCCTCTGTGCGCGGTTATATGTAGGGATGCAAAAACTTATAATTGGTTTTTTCATATCACTACCTCGGAAAAACTAAAACAACACAGGATTATATATGTTTATCAAATGTCTTTTTAGAATAGGTATTACCTGATTGTAATATTGTTTTATCATAGCCGCGACAACACCTATATTGGAATTATTGATTCTTAGTAATTCGGAAAATGAAATAACAGGGATTCCATATTTATGAGTGTTATCAAAATAATAATCATCCGAAACAACGAAGCCGCATATGTTTGCACCAATTGCACTCAACGCATTATAAACAACATCTGCGGTTAGTCCGTTTCCATAAATATAAATACATTCGTATTTTTGTACGAAAGATAATAATGGGTCTGCTTCTTTATTTTTATTTATTACAGCTTGTTGCGTTGTAATAATAAAATCGCGAATGTCTGTCTCTGTTTTTTCTTTGTCCTTTAAATAATTGTCATGCGCTTTATGTAAATATGCAAATTCTTCGTTTATGTCAAGCTCTTCAAATGGGACAATATAATCTATATATTTAGCTTTATCTTTTAGAAATAATGTAAATTCAGTTTCCACTAAAACCACTATGCACCCGCACACAGCGGCTTCAAGAGCTATTGCGGAATCTTCAAAGCAATATAACACTTTCACGCTACGCAAAACATCAGCTATTTCATTGTGAGTACGAATAATATCTTGACATAAACTTATACCATTATTCTTTACTTCATCGGGTATAAATCCATTATGATCTCTAAGATACTTATGCGCGTAATAGGCAAAACCGTGGCGGTCTCGCTTTGTCGAATCAACGAAAAATATATCTTCATTTATACATGGCACTTGTAAAGTAATGGCGGCGCTTTCGTCTTTTGCATATACTGCATCCCAATAAAAAAACAAATCGTGGGGAAACGAAGATTCGTCAAACAACTTACCAATTCTATTTAATATCCAACGAACAACAACATCGCCGGATAAAACATTTCCCCACATAGCCTCTGTATATACCGCTATAATCTCCCTACAGTCCTCCTTGTGCTTTTTCATAATTTCAGGAGTCAGAAGAGGCGTCCGCAAATTGGGCGCTTGTTTTTTTGCCGTAACATAAGCCTCGAAACCTAACTCATTTAATATATGACACAAATAAAAAGGCACCCTAAAACCATTGGACTGTTGGATATATTCACCTGTCGCAATATAGTAGGGCCTGTTGTTTTTCTTTAGTTTATTTATTTTATCAATCATGTGGAGAATCACCCTTTTATCAAACCATGCTTTGTGTATACTTCTTTCGCGTACGCAAATTTCGGTTGTTCAAATATATCGTGAAAGTTTTTATCACATAGCTTCCTCGCCATTTCTATTTCCTGTTGATATTCTAGGGATTCAATGACATTTTCATCTGTATAGGTGTAATAAGATTCCACACCATCGTAATCAATGGTATATATGCCTTTGAGTGTAATAATTCCCTTTAAGGGCATTACTAATCCACGCGTGCCATGCGCTTCAACCATAAAATCTAGAATACTTTTGTCATACCAAGGTATTAATTGGATTTTTGCATATCCATCGAACATAGATATCTCGCCTTCGTTTTTTAACAAATATGCAATTAATTTGTTGAAATTCGTTAGAGAGAAAATATCGTCAAAAGACTTTGTATTGGGGATGCATTTGTTGTATATGAACAAAGTAATCTTAGTGCCTTTAGAAGGCAAGGCTTTAATATCGTTAAAATTTATTATTTTGTTTTTTATTCTAGTAGAACAATGATCACTCATTATTATTCTTGTTATATTATCAGGAATCATCTTACCATAAAATTCAAATTGACTGTCTAAATATTTCAAGCACTTCAATAGATTTAAAACTTTTGCGTCGTCGGATAAATGCGACCACTGTTTTGACGCAACATACATATCAGATAATCCATGAGGATGTGAATCATGTGTTTCATGAATATGAACATGATAATAATT
>Ga0099364_10007397_pt1 | contig 15683 bp, 19 predicted proteins | sample TergutTh196P3_FD_73070 | JGI IMG/M metagenome (GOLD analysis project Ga0099364, IMG submission 73070) | Microcerotermes parvus P3 segment gut microbial communities from Pointe-Noire, Republic of the Congo - Th196 P3 | ecosystem: Host-associated > Arthropoda: Insects > Digestive system > Gut ...
GCCGAAATGCTGTCGAGAATGTATGCCGTATTGGACAACGGGATAGTGTCGTTCTTCTTATCCGGCAGAGGAAACGTCGCACCAAAACGCAGATAGTAGTTATTGAATCCTTGAAAATAGATTTTGAACTTTTCCCCTTCAAACTTATGCGGTTCGTCCATAATGACGATGGGGTTGATTTGTTTTAGGATTTCGAGATAACTCTTTGCATGGCGATAAAAATCGTTTGTATCGTTTGTTAGAAATCGGTAATCCTTTTCCAAGGGACGGTTTAGGATATTATCCTTTGCACTGAACGAGGCGGGAGTTAATATCAGACAGGATAGTTCATCGGAATTCTTAATGAAATTCTCGATGACATCGACATTGCCGGACTCGTAAACGTGGAGAGCGATTTCACGTTCTTGGGAATCGGCGTAGATTTTTTTGAAATGGTGTTTGGTGTCTTCAAATCCCGCCGCCGAACCTTCCCGGATGGCAACGGACGGCACTAGCAGAATGAATTTTTTGTGTCCGAGTTTTCCTAATTCGAAGATCGTTTTGATGTAGGTGAACGTCTTTCCCGTTCCTGTTTCCATCATGATGTCGATGTTTTTCGCTTGCGAAATTTTTGGATGCAACCGGTTTCGGCTAATGTGCTGTGCGATGATTTCGGCGAAGGGATTCTCTTCACCAAGTTGTTGAAAGATACCGGTGATTCCAGCGATGCAATCTTCTTGGAAAGATTGCGTTTCGTATTTGAATTCCTTGCGGAGGGTGTTATTCTTTGTCATAGTTCGTTTATTGTCAAAACGTTAGCAGAGCCGCAATCGTCAGATTGCGTTCCGCTCTGCAAGAGTGGTATGTCCTCTACTGCCCCAACGGGGCTATTTTCTTGAAAAAAAGTCGAAAAAAGGCAAAATATTTCCAAATTTTTCCCAAAAAAGAGGCTATTTTGCCTAATTTGACACCGATCAATCGCCATAAGCGACCATTCTAACGTCACTTAGATCTATTAGCAACCCGTTGCGCTATTACGATCTCACGCAAATCCCAAGGTTCCAAAACCCTTTCCGTGTCATCAGACATTCTGTAACGTAAATACTCGGCAAGGCAACGATTGTCCTCCAGCATCCGTCGATATTCCGAGTCACGACGAAACTGAATATAATGAATCTCGCGAACCCTTGCAGAATTGCCAAACATCGCATCCAATGCCTTGTCCGTATAGCCCATCGTCACAAAATCCGTTATACAAGACGAACGCAAATTCACAAACGGCTTCGGCCATACCTCCATACCTGACGAAACAATTACACGCTTCAGCATATCACGAGGACCATGTTGCAATACTGTACCGAAAACAAAATCATCCGGACGGCCACGCAAACAACGGAATATCCGGTCAATCTCAGCAAACAACGGCACCTCGCGGAAACCCGTTTTCGTATTCTCTCGAATTCTAATTATCGTTTCATTAAAATCACGAAAACGTAAATCCCTTATCTCCGAAGGAATACGAAAACCGCCAAGACGGGCCAATGCCAATATCAAACGCTCCCGATCATCACGACAAAAAGTCAAAAGACGCCCAAACTTATCTCGATCTATGTAAATCATTCGATCAAAATTAGCCTCGGAACCACGACCAATTTTCTCAAATGGATTATGTAACAACAATCCTTTATCAATTCCAAACTTGAATATCGATTTACAGGCACGAAGGCCACGCGAAAGAGTTGCTTCAGACAAACCATCTTGCTTGCACCAACTCCTGAAACGCTCCACATCCTCAGCTGTGATCGACGATGGAGCAACATCACCGAAAAACGCAAGCATCCTCCTATAATAATCTCGGTACTTACCCATCGAAGACTTCTTGAGATGAATCTTCGATACCGCATGACGTTCAAAAAGGCATTCCAGATCAGTAGGACGAAAAAACTCAAAGTGCCGTTGAAGTGATCCACGAACACCTTCCGACAGAGACATGTAATCTTGACCATGCTCCATCTGCCATGTCCGTTCCGGAGATGCTATCAACTTCGTCAGTATTCTAGCCTGACGCCAAGCCTCTCGGTGATCAATCATCTTCCCAAGATAAAACGTAATCCTTTTCCCATCACGCGCCGTCATCGACGCCTGCCATACTCCTTGACCGGTTTTGTAAGGTTTCATGTTTGCCTCGCTTTCAAAGTGCAAAAATGGTTAATAAAAACACTCCATTGCAAAAAAAATCCATGTGCGGTAAAATGCGGAGTTTTACAAAAAAACAACTAACCCAGCACAAAAAATGGGAAGAAAACGAAAAAACAACAATGCCGACTTTTTCATGTTCACTGCATTCGTTTCTGTAATCTTGGCATATTTTATTACAGAATACGTAAAAAAATTCGAATTTGAGACTGTAATCATCGCTACAATAATAGCGATTGCTCTTACTCTCACCGGGGTATTACTTTGGATTAGATACAAAAAAAACAGAACATCGGAGGATTCTAGTCACCCAGATGTTCCCTATTCTTCTCCCAAACATATTACAAAACGTTTCCGCCGTCGACTTTTTATGACAAAAGCAGAACTTGAATTTTACTACTCCCTAAAAAAAGCAATTCCTCACTCTGTAACCATTCACTCTCACGTCGGACTATGGGCAATAGTTGATAACATTCATCACAAAGACTGGAACAAAATTTCTCAAAAACACATTGATTTTATTCTTTACGAGGAAATCGAAAATCTCGTCTTGCTTGCTATCGAACTTGATGACTCATCACACAATTCATACAGTGCTCAAAAACGCGATGCAGCAAAAAACGAAATTTTACAAGATGCCGGAATTCCTCTCTTGAGAATTTGGGTAACACAATACTATGACACAAAGACCCTCGTTGATAAAATTATAGAAGCAATTAAAAACAACAACACTCGCACCAGAAGATGAAAAAAGGAAAATTCCACTGCCTAAACGCATCAAAAATAAAAGCCGACTCCTCTATAACGAGGAATCGGCCTCATGCCTTTCCAATCTCGGCTAAAGACAATACGCAATCAAACATAACGCACAATGCTGGGGGAAAGAGGGGATACCCCCCTCTCCCCCGGCTATGAGGGGAGAGCGGCGATCGCGGCTGTTATTCTTACCGCCGCTGTTAATCTTTACCAACTCGCACTACCGCCGCTCTCGCGCTACGCTTGCCATTCTATCCTAGCGGAGGCCTGTAAAACCGCTGTAACACCACCGGCTAAAGATAGTATTTTTCGGTACAAAAAACACATTGAGGTTTTTTAAGGCATACAAACAGAGAAGTTTTTGATACAGAATCTGCCCGGCCTGTGAAGACCGAGCAGACTTCTCCGTTCATCCGGCTATTCCTTGGCGAGTTGCTCCTCAGCAGTGCTGCCTCCGCTTCACCGGAATTTCCAGTGTTTCCACTAAGCCGCCGACTTCTCCGGCTTTGGCGCCTCCCACAACTTGAAATTTTCGAGCGAAAATATCGAATCACAAACGCTACGCCCTTCAGCGTCATTTTGTAACAGAGTGTCCAACGAACCGGAAACGTACAATGGACCACTGTCAGGAAGGCGGTCATACAAATCCGCTCCGATCCCCCGGAACAACAGTGTATCCCCAACAACGTTCAATTGGAGGTTTCTGTACTCATTGCCTCGATACTCGCCGCTCTTTTTCTGTGCGATAATGCCCCAGCCACCGAACTTGCAGCCGCCGAGGTATTCCTCCTCCGTCGGTTGTTTCCAACCTGCCTTGCCGGGAATCAGTAACTCGCTGATCCGAGGATTCGCCGACGTGCTCTTGCTGCGCCGAACAAGCAAGCCGCCGGCACGCACCCAACCTGTTTCAGGATAAGACGCAAGGTCCTCCTCCGTGTCGACGCGAAAACTGTACATTTTTCCGAATCCCTCAATCCGAACGAATCGGGCAACATCGCCCGTCTGTTCGTCAGGAATCCGAAGCGGTTCCGAAAATTGACCGCATAACTGAAACCGAATACGTTTCATCAATTCATCCATCAAAATCATGGAAAATCCTCCTTAATTAAAGTTACACTATTTACCACCGGAACACCCGATGGAATATCATTGTTCGTCCTTCAATTCACGTACACGAAGCCAGACGGTAATCATGTCACGGGATTTATTGAAATCAAGCGAAAACATTCCGCCGCGATCCTGCCGGACATCACGCTCAAGACTGCCGATATAATAAACTTGCGAGTCCCGAACACGAATGCCTTTCGTTTGAATAGAACTCTTGTCTTGTGCCGGAATGTCAGACTTGTCTCCCTTATCGAACACGGAAATCGAAAGGTCAATATCGACGGCATAAGATTTATCACTCACCCGGTTCAACTGCATCGTCAGATTCAGACCGTCGGAGAACTTCGAATAGCCCGTCGTTTCAATGGCACCATGTTCCGTTACAGTTTTTCGTTCGCGAGTTATCTCTTTTCCGTCCGAAAACGTAAACGGCCTTCCCTCCGAGAGATACAGCACTGGACGCTGGACGATTTTCGACTTGCCAATGCCGCCCTCACCATCGACGAACATCATAAAAAGTTCCTCGACATTAAAAGCGGACGAAAATATATCAATCTGCCGGAATTGCAGTTCCGCCGATAATCGTACAAAATAATCGTCGTTCACGCGGATAAAATACATTTCCGCAACGTATGACTTATCGCTGCGTTCTCGGATCGTTTCGACTGCCATAAGGATTTTTCGTAACGATTCAATGTTATCACAAACCCAAACGTTCGAACCGACTATCGACACCGTGCCTTCAGTGGAACATGAAGACTTCATTGCTTCCAAAAGTTCGTCGCGTTCGACCGGCGGAATCCGAACGACCGCAAAGGCTCGGTCTTCCTTGCGTATCTCGCCGATGTAATAAATACCGCCGACCTCAGCAACACTTGAACCGTTGCGACGTGCCAAGACGTCCAACACCGACAATAACGGTACACCAACGAGCGCTCCTGATGCCAATTGTGTATCAAGATTCGATGACCAAACTATCGGAGCGTCCGTTTCCTGTGCCAATATTCCCATCGCCTGACCGAAAGGAACATCCTCGAAAACGACCGTTACCTTGCGATTATCGCGTTGCATCGCCTCTGACCGGTCAACCGATTTTTCGAAACGATATTCGAACGGCTCGGCAATCTCCCGGGGAGTGGACTTGCAACCGATAAATGATATGAACAAAAGAAACATCAATAACCTCATTTCTGTACCTTTTTTCCAGTGCCGAGGTAAAGGATACGGCGACGAACATCTACCGACGAAACAGACTCCTTTTGACCATCAACAATAAGATGGTCACCACTGCGGAGAATGCCTTTCGATGTAATCACGCCGCCACGAACAAAACCTAAAATCTTATCGTCCTCAAGCGGAGGAGACACAACAATTGATCTGGACAAAGCCTCACTGGGGATCGACTGACTGGGCGGAGGAGGAGGAACCGTCGTCGGAGGCGACGACACTGCATCCGATGGAGGAACCAATGAACCAACTAACGCTTTAGGCAACTCCGATATAACGTTACGAATTCCAATTAAGATACAAATACAAAAAATCGTCCAAAAACCGAAACGAAAAGCGTGACGACGAGCAAACCAAATCAGGGAACCGACGCGGCCCAAACGCAATGATGGACGGTCAAGTGCCTCGTCGGTCAGAGTATGCGAACGATAAAGACTGAACAAAAACGGTGTCAATATAAAAACTTCGAAGTTCTTATCGTACACAACTTTACTGGCTTCCATAACGCCGCGTTTGATATGCGCCATCTGAACCGGCATACCCCACGCTTCACGGACGACATCAATATCCGACATTGGAACACGGAACGGCCACCAACCAACATGCGTATTTTTGACATTCAACACTTCATACAGAACCTCGATCATCTTTTTTGCTTCAACAAGAATATTGCCGACGTGCTGCGTCAACAATATCACATCATGCTGCCGGTGACGATGAGTCGAAATGTAATTCATAAATCGGTCACTCTGATCACACTTCTTTCGCTTCATCGATGCAGGTAAATAATGATGTACCTCGTCAATGACAACGAAAGCCTTCTCCTCGAAGTCTTCCCACCAGTCTCGATAGCCACCGTTCCCACGAAAAAAAGAATCATCCAAAATCACAATCTGTTCGGAAAAATCAATTTCTGTACCTAATTCCTTCGATGCCGCCTCATTGATCGCATCAACGTCAAGAGGTATGTTTGTGTACAATTTTCGGGAATAGGCCTCATCATGCTTAATAAGATAACGCGCCCAATCAAGTAACATCTCATAAAGCAGACTGACCACGTAACACGTTTTACCGCTACCCGGCTTGCCGTGAACCACTTTCAAACTCATAAATTACCCCTATTGAAAAAGAAAAATAAAAACAGTAGAATCACGGAATTATCGCAATAACAAAACGCCATACATATTTTGCGATTACCAAAAACATATAAATCAAAACGTATAGAGCGATTAGCGCAAACAATTCCGTCACAGGCAAAACAGAATCCAAAATCTTGCCGAAACGAATGAACTGCTGCAAACCTGCACCATATCCAGAAGGTAATTCAATATCAGGAAAACAATCGATGATCCAAACGAACATATCGTACGGAATACCAATACACCAATCGAATATTGTCCAAAGCATATCCCAAAGCCATCCGGCGATCCACCATACCCAGCCCCAAAAAACATCCCAAACATACTGAACGCCGCCCGAAAATCCTTCCCAAGCCCTCCAAAAAAGTTCCTTCGATCCTTCCCAAATCGATTTAACAACATTAACGACACTTTCAATAAAGTTACGAATATGTGTCAATAACCAATCAACCGAATCCTTAATCGCCGAAAGAATGGCACCAATATATTCCTTCAACTTTTTCAACAGCATGTCGAAAAAGCCCTTGATACTGCCAACGATACCCGCAAACAAAGGTTGAATACCAAACAGCGGAATCATCGTTAAAAAAGTTCCAAAATCAAACATTTTCGTAACCCTTTACAGAAATTAAAAATTATGACACCAGAAATATTAATACCCCTACCGGAAATTTCACCTCTGGTTGCCCTTGTCCCACTTATCATCGCGGGCGTCATATATCTTGCCCTAGTCTATCTAGGTCTAAAAATAAAAAACAAAAAACAATCTAGAAAACATTACACTCCCAAAACGACACATTTTCCAGATGACACATTTCCATATTTCAAAATACAATTCTTTTTTACACAAAACGAACATCGCTTTTTTAATGTGCTCGTAGAAGCCGTTAAGTTTCAATATATTACCCTTTCAAAAGTCAGACTATCCGATATCATCGATGTGTCTAAAAATTTATCACACGATGAGAAAAACTTTTATGGAACAAAAATCAACCAAAAACATATCGACTTCATCCTATTAAGCCCTCGCGACCTCTCCGTCGTCCTTGCCATCGAACTTGACGATCCTAGCCACGACAGTCCCAAAGCCGCCAAGAATGACATATTCAAAAACAACGCTCTCGCCGCCGCACAAGTTCCACTGCTCAGAGTAAGAACGGCAGATCAATACTCCATCGAACAACTCGAGTACGACATAAACACAAAAATCAGGCAACATCAAAGAACAAACCACAAACCGCAAAAATAAATACCGTTGCAATAAAAAATAAAGCTAATAAGCGAATCCAACCACCAATCTCCGAACGAGCAAACTCGTCAACGTGAGGTTGAACATCGAACTCCCACGGGCCAAATCGGTGACCATACCACGTAAAATCAATTTTCCATCCAGCATCCCAACTGCCGTCACCACCATCACCGGTCAAACCTTCGAGTTCTCCAATCGGGATCTTATCACCAAGTTTCTCTTTCAGTTCACCAAATATGATTTCTGTATCGAATCTCGGCAATGAACCCAATGCCGGACGCTCAAAAAAACGTAACGGAGATTTTTCGGCATCAGATGAAGGCGAATCAAAATTTAGTGAATTCGACGGTAAAGGTAAATGTGTATTCACACCAGATGAAATACCACCAACATTACTAAAAGCCCCAACACCGGCCAGCGCACCGGGGTCCGTCGCCGCTTCCGTCTTTTCCAACTCTTTACGTATCTTCTCAAGTTCCTCTACGATCCGACCATGATGTTCACAACACCCTTTATCTTCACAGTCACAATCCTCATCCTCGTCGTCCTCGTCATCGTCGTCCTCATCATGATGACACTCACAATGTACATATTCGTGCGCATACCCAACATTTTGACAAGGACAAGACGACTCTGGATAAGGACACACGTGATAACACGTATGCAAACAAAAATTATTCACCGGCCACTGACCACAAACACACTTACAACGACAACACGCACCACACTCACATTGATGACAAGAACAACCACCAGGACCACCCGTACCATCACAAGGACCATGCGCCGATGGATCAATTCCAGTACAAGTATGCAAACAACACGCCGTACAATTCACAACTCCACAGCTTACCGGTTGCTGAGTCTCGTACGTTAAAGTCACAAGTGTTACTCGACTCTGCCAATCCCGAGTAACAACAACATTCGTTACGGTAATAATAGGTTCCGGAACTACCAAAATCATCGCCGTCCACATTGACACGTCTTCACATAGTTCATCAAATACTGCACGATCGTACTGATGGCTACGACCCATCGAAGCTACTGGAGGTATTTCACAGTAGACCAAACTATATGGACTACTCATGTAGTATCTACCATTGGACGTACTATACGTAACAGGAACTCCAACCGTCGCTCCTACTGCTCTTGATTCAAAAGCGAATAAAACAAGTAACAAAAATATCAGGTTTCGCATCTTACCACCTCATAAATCGCCCAAAATGTACGAACAATAACGAACCGAATGTCATACTCGTTACAAAAAGTAATGACTCCAAAAGAACATTCATACGTTGCAGATGTTCCAAACCACCACAACAGCCGGTAGGAACATCTAACATAAATTCCACCGAACAACGTATCTGATAACCCTCAACAGAATATGATGTCGAAATTATCGTTACATTAGACGGTAACGTCGAAAAACGCACTTGACCATCCAACGCCACTAAGATCGAATTCGTCGCAGGAGTTCCTACACCGGCAATGACACTGTTAATATGATCGACATCCACTTCCAGCAACCCCACACCGTCGACAAGTACACTCGTCACACTGCGACCAACTGCCAAACGATTGACGTTATCCTGCCATACAAACGAAAAATAAAAGTCTTGCGTCAACGATTGCGCTAAAGCAACTTCAGAAAACAGTAACAAAAAAACAAAAACAAATGGCCGCATCTTGTTACCCCACATTCACAAAACAAAAACGGAAGGGCGTCCATGCCCAATTGCAAGGTTGCCGACAAAAACAATGTAACAGTTACAATAACTTAGTGAGGGAGGGCGTCCCCTCCCAATTGCAAAACACCATTCAAACATCGAACGCTCAGTTGGCAGCGCGACGGAAAAACCGTACTCCCGCAAACACCACCCAGACCGAAAGGGCGATGCCAATGCCGACGACCACCGGAGCCATCAGCGCAGTCATGATCTGACCCGGAAGCGCCGTCCAATCAATGTTGGACTCCTGAATCTCAATCCCCGTTCCCTGCTGGGCGAACGCAGAAAGGCACAAACCGTTGAACGCCAGTACGCCAAGCACCGCAACATGCGACACCGTGGCACGCAACTTCGACACACAACCCGAAACAAACGAACAAACTTTCCTGTACATAATTTTTCCTCCTATGCTACAGGGTGAATGACCTCACGCCGTATAACTTCCTGTTACACTACCTGCGATCCGTCAATATCTCGATCACTTCCACGAACAATCGAATCGCTTGACCTTGGAAATACACCAACATCGACAAGCCAAATCCAATCGATGTAAAAGTTACAATATTTTCAATCATGTTAATTAAAATGTGTTGCATAAATTCGGCGGAACGCCGAACCGTTGTGCTATCCGATCCAAAACGTCAGGCGAACAAGCGTATCGAGGATCCTCAACCGACTCCGGCTCTCGTAACACAAATCCCGACTTGACGAACAACTCTCGAGAACGACACACGGAACGGTTATAAATCCGCTCGCCCAAATCCGTTAATTTTGTAACAATATAAGAAACCGCTTCCGCAACGCTCGGCATCTCGCCGACTTTTCGTGCAATATAGGACGACAAACAGCCGGACGCCTGCAACAACAATCCGTCGTTGTCGGCAGGATTTAACGAACGGTCATAAGAACGCTTGACTTCCCGGCGATGACCGTCAACACCGGGAAACCACTTCTCAAACGCCTCTTGAACCTCACGCCAAAAATCAGAAACCTCCTGTTCGTGTGTATGACCCTTCTTCTTTGGCTCTTTCAGTAACCGAAACCAACTGTAACAACAATAACGTGCCAAACCCGCCTCGCTCTCTAAAAGGTCTTGCATCGAATCAATACCCATCGACTTGAGAACCGAACGCTGAAGCCGAAATTCCACTCGTGTTACAGGAATATCGCTCTCCAACCATTCCCGACCAAAACAGTTTTCGACCATCAATGCCCACTTGACAGGATTATTCCGCATTGCCGAAAACAACTCCGAACCCTTGTCATACACGCATATCTGTATCTCACGACCAAGCTTGAACGTTTCCGAACACTTATTAAAGCCATCACCATGAAAACTATACTTTCGAGACGTACAGACCACCCAACGCTTATTAACCGTAGACATAAACTCTTCTACGTCACGATGTAACATCACTTGAAGATCGACACGCGATAACTTTTCTTGCGTTACAGTAAATCCAAGTGAATTAATGAACGGTAACACTTCGTCAAAATGCTTATGAAAAATATCCCGGCCAATCAAGCCTTCGGCATTGTAAACCATCCGCATCGGTTGAATGCCCTTTTTTGGATCTGAATGGACATAATACTTTACGCCATCTCCCTCAAATATGTAACTATAAGTCACACCGCCGCCAGCACCATTGGGATAGACAATAAACTGTTTGCCGTCCAGTTCAATGTAACGATCCGGCGAGTTTTCATCCTGATTGGCGGCATCCTTTGCTTTTTGTAACTTCTCTTTCAGTTCTGTGAACTTGATCTTGTTCCAATGACCATCGAAACCGAGAGTAACGCCGCCATCGTAGCCGCCCATAATTCGGGGAGACTCGTTGGACGTGTTTTGTCCTTGATTTTCCGGGCCGTGAAAAGTTACCCCCCTGTTAGCGGACGGGGGGTAAGACGTATCGGAGTCAATTTTCGTAACGTCGCCGGGTCCCCTCCCAAGGGCACCCTCCCCGGCGACGCCACGCAAATTACCCGACGATTTGCCTTTCTTCCCACCCACTATCACTGGAAAATTGTTACACTCATCGGATCCCTCGAAAAAATCAGCGACCTCGTCGCAGACGTTACCTTCACGATAACGTTCTTCCATTCGGCGAATGAGAACTTTTTCGATTTCGATAGCTTTGTCGAACGGCTTCATGGCCACTCCTTTCATGATCCTTGCAGCGATCCGATCCTAACAACCAAGGGGATCACTGAACGTTCGGTCAAGCTTCCTTAAATGAGGCCAAACTGTTTCTGTTGACTTACGATCCTTCGCAAGTTCCTCAAATAAATCAACAATGAGATCGATCAACTGGCAATTTCTATCGTACAAAAATTCTACCCGTTGTTCCAACTCATTGATTTTCTCTATCAAAAGAGCGTTCTCGGTTGCGAATTGTTCCAGCGTCATGATTCTGTGATGGACGATAAAAAAGTCCGACAACAATCCCCGATGTGACTAATCGGTGCGGGACTATTGCGGACTTTTTTGAAGCCTCTAAAATGATGTTTGCTAATACCTATTAGCGCGCCACCGATTAGTCGCCCCGATTTATAAGAGCAATATCGGAATGCGTCAACCCCAACGGGGCGCCATAGCCTAGCCCAGGGCAAGACGTACTCGCCGCCTTGGGACGTAGGCTCACAACCACAGTACGAGCCGTCCGTCGAGCATATCGGGAATGCGGCGGCGGACGGTCTGTTCGATTTCACTGTCGTGATACCGTGTACTGAAATGAGACGCAACGATCAGGCCGTTTTTGAAGCGGTCACGTCTTGCCAGAAAATCGTCAAGGTGAATGTGTCCGAATTTGTGGATTTTTTCGCTCCGATGCCGCCGGGCAACGAACGACAGTTCCAAGATCAAAATGTCCGCTTCGTACATTGCCGGGTTGTCGTCGAGTCCCCGTGCCGTGCTGTCGCCGAGGTACGCAATCCGCGGGAAACGGCGTTCGTGCACAATTTCCACGCCGGAGAATTTGAGATCCCGAATCTCCGGACCGCTCAACGAAAGGTACTCTTCCTTCAATTTCAGGCGGCGTTCCCAAACAATGTAGCCGACCGACGGCGTCCGATGGTACGTTTTGGCAACCGTTGCGACCAGTTCCCGTGAAAGTTGCAACTCGTCGCCGGGTTCGACGCCAATCAGTTCGCAGGGCAAACGACCGTAATCCAATCGGGTGTAGACACTGAGCAGTTGCCGTACCGTTCCGACTGCCTGCGTCGGAAGATAGATCGTCGGCGGTTCCATTTTCATCATTCGCCGCCGGGCGACGTAAGCGGGCAGTGCCAGCAGATGGTCCATGTGGGTATGCGAAACGAACCATCGCGGCGTGCCCATAAACGCCCACGGCTGAGCACCGAGGTCGAAACCGATTTTCAGTTCCGGTATGCGCCAATAGGTTTGCATCGCGGCGCGGGAAAATCCCTCAACGGTCAGGCCGTTGAACGTCATTTGCCGGACCGGTTGGTCGTAAAAGTGCCGAAGTTGCGGGTCTTCGTCTGGGAGCATGTTTTTTCATTGCCGGAAGTATACAGAGCCCGACGCGTAAGCGAGGAACCATGCATCTTACGGGGCTGAGCGTAATCTGTCAACGGCTTGCAGAGCGAGTTGTGCCTTGCTTTCGTTTCGGACTCTGTTTTGTTGTACGACCTTACGATTGCGGCTCCGATGCCAATTCGCCGACCAACACCTTGCGGCATCTTTGAGGAAAGCGTGGGCCTCAATATCCCGCTGACGGGCGACTGCCGTTTCCAGTTCGAGACGCATTTCGACCGTCCAAACGCCGCTGGAGTCAACCACGAAACGCCAATGAGGTTGAACAGCAACCGATTGATGGACCAATTCAAAGCCCTCGACCGATTGGCTTACCGTTTCAATCGGAAACGCATAGAAATCCGTCGGCAAAGATCCAGGGCCGGAGTGAGACACCGTCCCTGGATCAAACCGCTAAAAAATTTATGGGGGATTGCGGTCGACGAAAAAGCGTGCTACACTACGTTCACAATTTGAAACATCGTCCGGTTGACCGCCGGACGGATTGAATTTCGAGTACGACAACAAACAAGTAGAATCGCTTCGGCGGACGGCAATTTTCTACGAGACGACCGGGTAACCGGGTAGAAAAACGTCGGTGATATACAAAGTTGCGTTGCTCCCGCTAGGGGAGCGTCGCGTGTATATCTGCGGACAAAATCAGCATTACGCCTTTCAGCAATGCACCACTTTCGTCGGTGGGATTGTTTCCGTTTCTACTTGGCGTGGCGTTCCCGTTCTTGGACGTCTCTCGTTGCCGGGCTTGCCGTTCCTCTATCTCGGAGAAAAAATCAATGAAAAAATTTGTTGCGATTATGTTGTGTCTCATATTGCCTCTTTTGGGCGGTTGCTCGGGCAAACCATCGCTTACTCCCGCCGAACAAGCGGAAGTCGATAAATATATCAAGGAACATGGGAGAGATGCGATAGCCGCTTATCTGTCTGATGAGCGTTACTCGGAAACAGATGAGAAACTCATCCTCAAGTATCTCAAATACTTTGTGTCCCAAGGAGCGGACGTTAACATTATCATCCACAGTCGAGATAATTATAGGGACAAGGGACCATTTTCTCCACTCATTTTGGTAGCGGAAAGAAAAAACGTCGAAATGGCCAAATTCCTCATTTTCAAGGGAGCGGATATTAACGCCCCACTCTACGTGATAGCGACAGCTAGAGACAGCGTTGCTGATTTTGAAGCCATCAAATTCCTCGTTTCTCTAGGGGCAGATGTCAATGCAATAGACGGCAACGGCGAAACTCCGCTCGACGTGGCAGCAAGGCTAGGAAATCGCGAGGCCGCAGAGTACCTCGCCGGTGTAGCGGGAGTACCGATACCGCCTATACGGAGAAGAGCAGACAAAGCCAACACCCTCACAAAAGAAGACGTCGAAAAAGCTGCAAAAGCTCTCGGATGGTGAGCACAAGACCGGAATGGAGCGTAATTTTACGATTGCGGTTCCGGCAACCGGAGTACCGGCTGAATGAGGATTTTCGTTGCGCAAGAGCCGGGGGCGTCAGCCCCCGGATGGGCGGCGCACCTGAAAGGTCCGATTCTCCGGGGGCTTACGCCGCCCGGCTCTTTTTATTGTGCAATTTTACGATTGCTGCAACTCACCGACCAGCACCCTTGCGGCGTCTTTCAGGAAGGCATGGGCGTCAATATCTGCTGACGGAGCGGTGCACTTGACTTCTACGGAGATTTTGCGATACTGATGATTGTCTCTATTGACAGCCTATTTCGTATCCGATCTTTCCATGCACATTTTTTTGATCAGCCGCGCCGAAAGCATTTGCCGTTTGTGCGAAAAGTTCAAGGTGCGCCGTTTAAGTGCCTTTGGATCAGTGTGTACGGAAAATTTTACGGAAAAGAGTGATGTGGATTTTCTGTACTTGTTCGATTCCGAACGGCTGCCGCTGGCCGAACACGCCGACAATTTTTTTGATTTCAAGGAATCTCTGCAAACATTGCTCCAGCGCCGAGTCGATCTTGTGCCGGAAAAAACCTTGTCAAACCCCTATTTTATCGAAGAAATAAAAAAAACGCAGGTGTTAATTTATGAACAACAGAGTGAATAAATATTTGTTCGATATGAAAATAGCGATAGAGTCGATCAACGAATTCGTCGCCGATATTGATTTGGAAGAATACAAAACGAACAAATTGATTCGGAGTGCTGTCGAAAGACAACTGGAAATCGTCGGCGAATCTGTGAAAAGAATCGAACGAACGGGCGAGCCGGTTCCCATAGCAAACGCGAAACATATTGTCGCTTTCCGAAATATCCTTGTTCACGAATACGAAAGGCTCGAAGAAGAGACGGTCTGGATGATTATCAAAAAAGATGTTCCTCAACTCCTCGAAGAAGTCAACCGTCTTTTGGACAATACCGAGCAGAAGTAAACAGAGCCTTGCTTACGCGCCCGGCCCTGTTTTTGTTGCGCAATCTTACGATTGCTGCAATTCACCGACGAGGACCCTTGCGGCATCTTTCAAGAAAGCGTGGGCCTCAATATCCCGTTGTCGGGCGACCGCCGTGTCCAGTTCGAGACGCATTTCGACCGTCCAAACGCCGCTGGAATCAACCACGAAACGCCAATGAGGTTGAACGGCTACCGATTGATGCACCAACTCAAAACCCTCGACCGATTGACTCACCGTTTCTATCGGAAACGCATAGAAATCCGTCGGACGATTCGTCCGCAACATCACGTTCAAGCCGAGCCAGTCGTCGTACAAACCGAGTTCGTCGCCGCCGGTCAGATCAAGA